>Ga0209663_1000156_pt1 | contig 43894 bp, 42 predicted proteins | sample SaaInlV_135m_DNA_2_FD_184667 | JGI IMG/M metagenome (GOLD analysis project Ga0209663, IMG submission 184667) | Marine microbial communities from expanding oxygen minimum zones in the Saanich Inlet - Saanich Inlet SI073_LV_120m_DNA (SPAdes) (version 2) | ecosystem: Environmental > Aquatic >... | reverse complement strand
TTAAAAAATCAGAAAAAAAGATTGGTTCATATTTCAACTGATGAAGTTTTTGGAAGTTTAGAAACAGAAAGTGCAGATGAAAATTTTAGATTCAATCCTTCAAGTCCATATTCTGCATCAAAAGCTGCTTCAGAATTATTAATAAATTCGTATGTGACTACCTATGGTATTGATGCTGTTGTAACAAGATGTACAAACAATTATGGACCACGGCAATTTTTGGAAAAATTAATTCCAAAGGCAATAATTTTAGCTGCTCATGACATCCCAATTCCAGTTTATAATGGCGGTAAAGGTATTCGTGATTGGATTTTTGTAGATGATCATTGTAATGCAATTATGAAAGTCTTACATCAAGGTAAAAAAGGAGAGTCATATAATATTTCAGCATCAAATGAAATAGATGTATTAACTATTATTAAGAAAATTCTTTCTATAATGAAAAAAGATCCTACAAATTATGAATTAACAGAAGATAGGCCAGGACATGATTTTAGATATAGTCTTGATTCATCCAAGATTCGAAATGAATTGGGTTGGAGCCCTAAAGTTAGTTTTGAAGAGGGATTACAAACTACAATTGAATGGTATTTAAAAAATCAGGAATGGTGGAAGGGTATTACAGACATTAAAACACTAAACAAAATTCAATGGAAAAGCTAAATTGAATATTATACTCAAATACATAGGAAAATGGATATGAAGGGAATTTTATTACATGGGGGTCATGGAACCAGATTAAGACCACTAACCCATACAGGTCCAAAACAACTACTTCCTATTGCCAATAAACCAATGTCAGAATATTGTATTGAAAGTATGAAAGAGTCAGGTGTAACTGATATTGCAATAATAATTGGAGGATTAGGATCCAATAAAGTAATAGAGTATTATGGTGATGGAAAGAAATTTGGGATTAATATTACATATATCAAACAAGATCAGCCCAAAGGAATATCTCATGCTATAAGATTATGTAAGGATTTCATAAAAGATGAAAAATTTTTAGTTTTTTTGGGAGATAATATAATTCAAAAATCAATAAGTGATTATGTTAAAGAATTTAAAAATTCAAATTATGATGCAACTATTTTGTTATGTGAAGTTGATAATCCATCAAGGTTTGGTATTGCGGATATACAAAATGAAAAAATTGTGAAAATCATTGAAAAACCCAAAGTTCCACCTACCAATCTAGCAGTTATTGGAATCTATTTACTTACTCCAAAGATTTTTGATATCATAGATAATCTTAAACCATCTTGGAGAAATGAATTAGAAATAACAGATGCTTTAGATATACTTCTTCAAAATAACAACTCAATTAATCATCATACAATTACATCTAATTGGAAAGATACAGGTACTCCTGAAGATATTATCAATGCAAATAGGAATATTCTTGAAAAAATGACACCATATAATTTTGGAAAGTGTGAAGAAGGAAGTAAGATTGAAGGAAGTGTAATGATTGGAAAAAATGTTTTGATTAAAAAAGGTGCAAAGATTATTGGACCTGTAATAATAGGAAATGACACTATTGTTGAAGAAGGCTCATTTATTGGACCAAATACAAGCATAGGTAATAATTCAAAACTATCAAAGTGTAATATTAAAAATTCCATTGTAATGTCTGATTGTGTGATTTCAAGTAAATTGAAGATAAGAGATAGTATAATTTCATCAAATGCAACTATTACGGAATCCAATGAGGAAGAAAAAATATTTCTCTTAGGAGAAGGAACAAAAATTAAGATTTAATTATTTATGTAAAATGATGAGAGAAAAATATGCAAACCAATTCTTTAGTTAGTATCATTATTCTAAATTATAACGCAGGGGAGTTATTGTTAAACTGTGTAGAATCGGTGTTTAAAACAAATTATGATAATTTTGAAGTAATTGTAGTAGATAACGTTTCTAATGATAATAGTCATAAAAAATGTAAAGAAAAATTTGAAAAACTAATTTTAATAGAAAATAAGAAAAACTACGGATATTGTGAGGGTAATAATATAGGGATTAAAAATGCAAATGGAGAATTCATTGTAATTCTCAATCCAGATACAATTGTAGAAAAAGAGTGGCTAAATAATTTCATAGACGCATATAATAAAAACAACGATGCATTGTACCAACCAAAAATACTTTCACTTTATGAAAAAAATATTCTTCAAAGTACAGGTAACATGATTCAATTATTTGGGTTTGGATATGCAAAGAATAAAGGAATTTTAGACCAACATAAATCAGAAGAAATTACTGAAATTGGATATGCATCAGGGACTTGTTTATTTACTTCAAAAAAAATGTTAGATGAAATTGGGTTACTGGATCCATTTATTTTTCTATATCATGATGATTTAGAATTAGGTTTGAGAGCAGCACAACTAGGTTTCAAATCATATTATGTTCCAAAATCAGTCATATATCATGCAGAAAGTTACTCACTAAAATGGGGTTCAAAGAAATTTTTTTGGTTAGAGAGAAATAGAAAATATTGTCTATTAACACATTTATCAAAATCAACATATCATAAAATGAGATTTTCTTTATTTTTTGTAGATATCATGGTCTGGATATTTTATATTTCAAAAGGATTTCTTTTAGCTAAAATTAGAGCAGAATTAGATATTAAAAGAAATAAAGATCATATTTTAAAAAAATATAATGAAATAGAACAAAGGAAAAAAATCCCAGATGCAGAAATACTCAAAAACTTTACTGATGAGATTTTTTTACCAAAAAATGTTTCTAGAAAAATAACAAATAAATTTTTTAATTTAATTTTATCAACATTAAGTAAAAATATGAAAAAGAAAATTTTATAAAAAATTAAGATGTAAATGATAAAACAACAGCTAATGCAAAATTTTCTTCATGACTTATAGAGACATCAAATTTAAAATTATTTTTATATTTTCCATGTAGTTTTACAAATGGTTTTGAGTTTTTATGATATGTTTCAATTTCCAAAAATGTAATTTTTTTACTAATAGATTTCTTTATTGCTTCTTTTACAGCAAATTTTCCAGCAAAATGTTCATGGGGATTTTTAAATTTTGAACAATATTTAATTTCTGATGGAAGAAATATTTTCTTGTAAAAACTAGGTTTTGATGAAATAGGGATTTTCTCAAATCTAGAGATATTTACTAAATCTGTTCCAATTTTAAGATGTTCAATCATTTTTTAACAATATTTTAAAAAAATAACTATACTTAAGATACAACTATATTTTCGCCGGTAATATTGTCTGAATTTTCAGATAATAGACTAAGAGCAGTATTTGCAACATCTTGGGGAGTTATTTCCCTACCTAAAGTGCTTTGATTTAAAGAAATTTCTTTAAATTTTGATGGAAGAACTTTGGTAAGATTGGTTTCAATAAAAGAAGGGGATATACAATTAACAGTAATGTTGAACCTAGCCATTTCAACTGCCAAACATCTAGAAATTCCTAAAAGAGAATATTTACTGACAACATAATCACTCATGTTACTAGGAGGTTTTCCTAAAGTTGATGTAGATATTATACTTATAATTTTTCCATATTTTTTAGCTTTCATTTTTGGTATTATTAGTTGTGAAATTTTTAGAAATGATTTTGTTTGTAATTGAATATGTTCTAAAAAATTATCCCAATCAAGATCTAAAATATTTTTTAAACTAAATGGAAGGCTTATGCAATGAATGAAACAATCAATGTCATCTTTCTCCAGAATACTTGTTATGACAGATGTTGTTTGTGAATCATCTAACAGATTAACTTTATAAGTTTCACATGATGAATTAAATAATTCTTTTAATCTATCAACAGAATCATGATTTTCATGATAAAACAAAATTAAGTTTGCATTATTTTCAAGCAATGTTTTTGAAATGGATGAACCAATTTTACTATTTGCTCCAGTCACAAGAATTCTTTTTTTACTAAGCAACTTGTTCTCTCACAATAACTTTAGCTTGACCATCTACCAAACACTCCCCAGAATTTTTATGAATAGTTGTTTTTACTGTAATTATTCTAGTTGAATTACTTTTTTCCAATACTTCACCTTCTACAAAAATTTCATCATCAATAAAACAAGGTGATTTAAATTGTAATGATTGAGAAAAATACAATGCGTTTTTTCCAGGTAAATACATTCCTATAAGTTTTGAAAAAAATGATGACAATAACATCCCATGGCAAACACGTTTCTCAAAGATGGTATTAGATGCATATTCATCATCCATATGAAGAGGATTATAATCTCCAGAAATTTTAGCGAAATCATCAATTAATGATTTAGTAATAATTTCAGAGAAATTTTTTTTCTGCCCAATTTTTATCGAATTGAGTGTAAAATTACACGGAATATCATTCATCCAGATTGACTCCGTGATTGCGTAAATGTCGTTTTATATCAGATATTTTGAAGACATCAGTGATTTCAGCTACTGTAAATTGTATAGAAAATTCAGATTCAAGTTCATCAACTAACACTAAAGCATTAAAGGAATCCCATCTTTCAATATCCTCAGGTCCAGAATCATCAGATATTTCATCAATAGAGACAGAAAAGACTCTAGATATGATATTGTATAGCTTGTCACTCATCTTCATTTTTCACATCAAGATGTTGAGGAATTTTAATTTTATTATTCAATGAATATGACCAAATATTATTTTCTTTTTTAAACCCATTCTCAGCCAAAAATTTTTCACAAGGCATATTCTTTTTTGTAGGAATATAATTTCCATTAATTTTTTGAACACCATCATCTTTTGCTTTTTGTAAAATTGTTGATAATATTGCATCCTCAACTTTTCTCCCCATAACTCTGCAGCTAAGAAGAAATGTATCAATTGACCATTCTAAAGAATTATCTTTATTTATAATAAAAACAGATGTAATTCCATTATCACCAAATTTATCTTCTACTTGTGCACAACCAACTATTTTATTTGAAGAATTTGCAAATTTTCTAATATCTTCTTCTTGATACCTCTTTGTGGTAAGATTAAATTGATTTGTTTTAAGAGTTAATTGGGAAATTCTCGGGATAGTAAAATCATTTGCATTTTTAATTGTCACTTTAATTTCTAAATGTTTCAAGAAATCATCAAGATTAGAAATGTCATTTTTGAGTTCGGTCCTAGCTTTTTGTTGAGTATACATTTGACCACGCTTAAAATCTTCTTCAGTGATTTGTAAAACATTAAAATCATTTAATTCAATTAATGATTGAGAATATAGTGATGGATCATTTGGTAAATCTACAGTTAAAACTTCAGGTAGAGTACTTTTAATCAATTCACGATTTACAGGATCATCATCAAAAAATACAATACTATTTAGACCAATATTTAGCTCTTTTCCAATTTCTTTAAGATTTGTTGCCTTGTCATTCCAATTAATCATGATACTAGCAAAATGTTCCTCTTTGAGAATCATGTATGGATGTTCTCTAAGTACTTGAAGTGCATCATCAGGGTTATTTCTACTATTAATTGCAAGAATAATTCCTCTCTTCCATAACGCAAGTAATAGACGTTGAAATTCAACAAAAGGGTTACCAGGATATGATGGACCTAGTGAAATACCATCAAATCCATCTTCACCTACGATTCCACCCCACAAAGTATTATCCAAATCTAACACGATGCATTTTCTATTTTTACCAGTCATAGGTTTAATGTATCCCATAAGATCATATGCCAAAATTGGAATATGATCAAGTGAAATTTTGATATCACCAAAAAAATATTTTCTGTAATCAAAAACATTTCTTTCCCCATATTTTTTTACAAATTGATCAAAATCATAAACATAAACTCCTGATTCATCTCTCAAATTCGAAGAAAGAATTGAATTAAAATCACAAATCATTTCATGAAATCCATATTCATATTTTGTTTCTAAAATTCCAAATGACGTGTATGTTGGTACTAATAAATTAGTAATCACTAATTTTGAATTTGATTTTTTCATAAACGACCTAACCAAATCAGTTAACTCATTTGTTTTATTTTTCACAAATTCTTTACGTTTTTGAGCTGAAATATCATATGAAAAAAAATAATTATCTCCAAAAATACTTCTTACATCAAGAATTAAAAATGTAATCTCAGGTTCAAATGAATAAAGGTTACTCTTGTCATCAAGAATTTCTTGCATATATTGATTATATCCTCCAATATAAGATATGGATTGAATTTTTTCATCAGCACATCTAACTCTGAGTGATTCTTCTAAACCATTTATTGTAAAACTATTCAAAATAGCAATTCTTAATTTTTTATCAAATTTTTCATTGGCAATATTTCTAGACTTTTCCAAGTAATAAGAGAGTTTTTTTTCTTCCATTTTATTAGATTATAATTTTATATCCATAAATATTTTTGAGTTATTTTTATAATTTTACGCTTAAAAGAATTATTTTCATAATTTTTCCACAATTAATCAGTAAAGTTTAAGATCTAAGTTTTTTTAAACTCAACAATTATGAAAAAGGAAAATGTTTTTTCAATAAATGAAAAAGAGGTAATGGATCATTATGGGTATTCAGGTTTTTCAGGTAAAATTAAATTAAAATTTAAACTTCTTTGTTCATGGTTTTTTCACAGTATTGCATATTCATCAATTCATCCAGGTGTCACTGTTTCATCACAAAGGAAAAGAGGAGTAAAAATTGGTAAATCATGTCATATTTCCCCATATGTTTTGATAGATCTTGTTTATCCTGAATTAATTTTCATTGGTGACAATGTTACAATTGGTTCAAATGTTATGATCTTTGCACATAGTAATCCCACTGCAAACAAAGAACTCAAAGAGAAATATCCAAGAAAAGTTGAAAAAGTAAAAATAGATTCGGGTGCTGTGATTAATCCAGGGTGTATTATAACAGCAGGTGTAACAATTGGGAAAAATGCAATGATATCTATTGGAAGTGTTGTTACAGTAGATATTCCAGAAAATTGTGTTGCTATTGGAAATCCAGCAAGAGTTATCAAAAAAATTGGTTAAAAAGGAATATTTTAGGTTTAGGTGATTAAAATGAATATTTTAGGAATTGATTTTGAAGAATGGTATCATCCTCAATTAATTCAAAAATATCTAACAAATGAAGATAAAGAACTTAAAATAACAAATGGATTAGATGAAATTCTTGATTGGTTAAGAAGAAATGAAACATATGCAACATTTTTTATTGTAGGCGATATTTTAGAAAAAAAACCAGACATATTAGATAAAATTAATTCTCAAGGTCATGAAATTGGATTTCATACAATGTTTCACAATAGATTAGATGATGAAAATTATAACAAAGAAAAATTTAAAGATGAAATAAAAAAATTTAATGAATTAACAAATAATCATTCAAAAGGATTTCGTGCTCCAACTTTTTCACTAAATGAAAAATCTTCTTGGGTTATTGATGTATTAGAAGAATTTGGGTATGAATATGATAGTAGTATTGTGCCTGTTAAAACTAGAATGTATGGATTAGAAAATGCAGAAGAAAAACCATATTTTATTTCTAGTAATAATTTAAAAGAAAATAATCCCAATGGAAAAATAAAGGAATTTCCTTTGCTAGTCACCAAATTCTTGGGTAAAAAAATCCCAGCAGCAGGAGGATTCTATGTTAGAACATTACCTACAAAAATTATTAAAAATGCTATAAAAAAATATGAAAAAAAGGAAATACCTGCAACTTTTTATATTCATTCATGGGAATTAACTCCACAACATATGCCCAAAATATCAATGTCCAAAATGGATTCTTTCATAACATATCATAATTTAGAAAAATCAATGAAAAAAATGGATAAATTATTAAAAGAATTCAAGTTTACTTCGTTTGAAAAATATTTAAAAAATAATTAATTCGTATATTTAATTTGAAAATATTTCAAAGTTTCTTTAATTCCTTCTTTTACTGAAGTAGATGGTTTCCAACCAAGACTTTTAAGTTTCGAGTTATCAACAACAAAATTTCCAACATCAACTTTTTTTGTGTATTTTGGTGAGGGAACATATTTTATTTTTGTTTTCGTTAATTCTTCAAGATATTTTCCAAATTGATAAAACCATGTTTTTTTACTAGATGATATCCAATAAAGATTTCCAGGTTTGCCTTTTTTTATGATTATGGAAATTGCAGATACTACATCAGAAACAAATATCAAATCACGGAAAAATTTTCCATGATCATAAATGGTGATTTTTTCACCTTTGAATGCTTGATGGATCAAAAAATTAACTGCATTTTTTTTAGGAATAATCTGTTCTCTTGGTCCAAATGAATTTGTAATTCTAAATATAATTGTGTCAAGACCATAAAGACTGTGATAAATTTCACAAAAATGTTCACTACTTAGTCTATTAACTCCATATAGAGTTGTAGGATGACTAGAAGTATTCTCGTTTACAGGTAATTTTGTAGGACGTCCAACAACAATAAAAGTAGAACCTAAAATGAATTTACATTTTAAATTAAGTTGTCTAATTTTTTCAAGAATGAATAATGTAGATTTTGAATTAACATCTACATCGTATAATGGGTTTTCAAAAGATCTAGAATGGGAAGTTTCTCCTGCTAAATGAATAATTACATCAGGTTTATGTTTCTGTAAAATTTTTCCTAATTTTTGAAAATCAGTAATATCTACATTTTCTACATTTATTTTATTTTTTAAGTGTGAAATATTCTCATTTTTTTTATTTCTTGATAAAATGATAATTTGATGTCTATTTTTTAATAATAAATCACATAAATGACTACCAATAAATCCGGCACCACCTGTAATCATGATTTTCATTTCTTATTTTGCTTTAGTCAATGTAAATAAACCATTTCAATTTAGCATATATTCCCAAACATTTTTCTTAAAACAGGAAGAGATTTAGAAATATGAGGATAGTTTTTGATTTAGACGGAGTGATTTGTGAGTTAAAAAAACCAAGTGAATCATATGGAGAAGTCAAGCCTAAATTAGAGGTTATAAAAATTGTAAACCAATTACATAGTAATGGAGATTACATTATTATCCATACAGGAAGACATATGCGCACATGTAATGGCAAAGTTGATGAAGTAATAAAAAAAGTTGGAAAGATTACTGAGGATTGGTTAAAAAAATGGAATGTAAAATATGATGAATTAATTTTTGGAAAACCATATGCAGATATGTACATAGATGATTTAGGTTTAACATTTGAGTCATCAGAAAAAATTGCAGAAAAAATTGATTCTATTAAACCAAATTTTATCATACCCATGGGAGGAGAAGGAAAAAGGTTCAGAGATTCTAAATTTGAAAAACCAAAATTAATGATAAAAACAAAAAATAAAACATTGTTAGAATGGGCAATTCAAAGTTTGCCATTAGATTTTTCACACAAAATATTTTTTATAATTAGAAATGAAGATGAACAAAATTTTGGAGTAAAAAAATTTATTGAAAAAATAATGAAAGAAAAATATACCAATAAAAAATTTGAGATACAGATATTAGAAAAAAATACTAGAGGTCAAGCTGAAACTGTTTTGTGTTGTAAAAAGGAAATTGACAATGATAGACCATTAGTAATTTTCAATAACGATACTTATTTCAAATCAACTAGATTAAAATCACGGTTATTGTCAATGAAGAATCAAAATATTGATGGTATTTTGGGAATTTTTAATGCTAATGATCCAAAATATAGTTTTGTAGAAATTGATAACGAAGGTATAGTTGTTAGGACAAAAGAAAAAGAAGTAATTTCAAATTTTGCATCTACAGGTCTATATGTTTTTTCTAAAGGAAGTGATTTTGTAAAATCAGCAGAGTATGTAATAGAAAGAAATATTTTATCAAAAAATGAGTTTTATATCTCAGAATTATATAATTTCTTAATAAAAAATGGGAAAAAATTTACAATAGATTTTGCAGATGAATTTGCTGCTTTAGGAACACCTGAAGATATTAAAAAATTTGAGGCTTAAAAATTGGATAAAAATAAGGATAATACCAGAGTTTTGATTCTATCTGCTGGAAAAATTCCAATAGAAATGCAGAAATTTTTTGGGAAAATTTGTTCAGGTTTAATTCCCATCAATGGAAAACCTATTATTTTCAACACAATTGATAATCTAATTGATCATGGATATCATAAAATTACTATCACTGTAGGATATAATAAAAAACATTTAATGAAAATTATAAACAGTTACTATCAAAATAAAGTAAAAATTGATTATGTTGAGGTGGATTGGAAAAAATCTCCAGGAAATTCAATCATAAAATCATTGAAAAAAATTAAAGAAAATAAATTATTAGTAATTCTAGGCGATACAGTCATCAATAATGAATATTTTAAATTCCTAAATAAACAAAAAGATTTTGTTATAGCTTCAAAAAATTTTTCTGATTCTAGTAAATGGTGTGTAGTTGAAACAAAAAATAAAGAATTAAAATTAATTTATGATAAAAAAAGAGAATTGAAGTTAAAAACAAACTTTGCAGCATTGATAGGAGTATATTTTTTTTCTAGTGTAAAAGTATTAAAAAATATTTCAAAAAAAAATCAGTATCAAAAAAAAATTGAAATAAGTTTACTTTTAGAATCATATAAAAAAAATAATAAAATAATAGTAAAAATTGAACCTGATTGGTATGATGTCGGTCATAAAAATAATTATTTTAATTCAAAGAAAGAATTACTTCAAAGTAGATTTTTTAATTATTTAGAATTAGATGAAAAAAATGGAATTGTAACTAAAAAAAGTCAAAATGTTACCAAATTAAAAAATGAAATCAATTGGTATAAATCAATTCCAAATCAAATTAAGGTAATTACCCCAAAAATTATTAGTTCAAAAACTAACAATAAGGCTAATTTAGTAATGGAGCATATTGATTTTTCAACTTTGACTGAAACATGGCTTTATGGAAATATTAGTTATAATAATTGGAAATCTATTTTGAATGAATTAAAAAATATCATTATTACTTTTAAAAAATATAAAAAAACAGTATATCAAAAAGATTACGAACAAATCTATATTAAAAAAACTCAGAATAGGGTACAAGAATTAATTTCTTCAAATCCAACATTTAGAAACTTGTTCAACTATGAAGATGTAAAAATAAATGGAAAATTATATAAAAATTGGAATAAACTAAGTGAAAAAATTTTTCCTAAAATTGAAAAAATATTTTGTAAAGAGGATAATTGTTTGATACATGGTGATTTGTGTTTTTCAAATATCCTGTATGATGTTGCAAATAATCAATATAGAATTATTGATCCTAGAGGTAAATGGGGAAATACAATATTCGGAGATATAAAATATGACTTGGCAAAATTAAGACATTCAATAGTTGGAGGGTATGACTCAATTAATAATGGGTTATTTTCAATTGAGTGTAATAATAATTCATTAAAAATTAGTACCTTAAAGCCTGTTCAATATCAAAAAGTTTCAAATGATTTTGATTTATGGGTTTCAAAAAATTGGAATTTAGAACAAATTAAGATGATTGAAGGTTTGTTATTCATATCTATGCTGCCATTACATAATGACGATCTTAAAAAACAACTAGCATTTTTTGCTATAGGAATACAACGATTAAATGAAATTGATTTTACAAAAATTTAGAACATGAAATTAACAGTTGCAATTCCAAATTTCAATGGAGGAAATAATCTTAAGGAAGCGATAGAATCATGTCAACATATCAAATTAGAAAAAGGAGAAATAGAAATTCTTATTGTAGATAATCAATCTACAGATGACTCAATATCCATCATAGAAAAATTAAAGGAGCAATATTCAAACATCAAACTATGGCAAAATTCAAAAAATATAGGTAGGGTTGGTAATTGGAATGCAGTATTAGAAAAAGCTAGTGGTGATTATCTAATTTTGTTATTTACAAATGACAAGATCTATGAAAAAAATAATATTAAAAAAATCCTCAAATTAATTGATGAAAATACTAGTGTATCAATATGTATTTCATCATTAATGAAAAAAGAAAAAAATGGGAATAAAATAAAAAAACAGTATTTTCACAATATTGTTTTATGTGATTCAAAAGGTTTTTCAAATGATGTCATCTCTAGAGGATTGTTCCCATTTGGAACTATTGAATCAATAATTTATAGAATGGATGATATCAAACTTAAAAAAATCAAATTTTTAGAGAATTTTCCCATTAATGCTGATGAAATTTTTTCATATAGTTTAGCAACAAATAGAGAGAAAATTATGTTCAATCCCACTCCACAAATTATTTGGGATTTGACAAAAGAAAGATTTCATGGAAAAATAAATTATAAAGAAGAAGAAAATGAACATCAAAAAACTATTCAAACAATTAATGAAATAGGGAAATTCCAAATGGATAATAAATTAATTAATATGTATCGTATTTTGAATTTAGTAAAATATAATTTTACAACTAAAAAATCAATTGCTAAAAATATAAAAATTTTATTTAAAGAAATTCTAAAACAAAATTTCATTTTTGATAGAGTTTTAATTATATCTATTTTTCAAAAGATGTTTTCAAATAAGGATGCTGATGACATAATTTTTAAAAATATAATAAAAAAATGGAAATAAAATTACAAATAAATTCTATAAATTATTCCATCTATAAGTGAAACTACATAAAGACTACCATCTGGACCAAATTCAATATCAGATATAAGACCAAAATTTGTGCCAAATAAAATTTCTTCCATGGATTCAATTTCAATAGAGTCTTTTTGCAATAAATTTACAACTTTATCTTTAAGATGTTCACTTTCAAATACAAAGTCTGTTCTAGCCTCATTTAATCTAAATTTGTAAATATTTCCATTGTTTGAATCAGCCACAAATAACCAATTTTCATATTTTTTGAACATAGACGAATCAGCAAAATCTAATGAAGTGATTCCTATAGGTAATTCCCAATTAAATTTTGGATCTTCATATATGTAATCTTCATATCCAGAAGGAGGTTCAATTGATATTTCAGAAGGTCCTTGAATTTTGGACCAACCACTGTTGAATTTTTTATTTATCAAATTAATTTCATCAAATTTATCTGGTCCATTTTCTGTATCCCATAGATAACCTGTGACTGGATCTATTGTCAATCCGAAACTATTTCGAATTCCAATTGCTGCATAACTACCAGGAGGATCAATTTGAAGGATTACGCTTGTATCTTTCCAATGTCCAAATGAAAATTCATTAAAGAAAAATCGTTCAACGCATTCAGTAATATTTTGAAGAATGTATAATGGATTTGTTTCTAACTTACTTTCTTTAGTTTCATCCCAACCCCAACCTGCAGGATTTGCAGTATAATATTTGAACGATACACTAATACAAGAAATTGAATCTTTAATGCTATCTGTAAATCCTCTTTTAGCTTTTTCATTAAAACGTTGACCTTCACTAGAATGTCTAAAGCTATCTTCAGGTAATTGATTTTGTAAAACTCCAGATTTATAATCTTCACCTGTAACTGCAAAAACAGTTCCCAAATGATCACTAGTCATTGCGCCACCATTGTAAGTTACTTCATCTGCAGGTAATTCTTTAAGTAATTTTTTGTGTGTTAAAGATTCGCCATCCCATTCAAATTTATATATTTTATTACCTGTTGCTAATCCTCCATCATGAAATGCTTCTGTAAAAAAAAGATATACTGTAGAATTAACATTTGTAATTCCCAATAATCCTTGTTCACCATAATTACTAACTTCAAGATCAAGAATTGTGTTTATTTGTCCATCTTTAAATGAGAGAACCTTTCCATCATTTTTTTGTAAAATTAAAATGGTATCATCTAAAAAAGCTATTGATGATGGAACAGATAATCCTGTTATGTGTTTCTCAAATTTAAAATCATCAAAAATAATTGGTTCTTTAATTATTTCTTCTAAAATTGGTTTTTCAAATTCAATGTCGCCTACTACAACATAGCCAATCATCCACGGATGAATACTACAAAAATAGGATTGTATTAAATTATCTAGTTCAAAATTAAATTCAAAGCTTTGTCCTGTTTCTAAAAGGGGACTAGAAAAAAATCCATTGATTTCACGTTCAGAATTAGTGCTAACAATATTGTGTAATGCGTCATCATGATTTATCCATTTAACAGAGTCACCCTTAGTAATATGTAGAACTGTAGGATTGAAACAAGAATCAGTTAATTCACAACCTGGATTGTATGAGTTTTGACTGATAATCACAATTTCTTGGGTTGGTTCTTGTGCGTAAGACATACCAATTAATCCAATAAAAAATATTATGGAAAAGAAAATTAATTGGGGTAAATGCATATTTCAATAGAAATTAAAGTCAAATAATTATCTTTAAAATTAGTAAGAATGGTGGAAATAAAATGAAAATAGCTCTTGTTTGTCCTGCTTCATTACCTGCAACTCAATTTGGAGGAATTCTATTTTTATGCGTAGATATTGCACGTGAATTATCAAAAAAAGGCCATCAAATTTCCATATATACTACAGATTTGGATTTTGCAAACAATGCAAATACTTTTAGTAAAAATTTACCACGTATAGAAAAAATAAATCAGTTTTATATTAAGAGAAGTCATGTTTGGATAGCATTCAAACTTTTCTTTTTTAATCCTTCAATGTTTTTTCAAATGAGAAAAGATAATTTCGACATCATACATTCAATTGGTGTTAGAAGTTTCCAATCTTTTATTGCAGCATTAATTGCAAGACAAAAAAATATTCCATTTGTAATTTCTGATCAAGGAGGTTTAACAACACATCCAGATATTATAATGGGAAAATTTATCAATAAATTAATTTATAGATTACAATCTCCAATTATAAAATTCATTATTAATCAAGCAACAAAAATTATAGTAGCAAATGAATATGAAAAAAATATTTTTTTAGAATTTACACGAGAAGATAAAATTTCTATTGTTAAGAATGGAATAAATCTAGAAGATTTTAATAAACCGATAGTAGATTTTAGGAAAAAATATTCTATTTCTGAAGAGTATATTCTTTTTGTAGGTAGATTTCATACAGTGAAAGGGGTTGATGTTTTAATCAAAGCTGTAAATGAAATTAGAGATTTTTTAAAATTAAAAAATATGAAATGTGTAATAATGGGAGTAGATTTTGGATACGAACAGGAAATGTTTAATTTAATTAAAAAACATAATTTAGAAAATCAAATTATCGTAATAAAAAAACCACCACGTGAATATCTTATTGCAGCATATGAACAATCACAGATGTTGGTATTACCATCAAGATGGGAATTATCACCTTTAACTCCACTAGAAGGTTTTGCATTTAAAAAACCTGTAATTAGTACTAATTGTCATGGAATTCCACATACTATTCAAAATGGGCAAAATTGTATTCTGACTGAAATGGGGGATTTTAAGAAAATTGCAGAATCTATAGAATATTTGATTAATAATGAGAATGAAAGAAAGGAAATGGGAGAAGAGGGATACAATCAAGTAAAAAATGAATGTAATTCAGCAAACATGGTTAATAGAATTGAAGAAATTTATCAAAAATTAATTAAATAAACTAAATAAGGCTAGTCAATATTTTCAAAAATAAGTTTTTCATGAAAAAATCTAAAAGTAATATCAAAATTCCATTATTTTCACCTAGTATTACTAGTGAAGATAAAAAATCAATTGATAGTGTACTTAGAAATCAGTTCCTGACAGGTGGTCCAACCCTTGAAAAATTTGAAAAAATGTTTGCAAAATTTACAGGTGCAAAATATGCCATAGGAGTTTCAAATGCAACATCTGCATTATTTTTATCTCTAAAATCTATTGGAATTAAAAAAGATGATGAGGTAATTATTCCAGATATGACATTTGTGGCAACAGCAAATGCGGTCATTCATGCAGGTGGAAAACCTGTTTTAATTGATGTAAATTTAGAGGATATGAATATTTCAGTTGAAGAAATTAAAAAAGCTATTACTAAAAAAACTAAAGCAATTTTGCCAGTACATTTTGCTGGAAAAGCATGTGATATGGAAAAAATAAGAAAAATTGCTAAAGAAAATAATTTATACTTAATTGAAGATTGTGCACATGCAATTGGGACTTTTGTAAATAAAAAACATGTTGGAACTTTTGGGGAAGCTGGATGTTTTAGTTTCTATCCTACAAAAAACATTACAACTATTGAAGGGGGAATGGTAATAACAAACTCTAAAAAAATTGCTGAAAAAATTAAAAATTATAGAAATCATGGAATTACAAAAACTCTTTCTCAAAGATATTTGGGAAAACCTTGGGAATATGATGTTATTGAATCAGGATATAATTTTAGATTGGATGAAATAAGATCTGCATTAGGGATAAGCCAATTAAAACGCATTAAAAAAATGAATTCTAAGAGAAAATCTATTTTTAATTACTACAACAAAAATATCTTAAAAATTAATGGAATTAAAATTCCTATAAAAGCAAGGGGAACAGATTCCCATCATCTATACATAATTCAAGTAAAAAAGAATTTTTCATTGTCTAGAGATGAACTTTTTGAGAAATTATCAAAAGAAGGGATATCAACAACATTACATTATAAACCACTACACCTGTTTTCTGCTTATAAAAAATATAAAAGAGCAAATCTTAAAAATTCGATGCAATTATTTGATGAAATTTTATCACTTCCTTTTTTTCCTGATATTACTAAAAATCAACAGAATAAAGTAATTAAATCAATTTCAAAATTAAGTTAAATCAGACAAGTCTTAAATAATCAAATTTTTACCAAAAACTGATCTGAGTATTATGAATATAACTATAGGCATTCCAGCTTTTAATGAAGAAAAAAATATTGGAAAAGTGATTATTTCACTAAAAAAAATTGTAAATGATATTATTGTATGTGATGATGGTTCAACTGATCTTACAAAAGAAATTGCAGAAGGGTTAGGTGCTAAAGTAATTTCACATAAAAAAAACATGGGTTATGGAGAAGCTATAAAATCTATTTTTAACGAAGCAAAAAAAAATGAAACTGATATTTTAGTAACATTTGATGCTGATGGGCAACATAGATCAGAAGATATCAAGAATCTTACAAAACCAATAATAGATCAACAAGCAGAAATTGTAATTGGTTCTAGATTTTTAAAAAATGAAACTGATATGCCAAATTATAGAAAGATTGGAGTTAAAGTTTTGACAAAAGTAACCAATATGTCAATTAAAGAAAATCTTACTGATTCTCAAAGTGGATTAAGAGCATATCATAAAAAAGTTTTACAAAATATCAATTTAACAGATAGTGGAATGGGCATTTCCACTGAGATATTAATAAAAGGCCATCAGAATAAATTAAAAATTGTTGAAGTTCCAATCAAAATTTTGTATGGTAAAGATACATCAACTCATAATCCAGTATCACATGGTACTTCTGTTTTATTAAGTACAATAAAATATACATCAATACAGCATCCATTGATATTTTATGGAATACCTGGAATAATTTTTCTTTTAGTAGGTTTGTCATTTTTGCTTTGGACTTTACAGATTTATGCAGAAGAAACAAGAGTGGTTACAAATATTGCACTTGTAGGAATTGGGGCCCTAATACTAGGAGCCATATTGATGATTTCTGCAATATTATTATATTCATTAGTAAGTATTGTTCGAGAAAATCGAGATACCTGATTTTGATAATTTAATATCATGAATTTTTGGAATAATCTACGTCAAAGACTAGAGGAAGTAAAAGGTCTAGGAGTAATTGGGTTTGGAGATATAACGGGAGGAATAATATCATCAATTTTCTGGTTTTATTTAGCATCAGTGATTGAGCCATCAGAATATGGAGATATTCATTTTTTCTTATCAATGGCAACTATTGCATCTGCAGTTTCATTATTTGGAACACATGAATCTATCACAGTATTAACTGCAAAAGGTCACAAAATTCAATCGGGATTAAATTTAATTTCTTTAGGGATTTCTTCAATAACATCACTTTTTTTGATTGTTTTTTTCCAAAGATTAGATATAGGAATTATAGTCATAGCATTTGTTATCAACACTTTATCGATAGGAGATCTATTAGGAAGGAAGCAATTTTTCAAATATTCACAGTATAATATTTTACAAAAAGTTTTGACACTAGTTTTAGGAATTGGATTTTTTTATGCATTTGGTCCATCGGGAATAATATATGCACTAGCAATTTCATATGCAGGATATTTAATACGAATAATCAAAACATTCAGGGAAATTCCAATAAGTTTTGGATTGATTAAAGAAAAATCAAGTTTTCTATCACATAACTATATTGTATATTTGGTTGGGAGTTTTGGAAGCCAGGTGGATAAAATTATTGTAGTACCTTTACTTGGTAGTGCAGTACTTGGAAATTACAGTTTAGCACTTCAAGTAATTACAGTATTAACAATGTTTACAACAATTTTATTCAAATATTTGTTACCACAAGAATCAAGTGGAATTCAAAATAGATTTTTAATTCGAATTGTGGTATTGATTTCTACATTAATGACAATTTTGGGGGTATTTTTAGCACCTATTATAATCCCTAACTTTTTTCCAAAATATCTTGAGGCATCAATAGCTATACAAATAATGAGTCTAAGTATTATTGCAATAACCATAGATACTATTTGTACTTCAAGACTTTTAGCAAAAGAGAAAAGTAAAGTTGTACTTTTTGGAGGCATAATTGGATTATCAGTCATGATAACGGGAGTTCTTATTTTAGGTTCAACATTTGGAACTATTGGAATTGCTATTGCTTTTGTTTTATCATCCATATCAAAAGCAACCTATTTGGGATTAACATTAAAGAGATATGAAAGGAGTGTAAATTGAATCAAAATAATTCAAAAATATCTAAACAAAATATTTTAAGTCATTTTAGTAATATCTGGATAATTTTAGGTATAATTTGCACAATAGGTTTTCTTTTAAGAATTATTTGGATTCCACATGAAGCTCCGTTGACATTAGATAGCACAGGATATTTTTGGTATGCAATTGAAACTTCAATTACAGGTAGTTTTCCTTCAATAGAATGTGGTTGGAGATGCACTTTTCCAAACACGGGATGGTCATCTTTTCTTTCAATATTTTTCATGATTTTTTCATTTGATAATTATCTTGATTATATGAATCTGCAAAGATATCTTGGAGTAATCATTTCAGTTGTGACAACCATTCCTTTGTTTTTTCTTTGTAGGGTTTTTGTTGGAAAAAAATATTCAATGATTGCTTGTGTTCTCTTTGCTTTTAATCCAAGGATTATTGAAAATTCAATTTTAGGAATTACAGAGCCGATGTATATTTTGGGTATAACATTAATGTTGTATACATTTTTTCAACATGGTAAAAATTATCCATTTATCACGTTTGGAATAATTGGAATTATTTCAATAATCAGATATGAAGGATTATTATTATTTGTGCCCATATCATTACTATATTTTTACAAGTTCAAATTTTCAAAAAGAACTATCTTAAAATATTTCATTGCAGTAACAATCTTTCTTTTAATTATTATTCCCTGGGGAATGATGAAAACTGATCTTATAGGTCATGATGGATTAATTAATAATATTTCAGCAGGTCCAAGATATTACAATCTAATTGCGAATGAAAGTCAAGATCCAGATGAAATAATATCTCTTTTTTTGATGACTGGCTTTAATACCATGTTAAGATTTTTGGCATTAGCTACATTACCATTACTTACATTTTTGGTACCTCTTGGAATGTACATAATGATTTCAAAAAAAGAATTATCAAATTTCTTAATTTTGTTTTGTATATCTCTCACATTGTTAATTCCTGTATTTTATGCATATTCAAGGAGTTTTCAAGAAGTAAGATATCTTCTTCCAATTTTTCCCATATTTTGTTTATTTTCAGCGTATTTTATTAGAAATATTACTGAAAAAATTAAATTTAAAAAATTGTTCTTGGTTTTAATTTCCATTTTAGTTATTTCTTCTTCAATTGGTTTTATAGAATACAAAAATAATGATGATGTAAATCAGAAAGAAGCATATGAAGTTGCATTAGAAATTACAAAATATACCAATGTTGTAACAAATTATTCTCAAGCTGGATATTTAGACAATACAAGAATTCTAGAAGCTAATGAATTTCCATTACTCAGAAATGAACTTCCTTCTTCAATAGTTGCTATATATCCAGATAATTATGAAACTTTAGAAGAATTTATTTTAGATAATAAGAAAAATGGATTAGAATACATAATTGTTGATAAAGGAGACTGGAGATCAAAGTTTTTAGATGATGTATTTGAAAATGAAGAAAATTATCCATATTTAGATAAAATTTTTGATTCTAAAGATAACGGGTACAAGGATTATCATGCAAAAATCTTTAAAATTAATTTTGAGAAATTAAAATCTATCGTGTCTTAAATTTTTCATAGTCTATTTCAAAAATTTTTAATTTCACAAATTTCATTTCTTGTTCAGTTGAATCAAATATTTTTATGAGGTATGGATATTTTTCTTCATTTGAATAAATATCATTTACATATTTATGAAAAAATCCTTCATTTTCATTACTGATAATATATTGAAGATTTTTTGTATTATCTATTGTTAAAAGATTTTCAATAGATTCAGCATAAATATAACTTCGTTTGAAATTTGGATTAATTTTACTAGAATGCATATTAGGATCGTTAATACTTTTTTCTTTAAAATTACCATGGGGTTCATTTACTAAAACATAAGACACGTATTCAAAGGCAGGCCCATTTCCATCAAGAACAACACCATTAAGATTTTCAACCATGTATTGGGCCACTTGTAATTTTTCATTCTCAAAAATCACATTTGGTTGTTCGTATTGATTTACAGTAAATACAATTGATAAAACTAGAACTAAAACCAATATAGAAAATAATGAAATATTTTTCTGTTTTTGAGTAAATGCAAAAGTACTGAAACCATATTCAACTAATCTTTGAATAGGGATAACTGAGAAAATTATTAAAAATGGATATAATAAAAGTAAAAATCTCCTTTCAGGAACAGTTGAAATAACAACAATTAATGTAATAATAGTACCTAGAATAAATATCCAGTTAGCCCAAATCAAATTTTGTTTTTGATCAAATGCACGTAAAGAGAATAAAATTCCAAATGGAATCAATATTATCAGGTATGGAAGTAAGAGTTTGAATAAAATTTCAAAGGTATTTTCGAGTCCTTGAAAAATAAATCGTTCAGTAAATGAATAAATTCCATTTTTTTCTATATAACCTAAAGCGGAGCCATCATTTTCAATATTATCAGATACAAGTTCATCATAGTTATCAAGAAATATTTTTTCATTATACCAAAAATACAAGGGATCACCAAATTGAGAGTCACGTTGAATTAACATTGGAGAAAGTATTAAAAAGAAAAATGTAAGACCCAACAAATAAAATCCAATTGTTTTTGGTTCTCTTTTATGAATAATGAAAAATATGATTGTTGTAAGTAATAGAATAACAAATCCATTAATCCTAGTCCACCAAATTACAGATGAAAGCATCAAAGCTGGAATGATCATTTTTGCATGATTACTAGTAACAAAATAAAATGTTCCAATAATAGCTAAAATGTAAAGAGGTTCAGCTAATCCAATTCCAGAATAATAGTTCAGATGTGGTTCAAAAGCAAAAAGACACGCTGCTACAAGAGAATATTTTCTCTTAAAGAATCTCCTACTCAAGATATACATCATAGGAATTGATACAGAACTAACAGCTAAACTAATTATTCTTACTAGATTTGAATAATCTAACAAATTATCAGATTCAACTAAATGAAAAAATGGGAAAAGAAATAATGACCATCCCAATCCTTTATCAGGGGTTTGACTAAAATCTCCATTAAGATGTGAAAATCCACGTAAAATAAAACCTAAATTATCAGTATTGTATGGTAATGAAAAATCAATATGATATAATTTTAATCCTAGAGAAATAACAACGACAACTATCAATAAGACAATAATTTTTTTAGTTGTCAAATTCAATAAACATCGAAATAAGTGCTCAAATATATGTAGTTGTTAATGAAATTATTTTTTACAGTATCCCATTACTGAAAAGAAAAAAGATTTCCAAACTCTTCTAACCACAATATTTTTACATCCTCCACTTTTCAACATTTCATATAGCTCATGTTTATGAAGAAACTCTTGGTCTTCATAAGGCCAATATTTTTCAATCAAATTAAATGATTTAAAAAATCTATGTATAAAAAATAATGGTGAAAAATAAGCAGGTACAAGGATTATCAGAGTACCACCTTTTTTAACAACTCGGAGCATTTCTTGTATTCCAGCATCAGGACTAATTCCAGCAATTTTAAAATGTTCCATTACTCCTTGATTAAATACAACATCAAATTCTTCATCAGGGAAAGGAAGATTGAACAAATCACCAATAGTAAATTTACATGATTGACCAAAGTTTTCAAATGTAGTTAATGCTTTTTTTAGAGCATTTGGAGATAAATCCATTAAGGTAATATCAAATCCATCTTGAGCAAATTGTGCACAAGTCATTCCAGAACCACATCCTGGTTCAAAAATTTTTCCAGATTTAATTTCGGATACTGAAAGGATTGTTTTTCCAAACATTCTAGAAAAATACCAATTGATAGCTCTTTCTTCTAATTTTGTAAACCAAGTCTGCTTTCCTGGATCATATAGAGAATCCCATTTATTTTCTATTTTTGGCATATCAAATAGACAAAATTCTAAGAAATTTTAACTTACCTTGGAAACTAGTTTTTCCAAAAAATGAATTCTTTAATTATTTGCAAACTGAGTTGCCTTCCAGTGACAAGTGGTCTCATTTTAGCCTCACCAGCAACACGCTTTGGCTCAGTTCCATCAATTTCTACAATTTTTAAATGTAATTTCATGGATTTAATACTCATTTGCTGTTCTAATGTCAAAAATTCACCATCAAGATTTATCTCTTGAAAAACTTTCTTTTTAATTATTTTAAAACCAAATAAAGTGTCAGTTAATTTTCCTCCAAAAAAACAATTTGCTAAAAAAGTGAACATTCTATTTCCAAAAGCTGTAATAGCCGTATCATCCTCACTTTTGCCATTTTTTCCAAATCTTGAAATTTGTACAATATCATAATTGCCTTCATTCATTTTCTTTATTAATTTAGGAATATATTCGGGGAGAGCATTTCCATCTGGACTAAAAAATAAGATATTTTCACATGAAGCATTACTAACTGCCTCCCGATATGCAGCACCAAGTCCATCTCCTTGTTGTCGAATTGCCTTAAATCCTAATTTTTCTGCTTCTTCTACAGTTCCATCCGTTGAATTTCCATCAATCAGTATCCATTCATCTGCCCAATCTCGATTTACTTGAGGAAGAATTTTTTTGATTGCATCTATTTCATTTTTAGTAGGAATTATAATAGATGTAGTCATACATTTTTAAAAAAAATAGACTATAAAAAATAAGAGTTTCATGATTACCTTTAAAATAATACATTCACAGTTTTAGTACAATGCATATTCAAGAAATGAACACAAAATTTAAAGAAAAATTGAGAAGATCAGGACTTTCTAAAGAAATGAAAAGTTTAGAATCATGTGATTTTTTTGCAATTGAAGAAGAGAATAATTTAGTTGTAGGTGCAGCAGGATTAGGCGGTTTATTTCATGTATCTGGAATTCAAATTACAGAAAAATATAGAGGTAAAGGATTAGGGAAGAAATTACAAAGAGAGCTTGTAGATGAGGCCAAAAACAGAGAGTATTCATTTTTGACTGTTTTCAATGATCCTAGAAATATTGCAAGTGAAAATCTCCATAATTCTTTAGGTTATGAAACTGTTTTTAGAATTAATTATGCAGAAGATATTATCAATGATGTAAAAATAATAGTTTTTAAAAAACGAGCAATTATAGTTAAAAAATTTTTAAAAATATTTAATTCCAAAATTGGAATGTTAGGATTAGGAATATTACTCAAATTTACAAGAAAAATATTTCCAAAAATAATTCTTTATAGTGAAGAAAATATTCCAGAGCCATCAATTATGAATATGATAAATAGATTTGAAAAAATTTAATCTTTGTAATATGATGTAGTAATTTCTAATCCTTGATCTAAACTGTACTTTGGTTTCCATTTCAAAAGTTTTTTCGCTTTGGTATTGTCAACTTCTAATTTTGGTATTTCAAGTGAGCGTTTAGGAAAACTATTCCATTGAATTTTTCCTTTGTATCCAGTTATTTTTCTAATTTTTTCAGCTAATTGTTTTATAGAAAGAGACTTTCCAGTACCGATGTTCATTGATTCACCTAAGATTTTTTTATTATTACTTTCAGCTGCTAACACATATGCAGAAAGTAAATCAGGTTCAAAAACAAAATCTCGGAAAGGTGTAGGATCACCCAATTTTACAGGAGATTTACCTTTAAGCATTTGATAGATAATACTTTCAATTACAAATTGATGATTATATCTTCGTCCATAAGAATTTGCATTTCGGAATATAATAGAAGGAAAACCATATGCATCATAAAGATATTTGAGATGTTTTTCAGTAGCAATTTTTGCAACAGCGTAAGGACTAGCTGCATGTAATTCAGCAGTTTCTTTTGATGGGAATTTAGATTGTATTCCATATTCTTCAACTGAACCTGAAAAAATAAATCGTTTAAGTTTTGGAACTGCACGTCTGGCAGCTTCAGCCATATTAACAGCACCTAGAAAATTTACATTGAAAACTTCAGTAGTGTGAGTAAAACTGTATGCAACAGAAGTTTGAGCTGCTAAGTGAATTATTACATCTGGTTTAAAATTACTTAAAACATCATAGATGTTTAGATAATCTGTTAAATCACCATAGTAATATGAAATGCCACTTTGTTTTTCGCCACGTATCATTGATTCAGTATTTGATGCAATAGGCCTATCAGACGTAGCAACATTTCGGGCAAGAGTTCCTAGTTTATGACCTTTTTTTAATAATATTTGACCAAGTTCATGACCAAGAAATCCAGTCATTCCAGTTACAAAAATTCTCATATGACAACGAACTTTTTGCCACTTTATAGGTTTTCGTCAAAATTGTAATAATTTAGTGCGTTAATTTTTTCAGTTAGTTTAGACATATTTGAAAATTCTGAATCTCTAGGATTAATTTTACCGGATTGTATATCATTCAAAATTTCAATTACAGAGTCTCTAACAGTGTATTTAGGTTCAAAATTTAATGAATTTTTAATTTTTTCAAAAGAAACTTTATAATTTCGTGGATCCTTTTTTGATTTGATTATTTCAATTTCAATATCAGTGATGAATTCCTTAATAATTTCAGCCAATTTTATCTTAGTATAATTTTCTTTATCATTACCGACATTGTATATCTGTCCAGAAATTAGTTGAGATGATGCATCTATGGCAGAAATACATGCATCAGCCATATCTTCAACATGTACAAGTGGCCTCCAAAAATCAGCACCAAATATTGAAATTTTTTTATCTACAATTGCATCACGCATAAATTCCTGTACAAGCAAATCAAAACGCATACGTGGAGACAATCCATGTGCAGTAGCAAATCTAAGAACACATGTTTCAAAAATATCATTATTTTGATCAAGAATAAATTTTTCAGAATTAACTTTACATTCCGAATATAACGATAAAGGCATTACAGGAGAGGATTCATTTACTACGTTTTGACTAGAACCATAATTACTACAAGTTGATGCAAAAATGAATCGTTTCACTTTTTTATTTTTACATATGTTAACAAGATTTTTTGTTGCAAATTCATTAATTTGTTTTGCCGCATCAGGAATTTTTTTGCAAAGCGGTTCACCCACGATAGCTGCAAGATGAATAACACAATCGATATTTTGAATAATTGATGAAATTTTTTCTGTTTCACGAATATCCAAATTAAAAAATTCAATTTTTTTTTCATTTATTAAAGAAGATATTCCATCATTTCCAAAAACTAGTGAATCAATAACTTTTACATCATAACCTAGACTAACCAGTTTTCTCACTAAAACACTTCCAACATATCCAGCACCACCAGTAATCAATATAGAATTAAGTGAACGCATGATAAATTTCTAAGTCATGTTTATTTATCGTTTGTTAAAAATTGATTATTATGAAAAAAATCAATCAAATTGAACCGTCATTAGGAAATGAAGAAAAAAAGGAATTGATTGATGTTATTGATTCAGGTTGGTTTACTGAAGCAGGTAAAACAAAAGAATTTGAAAAAAGATTTGCAGAATTTGTGGGCTCCAAATATGCCATAGCAGTAACTAGTGGAACTTCAGCATTATTTCTTGGTCTAAAAGCTATGGGGATTACAAAAAATGACGAAGTGTTGGTCCCAGATATGACATTTGTTGCATCTCCTAATGCTGTTGAATTATGTGGTGCTAAACCAGTTTTAATTGACATTGAATCAAAATCTTTGAATATTGATCAAGAAAAATTAAAAGGAAAAATTACTAAAAATACTAAAGCGATAATGCCTGTTGATTTCAATGGAAGATCTACAGATATTTTTCAATTAAAAGAATTTGCAGAAAAAAATAATTTGTTACTAATAGAAGATGCATGTCATGCAATAGGATCATTTTATGATACAAAACATATGGGAACTGTAAGTAATATTGGAGTATTTTCATTTTCAACTCCTAAAATTATTACAACAGGGCAAGGAGGCATGATAGTTACAAATGATAAAAATATTTATGAAAAATGCCTATCGCTAAAAGATTTTGGCAGAGAAAGTGGTGCTAAGAAAAATATGAAAAAATCATTCATGCATGAAACTATAGGTTATAATTTCAAATTTACTGAATTTCAAGCTGCAATTGGAATAGCTCAGATGAAAAAGTTGAAGAGCCGAATTAAAAAGAAGAAAAATATGTTTAAACATTATAAAAAACTTTTGTCACAAATTAAAAAAATTGAGTTTATAGATACAAATATTCAAAAAACCACACCATGGATGATTGATATTGTATTAAGTAATAATAAAATTCGGGAAGAATTAATTGATTTTCTTGCTAAAAACAATATTGGAACAAGAATTTTTTATCCACCAATTCATAGTTTAACTCCCTACAAAAATAATGATAAAAAATTCCTAACAAGTACAGATATTTCAAAACGAGGTTTATGGTTACCATCATCAAATACATTAACGGATAATGATTTAGAATTTGTTTGTAAAAAAATTAATGAGTTTTTTACTAATTAGAAGATTTTACTGAAAAGCCACCTACTAGTTTTAAAGCAATAAACCCAATTACAACATTAAACCATAAAGTAAAAAGTCGTACAATAATAACAATAACAACTGCCATAGATAATGATATTCCTTGAAGATTCAACAATCCAGTAAAGCTTGCTTCTGCAATTCCTAAACCACCAGGTAGAAAAGATAATGCACCTAAAAATAATGATGAAGCATATGTTGAAGCAATTTCAACAAAACCTAACGAATCAATGCTTAGAGATTTTAAAACATAAAAAACTGCAGAAGATATTGTGATCCAATATAAAACAGATAAAATAATTGATGGTGTAAAAATCTTGAACTTTGTAGAAGTCTTTAAGATTTCATGAGATTTAGATAATGGTTCAATGAATTTTTTTGTAAACTTGAATTTTGATAATACGATAATAGATTTATCAAATGTAATTTTTGAAGAGAATAAAATGAAAATAGTAATTGATAAAATGAATCCACCCATAACTATAATTCCTATCTGTGGAAAAAATAAAATTCCAATAGATGATGCAATAACCGCTCCTAAGAGATCATAAAACTTTTCAATGAAAATTAAAGGAGTAGTTTGAGTTCTTTGAATTCCAGATTTTTCTCTTAAGATTTGAGTTCGTAATAATTCACCTACTTTTGCAGGAGTAATGGAAAGTGCAAATCCTGCAACATATACTAAGAAATCATCACGAAATGGAATTTTTAAACCTAAATTTTTACAAAGTAAACGCCATCGAAGATATAATGGAATCCATGAAGCAACCACAAAAATCAAGATTACAAATGTGTATTCATATTTGAAAGAAACTGAAGACAGTTCGAGACTTGAAACATCTGACAAAAATAAAAAAATGGAATAAAATACAATTGAGCTCAATATAATAATTAAAAACATTTTTGTGAAATTCAATGAAAAAATCACCAATTCATATCGTTTAATCTTTCCTAAACCTATTGATTCACTAATAAGAGATATAACCAAATTTTCTCAATATGAAAATTATGGTAATTAATGTTTTAGCAATTGGTGATGTAGCTAATGTTATGAAATCATTAAGTAAAATAACAAAAAGATCTAAAATACATATTGTGAATTTTCCAAAAGATGGAAAAGGGATTTTCATTCATGATGATAATGTTGATAGATTTGTATCATGGAAAGTAAAGAAACAAGTAGACTACATAAATAAAATTAAAGATAATTTTGATATTTGTATTGTTATGGGAACAGGAGAAAGAATTGCATATTTGGCTGACTTGAATTATATTTCATATTATGTAGGAAGAGATATTGATGCACCAAGATTTAAAAAAAATTCTAAAGAAATTTGGTTCAATACACCATTACATAAATTAAATTTTTTGGAGAGACGATTTTATTTTAATACATTTAAAAATGCCATTGCTCACATTGCAGGAATTTGGGTTTATCCATTTCTTGAAAAATATACTAAAAATGGAATAAGGATGGATATGCAAACAATAGATACTGAACTTTTCAAAAATACAAATCATGAAATAAATCTAGAAAAAACAAAATTTACTTTTTTTAGTCCTCAAAGAATGGGTTTACCTAAAGGTACTGATTTGTTATGGAAAGCATTAAAACTGTGCAAAACTGATTTTCAGATTTTACAAGTTGATTGGTTTGATGAATCAAATGAAGAAGAGTTGAAAATCAAAGATAGGTTACTGGAAGAATTACCACCACAAATAAAATTAATTCCAATGATTAAAAGAGCAAAAATGCCAGAATACTATAGTTTTGCAGATGCTATTTTAGGAAATATGAGAATTGGAACATGGGAATTAGTAGAATTTGAAGGGGTTTTGTGTGGAAAACCAGTTCTATCGTTTAATGAACCCGCACAAAGATTATTTGTAAAAGACAAATATGTACAATCACCATTTTTACCCAAATCTAACAAAGTCGAAGATATAGCAATGTATATTGATAAAATTGTTTTATCACAGAAATTCAGAGATGATCTTTATAGAGATGAAAGAAAATTTGTGTCTGATTCAAGTGATAAAGAATGGATATCAAAGTGGTGGGATGATTTATTTGAAAAATATGGTAATCAAAAAAATATAAGAAAAAATTCGCCTAAAATTTTGATCAGTATTAGAATGTGGTCGTTTATCATAGGAAATAGATTATATTGGAAAAAAATTAAAAAAATTATAAAAATTTAATTTATTGTTTTAATACTTTCTTTAAATAGTCTAGATCAATACTATTTGAAAACGATCTATCATTCATGTATTCAGAAATTTTTTTATTTTTCTCAATCAAATCATTTATTTCATTTTCATTTAATTTTTCATCTTTTGATAATTTTACTAAAAATTCCATCAATTTCAAATTTAATTCTAAAATCATTTCTGTATTTACAATAGTACGACGTTGATATGGATTTGTTTCAACAATAATATCAACTTCAGATTTGAAAGCTTTACTTCGTTTATAATGTATATATCCAACTGTTATTAAAATTGGAATTCCAAGTCCTGAAACAATTATGACATATTGAATAAAAGTAGGGAACAAAAGTTCAAGTGAAGGAATTTTTTCTATTGCAAGATAATAAGTGACAGTTAATGTGTTAATTGCTGCAAAAATAAATGCAAAATATGTCGACCATCCCATCCTAAAATAATACCAACTACGAAATCCCGTATTTTTGCCCATAAGTGCCCTAAAGAGATCATGTATATCAACATCACGTTTGAAATACAATCATTCAAACAGGTAGAAATTAGATTTATAGATATCCTAATTTTTTTAATTCTTCTCTAATTTTAGTTTCTTCATCATCATTTATAATTTCTTCAGTTGACTCAAATTTTGAGAAATTAGTAATGATATCTTCCATTTCAGATATTTTTTCTAAATTTTGTTTAAATATATTTTGGTTTTCTTGAGGATCAAGTTTTAGATCATATAGATGAATATTTGAGGAAGCATCACGTGCATTTCTAAAATATTTGAATTTTGAAGTTCTTATTCCAACTAAATCATTATCAGAGAGTTTTTCATGTGGAATTGTATGCATGTAACATGGAGTTTCATTTAGAGATTCATTATTTAACAACGATAAAAAAGAATTTCCTTGAATTTTATTATTATATCCAAAATCTAAAAGATCAAAAATGGTAGGAAATATATCAATACTTTGGGTTTGTTGTGTTATATTCATAGATTTTATTTTGTAACCTGAAAAAAGTAATGGTGTTTTAACTACTTCATCAAATAATGTTTGAATGAACGGAGGTAATCTAGAACGTTTTTGATAATCATTCAAGTTTTTGTTAGCAGTTTCTAATCTTTGATTTTTTATTACATTACGTGTTTTATTAAAAATTTTAGCCCCAAATTTATGAGTGAATTTTGGCATGATATGTTTTCCAGTTTTCAAACTTTTTTCCAAATTTGGTTCAAAAGCAGTTGTATCCTTTCCATCAAATGGAATTGGACAACCATGATCAGATGTAATAATTATGATGGTTTTATTGAGATCAATTTTTTCAATAAATTTACCAATGTAGAAATCTATTGATGATATGATTCTATCATAACTATCTTTACCAAATTGTTCATTATCAAATTCTTTTGGCACATTTAATGGCCAATGTAAATCTAAAATATCTGCATAAAAAAACCAAGGTTCTTTCATAGAATCAGAAAGAATTTCAATGATTTTTTCACCAATCCCATTAAATAAAGAATCAGCAGGAGGTTCTCCCTTGAAAGAAAAATTTTTGTCACTGATATTTTTTAGTGAATTAAGTGAACTTAGGTTTGGAATTACTGAATGAATTGAATATCCTTCATTTTTTAATGAAGATATATAATTTGAATTTTCTAAAGATAATTTGATTTCTCTTGTTCCTGTAACACACGGGAATAAACCAGTAAAAATTGTATTTAGTGAAAGTATTGTTCCATCAGCAGAAGAAATATTTTGAGAAAAATACGTTCCCTCTTTTCTTAATTTATCAATATTTGGAGTAACTGAAGATTTGTCTCCAAAAAATCTATCAGATCTTAATGAATCAATCATTAAAAAGAAAATATTTGGTTTCAATTTAATCAACAATATTTCTAATTAATTCAAATGCTTCTGCATTTTTAAGACCAGACTCAACACCACGAACATTAGAAAGACTTTCTAAAAATTTTAAAGAACGAGGATGTGGGAATTGATTGACTTCACTTTTGTATTGTTTGAATGCATTCATTTTAAATTGTAATTCTTTAGATATGTCCACATAAATATTTGGATTAAATTGTGTTTTACACCTTCCACCAATTTCAAAACAAATGAACTGTTTAATTTTACTAGAAATAGGTCTAGAAACTACAGAACATGAATCAAACACCAGAGAATGATCTTTATTGAGATCATTATAAGGGGTGGAATAAAGAATTTTTGGATTTGTTTTTTTTACAATTTTTTCAAGAGCTTTATTCATTTCTACATGTGGAATTGAATCTAATTTCATATCAGGGAAATCAAGAAAATGGAATTTAGAAATTCCTAAGATCTTTCCAGCTTTTTTACACGAATCTTGTCTGATTTTTATCATTTTTTTGTCTTCATATTGGGCAGAAGCTCCATCTGACATTACACAAAGAGTAATTTTATTATTTTTTGATAATTTTTTTATTGTTCCTCCCATTCCTACTGTTTCATCATCAGGATGAGCCACAGTGATTAGTATATTCATAATCATGAATTTTTGTAGTTGATAATATTTCTTTATTTGAGAAAGCAGTTTAAAATACTTATTACAAAATTAATGGATGAAAAACAAATGGACCAAAAAAATTGGAAAAAACCTGTAATTGAGCATGGTAAAATGACTCAATTCAATTACATAGTTCAGTATCCTGAAAATTTAAAAATTGGAAAAAATTTTGATATTGGTGAATTCACGTATATTAATTCAAAAAATAAAGTAAAAATTGAAGATTATGTTCAGATTGGTTCACACTGTTCTATCTATTCACATTCAACTATTGATAAAAAAGAAGGTCCAATTCATTTAAAAAAAAACTGCAAAATTGGAACTCATAGTACTATAATGCCAAATGTGACAATTGGAACTAATTCAATTGTTGGTGCTTATTCATTTGTAAATAAAGACATTCCAGATAATGAACTATGGGTAGGTGTTCCTGCAAAATATAAAAAAAAATTATAAAAGTTCAAAGAATTCATCAATTGAATCACAAATAAAATTCATTTCATTTTTCGTTAAACCAGGATACATTGGAAGAGTCAATATTTGTTGAGAAATTTTTTCTGTTACGGGTAATGAAATTTTTTTATTTATATTTTTAGAATGAAATTTAGTTAAATGTGCAGGTTCAAAAAAGATTTTAGACATAATGCCTTGTTTTTTAAGAAATTTCATTAAATTATTTCTAAGATTTTTTCCGGTAATACGAATAGAATAAAGTTGAAATACATTTTTATGATTTTTGTAATCAGATGGTAAAATTATTTCAGAATGTTTTTTTAACTTAGAAGATAAATAGTTAGCATTTTTTCTCCTTTTTGAAATCAATTTTTCAATTTTTTTAAGTTGTGAAATTCCTAATGCTGCAGTCATACTTGACATTCTCCAATTATATCCAAGTGAAACATAGTTAGGAGTTTCATTTGTTTGAAAATAATTTGAATTTATTTGTCTTCCATGTGAACGAATTAGTTTTAATTTTTCATAGATTTGTTTTGAATTTGTGATAATTGCACCACCCTCTCCAGTGGTAAGAACCTTATTGCCAGCAAAACTAAGAATAGATAGATCTCCATAAGTGCCAGTTTTTCTTTTTCCTATTGTAGCACCAATAGATTCAGCACAATCTTCAATGAGAGTTAGCTTTTGTTCTTTTGCAAATCTCTTAATTTCAGTAATTTTACAAGGGTTTCCACCATAATGTATGGGCATTATCACTTTAGACTTTTTTGAAATGATTGAATTCAAATTTGAAGAATCCATACCTAAAGTTTCTTCCTCAATTTCAGAAAAAATGGGATTTGCACCAACCATTAGTGGCCAATTTGCTGTAGAAATAAAAGTAAAAGAAGGAATAATGACTTCACTTGATGGTTTAAGATTTAGAGAGAGTAAAGCAGCATGCCCAGCTGAAGTTCCAGAATTAAAGGTAACACAATATTTAGATTCATGGTAATTAGCAAGTAATTTCTCAAATTCTTCTATTTCTGGACCAATGGCCCAATCCATCCCTCGTTTTATTACATTTGTTACTAATCTGATATCTTCTTGATTCCAATCAACCTTGTAAAGAGGGATTTTCCATTTCATGTTATGTAATTTCACATCTGACTTTTAATCTTTCATTTATTTGAAAGATACTCATCCATCAATTCATTGATAATTTTTTCTAGTTTATCTTGAGAAATATTTTTGCTTGTTTCAGAATTAAATTGCTTATCAGAAAGTTTATTCTTAGATTGTTTTTTTGAAAGTTTGTACATATCTCCTAGATCATAACAAAATGGTATTTCATCATGAGTAACAAGTATTTCATAAAATCGTTCATACTCTCTAACTTTTGAAATTTTTATTTTTGGAATATTTTTTTGATTTGTTCTCTTTTTAAAAACATTTACCATAGATTTTGCAAGTTCTTCAATTTTTACTGATGGCATTTTTAAGATGTATGTTTCACCATCTTGGGCTATCATAGATATTTTTAAAATCATTGAAGCTGCATCTGAAATGGACATTATAAAACGAGACATTCTAGAATCAGTTACAGATATAGGAAAATTATTCAATAATTGATTATAAAAAATTTGGAATACCGAACCTCTTGAACCGATTACATTTCCAAATCTAACGATTGAAAAAATTGTATTGTTATTTTCAACATATGAACTTGCATCTTGTGTAAGTCTTTCAGCTAACAATTTACTTGCACCTAATGTAGTGGTTGGATTTGTTGCTTTGTCAGTACTAATAAAAACAAATTTTGATACACCTTCAATTATAGATGCTTCAAGAATGTTACTAGTTCCAATTACATTAGTTTTGACAGCATCAAAAGGGTTTTGTTCACAAATATCAATATGTTTCATTGCAGCAGCATGAAAAACAATATCAACATTTCTCATTGCTAAACGAAGTCGATCATTATCACGTACATCCCCTACAACATATTTAATTTGAGGAAGTTCTCCCAATATTTTCCTAGATTCAAAAATTGAATTTTCATCATTTGTAAGTATCCTTATCATTTTTGGTTTTAAGTGAATTAATTTTTTTACAATACCTAAGCCAATTGATCCTGTTCCTCCAGTTATCAATATAATTTTATTTTTGTATTCATTTCTAATTTTTTGGTTGATATTTATCAATATTTTTTATTTGATAATATTCAATAAAAAGTGTACTTCAAATGAATTTAGTGAAATTGTAATAATAATAGAGATAATTGTTGAATAGGCACTATTTAAAAAAGGATCACTGGAAAAAGAAGTCAAATTTGTACTAGAAATTGCAAATACAGAAAAAAAATGACAAATGGTGGAATTCATTTTTTGAAAAAATGGTGACTGAGCCTAAAACAATCCATAAAAAATCATCAAAATTTTCATTAAAATTGAAACTTCTATTATTTTTAATAGGTGATAGAATGTATCTTAATAAAATTCTTAAATTTTTAAATAGATAAAAAAAAGATTTTCTATTGCAATCATTAAAAATTAAAAAAAGTGATGATTTACGAAGATATGATTTTTCAGATTTAATCTTAGTTGCACATCAACCTGAATTTCTTCCATGGTTAGGATTTATTTCAAAAGCTTCTATGGGTGATGCATTTTTCATACTTGATACAGTTCAATTTCGAAAAGAAGGAGCTGCTAATAGAAATAAAATTAGAATAAAAAATGATCAAGGATGGCAATGGCTAACAATTCCAGTAGAAGATGCTAAAAGTAAAATAATGAATCTTTCAGAAGTAAAGATATCAAATTCAGAAGATTGGAAAAAAAAACACTTGCAATCATTAAAATTTTCTTATGGAAAGACATCATGTTTTAAACAAATTTTTGATGAAATTGAAAATATCTATAATTCTAGTTCAGATGAAACATTGATTGATTTTGTAATAAAATTTATTACATATTCATTTGATAAATTCAAAATTAATACTCCAGTATACAGAACTTCAGAACTCCAAAAAAAAGGATATGATGTAAGTGGTTCAAAATCTGATATGATACTTAATCTTTGTAAAATTATGGATGCAAAATTATTTGTTTTTGGTCAACATGGAAAAGAGTATATTGAAAAAGAAAAATTTTATGAGAAAAATATTAAATTTACTTTTCAAGATTTTAAGCACCCAAAATATAATCAAATACATGGTGAATTTTTGCAGGAAATGTCATGTATTGATTTATTATTTAATTATGGAGATCAAGCATATGATGTGTTGTTTTCAGAAAAAATTATTTAAAATTTAAAGTAGATAAAATCATCAGGGTTTGCATCATAAAAATAAAAAATTGAACCTATAATGATTATTAAAAATATTACCCAATATCGTATTTTAAGAGCTGAAATTATTTCTAAATATGATTTTTTGAAATAGGATACAATATGTAAACATATGAATAAGAAAACAAGGATTACAGGTACTTTATTTTGCAGAATTAAATTAAAAAATTCAGATGTTTGAAAATCAATAAAAATGAATTTCATCATAGCATAACTCATATGATCAAAATTTTCTACTCTAAATGCAATAAATGCAAAAAATATCAAATATTGAGTAATCAATATTGATGAGAGTTTCCCAATTTTTGTACTGAAAAATCTTTGATTTACTAAAGAAGGGTATTTTGAGCGTAATATTGTATCAATACCAACGTATAATCCATGAAGTAAACCAAAAATCATAAAACTCCATCCCGCACCATGCCACAATCCAAGAAGGAAAAATGTTACCAACAAACTAACAAAAACATAGCTCAATGATTTTCTTCGTTTGAAAACCATGGGGAGATAAAGATAATCTCGGACCCAGGTTGAGAGACTGATATGCCATCTTCTCCAAAAGTCAGTTGGTGAAGTAGCAAAGAATGGTTTATTGAAATTTTTTGGTATAACAAATCCCAAAATTAAGGCAGCACCTATTGCAATATCAGAATAACCTGAAAAATCTCCATAGATTTGAATACCAAAACTCAAAGTTGCAAATATAATTGAAAATGAGTCAAATCCGGTAGGATTTTGAAAAACTTGGTTAACTAAGGGAGCAATATTATCAGCAAAAAACATCTTTTTCAAAAAACCAATGGCCATCAAGGATATACCATATTTTAGATTTGGATTTGTAACAATGATTTGTTTTAAGCCATCAAAATTATTGATTTTCTCACGAAGTTGTGGAAGAAAATGTTTAGCTCTCAATATTGGTCCTGCTACTAATTGAGGGAAAAAAGCTACATAGATAGAAAAATCTAAAAGTGAATTAGAAGGAGTGATTTGTTTTCGATAAATATCAATTAGATATCCCATAGAATGAAACGTATAAAATGAAATACCAACAGGTAATGCAATTTCCAAAAATTGAATTTGTTGTATTCCTACGGATGCGAATCCTGAATTTACTTCTTCAATAAAAAAGTTAACATATTTGAAGAATCCTAATAATCCTAAATTAAATGCCATACTAATTGAAAATATAATTTTTTTATTTTTTGAAGATGAAAAATAGATTATTTTTCCAAACCAAAAATTAACAAAAGTTGATGCTACTAGTAAAGATAAATAATATGTTCCTGAATAATAATAAAAGAAATAACTTGCAATTAATATTAATAAATGCTGAAATTTTTTATTTTTTAAAATTATGATTGCAGCAAGTACAAACGTAAAAAAGATTACAAATTCAGGAGTGGTAAATAACAAATTAAGGAACCTCTGAGATTATCATTTTTGCAATATCTTCACTATATACTAAAGAATTTGGATGTAGTGCAACATGATATGCATCCTTCCATACATCTTGATTTGAGTAAGAGTTTGTAAAATCATATATATTTATATCATATTTTTGAGATAAATTTTCTAAAGTTTCGTTAAAAAGAATTTTGTCATTTTCAGGTACAATATCTAAATAACTTTGATGTAATGGGACTGTAAAGATAACAGCTTTAACATTGTTTTTTTGAAACAGTTCAATTGTATCTTCAAAAGCAATTAATTGTTCACTGTTTAATGGGTTTTGATGTACTTTTTTTATTGTAAGATCAATATCTAAAAATAATCTTGACTGTTCATTTATTATCATTTGTTCATCTGAATATGAAAAAAAAGGAGTTGTTTCAGAAACATATTTTTGACTTGGAAACAATCCAGTGTCATCACCAAGTATAGTTCTGATTGCATTTAGTGTAGTAGCCTTAGGATTTATTTCAAATAATGATTGTAAGACATTGTCAGTTTTTTTGTTATAATAATCAGAAAAGGACCAATAAGAAATACCATAAAAAATAATCTCAGTATTTGTAGAAATTGTGGACTCTAGTGAATATAGTCTTTGAGTGGGTATATCTGCATTATATGCTAAATTGTAGATCATGTAATCAGAAAATTTTTCAGAAACAATTTTGTTAATATGTGTTGAATTTAGTTGGCCAACTGCACTTCCTCCCAATATCATTAGATTATTGGTTTTTGTTTGGGACAATTCCTGAAATAATAAATCATCACTAATTTCCCACACATTTAGAACTCTATATTTTTCATAAAATGGAATAAATGATAAAAAGACAATCACAAATGCTAATGCTACTGCTAAAGTAATTTTTCCATTCATAAACTCATGTTTTGAGGCTAATTATTATTGGTTTTTGAATAGATATTTTTTCTACTTTAAAATTTAATAAATTAACAAATTAAAATTCAGATACGAGGGAAAATGAGCGAGAAGATGAAATTATTGATTGGTGCAAGTGACAATAAAATGCAATATGTTAAAAAATTTTCAGAATATTTAGAAAAATTTAATGTAAATTCTAAAGTGGTATTAGATGTTGAAATATGTAATGGATTTCCAAGTAAAAATATAACTCAATGGATAAGTCCTTTTAAAAAATTTAATTTGTTGATAGAATCTTTCAAACCAGATGCTGTTTTTGTAGATAGACAAACACAATTTGGAATAGCAGCAATAAAAGCTAAAATTCCTCTTTTAATGCAATTAAGAGGAAATTATTGGGATGAAATAGATTGGGCAAAGAAGAACGGTTCTATTAAAAATAAAATAATTTTATCAATTAAAGAAAAAATAGCTGAAGATTGTTTTAAAGGTTCAAAAATGATTTTGCCATTTTCAAATCATTTAGCTGAAATTTCTAAAAAAAAATATCCTAATAAAAAAATTGAAGTATTTTATGATGGATTGGAAATTAAAGATTGGTATAAAGATGAACCAATGAATTTTAAACATCCCTGTGTAGGATTGTTACAAAATGCATCCATATGGAAAAAAGCACAAGAGATGATTTCATTGAAAAGTATTTTAGAAAAATTTCCAAATGTAACATTTTATTGGGCAGGTGATGGAATCTATCGACAAAAAATTCTAGATGCACTTGAAAAACATGAAAATTTCAAATGGTTAGGAAGTTTAGAATATCCAAATAAGGTTAGGAAATTTCTAAGTTCAATTGACATCTATCTTTTACTTTCAGGATACGATACTTTTGGCATGACCATCATAGAAGCAGAAGTAATGCAAGTACCAGTTATTGCTACTAATGTTGGTGGTACATCAGAAGCAATGATCAATGGAAAAACGGGATATTTAGTAAATCAGGGAGATATAAAAGAAATTGAGAGAAAAATTAATTTATTATTGAATGATCAAAATCTTGCAAAACAAATTGGAAATGATGGAAGAAAATTTGTAATAGAAAATTTTAGTTGGGAAATAACTGTGAAAAAATTTATTGGAAATATGAAAACTTGTATTAATACTGACTAAATTTTAAAAAACACTAATATTATTTAATAAGAGAAATAAATTGGCAGTAATGTACAGATATCCAATTTTTTCATTAATGCTTATACTTTTAATTGCAATTAATGTTCAATCAGCATATGCTTATATGGATCCAGGTACTGGAAGTATTCTTTTTCAAGCATTAATAGGAGCTTTAGCAGGTCTTGCAATCACACTTAAAATTTATTGGTATAAAATTAAAGAGAGATTAATGCGAAAAAAGCAATAATGCCAAATCATAGAATTAAAAGTTCATTTAGAGATCCGAGTGGTTTCTTGTTTACATTTGAAGGAAGTCTTTACAGACAAATTAACAAATCATATCAAAATGAATTTGATAAAATGATTGATAGTGGTTTATATCAAAAACTAGTAGAAAAAGAATTACTGATTCCACATGAAGAAGTTAACGTTGAATCATCACAGCCAGAAAAATGTTACAAAACAATAAAACCAAAATTAATTGATTTTATTTCTTATCCTTACGAATGGTCATTTAATCAATTAAAAGATGCAGCACTAACTACACTTGAAATTCAAAAGATTGCAATGGATTATGGGTTAACACTAAAAGATAGTAGTGCATATAATGTTCAATTTCTAAATGGAAAACCAATTTTCATAGATACATTATCATTTGAGATATATCAAGAAGGTCAATTCTGGAAGCCATATAGACAATTTTGTCAGCATTTTCTTTCACCACTAGCATTAATGAATCATAAAGATATCAGACTAAACCAACTTTTGAAAATCTACATTGATGGAATACCATTAGATCTTACTTCCAAATTATTACCAGCAAAAACAAAAACAATGTTTTCATTATTGGCCCATATCCACACACATTCAAAAAAACAAAAAGATTATGAAGGAAAACAAGTAGATGTTAAAAAGAGAAAATTAAGTAAGAACTCTTTTGTTGGTGTCATTGAAAGTCTTCATTCTGCAATTAAAAAACAAAACATAAGTTTAGAAAAAACAGAATGGGGAAATTATTATTCAGATACAAATTATTCAGAAGTTGCCATGAATGATAAAAAAACAATAATTTTGAATTTAATTGAAAAAATAAAACCAAAAAATGTATGGGATATAGGAGGTAATGTTGGAATATTTAGTAGAATTTCTAGTGATAAAGAAATCTTTACTGTTTGCTTTGATATAGATCCAGTTGCTATTGAAAAAAATTATTTAGAATGTAAGGAAAAAAATGAGAAATATTTGTTACCTCTGTTATTGGATTTGACTAATCCAAGTCCAGATATAGGATGGCAAAACATGGAACGTGATTCATTTCTAACAAGAGGTCCAGCAGATCTTGTTTTTGCTTTAGCACTAATTCATCATTTAGCAATTTCAAATAATGTCCCATTTGAATTAATTTCAGAATTTTTCTCTAGGAATTGTAGAAATTTAATAATAGAATTTGTCCCAAAAACAGACACTCAAGTTAAACGATTATTATCCAGTAGAGAAGATATTTTTTCAGAATATGATTATGAACATTTTGAAAAAGAATTTGAAAAATTGTTCATAATAATTGAGAAAAAAGAGATTAAAGATTCAGAAAGGATTATTTATTATATGCAAAATAAAAAACCGATTAATTGAATATTTCTCAAACTTTTCCAATTCATGTTATTTTTCTAGCAATTTTTCCTGTGATTTTTTTATTTTCAGAAAATATGCATGAACTTGTTCCTACAGATATCATAATTCCTTTATTGATAATTATTCCAATTTCATTAACTGTTTTTTATGTTTTAAAATTAATTTTTAAAGATTCTAACAAAGCAGCATTAATTGTATCAATGGGATTAATTTTATTTTTCACATACGGTCATTTTTATAATATATTCAAAGGATTTACAATATTTGAGGAAGACATAGGAAGACACCGTTACATCATAATTCCTTTTGTTTTGAGTTTTTTAATTCCAGTATTTTTCATAATAAAAAGTAAAATAGATTTTAAAAACATTACAAAAATTGTAAATGTAATCTCTATCGTATTAGTAGGAATGGTAATTCTAAACATTACAACATATGGGATTTCAGAAATTGAATCATATTCAACAATTGATTTTGAATTAAATAATAATTCTATAGAATTACAAAATATGCAAAATACTCCTGATGTGTATTATATTATTCTAGATGAATATGGCGGTCCTGAAAGTATGAAATATTTGAATTATGATAATAGTCAATTTTATGAATTTTTAAAGGGAAAAAATTTCATCATACCTGAAAAATCAACTAGTAATTATCCAATGACTCATTTCTCAATTCCATCAACAATGAATATGGAATATGTAAATGATCTTTCTAATATTTTAGGTGAAGATTCAAAAACATTCCTTCCTCTAAGAGAAATGTTATACAATAGTCAAGTGATCAAGAACTTTAAATCTCTAGGATATGACATTGTTATTTTTGAGTCAGGTTTTGTTCCTCCTGAAAATTTTGTGTTAGTTGATGACATAATATGTCCTGATCAAGGAATTGACTCAGTTTTGCTTGATATGATTGGAAGAACAAGTATGATGGGGTATTTTGTGGAAAGATATGAGGAAGGAAAAATCAGAGATAGAATAAACTGTACATTTTCAGAAATTAAAACTATAGGGAATAATAAAGATGAACCAATTTTTGTTTTTGCTCATATGCTAATCCCACATCCACCCAATGTTTTTGGTCCAAATGGAGAAGTAATTGTTCCTGGAAATCATATATCATCAGAAATATGGGATGAAAAAATAGCATATCTGGACCAACTTGAGTTTACAAATAATGAAATCACTAAAGTCATTGAGAAAATCCTTGATGAAAATGAAAAACCAATAATAATTATTCAGTCAGATCACGGTTCAGGATTTGATATAGATTGGAAGAACCCAGATGAATCTATGATTTTACAGAGATTATCAATATTGAATGCATATTATGTTCCAGAAATATCAGAAAACCAATTCTATGAAAACATAACACCTGTTAATTCATTTAGAATTATTTTTAATGATTATTTCAACGGAAATTATAAAATTTTGGAAGATCTAAATTATTGGAATAATGTATACAAACCATTTGATTTTCACGATGTAACTGAAATAATAGGAATGAATATCAAAAAATAAGAATGAAAGAAAAAATAAGAGAGAAAAGAAATGGAATCATTTAGATTATTGATAGGAGGATCTCCATCGAAAATGTTTCATTTGAAAGAATTTTCTGACAATCTTATAGATTTAGGAATTGAATGTAAGGTTGTACTTGATGTAGATTATTGTGATGGATTTCCAAGTAGAAAAATTTCTAAGTGGATTTATAAAAAAAATAAATTACCAAATTTAATTTCAAAATATAAACCCGATATGGTTTTAGTGGATAGACAAAGACATTTTGGTTTAGAAGTAATTAAAACTAGAATTCCATTATTAGTTCATCTTAGAGGGGATTTTTGGAAGGAGATTGAAATGGCGAAAAAAACCATCTACAAAAGTATTCCAAAAAAAATTGTCATTAATGAATGGGAAAAAATTGGCGAAAAATGCTTTCAAGAATCAACAATAATTTTACCAATTTGTAATTATTTATCAAATATTGTTAAAAATCGTTATCAAAATAAAAAAATTCAAACAATGTATCAAGGAATCAATCCAGAAAACTGGTTTAAAACCAAAGGAATGAAACTAAAACATCCTTGTGTAGGAATATTACAAGGAGCAACGATTTGGGGTAAAACTAAAGAGATGTTAATTTTATCTAAAATTTTAGATGCAAATCCAGAAATTACATTTTATTGGGTAGGAGATGGGCCTTATAGAGATAAAATTTTGTCAATCTTGAACAAATATGAAAATTTTGTATGGTTAGGCTCAATGAATTATCCAGATAAAGTAAGAGAATTTCTTGATGAAATTGATGTGTATGCATTGATTAGCGGACTAGATATGTCACCATTAACATTACAAGAAGCACAGTTAATGAAAAAACCAGTTTTAGCCACAAATGTTGGAGGTATTCCAGAATTAATGAAAGATAAAGAAACAGGTTTTTTGGTTGAAAAAGGAGAACATAAGGAATGGATAAATAAAATATCATTATTATTAAATGATGAAAATACTAGACGTCAAATGGGATTTGCGGGAAGAAAATTTGTGGAGGATAATTTTAGTTGGAACATTATTGCAAAAAAATTTGTGAATGATATTAAAAAAATGGTTTAGAAGATTTTTAACATTAAAATAAAAAAAATAATTCAAGTTTTTGAAAATTGTCTATACCATATTTCAAATGCAAGTAAACCTAGTAGTTTATTGATATGACGAATATCAATATTTTGATCATTCAGATTTGATTGAATCCAATTTTTGTTAACCCATCCATCTTGAATAATTTTTGCGTCAGAAAGATAATCATTAGCCATGGTTAATCCATAATTTTTCCAAAGATTTTTTGTATTAACTGAAAAACCTTGTTTCTGTTTTAAAATAAGATCATTTAT
>Ga0209663_1000114_pt1 | contig 50640 bp, 44 predicted proteins | sample SaaInlV_135m_DNA_2_FD_184667 | JGI IMG/M metagenome (GOLD analysis project Ga0209663, IMG submission 184667) | Marine microbial communities from expanding oxygen minimum zones in the Saanich Inlet - Saanich Inlet SI073_LV_120m_DNA (SPAdes) (version 2) | ecosystem: Environmental > Aquatic >... | reverse complement strand
CCCAGTGTGTTGAGGGCATTATTAAATAGTCTTTTTCCTAATGCGCTTGTTTGGGCGCTTGTTAGTTTTTTTAGATAGTTTCTAAGGTTGTTTCTTGCTTTAGCTGTTGTAATAAATGAAAGCCAATTTGGGTCAGGGTTAGAGTTTTTAGAGGTTAGAATTTCAATGGTTTGGCCACTTTCAATTACAGTTCTTAATGGCATTTGTACTTTGTTGATTTTTGCACCTATGCAGCTATTGCCTAAATCACTATGGACCGCATAAGCAAAATCAACGCAGGTTGATTTTGAAGGCAATCTAAAAATTTTTCCTTTGGGGCTAAAAACATAAACTTTATCAGGAAAAAGATCGACTTTAACGCTTTCTAAAAACTCTTCCGGATGACTAACGCCTTGGATCTCTTGAATAGAAGCTAGCCATTCTCTGGCCTTAACCTGAGGCGATGCATCGCTTGGATTTTCGGATTTATATTTCCAATGTGCGGCAATACCATTTTCAGCTACACGATGCATTGCTCTGGTTCTAATTTGAACCTCAATAGGTGTCCCTCCGGGGCCCAATAAACTTGTGTGGATAGACTGATAACCATTCACTCTAGGTATTGCTATATAATCCTTAAACTTACCCATAATTGGCTTATAAACCTCATGCACCAAGCCAAGTACTTGATAGCAATCATGAACATCGTCTACAACAATTCTTAGTCCATACATATCCACAATTTGATCTAGTGATAAATGTCTTTTCTTCATTTTTTTATAAACACTAAAAAGGTCTTTCTCCCTTGCTTCTATGTTATGCAGGATGGTTTTTTCGTTTAATTTTTTAGAAATTCTTGTTGATATTTTTTTTAAAATTCTCTTTTGGTTGCCAAGCTTCTTTTTTAGCGCTCTGCTTATTATTTTATGTCGATAAGGGTAAGCAAACTTAAATGCCTCTTTTTCCAACAAGACCTTCATGTTAAAAATTCCCAGCCTATTAGCAATAGGGGCATAGACCTCTAATGTTTCTTTCCCTATCCTCATTTGTTTTTTTGTATCAAGGGCGTTTAAGGTTTGGATGTTGTGAAGTCTGTCGGCTAGTTTGATTAAAATAACTCGAATATCTTGAACCATTGCAAGCATCATTTTTCTAAAGCTCTCTGCTTGTCTTTGATTGTTGTCTGCATACTCTATTTGATCTAGCTTGCTTACACCATCAACCAAAGAAAGTATTTCACTGCCGAACTCTTCATGCAAAAGTTCTTTGGTAAGAGTTGTATCCTCTAACACATCATGTAATAAGCCAGCTGAAATAGTCTCTTTATCTAACTTTAGTTCTGCGAGTGTTGTTGCTACAGCAGCTGGATGGTGAATATAAGGCTCGCCAGACTGTCTGGACTGATGCTCATGAGAAATGCTTGAGAAAACATAAGCTTTTTTTACAACCTCCTGATCATCCTCACTAAGATAATCCAAACAATATAAAAGCTGCTTTAAAAGCTTGGGTGGTCTTTTTTGCAGCATTAATGCTGCCGATTCTAAAATATTATCCATAGAACTATTATTTTATACCTAACGAGGCTATAAAACATTGCTACAAAAATATTTTTATACCTTTTGAGAGGAGGGTATTCTCGCTTGTGGGTTTAAACCAGCTATTCTTGTTCGGCTTTAGCTAGTTCCTCAGCCAGTTCTTTTTCTAGGTCATTTTCAGTTTTATGAAAATCAGGGTTGTCTAAATGTCCTTCAGCAATTTCCCTTAAAGCTAGCACTGCTGGCTTGTCATTCTCATCATCCTCAAGAAGGGTTTCTGACCCGTTGGCTATTCTTCTTGCGCGCTTTGCGGCTAGATTAACAAGGTTGAAAACACCGTCTGTGTGCTCCAAACAATCCTCTACTGTAACTCTTGCCATAATAATACTGCTCATGAAAAATTAAGAGACACAAGCCTACTTGGTTGAAAAGATAAGTCAAATACTTTGTTTTTATATTTTGAAGCTATTGATAATTGAGAGCTCATGCTCACTAATGGGTTTTTTCAGTCCTTTGTACTGCTTAACAAAATTAATTATCTCATCGCAGGTTAGCTCTAGATCCTTGTTTACAAAAGTAGCATCGTAATTAATGGAGTGTTGTATGTCATTGATTGCCTCTTTAAACCTAAGGTTTATTTCTCCCACGGAATCCGTCCCCCTCTTATCTAAGCGTTTTTTCAACTCTTCCTTAGAGGGTGGAATTAAAAACAAAGTCAAGCAATTAGGTTCTGTTTTTCTCACTTGGTTTGCCCCCTGCCAGTCTATTTCTAAAATCACAGTTTTGCCTTCTTTTATTGATGCTTCAACTTCTTTTTTTGGTGTTCCATAGAAGTTTCCAAAAACCTCTGCGTATTCAAAAAAAGCATGTTCTGCTGCCATGGCCTCAAAGACAGGGATGGAGACAAACCTATAGTCGTCACCATCTATTTCATTGTCTCTTTTTGATCTTGTTGTATATGAGATTGAAGCAACCATGTTGGGGTTGTCTTGAATAAGCTTTCGAACGACAGTTGTCTTGCCTGTGCCAGATGGTGCTGAGATTATTAATAATGATTTATTTTTAGGCAACATTTAACTGATTCAATATATAATTATTAGAGATTAATGGTTAAGTATATTCTATTATTTATTTCATGAAAGTTAAGACTTTAGTATTGGCATCATCAAACAATCACAAAGCAAAAGAGATTGGGATGATACTGGGAAGAAATTACCAAATCAAAACACAAGAGGAGTTTGGCGTCCCCTTTGTCCCGGAAAACGGCAAAACATTTTCAGAAAATGCTTATATCAAAGCAAGCCAACTAGCCAAGAATATCTCTATACCTGTGATTGCAGATGATTCTGGGCTAGAAGTATTGTCCATTAATAATCAGCCAGGAATCTATTCTGCAAGATATGCCTCTATAGGGGCAACGGATGAAGAAAATATTAACAAGCTTTTGGGTGCGCTAAAAAACAGGCCCAGCTCAGAGAGAAAGGCAAAATTTATCTGTTCATTGGTGTTGATTGAAGACCATGATAAACAAAAAGTCAGTTATTTTAATGGGGAGTGGAAAGGAGAGATAGCAAATAAAAAAACTGGGCGTCATGGTTTTGGTTATGACCCAATATTTTTTGTGCCTTCTTTAAAAAAAACAGCAGCAGAGTTATCTGAAGAAATAAAAAACAAAGTAAGCCACCGTGCAATTGCCATAAACAAGCTGAAAAACTTTCTTGAAAATCAATAAAAGAAAACATATTTATGATAATAAATTAGCGTTAAATCAATAAGCTAGAGTCTGGCATTCCTTCTTTTTTAACACGTCTAGTCTTTGGTCATCCTCGGTATTGCGAGCTAAATAATGGTGTAATTATACACAGCCCCAAACAAACATTGATTTTGATTTATATAGATAGGCTATGTTTCACATATATTACAGTAAATCACCCTTGTATCTAATTGATAAACATAAAGATATATATTTTCTGTATAGTTTTTGTACAATTTTAAGCTTTCCATATAAAACAACGAATTGAGGATGCTTTTTTATAAATATCCACAAAGTTATCCACAGATTTTGTGGATAAAAAAATAGTGCTGTACAGCGAAATACTTCATATTTCCTTGAAAAAACATTTCCAAGTGGTTATGCTTGCCACCCTTAAAAAGTTCTTATGCTTTTTTAAGAAAACAAAATTAATAATCCAAAGGATAGCCAAGTGAAAGCAAATACACACCCTGATTATAATGAGATTAAAGTAACTTGTTCTTGTGGTGATTCTTTTGTCACAAAATCAACATTAAAAAACGACCTAAGCATTGAGGTTTGTTCTTCTTGTCATCCTTTTTACACAGGTCAACAGAAAATTGTTGATACTGCGGGAAGAGTTGATAAGTTTAGAAAGCGATTTGGCATTCAATCATCTTAGTGTTTGTAATTTAGAGTTTTTCAATAGCAATACATGCCCTCAAATAAAAAAACCATAAGTCTTAGTAACGATGACCTTTCTTCTGACTTAAGTATTAAAGATGCCAGTGTTGGGCCTTCGGTTGTTGATTTAGCTAACCTAAACAAAGACACAGGTTTGTTTACTTTTGACCCCTCTTATTCATCAACAGCAAGTTGTAAAAGTAAAGTAACTTACATAGATGGAGATGAAGGTATTCTTGAGTATCGTGGATATCCCATTGAGCAATTAGCAAATAAAAGCACTTATCTTGAGGTCTCTTATCTTTTGTTTAATGGTGAGCTTCCCAAAAAAGAAGAGTTGTCAGAATTTAGACACAATGTAAAACACAATATGGTTTTGGACTCAAACCTAAACCAATTGTTCACTGGGTTTTTACCCAATGCTCACCCCATGGGAATGCTGATGAGCTCTGTAGCAGCTCTTTCAACAATCTATCATGAAGACATTGATATTAGGAACCCCCACCACAGAGAAGCTTTCTTTTTTAACGTGCTAGGAAAAATGCCAGTCTTGGTAGCAACAATCTTTAACCAAATCAACGGAACAAAAATAGGTAGCTACAATGAAGAGCGAAGTTACGCTGAAAACATTCTAACTTTGTTTTTTGGTGGACGTGAAGATTATGAAATCAACCCTGTGTTTTCTCAGGCGCTGGATATTCTATTAGTATTGCATGCCGACCATGAGCAAAACTGCAGCACTTCATCTGTAAGGCTTACTGGAAGCTCTGGAACAAATCCCTATGCCGCTATTGCAGCTGGAATAGCTGCTCTTTGGGGACCCTCGCATGGTGGTGCAAACGAAGCAGTGGTTAGAATGTTGAAAGAAATTGGGTCGCCTAAAAACATCCCTACATACATCGAAAAAGCGAAAGATAAATCAGATCCTTTTAAGCTAATGGGTTTTGGTCATCGTGTTTATAAAAACTTTGATCCAAGAGCAACGATCATTAGGGGGGAGTGTCACAAGGTTCTAGGGCAACTAAACCAAGATAATAATCCTATGTTTGAGCTTGCGCTACAATTAGAGGAAATTGCTCTAAACGATCAATATTTTGTTGATCGAAACCTGTATCCAAATGTTGATTTTTATTCTGGTGTTATTTATCAAGCAATGGGTATTCCAAAAGAAATGTTTACGGTTATCTTTGCTCTAGCAAGAACCGTTGGTTGGGCCACACATTGGTGTGAGATGATGGAAAATCCAGCCTTAAAAATTGGACGCCCAAGACAGCTCTATCTTGGTAGCGAAAAAAGAGACTACATCTCAATTGACCAAAGATAAAAACATTTACCTCTTCAACTCCTACCCTTTTTTGTCTTACTATACGATGTAGACGAATTAAGGTTTATTATTATGAGCAACCTAAAAAACAGAATATTTCTCATTGGCCCAATGGGCTCAGGTAAAACCACGGTTGGAAGAAGGTTGGCTTCAATGTTAGGGAAAACATTTTGTGATACTGACAATGAGGTCGAAGCAAAAACTGGTGTTAATATTGCTTATATTTTTGATGTTGAGGGTGAAGAGGGTTTTAGAACAAGAGAGTCGGCAGTATTGTTTGAGAAAGCTCAACTTGACAATATTATTATCTCAACGGGTGGCGGAATAATAGAGCTGAAAGCAAACCGCGAGGTTTTAAAAAATGGCTATGTTATTTATTTAAAAACAAGTCTTGAAACACAAAAAAAAAGGGCAACCCCGAATGAAAACAGGCCTCTGCTTTTAAATACGAATGCTGAAAAACAACTTACAGAGCTTATGATCAAGAGAAAACCGCTCTATGAGGAATCAGCAGATCGGGTTATTATAACTGACGGGCTTACCTCCAAGGCAGTCGCTAAACAAATTTTTGAAGCAATAAATGAATAAAGAAACAGTTAATTTAAAAAGCCATAGCTACCCTATCTTTATTGGCACTGATTCTAGCCTATCCAATGAGGCTGTGTCTGATTTTATCATTGGCAATGATGTTGCAATTATTACCAACGATGTTGTCGGCCCTTTGTATTTAGAAGAACTTACAAACACAATCAAAGATAAAAATATTGTCTACTATATTCTTAATGATGGTGAGCAAGAAAAGAAATTAAAAACCATTCACAAGATTATAGATAAACTTCTAGAAAAGGGTTTTGGTAGAGATGCAACGCTTATATCCCTAGGTGGTGGGGTGACCGGAGATATAGCGGGTTTTACTGCTTCTATTTTTATGCGAGGAATAAACTTCATACAAATACCAACCACATTATTGGCACAAGTGGACGCCTCTGTTGGAGGTAAAACAGGAGTCAACCATGCGCTGGGGAAAAATTTAATTGGTAGTTTTTATCAACCAGAATGTGTGGTCTGTGATCCTCGTTTTTTAAAAACCCTAGGAGACAAACAAGTCTCAGAAGGGCTCGCTGAAATAATTAAATACGGCCTTATTTATGATGCAGATTTTTTTGGATTTCTTGAGCAAAACCTTTCTAAGCTTGTTGCTCTAGATAAAGGTATTACAGGTCATGCGATACAGCGTTCTTGCCAAATAAAAGCAGAAATAGTCTCTCAAGATGAAAAGGAAAGGTCTGTTAGGGCGATCCTTAATTTTGGCCATACTTTTGGTCATGCCATTGAGACCTTAATGGGCTATGATCATTATTCCCATGGTGATGCTGTTTCTATTGGGATGGTTTTGGCAACGAGGCTTTCTGAGTCCATGGGTATGGTTTCAAGCGATGACACGAAGCGAATAATTAAAATATTAGAAGCTGCGGGTCTGCCTGTTACGCTTCCCAGTTTGAATGGTGATGAAATTATTAACGTTATGCTGAAAGACAAGAAAGTAAAAAACAGAAAAATACAATTGGTGCTTCTCAAGAGCATGGGTGAAGCCTACCTGACTTCTGACTACCCTGAAAAAGAATTCAAACAGCTGTTAACTGGAGTATAAGGTGAGTATAGACAATAAAGACCGTTTAATATTTGCTTTGGATGTTCCTGAGGTTGATAGAGCCAAAGAGTTGGTTTCTGAGCTGGGAGATAGTGTTTCTTTTTATAAAATTGGAATGGAACTAATGATGACAGGTGAATACTTTAACCTCCTTGATTGGTTGGTGGAGAAAGAAAAAAAAGTGTTTGTGGACCTAAAGTTATTTGATGTGCCTGCAACAGTTTCAAAATCGGTTAAGCGCTTAAGTCAAAGAGGTGCTTACTTTACAACCATACATGGAAACCAAAGCATGATGGAAGCAGCAGCAGCTGAGAAAGGTGGTTTAAAAATACTGGCTGTTACCGCCCTAACCAGTTTAGACCAGGGTGATATTACGGACATGGGTTTTGACTGTGATGTTCAAGACTTGGTTGTCTCAAGAGCCCGAAGAGCTTTTACTGCAGGTTGTGATGGTATTGTGGCCTCGGGAATGGAGCTTGAGCATATTAGGGGTGAGGTGGATGACAAATTGTTAATTGTAACGCCAGGAATTCGACCCGTGGAGAACAGGCCTACAGACGATCAAAAGAGAGTTGTCACTGTTGAGCAAGCCTTTCAAAGAGGGGCGAACTATATTGTTGTGGGGCGACCAATACAAAATGCTGCAAGCCCTAGAGAAGCAGCGGAAGGCATACAAGCGTCAATTCAGTCAGCTCTTAATTAAACTCAAATACTCTTTCTCATTTAGAATATTGACCAATAGTTTTTTTGCTTTCTCAAGTTTTTTATTCCCAACGCTTTCTCCACATACTAAAAGGTTGGTTGTAGAAGAAATTGCATCTTGAGCCTTTGCGCCCAGTGCTTCTGCATTGTTTTTCATGTCATCGCGCGACCCTTGTGTCATCTTTCCAGAAAAGACAATTCTCAAACCTGCTATGGGAGAATCAATTTTTTCCATCGTTGAAAGAAGTGGTGTTTCTAATAAATTAAAGCCAAGGCTTAACATATGAGTAATGGTGATTTTTTGTTGTTTCAACCCCTCAACAATTGCCTTAGCTGATAAGCTAGCAAAACCATCAATATTGCCTATCTCCTGTTCAGTTAAGTCAAACAAGTCCATTAGTATTGTGTTTTGCAGTAAGCGTTTTGAGTCCCCTTTACCTAGTTGAGCAACGCCAAAGCCTGCTAAAAACCTCCAGTCTTCTATTTCAGCATTAAGGGCTCGATCAAGCTCCTTTCTTAAATTCTTTGACTGTGTTTCTCCGAAACCAGCTTTCTGAAACGCTTCTTCATCGGCCGCAAAAATTCTCTTCAGTGTATTAATCTCTGATGAAACCATTTTTTCTATGCTTTTTGGCCCAAACCCGTCCACTTGGCCATGGAGTTTAAAAAAATGTCCCAATGAGGTGGCTACTTGGGCGGGGCATTTATCGTGGTTAGGGCAAACAAGAAAATCAGAATCCCAAAATAAATTGTTCTGGCACGAGGGGCATTTATTTATGATGGTTGTTCTTTTTGTGGTTTGAATCACTGAAACAATTTTTGGAATAACTTCTCCAGAGCGTTCTGCCTCAACAACTGCGCCTGCGCCTAATCTTAAAGCTTTTACATTGCCTGCATTATGGGCTGTTATCCTAGAGACGATTGCTCCTGAAAGCTCAATGGGCTCAACCTCTAGTACTGGTGTCACCCTGCCCGTTCTTCCGGTTTGCCAGGTGATTTTTTTAACCCTTGTTTGTTTGGTTGGAGAGCGTTTTTTTATCGCTATTTGCCAACGATTATGATGATTGGTTGCGCCCAATAATGTTTTCATTTTCGTGTGTGTAATTTCAGCAACCACGCCGTCAGTAGGGTAAACACAGTTTTTAATAATTTGATCTTGGACTTTCTCATGTTGGTCAATTAAGTCACTAAAACTACCCTCCCATCGATCCAGTGTGGTGTAAGGAACAAAGCGGACGACTTTATCTTTTAGTGCCTGAATAAAGTCTTTGTTAACCTCATCAGAGTTCACCACACCAACACAGATGTTTCTTGGGTGTGCGTAACCTAATTGTTTAATGTGTTTGTCAAAGTAGTTAGTCTCCATCACAAGTTCACCAACACCTGATATGCCTTTTCCAGCGTCCACAACACCTTTGTCAAAAACTGAGGTAATGTCGTTTCCATGAATGCCATCGCCACGACTGGCTAACAGTCCGTCCTCTCTTCTCATGGCGGCAAGCCCATCTAGTTTTGCGGTGACTATAATTGATAATGTATTGGGATCAATATTGTTTTTACTGGCTTCTTTTTTAATGCGTTCAATCCATTTTTGTGTCTCCTCAATGGAGTAGGACTTTTCAGTGCTGAGCATGGGCATAGGGTGTTTTAACCTAACTTCTCCAAAGCTTGGCTCTAGCTCAACCTCATGCAGAAAAGAATGGCTGGGCTCACGCTTTTTCAGCTCGGCCAAATACCCATGATCATAGGCATCATCATCAATGATTGGTGAGCCACTTCTGTATGCTTTCGATGCTTTTTTTAAGAAGCTTACTAAGGCATCAGTTGTGAGTAATTTAGGGTTGATTTCATTCATAAACAAAAAATTCTATGGTGTTATTTTACCATATCATCGGGCATATCTGTTGTTGAAATGAAGGAGATTCAGTTGCTTGTTAACAAAGGCAAAATTTGGCTCCATGCTGTTTTTTCAATTTCAATATGGCCATCCACATTGGGGTGTATGCCGTCCGACTGCATCAGGTTGTCGGTGACCATTTGTTTAAGCGTTCCTTGGATAAGCACCAAACCATATTCGCTGGCTAAGCTTGAAAATATATCTTGAAAGCTCCTTGTATAGATCTCACCATAATTGGGCGGCAGTTGTACGCCCATCAAAACAACAGTGATGTTTTTGTTTTGAGCAATGTCAATCATGCCTCTCATGTTTTTCCTAACCGCCTGCAAAGAGGTGCCCCTTAGGCCGTCATTCCCTCCCAGTTCTAAAATTAAAAAACTGGGTTGGTGTTTATCAATTAACTTAGGCAATCGTGAAAGCCCTCCAGATGTTGTGTCTCCACTAATTCCTGCATTAACAACGCTGTATTTCAAATTATTTTTAAGCAGTCGTTTTTGCAGCAAAGAGGGCCAAGCCTGCTCGTAATTGACACCCAGGCCTGCGCTCAAACTGTCACCCAGAACAAGTATTTTTTGAAACTCGTGGTCGTTTTCATCAGCAAAATTTGCTGTTGGCAGTAGTGTCAGTACAATGGCTACAAACAATAAAAAATGCCTTGTGAAAGACTCAATTTTAGAAGTTAAAAACATTACCAAAGAAGTTAACAGCCCTGAGGGTGTTTTGACAATAATAAAGAACATTAATTTGTCTATAGACTCTGGTGATGTTGTCTCCATTGTTGGTCCATCCGGCTCTGGGAAAACCACTCTGCTTGCTATTATGGCGGGGCTTGACCTACCCACTGAGGGCTCAATTAATCTACTTGGCTCAGAAATTACAACCCTTAACGAAGACAAGAGATCTCAAATTCGTGGCAAAGACGTTGGTTTTGTTTTTCAATCTTTTCACTTACTGCCAAGGCTTTCCGCTTTAGATAATGTAATGTTGCCTCTAGAAATTAGTGGTTCGAAGCACGCTCAGGAGAAAGCAAAAGAGGCATTAGTTCGTGTTGGACTTGAAAAAAGAGTGCAGCATTTCCCAAATCAACTCTCAGGGGGAGAAAAACAACGTGTAGCAATTGCCCGTGCAATGGTGAACAACCCAAAAATTCTTTTTGCCGATGAGCCAACGGGCAATCTTGATAAAAGCAGTTCAACAGCAGTCAGCGAGCTCTTGTTTTCGGTGAATCAATCAATGGATACCACCCTTATTATTGTGACCCATGATCTTACTTTAGCGGATCAATGTAACACCCTGCATGAACTAGCGGAGGGCGAACTTATATGCTAAAAGGTTTTAACCACGGGTTGAGAAAGTTTTGGTCTGACCTAACCAGTGGTGATTTACTCATTTTGGCTTTCTCAATTGTCTTGGCTGTGACGGCTATCTCTGGTGTGAGCTTCCTAGGCGATCGATTAAAATCCTCAATCAAACAACAAGCATCGGTTGTGTTGGCTGCAGATCTTTCTTTTCGTTCTGCCTCTGATTTAGGTGCCCAATACTTAGAATTAGCAGCAACTCAGTCCTTAGGCGTCGCTGAAACTGTTTCTTTTTTAAGCATGGTTATTGCTAATGAAGACAACCTTCTGTCCTCCATTAAAGCCACTACCCCTTCTTACCCTTTGAGGGGCAAGCTTGTAATTACAGACTTTAATGGTCAGGTTATTGAACACGGGGGTTCGCCCAAAAGAGGTTATTTGTGGGTGGAACCAAAATTAGTCGAACAACTGGGACTTGAACAAAACAATGAAATGGCCATTGGCAAGGCCACTTTTATTGTTGAAGGTATTTTGCAGGACTTTCCAGATCGAAACGTAGGTTTTCTTGCATTCTCGCCAACCGTGATCGCTAATATTAATGACCTTGATGCCATGGGTGTGATACAGACAGGAAGTCGAGTTGTGTACCGAAACCTCTTCTCAGGTTCTGAAAACAACATTGGTGAATTTTTGGAAAACATCGAACCTGTTCCAGCAGAAATCCGTGTCCAAAAAATAGATGACATTGGGGATCAGTTGGGTAGAACGCTTGATCGCTCTACTCGGTTTTTTAACCTAGCTGGACTCTTTACTATTATTATTGCGGCTATTTCTTCCATGATTGCGGCTCGACGTTATGCTGACAGACACTTGCTCAACACCTCATTAATGAAGGTTTTTGGTGCATCAAAAAACTTCATTGTAGCCTCACAAGTTACACAACTTATCTTAATGATTTTGATTGCAACTAGTGTGGGTTTGTTTTTTGGTTATTTATTACAATCAATCCTAATTGGTGTATTAAAAGATCTGATTGATGCAGAGCTGCCGAGTGCCTCATTCAAACCAATTGGTATTGCCTTCCTGACTTCTTTCTGCTTGGTGTTTGGTGCAGCATCTCCTTACTTAAAGCTTTTAGGTGAGGCAGAGCCCATTCGAATATTAAGAAACGACTTTCAATTTAAACTAAAAAACAATCTCGCGATATACGCGGTCGCCTTATTTACTTTGGTGGTTTTTTTACTGCTTTTATTTGAAGATATCTTTCTTGTATCAAGCATCATGGGTGCCATGATAATGCTTGCTTCTGTCTTATATGTTATTGGTTCTTTGATGGTCTACCTGTTGTCTTTTTTCCAATCCTCATCGGGTATTGGTTGGAAGCTAGGGCTTAAAAACATTGTTCACCGCCGCAGCGAAAGTGTCCTACAAATTGTCGTGTTTGGCCTTTCTTTGATGTTCTTAATGGTATTGGCTGAAACAAGAACTGGCCTCATTGACTCTTGGAAAGAAACGCTCAGTGAAGACACGCCCAACTATTTCTTTTTTAACATTCAAGACTATGAGTTGCCTGAAATAAAAGCGTATTTAGATCAAGAGTTGGATACAGCTACTGTCTTTACTCCGCTAATTAGAGGTAGGTTGTTATCAGTTCAACCCAAAGAAGGAGTTTTGATGAAGTCAGGTGAGATGATTGATCGTGAATCAAACCTTACTTGGTATGATGATATACCAGACAACAATCAAGTGGTTGAGGGCTCTTGGTGGACGGATGATGCTGGGAACCAGATGGAGGTATCTATTGACTCTGGAATTGCAGCTTCGATGGGCCTATCAATTGGAGATCAATTGAATTTTGCTGCTGGTGGGACTAACTTTACAGCTATTGTGAGTAACTTTAGAGAAGTGACCTGGGAGAGTTTTGCGCCGAACTTCTTTTTTGTGTTATCACCAGAGCTTGGTAGAGACCTGCCACAATCCTTTATCACCAGTGTTAAAATACCAACCGATAGCAATCAAATCAGCAAAGGTTTTGTGGAGCGATTTCCAACAGTAACAAGCGTTGACCTGAATGCTGCTCTACAACAAGTAAGATCAATTATTGGTAGCGCCTCATTAGCGGTTCAATATATTTTTATCCTAGCTTTGATCGCCGGAATACTAACCTTGATTGCTTCAGTTTTTTCTAGTGCTGACCAGCGCAAAAAAGAAAGCGCTATACTTCATACTCTAGGTGCCAAACGATCTAAAATCTTTCAGTCAGCCGCTGCAGAGTTTTTGGTTTTGGGGCTACTATCGGGTTTTACAGCTGTATTTGCTGCAACGCTTTTCTCGGGGTTTCTCTCAACCCAAGTGTTTGATCTCAACTACAAACCCAATATATTTGTTTTGGGTCTTGGGTTTACTGTGGGTGTTTTGTCTATCTCTATAGCTGGCACCCTTGCGATCCGAAAAACGATTTATACTTCGCCGGTTGTTACACTAAGGAACTCATAACGGTTTTGGTGCTCTGGTGACACTAAGGGTCCCTCTTTATTTATTAAGCTCTTTTTTGTAGACTTTATGGGTATGGCTAAAGTGCACGATTTTAAATCTGGAATTTATTTAACAAATGAAGACTTTCATGAGATCAAAGAAATATTCCACACCCCTCTAACGGGATCTTACAACTGGGATTACACTGCAGCTGATGACAAAATCAATAGGCTTTATCAGCTGGCTAAAAAAAGACAATGGGATGTTGAGATAGATCTTGATTGGTCTCAAAAATGGGATAAGGATAAAGCGAGACTCGAAGATTATGGCTTAGCTCATCAATCTTACTTGGGCTATGAACCTTACCTTTCTCTCTCTGATGAGGAAAAACTTAATGTTCAGCATAAATTAGCGGCTTGGTCATTAAGCCAATTCCTTCATGGTGAACAGGGTGCATTATTAGTCGCCAGTCAGTTATGTTCATGCGCCCCTACGTACAATGCAAAATTATATGCGGCCACTCAAACCTATGATGAAGCACGACATGTTGAGGCATTTAATAAATATATTCAAACACGCCATAAAGAGATGTATCCGATCACGCCTGATTTAAAGATGTTGTTGAACAAAATCTTGACCGATGAGCGATGGGATTTAAAGTTTATTGGTATGCAATTAATTATAGAGGGACTTGCTCTTGGGGCGTTTAAGGCCTTTCCTCAAACCCATCCAGATAAATTACTTCATCAGCTAATTGAAAAAATTATTCAAGATGAATCAAGACATGTGACGTTTGGAATTCACTACCTAGAGCAGCATATTAAAAGATTATCTGAGGATGAAGTTGAACAAAGAGCTGAGTTTGCTTACCGGGCTTGTTTGATTATGCGTCATCGTTTTCATCCTAATGAGGTGTTTGATGATTTTGGTTGGGATCTTGAGGAAACAATAAAATATAATGACGGGATCAAGGCGAGACGAGATTTTCAGACCTTCATATTTCAAAGAGTAATTCCAAGCTTAAAAAGAGTCGGTTTATTAACTGAAACAGTTAGACCAAAATTTGAGCGGCTTGGTGTAATTCAGTGGGAAGATTTTGATGATGAAGATGTCAACTGGAAGGAAGCACAATCGGCTTAGGGTTTTTATTCTCCTATACGATTATCTATACTTCACCAGCAGTCATACTAAGAAATTCATATAAACATAGAAGCTTTGTCCCATTAAAAAAGAGCTACTACTCTGTATATATTCCCGTATACCAGTGTTTAACTATTTTCTCGGCTGGCTTGCCCCTAATGGATTGAGATAAATTGGGAAAACCGCTGTCGTATTATAATTGTTGATCGTGGTGAACGAGCGCCTAGGTAATCCACTTGTCGAAAATGTAACAAAACTGGCGCACCCAATAGGTCTCAAACCTATAGCCTTCAACTTATAACGTTGAGGGTCTATATTGAATATTAAACCCATGTATCCCTTTTATATATTGGTTATTTACTCTTCAGCCAACCCTGTATATTGGATATTATATATATTAGATATATACAATATTTTTTATATATATATACTATTTATATGTCGATAAGAAGAGAAAGGTTTAAGCGCTTATGGCCCAAAAGGCTTGAAAAAGCTCTATGGCACATACAATCTATAGGCAAGTTGTCTGAAAAGACAAATTATATATATGAGCCTGGAGAGGTTGAGGCAATAAAATCACAACTAAATATAGCCCTAACAGAAGCAATGCTTAGGTTCGATGCTGGTGTGGCCAATAACATAGAAGAAGAAACGAATGACGCCCCCAACAAAGCTTTAAATGCTTTGCTTTATAGGGTTGAAAAAACAGAGAAAGAAAACAAGCTTTTAAAAGATCAAATCAAAAGTATTGCTGTAGCAAAAGATGTTCTTGAGGCAGAAGTATTAGGTTTGCAGGATTTAATTGCCAAAACATCAGACAGGCTGTCTAGAGAAATTAACCACGTTAAAAGTAGTGGTCGTCTAGCAATTCCGAAGGTTTAACATGGTCGCTAGCCCCCTCCGTCACCACCGCCTCCTCCATCACCGCCTCCTAACATAAGGCCGGCGCCAGCATCGCCGCCTTGTGCTGCCATGACAGAAAGTATTACTGTTGATATTTGGTCTCTGCCAACACCAGAAGCTACTGTGATTTTATCTTTTGTAAAGTCAGCCATTTGCTCTACCTCACTTGTCTTTCCATTTGTTTGGTTGACCAATAGTGTTTTTTTCTTTGAGGTTAAATAAACTTTCTTGCCCGAAATAAAAAGAATAAAAGATCCTCTGCGAACAAAACCAGCAAACTTTTCCTCAAAAATAATTTTTCCGCTTCTTAGGTTAAGCTTACAAACCTTTCCATCTTTGTTTATATAAAACATATCATCTTTTAGGTAGTGGGGAAGAATATATGATTTTATTAAATCGCTTCTCCAAAGTATGCCCCCTGATTTAGCATCAATCATATAATGTATGTGTTTTGTACTCCATTTGTTTACGCATTGGGCAAAAAGATATTTGTCATAAGTTGTCATAATTCCTGGGGTGTCCTCAATGTCTAGACTCCATGTGGGCACTTGCTCATCCATATCGTAGCGCGCTATAGATTTTTTTTGGCCTAAAAATACTTCGCTTCTTTCCATTTTTATTCCTCTTTTTATTATTGCAGTGGTTGGTTTTTTTGAACTTTTATGGAGACCTAAATATAGGCCAAAACAACTGGGTTAAAGCTGAAACTTCTGATAAATTTTCAACCCCAACTTCTTTGGGATAGCTTCTTGTGATTTTTGCTGTACCAAAAATCATATCCCATATAAATAATAAGTTTCCATAGTTGCCCTTATAGTGTGTGTTTTCATCGCTAAGATGCTTGCCATGATGGGCCCAGTGGGTAGAGGGTGTTGAGATGGTTCTTTCTAGAACCCACATGACAGGATTCATTTTTTTAATTTCATATAGCTTTTTGTCCCACCTCAAATCTGTATGAGCTCCAAAAATGACAGCTTGTTTTACTACAATATAAATAAAATATACCCATCCGGAGCCCATATAAAACAATACCCCAGCAAACCATAATCCTGGCATCAATAAGTAATATGCTAAGGCATTCCTGTAAACAACTCTAATTGATAGGTACTCTGCGTCATGATGAGCCCGATGAAGGTTATACAAGATAGGAACATTGTGGCAAGTTCTGTGCCACCAATATTGAGTTAAATCATCAAAAATTAGAAGCAGCCCAAAGATAGCAAAAAAGCCCCAATCAGCAATAACTCCCTTGGCAGATGGAATGAAAGCTTCTGCCAGACCATATCCAAGTCCAAACACTAAAGGGAGAGCCAAAAAATTTAATTGGAAAAAGCCTATAAGCTCTACTACGCCATCTTTTACCCTTTGGTTCTTCTTATTAAAAAAATTTGTAAAAACAATCTCTAACAGGACCAAAGAACAAAATATAGTTAAAACTACTATCTGATATGTTTCCATTTTTATTCCTGTTTTTGTTGCTGCAATGGTTGGTTTTTTTGCTCAAAAGCATAGGCCATATTTATTACCTCCCTATCATGCCATGCGCTAGAAATAAATGACAATCCCACTGGCAAGCCTTTTACAAAGCCTAAAGGTATGGTGATGTGTGGATATCCAGCCATGGCTGCATAGCCGCCTATTCCCCAAGAGAGTTGTTTTTGAGTTGCGGCTGCATCGCCTCCCTCATAATCAATCTCCCAGGCCGGACCTTGAGTTAGGCCAACAATGGCATTTAGTCCTTGCTTTTTTAACAAGCTATCAAAATGTTTTATGGAAACGCTTTTGGTTTTTTTCAGCGCCGCTAAATACTTTTCTTTTTGTCCAAGGGTTTCCTCGCTAAAAAGAAAAATGTCCTGGTCGAAGTGGGTGAGCACGCTGTCTTTGTTTTTAAGGTTAAAATCAATAAGCTCTTTTAGGTTTTTTGGTTGGTCTAGACCTTGCGAGAGATATTTGTTTATTCCTTCTCTAAACTCATACAAAAGAACAAAGAACTCTTCTTCTCCTGGGTAGGTTGTTTTGTTGGACAACATGACCACTCTTGCTCCAGCGGCAATCAAAACCTTTTCTGCCTTGGCAATTAGTCTTTTTTCCTCTGGCTCATCTGTGGAGGCAGACATCAGCCCCACCGCCTTGCCTTGTAAACTTTCTTTACTGAGGTTTGAAAAAAAGTCTAGCTCCATGTTTTCAGGTATTGCTAAAGTCTTTGGGTCCTTAGGGTCCGGGCCAACAATATAACTTAAAAGCCTTGCTGCTTCTTTTACGCTCCTCCCCATTGGTCCCGCTGTATCTTGAGAGTGAGAGATAGGAATAATTCCACTTCGACTTACAAGGCCTACCGTTGGTTTTATCCCAACCACGCCATTAATAGATGCAGGGCATGAAATAGAGCCGTTGGTTTCTGTGCCAATTGCAACACTAACCAGTCCCGCCGCGACAGCTACGGCTGAGCCTGAGCTTGAACCACAAGGGTTTCGGTTCTCTCCATATGGATTCACTGTTTGCCCGCCTAAGCTAGACCATCCGCTTACTGATTGGGTTGATCTAAAGTTGGCCCACTCAGAAAGGTTTGTTTTTCCAACAACGTAATACCCTCCGCTTTGCAAGCGCTTAACCAGGTGTGCGCTTTTCTTGGGCTGGTTGTTTTTCAATGCAATTGAGCCTGCCGTATTTGGGAGTCCCTCAACATCAATATTATCTTTAACTCCTAGCGCTATAGGTATTAAAGACAGGGCTTCTATTTTTTTTATTTCTTTGTCTATGTTTTCCTTGGCAACAACAGAAATAAAAGCATTATACTGGTCATTGTCTTTTACTGACCCCCATATATTGCTGCTTAAAAAAAGTGCAAAAAGAACTATTAAGAATAAGTGTTTGCTCATTCGTATCTGTTTTTTAGTAATGCGTACTCAGAAATTTTTGTCCACTGCTCGACAGTATTTTTATAGTCTGAATATGACTTGTATACTTTTGCAAAGCGCTCGTCTCGCCTTGCGATCTCATTGATAATTTCTTGAGTCGATTTTTTAAATGCCCTCATTACATCTTTTGGAAAAGGAGAGATTTTAATATCCTCCATGGCTTTGATTTGCTGTAAGGCAAATGCATTTCTAGCCATAAATTCAGCGAGCATTGTGTCATTGGTCGCGCTTGCTGCAATATCTACTATTGCCTTGAGGTCTTCTGGAAGCTCACTATATGCGTCTTTATTAACGATACACTCTAGTGTGGGCCCGCCCTCATGCCAACCTGGATAGTAATAGTTTTTAGCTACTTTGTGCATGCCAAAAGTAAGATCGTTATAGGGGCCTATCCATTCTGCCGCATCAATAGTTCCGGTTTGAAGCGCTGTAAAAATTTCACCGCCTGGCATTGCAACAGGAGTGCCTCCATTTCTTCTTAACACTTCGCCACCAAAACCCGGGATTCTCATTTTTAATCCTTTAAGGTCAGCAACCGAATTGATTTCTTTTTTAAACCAACCTCCCATTTGACAACCTGAGTTTCCACATGGAAATGGTCTGAGGTTAAAGGTATCGTAGAGTTCTCTATAGAGCTCTAGACCGCCGCCATAATAAAGCCAGCCATTCATTTCCATGGCGTTCAAACCAAAAGGAAGTGCTGTAAAAATTTGAGTGGCTTCAGTTTTGCCTCGCCAATAATAGGCTGCGCCATGTCCCATTTCAGCCCCACCGCTTGAGACATAATCAAATACCTCAAATGCTGGTACCAGCTCGCCAGCCCCAAATATTTTAATCTTAATCCTTCCGGCTGATGCCTTTTCAATGCTTTTGGCCATTCTGATTGCTCCGGTGCCAAGACCAGGGAAGTTTGGTGGCCATGTTGTGACCATTTTCCATTTAAATGTTTTTTTTGTTTGTGCTTTTAATTTGCTCGTTGCCGCTATTCCTGCTGCTCCAGCTCCAAGTATCAACTCTCTTCTTTTCATTTTTTTTCCTTGTTTTTTTTCTAGCAAAACATTTAAGTTGTTTGTAAATAATACCGCTGTAAAGTTAAGGTATAAAGGAGATTATCATGATTGCTTTAATACAGAGAGTAACAGAAGCGTCGGTTGTAATTGAGGGTTCTGTTTTTTCATCCATTAACAAAGGCTTATTAGTCTTGGTTGGGGTAGAGTTGAGTGACTCTGAGTCAAGTGCGCTTCAGCTTTCAAAAAAAATACTGAATTTAAGAGTTTTTGATGACGATAAAGGGCTCATGAACCTTAGTGTTTCTGACATAGGCGGTGAGGTTCTAGTGGTGCCAAACTTTACTCTTGCCGCAGACACCTCAAAGGGCAATAGGCCTGGTTTTTCAACAGCACTAAAACCAGATTTGGCTAAACCTTTGTTTGATAGTCTTTATAAGAGCATCAAGGCGCAATTGGTCTCAACAAGGCAAGGAAGGTTTGGTGCTGATATGCAAGTCAGTTTGGTCAACGATGGGCCTATAACAATTTCATTGAAAACAAATAATCCATGATATGATTATGTTCAATCCAACAAACAAGATTAAGAGGTAAGTTATGGGAGCAAGTGGAATAAGTATATGGCAACTTCTGATTGTCCTTTTAATTGTGGTTTTAATCTTTGGCACTAAAAAAATCAAAGACGTGGGTGGCGACCTTGGTGGAGCAATTAAAAGCTTCAAAAAAGGCATGAATGAGGTCAAAGAGGTTGAAAATGATTTGTCAGACCTTGGCGAAGAACTGACCAACTCCATGGAAGAGTCTTCAGACTCTGACGATTCAGAAAAAACCTAAGCCGCTATGTTTGATGTTGGCTTTTGGGAGATGCTGCTTTTGTGTGCTCTTGGCTTGATTGTGCTTGGGCCAGACAAGCTTCCAAAAATTGCACTAAGCATAGGTAATTATATCGGTCGTGCAAGATCCATGGTTGCTGCTTTCACCAGACAAATGCGGCAAGAAATTGAGCTGACTCCCAGCAGGCCTATGTCGCCTACAGAAAATAAAGATGTCCCTAGCAACACAATCCAACCGGAAGAAGAAACCAAAGAAGAGACTAAAGAAGAAAAAACAGACCCGGAACAAAGCGAGCTATGGAACCAGAAGAACTAAAAGAAGAGACTTTATTGTCTCATCTGGTTGAGCTTCGCTCTAGGTTGCTTAAGGCTGGTGGTTGTATTTTGTTATTATTTCTTTGTATGGCTCCGTTCTCTGATTTTATTTTTAGCAGTGTGGCGTTGCCACTAATGCGACAACTTCCAGAAGGTTCTAGCATGATAGCAACGCAGGTTGCCTCTCCATTCTTAACTCCTTTTAAGACGACCATGTTTGCAGCTTTGTTTTTAAGCATGCCAGTGGTTCTCTATCAAATCTGGTCTTTTGCTGCTCCCGGGCTTTACTATAAAGAAAAACGTTTTGCAGTGCCTCTATTGGTCTCCAGTATAGCGCTCTTTTATTTGGGGACGGTTTTTGCCTATGTGGTGGTCTTTCCAATCGTCTTTGCTTTTTTTACTTCTGCTGCTCCAACGGGGGTAGCAGTAATGACCGACATCACCAGCTATCTGGATTTTGTTTTGGTTTTGTTTTTTGCTTTTGGTGTCGCTTTTGAAGTCCCGATAGCTACTGTAATTTTAGTGTGGTCCGGATTAACGACTGTTGAGACGCTTGCAAAAAATAGAGCTTACGTCTTTCTTGGTGCTTTTGTAATTGGGATGTTGGTTACGCCCCCAGATATTATTTCACAAACCTTATTGGCGGTTCCTGTTTACTTGCTCTATGAGTGTGGCATTCTATTGGCTAGAATTTTATCTAAACCAACAGAGCCCTCAACAGAAAATGAATAACGAGCAAGACACCAGTAGAGAAGTTAGCCATGGTTTTTTGGGCCACCCAATTGGCCTTAAAACCCTTTTTTTAACAGAGATGTGGGAACGCATGTCTTACTATGGAATGAGGGCCTTGCTTGTTCTTTATATGACTGGAGCGCTCACCGGCTTTAACCCAGGTTTGGGCTGGAGCCAGCTAGAGGCGCAAGCCATTTATGGAATTTATACTGGCATGATATATTTTATGGTTGTTCCTGGCGGCTGGTTGGCCGACAATATATTGGGGCATCAAAAAGCAGTTCTCTATGGCGCAATCATCATAGCATTGGGTCATTTCACCTTGGCTATACCCATACAACAATCTTTTTTCTTGGGCCTAACCCTTGTTGTCTTGGGAACGGGGTTATTAAAAGGAAACATCTCCACTATTGTGGGGCAGCTTTATTCTGAAGAAGATGGGCGGCGTGAATCTGGCTATACCATTTTTTATATGTCTATCAATATTGGTTCCACGTTGGGTTTTTTAATCTGTTCTTTTCTTGGGGAAAAAATTGGGTGGCATTGGGGTTTTGGGGCCGCAGGGGTTGGCATGACGTTTGGTGTTATTCAGTACGTCTACTCAAAAAGTCTCTTGGGTACCGTCGGGCTTAAGCCAAATGAAATGGAAGGTGGAAGGCGCGCCAAACTTCTTCTCTGGACGAAGCTTAGTTTGTTTTTAATGCTTGCTGTAATTACTTCGGGCTTGTTAGGTTTGTACACTTTCGATCCAAGGGGTTTTGCTGAAAATTTTTATTACTTCTTGACCGTTGTAGCTGGAACTTATTTTCTTTATTTGTACTTTCTTGCTGGGTTGTCTGACGGAGAGAGAAAGAATTTAGTCTTGTTGGCGCTCTTGTTTATTGCCGCGGCTGCTTTTTGGTCAGGCTTTGATCAATCTGCTGGCTCTTTAAATATATTTGCAAGAGACTACACCGACCTTTCTGTGAGTGGTTATATTATTCCAATTGGTTGGGTTCAGTTTGCCAATCCAATTTTTGTTGTTATCTTTGCTCCTGTTTTTGCTGGTATTTGGGCGCACCTTGGCAGAAGAAATCTTAATCCAAACCTGCCTGTTAAGTTTGCACTCGGTCTTGTTCTTATGGCGTTGAGTTTTATTGTTATGCTTTTCGCTGTTGGGGTTGCACTGGAGTCTTCGCCTGTAGGAATGGAGTGGCTGATTATTACCTATTTACTGCAAACCTGGGGTGAGCTCACATTGTCGCCCATTGGCTTGGCAGCTTTTTCTAGGTACTCGCCAAAAAGATACGTCGGCCAAATGTTTGGGCTTTGGTTTACCGCCTCGGCGATAGGTGGAGTATTGGCTGGACTGCTCGGTGGAGACGCCCTAGATGACGGCCTTACAAGCATGTCTCCTGTCTTTGGCTTTATGATTAAATATTATTTAATTATAGCTTTGGTCCTAGTGGTGCTTTCTTTTGTAATTAAGACCGCAAAAAAAACATAGTGCATTAACAGCAAATATTTGTTTTTATACAACAAACTCTTAGGCCTAAGATATATATATATGCATCTTTTTGTTTGGCATTTACGGTACGCTCGGTTACATTATTAATACGAACAAAACAAATTGTTTAAAAAAGGGGAGAACAAATGAAACTTATTAATCGTTTCGTTGTGGGACTTATTCTCACACTGTTTATTGCGGTGCCAACATTCGCTCAAGTAATTGAGGAAATTAACGTTACTGCTCGTAAAAAAGAAGAGGCATTACAAGATGTTTCAATTACTGTTAATGCTCTTACTGGAGAAATGTTAGAGCGACTGGGAATTAAAGATCTCAATGATCTTACAAAAATGGACCCATCGCTAACCTTTGACCAAGGTTTTGCTCCAGATGATATTAGAATTTCAATTAGAGGGATCACCAACAATCGTGGTCGTCCTGTTGTTGCAAACGTTGTCGATGGTGTTGATATTTCAAGTGAGGCCATGTCTACTGCTGGATCCTCTTCCTTGATCTCTCCTAGAATGATGGACCTCGAAAGAGTTGAGGTTGTAAAAGGGCCTCAGGTTGCTCTTTATGGGCGAACAGCTTTTGCTGGTGCGATCCAATATGTTACCAAAGACCCTTCAAAAGAAATGGAGAGCATTGCCAGCTTAGACGTTGCACAAAGCGGTTTCCATGAAGCAAGAATCAGTTCTTCGGGTCCAATCTCAGATACGATGGGCTTTAGGTTTAATGCTTTAGCGTGGGATTTTGATGGCTTTCATACAAATCAAAACACTGGTGCTGGCGTCGGTGGTGGTGAAGGTGTTAGCGCTGCGATTACTTTTTTAATTGAGCCTAGTGACCGACTAAGAATTAAAACAAGGTTGGATTACGTCAGCGATAATTATGACATTCCAGCTTATGCAAAGGTTCAAGGGAATATAAATAGGGCAGTGCCGCAAGCAGCCAGTATGTGTAATGGTGGCTTTGTAAAAGATGCGAGCTGTGACAATGACTTTATGTGGCTAGAGCATGCTATGGCTCAAACCCCAGCTGACAAAGGTCTAATTCCTTACGCTTCTCCTTGGTACCCATTAAAGCCCGCCTACCCTGGCGGCCCAATGATTCCAGACTCAACAAAAGTGGGTTTTGGTAGCACTGGTCAAAATGCGGACAGACATACAGGTCTTAACTATGTGGGTCGTTTTGATGACATGGTAATGCTTGACTATGATGGGTTTTATCCTGATGGGAACACCTTGTCTGTAAACATGAATAGATCGTCTAAGATGAACTATAACAAGGGTCGCGATATGTTTGGCTCGACAAAAGAAGGCGCTAGATTTCAAACCAACGTCAAATACTCGGGCGACAACCTTGAGTTTAGTTCTTGGACTCACCTTGCCAACATGGATGTTTCGCAAAACTATGACTTAGACAAAGAAGTGTTGCGACATCATAGTGTTGAGGTATCCCAAAACGGTCCAACAAAACTGTTTAGCCAAGAAATAAGAGTTGCTACACAAAGCGATGGTCCATTTAATTTCACGGGTGGCGCTCTTTATTGGCATGAAAAAATGACCCAAAACAGCAGCAACACAACTGGTATGGCTCATGGTTCTCGCTGCTTGATCCGGGTCAACAGGGATTATTTTGGGAATGTTACGCTGGTTGAAGACCTGGGTCTTTCATTCTTCTCGGGCCCTTGTGGCTACACCGATACAGCAATAGCACCTCACCTAGAGGGCTTAAATGCTGCAAGAGTCAACACGCCCCTTATAAGAGATACGTCTCATGCCTCTTTATACATGGTGTTTGACTATGACTTCTCTGAGAAACTATCGACCTCTATTGAAATGCGTTATACCGACGAAAGAGAAAAAATGACTGGTCCCGTCTATGGCGGCAATGGTGGTGTTGATAGTTGTCCTAACAACCCTTATGGGGATTGTATTGATGCGCCGTCTGGTGGTCCAGGCTCTGTAACAGTCTGTGGTAGTACTGGTCGTTGTGATTATGTGGGTATAGCCTTTGTTAAAAGCCCAGCAACCGTTCCTAATGGTTGGAGAGGTTACTCCCCAATCCCAATGAACGTTGATTCTTTTACAACACACAGCGCCTTCCTTTCACCAAAAATTACGCTTAGCTATCAAGTTAGTGACGACATACTAATGTTTGGCTCCTACTCTGAGGCAAGAAAGCCTGGTGGGATTTCAACCTTGTCAGTTGGTTCGTTTAGTTTAGACCCTGATGCTGATGGCCTGCCAACTGAAACTCAATACGAGGAAGAGGTGATGGCGGTTTATGAGCTTGGAGTAAAATCCATCTGGCTAGACAACTCGCTAAGAGTTAATGCTGCCTTCTTTTTTGAAGACTACACTGATCGACAAGTAAGCGTTCAAAGAATGATTGGTGATCAGCTTGGTAATGTTATAAGAAATGCAGCTGGTGGTCAGGTGAATGGTTTTGAAGTCGACATGCAGTATGCATTGAGTGAAAAAGTAATGTTGTCTGGTGGTTATTCTTTTTTAGATGCTGTCTACACTGACTTTACAAACCTCTCCACGGGTGCGGGCGAAATCTCTCGTGCTGGCAACTGCACGGTTGAACAGCTTCCTTCCGGCGAGACGTCTTGCAGAGTCGATAGGTCTGGAAACCTCTTTGAAAGAGCGCCAAAAAATTCAGCTAATATCAACCTTAATTACACAGATGAGCTAATGAGCTCTGGCGTCACTTTCTTTACAGACCTTAATGCTCGTTACCAAAGCAAGCGTGCTATTGATTTTGATAACAACGCTTGGCTTAAAGAATACTGGAGACTGGATCTCAGAATGGGTTTTTACAAAGACAATTGGGAGGGCACGCTTTACATTGAAAACCTTCTCGACGATGACACTGTAATCACGGGCGGTAATGGCCCTGATATTGGAAACTCTGACTTTAGGTTTGGAATGGTTTTCACAAACTGTCAGCCATACCCTGGTGGTCCATACATTGGGTATTGCGCTCCTGGCACAAACCCAAATGGGAAGGTTGGCGGCCCAAGCGTAACAGCGGGCCCAAGTATTGGTAATGCCTGGTATGCCAGTTTGCCTGATCCTAGACAGATTGGAATGAAGGTGACTTATCGCTTTTAATCTAATCTAGCTCTCTAATAAATAGATAAGCCCCTTTGTTTCATTGGGGCTTATTTTTTTTTAGTCGATCAAAAGAAATTTCCTCGGTCTCTCGTCCCAGTCCCTGGAGCCAGTCCCTAACTGCATAGCCGGTTCCGCTTGGCCAGGTTTTTATTTTATCTATTGGGACCATTTTGTAATCAACCAATTCAGATGCATCAAGCTTAATCTCGCCCTTGCCCAACAACACCTCGTAAGCAATGATTACCTGATTCATTTGAAAGTAACTATACACCCCAACCAACGGCCCAATCTCTCCGTCCAGACCGAGTTCTTCTTTTACCTCTCTTAGGATACCCTCTTCGGCAGTCTCGCCAGCTTCATGAAAACCCGTGACCAAACTAAACCAGTGCTCTGGCCACCCTATGGCTTGAACTAAAGCGACCTCGTTTTCACGGTGTGCGATAGCTGCTAAAACAGGTGTCGGGTTATTCCAATAAACATATGAACAGGTTTTTGAGCCGCATGCCATTCTTCGCTCGCCGCCAATTTCTTCTTTTAAAAGGCTGGTCTTACAAACAGGACAAAACTTAAGTTCTTCTATTACTGACATCAAGACATCTAACATCATTTTATAAAGGATAGCTAGCCCCAACTAATCAATGCCTTCTGGTGCGAAGCCATAAAACAAGACATAATAGGGCACTAAATTATTAGAGGAGTTGTTATGTCTGCATATCTAGTGTCTGTTTGTGAAATAACAGATATGAACGAAAATCTAAAAACATATGCCCAGCAATCTGCTGAATTAATTTCAAAATTTGGCGGGGAATATATTGTTAGGGGCCCCGCTATTGAAAATCTTGAGGGTGCCTTGTTGCAAGGGAAAAGCGTTATTGTTACCCGGTTTAAAGATGGGGCTTCAGTAAATGCTTTTTTTAAAAGTGAAGAGTACCAAGCACTCAAACCTATGCGCGAAGGAACTGGCATTTATGATATTGGTATATTTAATGGTGTAGAATAGTCTTCCTATGGTTTATGACAGTAACAATGTTTTTGCACAAATCTTAAGAGGAGAGATGCCCTCCTATGGGGTTTATGAGGATGAAAAAACCTATGCTTTTATGGACATCATGCCTGCCTCAAAAGGACACACGCTGGTAATTCCAAGATCAGAGGCTGTAAACATTTTTGAACTGGAGCCAGACTATATTGGCGCTGTAGCAAAAACCTCTAAGCTCGTTGCGGAGGCCATAAAAGAGGCCCTAAGCCCCTCAGGAGTGTTAATAACCCAGCTTAATGGGGCCGATGCGGGACAGACCGTTTTCCACTATCATGTGCATGTAATCCCTGTTTACTCTGAGAGCCCGATGAAAATACATACAAACAAAATGGAAAACAAAGACTTGCTAGAAACCACAGCAAATGAGATTAAAAAAAGGATTGGCTAATGGATCAATTAATTGAGTTTACAAACAATAACTTGTTGGTAGTGGCAGCCTCTATTGGGCTTTTTTTAGCCGCAATATTTAATGAGCTTAAAATAAAAGAAGGTGATGTCTGCGGTCTCTCAACAATTGATGCCGTTAAGCTAATCAATAAAAATTCAACAATCATAGACCTGAGGGCGCCTGATGCTTTTGAGAAAAAACACCTCTTGAACTCAATAAACATGGCTCAAGATGCTCTCACTGACGGGCTTGTAAACAAAGAAAAAAAATCAGTTTTGTTTATTTGTGAAACGGGAGGACAAAGTAAAAAAACAAGTTTGTTTTACAGGAAGGCTGGATCTGAAAACGTTTTTTATATAAAGGGCGGGCTGGCAGAGTGGGAAAACAGCTCTTTGCCGCTATCTAAATAAAGGGGATGACATGGCTGACACTAAAGACTTAAAAAAAGAACAAGTTGAAAACGGCAACCTAGAAAAACTGGTTGCACTACAAACGATCTACATAAAGGATGTTTCGTTTGAAGCTCCAAATAGTCCTGGGGTTTTTTTAGAAACAGAGGTTAACCCGGAAACAAAAATTAACCTTTCAAACATGCACACCAAGGTTGGTGACAACTCCTATGATGTAGCGCTTAAAGTAAAGGTGGAGTCTACATATAATGAAAAAACCATCTTCATTGCTGAAGTAGAACAAGGTGGTGTATTCACCATTAAGGGTTACACAGAAGAAGAGACAAAATCACTAATAGCGGTCTTCTGCCCCAACACACTCTTTCCTTTCATTAGAGAGGTGATCGCATCCTTAGTTACAAAAGCAGGCTTTCCCGCCCTTTTGCTGCAGCCAATAAACTTTGAAGCTCTTTATAGCCAAGCAAGAGAAGAGGCTGAAGAAGAAAAGCCTAACTAAGCTATGAACAATGAGTCGTTCTTAGTCTTTGGTGCTGGCTCCTGGGGTACGGCGCTATCAATCCAGTTATACAAAGCCGGCAATAAGGTTTTTTTAACGTCTTTTGATGAAGAAAACCTTTCTAAAATTAAAGCAGAAAAAGAAAACAAAAAGTATTTGCCGGGCGTCGAAGTGCCGCAAGGCATTTCTATTGGGCCAGTCAGCGAGGAGGCAATAGCGCGCTCTAAATCTATATTGATTTGTGTTAAAAGTCCTGGCTTTATAAAGACCATAAACCTTCTAGGTCCAGCAATAACTACTAAAAAAATAGTGTGGGCCACCAAAGGGTTTAGCCCCGACAACGGCTCTTTTTTGTCCGATGCGATTGAGGGTGTCCTGGGGGGGGCCATTCAAACAGCTGTAATTTCTGGCCCTACTTTTGCAGAAGAGCTTGCCATGGGAAAACCAGCTGCTCTAACTCTTGCAACCAAAAATGTTTTAAAACCAGGCCGCCTAGCTGAAGCAATGTCTGGTGATAGCCTCAGAGTCTACACCTCTGAAGACATGGTTGGGGTTCAGTTTGGTGGTGGCTTTAAAAACATTATAGCTATAGCAGCAGGTATCTCGGACGGTCTTGGTTTGGGGGCCAACGCCAAAGCAGCGCTGATTACAAGAGGTCTTGAAGAAATGAAACATCTAGGCGTGGCCCTTGGTGCTGAGAAAAAAACTTTTTTTGGTTTGTCTGGCTTGGGTGACCTTGTTTTAAGCTCTACAGACAACCAGTCTAGAAACAGAGCTCTGGGCGGTCTTGTTGGATCGGGTCAAAGTTTTTCTAGCTCAATAGAGCGACTTGGCAGCACTCCCGAGGGAGCGAACGCAATCAAGACGCTTGTAAAAAACAAAATTGTAACCGCTGAACAACCAATATCCTTTAGTGTTTATCAAGTTCTTTATGAAGGCCTAAGCCCCTCTGAGGCTGCAAAAGGCCTTATGGACAGGCCTATTGGGGATGAGCACTAAACAAGCGTGTTGTCCAACTGTCTAATCCCCTCGTATAAAACTATAGCTACTGTGTTTGATAAATTAATGCTTCTGCTTTCTTCTGCCATGGGTACCCTAAGTACCTCCGAACAATAATCTTTATTTAAAACCTCTCTCGGTAGACCGCTTGTTTCACTCCCAAACAGGAGTGTGTCATTTGGCTTATACCTTATTTTTGTATACGACGTTGTTCCCTTGGTTGATAGCGCAAACACTCTTGTGTTTTTGATGGAGTCCAAGCATTCACCAATGTTTTTATGTTCTTTTATTGTTGCCAAGTCAAGGTAGTCAAGTGCGGCTCTCTTCAGTGTTTTTTTTGACAAAACAAAGCCGAGCGGGTGAATTAAATGCAGCATTGCACCGGTGTTTGCACACAGTCTTATAATGTTTCCTGTGTTAGGTGGGATTTCTGGCTGGTACAATACTATATTAAACATGGACTAAGTATGGTTGCCAACACTATAATTTCAACCCCTTTTTTAGGCCTTAACCTGGCCTCTCCTATAATTTTACTTTCTGGTTGTGTTGGCTTTGGTGACGAATACACTCGACTAGAGGGGTTTTCAAACAAAGACATTGGCGGTGTTGTTTTAAAGGGAACCACCCTTGAGCCAAGGCTTGGAAACAACCCCCATAGGGTTATAGAGACATCATCGGGAATGCTTAACTCTATTGGCCTTCAAAACCCTGGGGTAACAGAGGTTGTGGAAAAGATAATGCCTTCTTTGGAGCCTCTGGAAACAAATTATTTTGCAAATGTTTCGGGCTCCACAATTGAAGAGTATGTTGAGATAACAAAAAGATTTGACTCCTCTGGGGTTGCTGGAATAGAACTAAACATTTCTTGTCCAAATGTCAAAAAAGGTGGGATGGAGTTTGGAAATGACCCTGTTATGACGGCAAGCGTTGTTTCAGCATGCAGAAAAGCAACCTCAAAACCCATCATCACAAAACTATCGCCCAACCAGTCTGATATTAAAAAAAGCGCACAGGCTTGTGTTGACTCTGGTACTGATGGGCTCTCTGTAATAAATACGATTAGTGGCATGGCTATAGACATAGAAAAAAAAGAGCCTGTTCTTGGGAACAGGGCTGGAGGGCTCTCTGGACCAGCCATAAAACCCATTGCCTTGTTAAGGGTTTTTGATGTTTTTACTGTGGCTCAAAAATACAATGTTCCCATATTAGGTCAAGGTGGTATTTCTAATGCGAGCGATGCCATTGAGTTTATTTTGGCTGGGGCCACAACTGTGGGTGTGGGTACAGCTCTGTTCTTTGATCCGCTTGTTTGCTCAAAAATCAACAAAGGAATTGCTGCTTATTTAGAAAAACAAAACCTTACGTCCTTAGATCAAATAGTTGGCGCCGCCCACATAAAATAAAAGCCTACCGAGTCGGTTTAGGTAGGCTTTTGGTTTTAACAATCAATCTGCTAGTGTGCCAACAATATGGGCTATGATCCTATATGGGTCCGCGTTTGATGCCGGCCTTCTGTCTTCAAGATAGCCATTCCAGTTATTGTCCGTTGTGTAAATCGGGATTCTAATGCTTGCGCCTCTGTCGCTGACGCCGTATGAAAAGGTGGTGATGTTTTGGGTCTCATGATCGCCTGTTAGCCTTTTATCGTTATCAGAGCCATAAGCGGCAATTCCCTCATCATGAACCTCGCCTAGTTTTTCACACAAAGCATTCATAAGCTCCTCAGAGCCATTGTTTCTCATTTGGTCGTTTGAAAAGTTTGTGTGCATGCCCGAGCCGTTCCAGTCTCCCTCTTGTGGTTTGGGGTGAGTGTTAACCGCAACGCCAAACTCTTCTGCTACCAAGTGAAGAAGGTACCTACTCATCCAGAGATCGTCTCCTGCTTTTAAGCCCTTACCAAAACACTGGTATTCCCACTGTCCAAGTGCTACTTCAGCATTGGTTCCTGTAATCTTTATGCCGGCCTCTATACAGGCATCCATATGTGCTTCAGAGATTTCTCGTCCAACAACGTCTCCAGCACCAACGCCACAATAGTAATCTCCTTGGGGTCTAGGTGTTCCATCTTCCCAGCCTAAAATTGTTCCGTCTTCTGGGTTTGTAAAAAAATACTCTTGCTCAAAACCAAACCACCATTCGTCAGCAACGTGGCCACATAGGCTTCTTGTGTTGCTTGGGTGAGGACTTTTGTCTGGAGACAAAACCTCGCACATTACAAGGCTGTCAGAGTTTGCGGGGCCAGTATAAAGTGACGCTGGCTTCAAAATACAGTCTGAGCTTCCGCCTTCTGCTTGCTGGGTTGATGATCCATCAAAAGACCAGTCTGGAAGGTCTGAGCCCTGGTTGCCAGGAATGTCGCCATCTATTACTTTAACCTTGCTTCTGAGCATTGGCTCTGGCTTGTATCCATCTAGCCATACATATTCAAGTTTTTTCACATTATTCTCCTTCTGTGTTTTTTTATAACAGTTAATTGCATTGCCTGATCTGGAGATATAGATCATGAGATAAACGACTCCGTTTCTTCAGCTTTCGCTTACTTGCGTCTCAAAAGTAAAGTGGGGTTTGCCCCAAATTTTTTTTGTTTTGCTCGGTAAAAGCACCAGGCAGAGCTATAATACTTCGGCTTTAAACACGAATCAATTTATTGTTGTTTTTAAGCATTAGAATATAAAAAATACGCTATACTTTTATTAGTTAAGGAAGGTAAAAACACAAACAAAGGGGTTGTCTTATGGCTGCCAAAAACATGGAAGAGTTGGTTTCTCTTTGTAAAAGAAGGGGCTTCATATTTCAGTCAGGAGAAATCTATGGTGGGCTTCAGGGCCTCTATGATTTCGGCCCGCTTGGGGTTGAGCTTAAAAACAATCTGAAACAAGCATGGTGGTCCTCAATGGTTTATGAGAGGGACGATGTTGAAGGTCTTGATGCTTCGATTCTGACAAAACCAGCCGTTCTTCAGCACTCGGGTCATGAGGATACCTTTACTGATCCGCTGGTAGACTGCAAGTCCTGTAATTCGCGCTGGAGGGCCGATCACATTGGTGGTAAAAGCTGCCCAAAATGTGGCTCAAAAGAACTCACAAAGCCACGACCATTTAACCTGATGTTTAAAACAAACCTAGGGCCAGTAGATGACGGCTCCTCTTTTGCTTACCTTAGGCCTGAGACCGCACAACAAATATTTACAAACTTTAAAAACATCGTGGACTCTACATCAAGATCTCTCCCTTTTGGCATAGCCCAAATTGGCAAGGCCTTCAGAAACGAGGTTACCCCTAGAAACTTTATATTTAGGGTAAGAGAGTTTGAGCAAATGGAGCTTGAGTTTTTTGTGAACAAGGGTGATGACGAAAAGTGGCATGAATACTGGGTAGAGAAAAGACTGTGTTGGTGGGAAAAACAAGGTGTTTCTCGATCCAAACTAAAAGAGCATGTTGTCCCAGCAGAGGATCTTTCACACTATTCTAAAAAAACAATAGACATTATGTATGAGTTTCCTCATGGATTCGAAGAACTAGAGGGCATAGCGAACAGGACTGACTTTGACCTTGGCTCCCACACCAAAAACCAAGGCGATCTAAACATAGGTGCGGCGATAAAAGAAAATACAGACTCTGTTTCAAGGCTGGCTATACAGGACGTTGAAACAAAAGAATGGTCGGTTCCCTATGTTATAGAACCTTCAGCTGGAGTTGAGCGGGGATTGCTGGCTGTTTTAAACGAGGCATACTCTGTTGAAAAAATAGGCGAAAACAAAGAAAGAACTGTGCTGTCTCTTGCGCCACACCTTTCCCCAATAAAGGCAGCGATCATTCCGCTCAAAAGAAACAACGAGGATATTGTCAGAATTGCAAAAGAGGTTAAGGTTGAACTTCAGGGGCTGGGCCTTGGTCGGGTTTTGCTTGAAAATACTGGAAATATAGGAAAAAGCTATAGAAAGCATGATGAGATTGGAACACCGATATGCATAACGATTGACTTTGATACGCTAGAAAACAAAACCATTACGATTAGAAATAGAGACACCATGCTTCAAACAAAAGCAAACATCTCAGAGGCACAAAAGATCCTGAAAGACCTTTTGGTCAAGCAGTAGCCCAAGGCCTAAATATCTCCTTTATTAGAAACATCCTTGGTTCTTTTTTTTATACCGTTTACCTTTTTTTAAGCTTTGTGGTTTTAGCGCCAGTCGCCTGTCTTCCTGGCATTATTTTATCAGATAAGTCCAGGTGGGCTGTTGTTAGGCTGTGGTGTGAAAGCAATATCTTTATGTGTAAAAACCTCTGCGGCCTAGATTACAAAATAATAGGTGCTGAAAAAATACCAAAGAAAAAAGGTATAGTTTTTATTAAGCATTCCTCTGTATATGAGTTGTTTGTAGGGCTTGTTTTGTTTTCACCCTCTTCCTGGGTGGCTAAATACGAGCTAATGTATTTACCGCTGTTTAGAAAAGCAATAAAGGTTTTTGGTTTTATTCCCGTTAAGAGGGGGTTTGGAAAAAGTGAGGTTTCGCGTGTAATAAGAGATGGGACAGCGAGACTGGGCCAGGGAAACTGGATTGTTATTTTTCCAGAAGGAACAAGGGTGCCTCATGGTGAGACAAAAAGATATGGCTTAAGCGGAGCGCTGCTTGCTGTTGGTACGAGCTCTAACATAACCCCTATAGCACACAATGCCGGTAGGTACTGGGGACGTAGATCGCTAATAAAAAAGAAAGGTTCTATAGTGTTTTCAATTGGTAGCCAGATTTCAACATTTGGTAAGTCCTATGATGAAATCAACGAAGAAGCAAAAACATGGATAGACGCAGAGACTAAGCGAATAGACAGTCTTTAGATCTTTCTTTTCTATTATTTGTTTTTTATAAGCCTTTATTGTTGTTTTACATGCAACAATGTCTTGTTTCTAGCGATTAAACATCAAGGTTACCGACATTAAGGGCGTTTTCTTCTATAAACTGTCGCCTTGGAGGAACCTCATCACCCATTAATGTAGAAAAAGCAATATTGGCATCGTCTGCGTCTTCAACCGTAACCTGAAGTAACGATCTGTTGGTGGGGTCCAGCGTAGTATCCCATAGTTGTCCCGGGTTCATTTCGCCAAGACCTTTATATCTTTGAATGCTTTGGCCTTTTTTTGCACTTTTAAGCAGCTGGTTGAGACAGTCGCCTATGGTTTCATAGTGTGTCTCGCCCTCTGCATCAGTTATAAAAACACCGCTTGCGTACGGCTTGTTATTCGCTTGGTAGGCGCCTATCGTGGCATACTCTGGAGACCTAAAAAAAGTAACTGGTATTCTCCCTGTGCTTGTTGTGCCGTTTAGGGTTTCACTTGTTTGGAGATAGCCAAGACCATCTTGATCATACTCAAGTGATAATTTGCATTTTGAACCTGTTGTTTTAGCAATCTTGTTGCAAGACCTTTGGAGCTGTTTAACCCAGGCCTCGAGTTTCTTTTTGTTTGATGCTTCGCTTTTTGTAATCACCTTTCCACCGATAATGGCCTCACCAACAGTCAAGGATGCTTGTCTGTTGATCTTGTCTGTTAGGTTGCTGATCGCTATATGCTCATTTATAAGGTTAAAAAGCCCGTCCCCGTTTACGACCTTCTTTTTGTTTTTTGTCACAAGGTCAATGCCTTGAATTGCATTGGTGATAATAATTTCGTTTAGGTGTGCATCGTCAGCGACATACTGTTCTTTTTTACCCTTTTTAACCTTATAAAGTGGTGGTTGTGCAATATAAACATTGCCGTTAGTCACAAGCTCTGGGAGCTCCCTATACAAAAAGGTTAAGAGAAGCGTTCTTATGTGTGCCCCATCAACGTCAGCATCGGTCATAATAATTACTTTGTGGTATCTTAGTTTTTCAATATCAAACTCGTCCTCTCCTATCCCACATCCTAGTGCCGTTATAAGCGTTCCAATTTCAACGGAAGAATAGATTTTGTCTTTTTGGGCCTTCTCAACGTTAAGTATTTTTCCCTTTAGTGGGAGTATCGCTTGCGTTCTTCTGTTCCTTCCCTGCTTTGCCGAGCCCCCAGCTGAGTCTCCCTCAACTAGAAAAATCTCACATAGTGCGGGGTCTTTTTCTTGGCAGTCTGCAAGCTTTCCTGGAAGATTTGTTATGTCAAGCGCCCCTTTTCTTCTGGTCATCTCTCTGGCTTTTCTTGCTGCCTCCCTTGCTTTTGCTGAATCTAGAACCTTGCCCACTATTATTTTAGCTTCTACGGGGTTTTCCATTAAAAACTCTTTCAGGTATTTGTTTAGCACCGCCTCCACGATCCCTTTAACCTCTGAAGAAACGAGTTTATCTTTTGTTTGAGAAGAAAACTTAGGGTCTGGAAGCTTTACGGAGATTATCGCTGTTAATCCCTCCCTGCAGTCTTCGCCGGAGACCGTTGACTCTGATTTGGTAAAGACTTTATCAATGTATGAGTTTATCGTTCTTGTTAGTGCGCCTCTAAAGCCGGCCAAATGTGTTCCCCCATCCTTTTGCCTTATTGTGTTAGCAAAACAGTACATGTTTTCCCTGTATGACTCGTTCCACTGTAGCGCTATCTCAACCGAAACATCATTCTTTGTCTGGTTTATATATATGACCTCTTTATGAACCGGTACCTGCACTTTGTTGAGGTGCGTGACGAACGCGCTGATGCCTCCCTTGAAATAAAAGGACTCTTTTTTATCGTTTTTCTCATCTTCAAGGTTAATTCTGAGGCCTGAGTTAAGGTATGACATTTCCCTCAGTCTTTTGGCCAGTATCTCATAATGAAAAACAGTGTCTGTGAATGTTTTGTTGCTGGGCTTAAAGCTAATCGTTGTTCCGTTTTTATCTGACTTGCCTTGTTGTTTAAGGGGCCCAACTGGAACGCCATGTTTGTATGACTGAACATATAGTTTTTTATCTTTGTGGACCCTTAGTTCGAGGTTCTCAGATAATGCGTTTACAACTGAAACGCCAACACCATGTAGGCCTCCGGAAACCTTGTAAGAGTCGTCATCAAACTTTCCGCCCGCATGGAGGACGGTCATGATTACTTCTGCGGCAGAAATCTTTTCTCCCTTGTGTTTATCAACCGGTATGCCTCTGCCATTATCTTTGACGGTAATAGAATCATCCAGGTGTATCATCACGTCAATAGTGTCGCAATGGCCAGCCAGAGCTTCGTCAACTGCATTATCAACAACCTCAAAAACCATGTGATGCAGGCCAGTGCCGTCATCGGTGTCTCCTATATACATGCCTGGTCTTTTTCTTACGGCATCAAGTCCCTTGAGAACCTTGATGTTTGAAGAATCATATGTGTTCTTGGGGTTCTTTTTGCTTGCTTTTTTTACCATGGTAGTAGGGCTCTTTGTTTCTGTTTTTGTTCGGTCTCTAGAGTAGGTTTCATTGTACCAAAATTAGCCTAGTTTTGCTTAAGAAATATTGTTTTTCCCGTGAGTTTTTTACACAGCATACTGTGTGGATGTGTTGCTGTAAGTATCTGATTATTAACGTTTTTTAAGTAATCTATCACCTTGTTGGTGGATGCCTCGTCTAGGTTTGAGTCTGTTTCGTCGAAAAGAATTATTGTGTTTTTGTTTGTTTGCTTTTCTATGGTTGTTTTTTGAGAAAAAATATAGCTCAAAGAGAGCATTTTTTCCTGCCCGTGTGATATGTGTGTTTGTGCCCTCTTCCCACCAACGCCTATTGTGAAATCATCTCTTTGTGGGCCGCACGATGTCCTTTTTAGGGCCCTGTCTTTTTCTGTGTTTCTCTTTAGAGCTTCGAATAGGCTGCCTCCCTTCCACCCTCTTTTAAACTCTATTTTTGCCTCCTTGCCTAAAAAAAGGTGTGACATCTCTTCAAAAGAAGCCGTTATCTCTAAGATGTGTTTTTCTCTCATCCTCGTAATTTTTTCCCCGTGAATGCTAAGGCTCTCATCCCAGGCCCCTACTTGCTTTGTTGTCTGCCTGTCCTTCAGCGCCTTGTTTCTTTGTTTTAGGCACCTGGCATACGCCCTATGCTCCATCAAATACTCTTGTTCCACGTGGAACAATGCCCTGTCTATGGTTCTTCTTCTGTTTTCGGGGGTTCCTGAGACAACCCTGTTAACAAAAGCGTCAACCAGGCAGATCGGGTGTTTTAAAAACATTTTTCCTTGTGTTGTTTTCTTGTTGTTTAAAAAGTGTGTTTTTTTATGTTGCTTATAACTAACCAGAATCTTGTTGCTGTCTTTGGTTCCGGCCTGTATTCCCTCAACCACAAACTGTTTGGTTGTATGGTTAGCAATGGTTTCGGTTGCCTTTGTTAAAAAGGAAACGCCAGTACACATTAAGTAGAGCGCCTCTAGAAAAGAGGTCTTGCCGCTGCCGTTTTCGCCAACAAGGTTGTTGACTCTTTCCAGGTCATAAATGTTGTTCTTGAGCCCCCTAAACCCGGTGAGGCTCATTCTTGACACAAACAAAAACTACAGCCTCATTGGCATTACTACGTATTCTGTGTTTGGGTTGCTTGGGTCCGTAATAAGCGCACTAGAGTTTTCATCATTTAGGCCCAAGCATATGAGGTTGCCGTCACACGATGAGATAGCATCAATTAGGTAGCTTACATTAAACCCCAATACAAGGCTTTTCTGCTCTTCGCTTAGATCTATAATCTCTTTTGCTGCCTCTTGTTCTGGGTTTTCAGAGCTAACAACCAGCTCGTTACCACTAATCTCAACCCTTACGCCTTTGAACTTTTCGTTAGCAAGAATGGACACTCTTTGTAGTGCTGGCTTTAGTGTTCCCGTGTCTAACATTATTTTTGTCTCTGTTGCCTCGGGTATAACTCGTTTGTAGTCTGGAAATTTACCATCGATTAGTTTAGTAGTAAACTCAATGTCACCATAACTAAAAGATGCCTGGTTTGCTGAGTATGAAAGCTTGCATTCTTTTTCTTCGTTCATGGTTCTTGTTAGTTCTTGGACTGCTTTTCTGGGTAAAATAAACGCATTATCGTCAATCGACCCTTTTTCTATTGTTGTTGTTGCCTTTGCAAGCCTGTGACCATCTGTTGCAACCGCTGTAAGTTTGTTTGGTCCGACCTCTAGCAACAATCCGTTTAAATAAAACCTAACATCCTGTTGGGCCATAGCAAACTGTGTTTTAACGAAGACCTTTGTTAGGTCGGCCTGGTTAATTGTGAAAGACTCTTGTGGCTTCTTGTCTTCAAATATTGGGAAGTCTTGTGTTGAGAGTGTTGCTAGTTTATATGAGCTTTTATTCGTTGTAATTGTCAGCTTGTCTTCTGCTAAGACTAGGTTTACAGCTTCGTCGTTTAGCGATCTAATTATGTCATAAACCTTTCTCCCTGAAACAGTGAAAGATACGTTATCGCTTTCTGTTTCGTTTGCTTTTGCATAAGACTTTATTTGTACCTCCAGGTCAGTGGCTGTTAGTGTAAGTTTTTTGTCCGCTAGCTCAAATAAAATGTGGCCAAGAATGGGCATCGTTTGCTTTTTCTCAACAACCCCAACAACATTTTGAATGGCTGATAGCAGAGCTTTAGTATTAATGGTTAGTTTCATATATTTATTCTTTATTATTATTATTAGTGTTGTTAGTATGTTAGCAATCCAACAAAAGTATTATTTATCATGTGCTTAGAGTATACTTTGTTTTGTGTATGCTGTTAATAAGAGCCACCATATGTGGATAAAATGTTAATAAGTTTATCGTCTTTTTTTATAAACATCTTATTCACAACCTTAGGAGTCTTGTGATGTTGTTATAGTCTTCAGAGATTTTAATGTCGTTTGCCTTTAGCTCTTCGGTTTTTTTACAAGCATGAATAACCGTTGTATGATCTCTTCCGCCAAAGTGTTCACCAATCTCTGGCAAGCTTTTATCAGTTAGTTCTTTTGAGATCGCCATCGCTATCTGTCTAGGTCTGGTTATTGATCTCGTTCTTCTTTTTGAGTGAAGGTCAGAAACCCTTATGCTGTAGTATTCAGCTACTGTTTTTTGAATGTTGTCTACCGTAATTTGACGAGACTGGAGAGCCAACAGGTCCCGCAAAGACTCTCTTGCTAGCCCCACCGTTGGGGTTCTGTCTGTAAACTTACAGCTCGCAATAACCTTTCTTAGGGCGCCCTCAAGCTCTCTGACGTTAGAACGAATCTTGCTTGCTATAAAAAACGCGACGTCTTCAGGAAGATCAAAATTCTCTAACTCTGATTTTACCTTCAAAATGGCAACACAGGTTTCCGTCTCAGGCGGGTCAATTGAAACCGTGAGCCCCCAACCAAAGCGTGACCGCAGTCTTTCTTCTAGGCCGCTTATCTCTTTCGGGTATTTGTCGCTTGTCATTATTATTTGTTTGTTTGCTTCCAGCAAAACGTTAAAGGTGTGAAAAAACTCTTCTTGTGACTTTTCTTTTCCTGCAAAAAACTGGATATCATCTATAAGCAAAACATCTAGCGCTCTATAGGACGACTTAAATCTGTCTAGTGAATTATGTTGCAGCGCCGACACCATTTCTCCCACGAACCTCTCGGAGTGCACATAGGCAACCTTTGCCTCAGGTTTGTTTTTTATAAGCTCGTTCCCAACGCTTTGCATCAGGTGTGTTTTGCCCAGCCCAACGCCACCATAAATAAAAAAAGGGTTATAGGACGTTCCTGGGTTTTCTGTAATTTGTACAGCAGCAGCACGTGCAAGCTGGTTGCTTTTTCCGCCAACAAAAGTAGCAAACCTGTAGTTTGGGTTGAGGGCCGAGCCAACCGCAGCTTTTTCACTTGTTCGAATACTCGTGTTTTGTGATGGCTGAGGCGCGTCATTTTTTTCTTCGCCGACAGAGATGGCCACAGTGGTTTTTTGCTCACCCCTGTTGTCAGCTAGGGTCTTAATTTGATCTAGGTAGTTCTTTTGAACCCAGCTCACAACAAACTTGTTTGGAGCCAGTAGAGTAAGGGTTTGGGCGCTTTCGTCTTCAATGGCGGAGAGCGGTTTTATCCAGGTGTTGAACTGTGTTTCAGTTAGGTCCGATCTCAATGCACTTAGACAATCTTCCCATATACCTCTTTGCATTCTTACTTCCTTTTTTCTCAGTTTTTAACGATTAATGAAGACTAGCCATACTATACTGTTAGTTTATAGTTATCCACAGGTTGTTTTTTTGTTGACTTATTAGCCTGTCTTTCATAACCTTCTACCCCGATATTGAGTTTGGTATCATATTGTTTTTAAAAAGAGTTTTTATATATTATGAAAAGAACATTTCAACCTAGCGTTTTAAAAAGAAAGAGAACACACGGCTTCAGGTCGCGCATGGCAACAAAAGCAGGTAGAAGAGTGATCAACAACAGAAGAGCCAAAGGAAGAGCAAAGCTTGCCGTCTAGGCTGTGACCCTTAGCAATAAAATTTCTTTTGACGACGTCCTTTCTCGCGGAAAAAAAGTAGCAGACAGCCTCTTTTTAGTTTCATATTTAAGAAAAGAACAAGGGGTCGGAAGAGTGGGGATTAGTGTTCCGAAAAGGCTGGTTGGCAGAGCAACCGAAAGAAACAAAATCAAAAGAGTTGTTAGGGAGGCCTTTATTACATCTCTTAGGCCTTTACCGGTGGACGTAATAGCCGTGTATAAAGACAAGCCGGCTCAAAAAAGAAGTGTTAAGATTGTTCGAGAAAGCATCCAGAAAGACTTTGATAAAATTAAAACAGAACTAGAAACAAGAGAGAGCCAATAATGGAAAAGCTTAGAGTGCTGCTTTGGGGCGGCTTTATAATGTCGCTCTATTTGGTCTACTCACAGTGGACAGCAGATTATGCGGTCGTAAAAAAAACACCGACCAACAACACCGTGTCAGCAACAATGCCAAGATCTGCACAACCACTGCAGGGCTCCCCCCCTTCTACCAACACCCTCCTGTTTTCTGACTCAAAGCCAGAGCTTTACTCTTTAGAGCAAAACGAAACAAACAAAAGTGCACAGGCCCCAACCAACCTGGTGACGCTCTCAAACGACGTTCTAGAAATTAAAATTAACCCCGACAGAGGGGCTGACATTGTTAATGCCGTATTGCTGGGATACTTCTTGAGCAAGGACGACACAGAAAACAGGGTGCAGCTACTCTCCCTTAGCGAAGATTCCTACCACTATTTTCAAACCGGCCTTCTTTCAACGGAAAACAACAACAACCCTGAGCCCAACCACCAGCAACCATTTTTATATATAAGAACAAGCGGAGCCAATGATGGCAGCAAAAGCGCTATTTTTAGGTGGGAAAGCAGCAGCATAGCTGTTAACAAAACATACACTCTGACGCCAGGTTCCTTCGAGGTTAAGCTAGCGTATGAAATAATAAACAAGGGCTATAGCGTCTACCCATATGTCCAGTATAGCCAGATAATAAAAAAAGACGCAAAGGTTGAGCGCTCCATGTTTGATGTTGAGACCTACTCTTTTGACGGAGGAATTATCTTTAATGGCGAGAGCTATGAAAAGCTCCACCCAGAGGACCTTGTTGAAAAACCAGTCATGACAAGCCACCTAAATGGCTGGCTTGCAAACATTAAGCACCACTTCGTTGTTGCCGCCATTCCGGAGGCAGAAGACAGCTTTTCCTATCAGGCAACATACGACGAAGACAGAAGCCTGGAAAAAATTTCAGCTGTTGGGGAAACAACTAAAACAGTGTTTCCTGGCACCACCCAAAAAGAAGAGATGAGTTTTTATATAGGGCCAAAGCTTCAGTCAAAGCTTAAAGAACTAAGGCCGGGACTAGAAAGAAGCGTTGACTATGGCGCTCTCTCTTTTCTTTCAAAACCGCTGTTCTGGTTGCTAGATAAAATCCACTCGTTTGTTGGCAACTGGGGGCTGTCGATAATTCTAGTGACGTTTTGTATAAAGCTGGTGTTTTATAGGCTTGCAGAGACAAGCGGTAAATCAATGGCAAGAATGAGGTTGTTGGCGCCGAGAATCAAGGCCATTCAGGAGAGGTTCAAAGACGACAAACAAGCTGCAGGACAAGCCACGATGGAGCTGTACAAAAAGGAAAAAGTTAACCCTCTAGCTGGTTGCTGGCCAATGTTGGTTCAGATACCATTTTTTATCGCCTTTTATTGGGTTTTGCTAGAGAGTGTTGAGATCAGACAAGCACCATTTTTTCTTTGGATACAAGACCTGTCGTCTAGAGATCCTTATTTTATATTGCCCCTTCTAATGGGCGCTGGAATGTTCTTTCAACAAAAACTAAACCCACCACCTCCCGACCCAATGCAAGCAAAAATAATGAATTTTCTACCTGTAATGTTCACAGGCATGTTCGCCTTTTTTCCTTCAGGGCTGGTGCTTTATTGGCTTACAAACTCATTATTGTCTATCGCACAACAGTGGAGGCTGAACAAAAAGTTTGGCACAAAGACTCCTATGGGCTCCGGATCCGGAGGCGACGGCGGTTAGTTAGCAGCTTGCCAAAAACGCCTTGAGCAACAAAATCAACAAACTCTCTGGAACCATAGCGGCACAAGCATCAGCGCCAGGGGTTGCAGGAATAGCAGTAATAAGGGTTTCTGGCGAGCTAACAAAAAAGATCACAAAAAAGATCACGAGAAAAGAGGCCAGCCACATGCAGGCAAAAAGAACAGCATTTTTTAACCAAGACGGAAGGAAGATTGATGACGGAATAGCACTTGGTTTTTTTGCTCCCAATTCTTATACAGGAGAAGACGTTTTAGAGATCTCTTGTCACGGCAGCCCAGCGGTAGTAGATGAAATTCTTAAGGCGCTGTTTGGCTTCGGCGCAAGACCAGCAGAGCCTGGAGAGTTCACAAAAAGAGCATACCTCAACGACAAAATTGACTTGGTACAAGCCGAAGCTGTTGCAGACCTTATAGAGAGTAAGTCAATACAAACAGCAAGGGCAGCAAGAAGGTCGCTCGAGGGTGTTTTTTCAAAAAAAGTGTTCGCCCTTTCAGATCAACTAACAGAGACCAGAACGTTGGTCGAGGCCTCGCTAGACTTTCCTGATGAAGATCTGAACGAAACAAATTATAAGAAAACGCTTTCAACAAAGCTGGATGAAACCAACAATGCTTTTTTGTCTCTTTTAAAAGAAACAAGAACCGCATGCAGGATAAGGGAGGGGGCAACTTTAGCGATAATAGGAAAACCCAACGTTGGCAAATCAACACTAATGAACACGCTTAGCGGCCACCAAAGAGCAATTGTTAGTGAGACCCCCGGCACAACAAGAGACACCATTGAAGAGACCATTATATTAGACGGTTTTTGTTTAACAATAGTTGATACTGCAGGGATTAGGGACACCAAAGATGCAATAGAAAAAGAAGGGATAGAGCGTGCAAAAAAAGCAGCAAAAAACGCAGACATAATCCTTGAAGTGTTTGATGCCAACAAGCGAGAGCAGGGCACAAAAAAACCAGAAAAAAACACGCTGTTGCTTTTCAATAAGGCCGACCTTCTAAAGACGCAGCTGAAAAACAAAAATCAAAACGAAGGTGTTTTTTATGTTTCAGCAAAAGACGGAAGCGGGATTGATGACGTTGTTAGTGCAATAGCAGCTTTTTTTGGCAAAAGCGAAACACACGAATCAGGACTAACCGCAAGAAGGCGACACCTCAATAATCTTGGGGATGCTTTTAGTTTTTTTAAAAAAGCCAAAAGCAAAACAGAGGCCAACAAAGCAACTGACTTGGTTGCAGAAGAGCTACTTCAGGCGCAAAATACACTTTCTGAAATAACGGGCGAGTTTTCGACAGAAGACCTTCTTGACAAAATATTCAGTGAGTTTTGTATAGGGAAATAGCGTGAAAAAAAAGAAGTTAAGTTTTGATGCAATAGTGGTCGGCGGAGGACACGCAGGCACAGAGGCAGCTGCTGCCTTGGCAAGAATGGGACACGAGGTACTTCTTCTGACACACGCTAAAAAAACCATTGGTCAAATGAGCTGTAACCCAGCAATTGGCGGTGTCGGAAAAGGACACCTAACAAAAGAAATTGATGCCATGGGAGGCCTTATGGCAAGAGCAGCAGATAAGGCTGCAATTCACCTAAAGACACTCAACTCCAGCAAAGGAAAAGCCGTTCAGGCAACAAGGGCGCAAGCTGATAGAGCGCTATATAGGGGGGCCATTCAGAAAGAGTTGGCTCAGCACTCAAACCTGTCCATCTTTGAAGGCGCGGCATCCGGCCTAATTATCAAAGGCGGCAAACTCCACGGCGTAACCACGGAATGCAAAACAACCTTTACAACAAAACAGCTGGTACTAACTGTGGGCACCTTCTTAAATGGAAAAATTCACATGGGGAAAGAACAAACCAGCGGAGGAAGAAAAGGCGATGCGCCTTCTATAATTTTAGCTCAACAGCTTCATGAAATTGCCCCAAGAACAGGAAGATTAAAAACAGGAACCCCACCAAGAATTTTAAAAAAGAGCATTAATTTTAGCAGCCTTGAAGAACAAAAAGGAGACAGCCCTAGGCCTGTTTTTTCCTATCTTTCAAAACGAGAGGACCACCCAAAACAAGTGAGTTGCTTTATTACATACACAAACAACGACACGCACGAGGTTATCAGGGCCTCACTCAGGGACTCCCCTTTATATTCTGGCTCCATAAAGGGCGTTGGGCCAAGGTATTGCCCATCTATAGAGGACAAGGTTGTGCGGTTTGCAGATAAATCCAGACATCAAATTTTTATAGAGCCAGAGGGCCTAACCTCTAAAGAGGTTTATCCAAATGGAATTTCAACCAGCCTAGGCGTTAAGGCACAAGAGGCCTTTCTCGGGACCATAAAGGGGTTTGAGGACGCTGTTATTACGCAACCAGGGTACGCTATAGAGTACGACTACTTTGACCCCAGAGACCTTGCAGAAAACCTAGAAACCAAAGAAGTGCAAGGCCTTTATTTTGCAGGCCAAATCAACGGAACAACTGGTTACGAAGAGGCAGCAGCCCAAGGGCTTTTGGCAGGCATTAACGCGGGGCTCGCAATAAAAGAAAAAGACAGCTGGGTGCCAAAAAGAAGCGAGGCTTATATTGGCGTTCTCTCAAGCGACTTAATAACGAGAGGAACAAATGAGCCATATCGAATGTTCACCAGCAGGGCTGAACACAGACTGCTACTAAGAGAGGACAATGCCGACCAAAGACTAACGCCTGTTGCAAGAAAAATGGGGCTTGTTTCCAAAGAAAGGTGGGAGCTGTTTTTAAACAAACAAGAAAAAATTAAAACCGAAAAACACAGACTAACTAAAACCAGACTATCGTCATTAGAAGTAAAAAAAATAGACAAAGACGCCAAGAAAGAAACAACAGAAAAGACGGCTTATGACCTGTTGAAGCGCCCCCAAGTAAAATACAAGGACCTTTTGAATGGCATCAAAAAAAGAGACGGCTATGACGCAGAAGACGCGCTCTCCAAAGAGTTGGTTGATGCACAAATTGAAACAGAGGCAAAATACGAAGGCTACATGAAGAGGCAGGCCAAAGAAATTGAAAAACAAGAGACCTATTCTGGTGCAAAGCTCCCAAAAGACATGGACTACTCAAAACTGTCTGGGCTTTCCAACGAGGTCAAGCAAAAACTAGAAGAGTTTACGCCAAAAACCATTGGGCATGCTGCTAGGATTCAGGGAGTTACCCCAGCATCTCTTTCTGTCTTGTTGGTACACTTAAAAAAAGAGAAAACAAAAAGAGTACAAAACCAATGAAAAAAAATACAGCAGCCTTGTTGGCGCTCTTACTGATAGTAGGCTGCGGAGAACAAGAAAAAACAGACCAAACGATTGAGAGCGGAGAAATATATGGCGGAGACTCCGGGTTTGAGCTTGCCAAAGAGCAGGTGTTTAGAAAAAACAACGGAGCAGAGCCAGGCACTCTGGACCCACATAGGGCAGAAGGGGTTCCAGCTTCCAACATTCTCCGAGATCTGTTTGAGGGTTTGGTTGTAGAGCTTCCTAATGGAGAATATATTCCAGGCGTAGCAGAGTCATGGACTGTAAGCGAGGATTCAAAAAGATATGTTTTTAAAATAAGAAAAAATGCAAAGTGGAGCAACGGCGATGCGTTTACCGCCTATGATTATGTTTACTCGTTTAAGAGGAGCGTTGACCCCAAGACACTTTCTAATTACTCAAGCATGTTGTATCCCATTAAAAACGCAAGAGCAATTGTTATGGGCGAGGCGTCACCCGAACAATTGGGCGTTTACTCAGAAGACGAGAATACTCTTGTTGTTGAGCTGGAAAAGCCAACACCGTATTTTTTGAGCCTTTTGACACACTCCACAACATACCCCGTTCATCGGGAAAGCATAGAAAAACTAGGGAAGCTTTTTACAAGGCCTGGAAACCTAGTTAGCAATGGCGCCTTTAGGCTAGAAGAGTGGAGAGTGCAGTCCCACATTAAGATTATTAAAAACGAGCAATACTGGGACAATGAAAACACAACCCTAGAGGCAACCTACTATTATTCTCTTGATGATGCCAACTCTGCTCTTAAGCGATATAGGGCAAACGAGCTAGATTTTACCGACACCATACCGCTAGAGCAACTAACACTAATTAAAAACCGTATGGCGGACGAGTATAGGGTTGCCCCTTATTTTGGCAGCTATTACTATGGGTTTAATAACACCAAAGCCCCATTCAAAAACAACCCCAAACTAAGAACGGCTCTGAATATGGCCATAGACAGGGACATTCTAGTAAACATCGTTATCGGCGCAGGGCAAATTCCAGCCTATAGTTTTGTTCCACCAGTAAAGACGTTCCAACCCATAGAACCAGAGTGGTCAACATGGAGCAAAGAAAAGAGAGAGGCCGAAGCCCTTAGGCTCTATCAAGAGGCTGGGTACAGCAAAGACAAACCACTAGAGGTTGAAATATTATACAACACCAGCGAGAACCACAAAAAAGTTGCACTCGCCGTAGCCGCGATGTGGAAGCAAGCGCTGGGAGCTAAAACGATACTTAGAAACCAAGAGTGGAAAGTTTTCTTAGACACAAGAAGAATGCAAAACGAAACCCAAATATTTAGAGGGGGTTGGATAGGGGATTATGATGATCCTTATACCTTTAGCCAGATGCTCCACGCAGAAAATGAGATGAATCACCCCGGCTATAACAGCAAGGAGTACAACAGGCTTGTCGACCTGGCTGCTACTAAAAATGCTGGAGAAGACCGGCTTAATGACCTAAGGGCGGCAGAGAGGGTGCTTACTAAAGACCTGCCAATTATTCCGCTTTATTTTTATGTTAGCCAGCACATGGTTAAACCCTGGGTGATAGGACTAGAGGATAATGTTATGGACCATCATTATTCTAAATACGTCAAAATCCTAAAGAGAGAAAAACGACAACAAAAATGAATACCTTAAAGTTTGTTGTCTCGCGATTTCTAGGCGCTATACCCACATTATTGGCACTTATTTGTTTTGCTTTTTTGTTGGTTAAGGCCGCACCTGGCGGACCATTTGATATGGAGAGAGCCCTGCCCGTAGAGGTTGAGGCCAATCTCAGAGCTGCCTATAACCTTGATGACCCAATACACATTCAGCTGATAAAATATATTGGAGACATTCTCCAAGGCGACTTTGGGCCCTCGTTTCAGTATAGAGACTTTACAGTAACCGAACTCATTGCAGCAGGCTTCCCTGTGTCCTTGAGGCTGGGGCTTAGCGCCATTATTATTGCCCTCTTTTTTGGGTCTCTAATCGGCACTATCGCAGCACTAAAACAAAACACCAGAATAGATTACTTAGCCATGTTTTTTGGAATGATAGGCATCTCTATACCTAATTTTGTTATGGCCCCACTTTTAATTTTATTTTTTGCAATTTTTTACAGTCTCCTGCCGGCGGGGGGATACAACAACGGCAGCATAGAAAATATGATACTGCCTGTTATTTCTCTGGCGCTTCCACAGGTTGCGTATATTGCCAGGCTAACTAGAGGCTCTATGATAGAGGTCCTTAGCAGCAACTTTGTTAGAACAGCAAAGGCACAAGGCATACCTATGAAAAACATTGTAGTTAGCCATGTTTTGAAGCCAACCTTTCTGCCAATTGTTTCATACATAGGGCCCGCCACTGCAGCAATTATTACAGGCTCTGTGGTCGTGGAACAAATATTTGGACTCCCAGGTCTTGGTCGATATTTTGTTCAGGGCGCCTTAAACAGAGATTATACTTTGGTTATGGGGGTGGTGGTTTTTTATGGCTGCTTAATAATAGCTTTTAACCTTCTTGTTGATATTTTATATGGTTTTATTGACCCCAAGATTAGGGCGAGCAGATGAAAAATAAAAGCTCATTGATGGCAGATGCGTGGGGCGCCCTTAAGCAGAATAAGGCGGCACTGTTTTCGTTTGTCACAATGTCGGCCATGGTTGTGTTGGTTATTTTGGGGCCGCTATTAAGCCCTTTTGCCATAGACCAAACAGACTGGTACCAGCTTTCTGCAAAGCCAAGTTTTTCAAGCGGGCATATTTTTGGAACAGACGACCTAGGAAGGGACTTGTTTGTGAGGGTCATGTATGGGGGAAGAATATCTCTCATGGTGGGTCTTGTTGCAACCATGGTTAGTGTTTTTATTGGCGTTTCTTATGGCGCCATATCAGGATATTTGGGCGGCAAAACAGACGCCATAATGATGAGGGTGGTCGATGTTCTATATGCCATGCCATTTTTGTTTTTTGTAATCCTGCTAATGGTTTTTTTCGGTCGAAGCATTTTATTAATTTTTATCGCTATTGGCGCCGTTAACTGGCTGGACATTGCCAGAATAGTAAGAGGGCAAACCCTTAACATAAAGGGAAAAGAATTCGTTGATGCCGCTAGAGCTGGCGGCGTGTCTAACACTAAGATTGTCTTCAAACACATTGTGCCTAATCTTTTAGGCCTCGTGGTGGTTTACGTTGCTCTAACCGTTCCCCAGGTCATTTTGGTGGAGTCTTTTTTAAGCTTTCTGGGGCTGGGCGTTCAAGAGCCAATGACATCATGGGGAGCGCTAGTCAACCAAGGCGCAAAGCAAATGGAGACCTCTCCTTGGATGTTAATTTTTCCAGGACTGTTTTTGGCTACCACTTTGTTTTGTTTTAATTTTATTGGCGATGGGCTTAGAGACGCCCTAGACCCAAGAGATAGGACCAGGCAAAATGACTGAGTTGTTGTCAGCATCAAACCTGTCTGTTGAGTTCACCTCAAGGGGTAAAAAAATTCAAGCTGTAAAAAACCTAAACTTTGCTGTAAACAAGGACCAGTCTTTAGGCATAGTTGGGGAGTCTGGGTCAGGAAAAAGCCAAACAGTGCTTTCAATAATGGGCTTGCTAGAAAGCAATGGCAGGGCAACGGGCAGCGTTGTTTTTGACAAAAAAGAGATTTTAGGAATTAAGGCTAAAAACCTAAACGAAATAAGGGGCAGAAGCATTGGCATGGTTTTTCAGGACCCAATGAGCTCACTAAATCCATATATTTCTATTGGAAAGCAGATGGCAGGCGTTCTAAAAAGACACACAAAGCTTAACAAGAACGAAAGAAAAGAAAAATGCATAGAGATGCTTGATGCAGTAAAAATACCCAGCCCATCTCAGAGGTTTGATGGCTTTTCTTTTGAGCTCTCTGGGGGAATGAGACAAAGAGTTATGATCGCCTCAGCTCTACTTACAGGCCCTAAGCTACTGATAGCAGATGAGCCAACGACAGCGTTGGATGTAACGGTTCAAGAGCAGATCCTTGACCTTCTTTTAGAAATGAAAGAAAGGTTTTCTATGTCGCTTATTTTAATCACACACGATCTGGGGGTGGTTGCCAGAAGTTGCCAAAAAGTCTTGGTTATGAAAGATGGCATGGAGCAAGAAACAGGAACCTTGGAACAAGTTTTTTATTCGCCAACAGCAGACTATACAAAGGAGCTCCTTTCTAAGTCTAAAGAGATGAGTTTGGACACAAAAGCACCAACGACAACTAAAAAACAACAGGATGAGATTACAGCAAAAATAAACAAAGTAAGCGTTCTCTTCCCAGTTCCCAAGCAAACGATCTTCTCTAGACAAGAATACTTAAGAGCTGTGGACGAGGTCTCCCTGTCTATTTATGAAGGCGAGATTCTCGGTGTTGTTGGAGAGTCTGGCAGCGGAAAATCAACGCTGGCAAAAAACATTCTAAAACTTATTGAACCCACAACAGGGACAATTGATTTGTTTGGAGCAAGGCTTGCCGAGCTCAGTAAAAAAGAGATGAAGAAAGCTAGAAAAAAAATGCAAGTGGTGTTTCAGGACCCCTACTCGTCTCTCAACCCAAGGATGACTATTTTTGAAGTGTTGTCAGAACCACTGAATTCTTTTTTTCCAGGCATGACCCAAGACTCTATAGAGCAAGATGTTGAGGCAGCCATTCTTGAGGTCGGACTTGATGTTGATTTTTTAGGAAGATACCCTCACGAGCTTTCAGGAGGCCAATGCCAAAGGATAGCGATAGCAAGAGCGCTGATGCCAAAACCACAACTGTTAATTTGCGATGAGGCGGTCAGCGCTCTTGATGCCTCTATAAGAGCAGAAATAATTGATTTATTGCTCAACAT
>Ga0209663_1000102_pt1 | contig 54365 bp, 74 predicted proteins | sample SaaInlV_135m_DNA_2_FD_184667 | JGI IMG/M metagenome (GOLD analysis project Ga0209663, IMG submission 184667) | Marine microbial communities from expanding oxygen minimum zones in the Saanich Inlet - Saanich Inlet SI073_LV_120m_DNA (SPAdes) (version 2) | ecosystem: Environmental > Aquatic >... | reverse complement strand
ATTGAATTTAAACTCTGTTCTAAGAATAATTTGTCAAAATTTTGTTTCAAAAATATTTTACGAGTGCTAAAAAATTACGAATAAGTAAAACGATTTTGGCATAAAGTGGGTTTATAGATTCAAAAATAATAGAGTAAACGAAATGGTAGATCTGAAACAAATAGAGAAACAGATTGACGACATCTATGAGAAACTATTTGAAAACGAGCATATCCTCCATGAGAAATTAGAGGAATTGATTAACGACAAGGGATGGGACGATCCCAAACTAAGAAAAGAAATTGAATCCCTAGACGATACTTGGGTTGAACTTCAACACAATATCTTTGCATTAGAGGATAAGAAAGAAGGTAAACCTCACGATCCTGAATGCATGTGCGGATTCAACGATGATAAAAATAACAACTAATTTCTAAATCTAGAACGAATAGTAATCTTCAGTTACATTAGATGTTACTTTACATTCTATTTTTTCTCTTGAATTAGATTCTGGTAAATCCATGATTAAGCAAAATATCTTTCGTTCAAATTCAGATACCCACAAGTTCTTCATTAATCAATAATGTTTTTCTTTCATTTAGGTTCTGTGTTAATTTTTCTTTAAATTTATTTAAAAAACCATCAAAAAAACATAAACAATCTTTCAATAACTTACCAAAATTAACAAAATTCAATGCAATATTTTTATTAGAAACATTGACTACACAAAGAAATGTCTGATTCAAACCCAAACGTTGTTGGAATTAACGTTTTAAAACAAAACGGCCTAGATGTGGACGAATTAGTAAAGGAATTAATCAAAAATGCTGCAGTTGAATTTACAGCATACTACTACTTTACTAATCTCAGAGCACATTGTACAGGTATGGAAGGAGAAGGACTCAAGGGCATCATTGAAGATGCAAGATTAGAAGATCTTAGTCACTTTGAGTCATGTCTTGAAAGAATTTACCAATTAGGAGGAATTCTTCCAAATGACGCAACTGAATTTATAAAAATTTCAGGTTGTGAGTTCTTACAACTTCCAGCAAACCCAACAGATCATAAAGCAATTCTAGAAAAATGCCTAAAAGCAGAACAAGGTGCAATTGTCAATTGGAACAAAATTTGTCAAATGACATTTGGAAAAGATCCAGTCACATATGACATTGCAAAAGATATTCTTGCCGAAGAGATCGAACATGAGTCTTGGTTCCTAGAGCTAATCTACGGAAGGCCATCAGGACACATGCGAAGAAAATACGCAGGAGAAAGACCACATACAGGCAAGCATTCTAGAGCACTAGATATGGCATAAGTGCCAAATCATTTTCTTTATTTTAATTAAAAAATAAGTAATTTTATGGATGACAAGGTGTGAAGAAGATTTGTTTTATTATGGTTAAATAGAAAATTACGTAGTCAAAGTATGGTAAAACAGATTAGTCTAGATGCCTGGCAAATTCAACAATTAACAGATCTGTTAAAAAAAGGATCGGACATAGTTGCCAAAACAAACAGGCCAATTATTTTGTACAGACAAACTCTAGACGAGGAAGATGAATCCTATGAAGAAATTGTCTGCAGCCTTACCAAAGGATACGTAATTGAACAAATGGTCACATCTGGAGGAATATTAGTTCCAAGTTTTCATCAACAATTTGTTTTTAGAATTGAGGAATATCCGCAAGAGTTATTGAGAAAAAGTAAAGATCGGTTTTTAGAAATGGTTGATTTTCTTCAAGAACAATTGAAATAGCCTCATAGTTAATAAAGACCGTAAAATTCCCTTCACTTGCATGCAACTATTAGAATTTCAAGCAAAAGAGATTTTTCGAGAATATGGAATCAGTCTACTCGACAGCATAGCCTCAACAAATATCGAGGAAGGAAGAAAACATGCAAAACAACTAGGATATCCATTTGTAATTAAAATTCAAGTCCCTGTAGGTGGCAGAGGTAAAGCAGGCGGTATTCAAAAATGTCAAAATGATGACGAATTTGATATTAAATATCCACAGGTAATGGATTTAGAAATTAAGGGTGAAAAAGCAAGAGCAATTTTACTAGAAAAAATGGCAGATATTAAAAAAGAATTATACTTATCCATATTTCTAAATCGTTCAAAAAGATGCTATACAATTATTGCATCAGCAGAAGGCGGAGTTGAAATTGAATCAGTTAAAACTCAAATTATCAAAGAAATAGGATTAGGAGATGTATCTGATGAAGTTGCAAAAGAAGTTGCAAAAGAGATGGGATTAGAAGGAATCACCGCAGAAGGAGTTGTGGATACACTAAAAAAATTATCAAAATTAACAATTGAAAAGGAAGCTGAGTTAGTGGAAATTAACCCACTTGCGATTATGCAAGATGATACAGTAATGGCATTAGATGGTAAATTTGTAACAGACGATAATGCAAATTTCAGACATGATGAATTACAAAAGTATCAAGAAAAAACAGAGATAGAAGAGCAAGCTGAAAAAAGTGGATTTTCATTAGTGGAATTAGATGGAGACATAGCAGTTGTAGGCAATGGTGCAGGCCTTGTAATGTCAACACTAGATATGCTATCAGATAACGGTGGAAAACCAGCATGTTTTCTAGATGTTGGAGGTGGTGCTACTACAGAATCAGTTTATGAGGCATTGACTTTGATAAGTAAATTAGATAGAGTGAAAGGAATACTGGTAAACTTGTACGGAGGAATTGTTAAGACCACAGTTGTGGCAGAAGCATTTCTCAAAGCATATGAAAATAATCTAATTGACATACCAGTATTTTCAAGACTGAAAGGTACAGAATCAGAAAAAGCAAAAGAAATGCTTGAAGGTTCTAGAACCAACATGTTTGATTCAATTGAAGAAGCAATTAACGGTGCAGTAATGGGGACAAAAAAATGACAGATATTTTTGGATTACTAAAAGGAAAACCAGAAGACTCAGATTACGAGAAGAAAGGAGTCATCGTTCAAGGAATTACAGGTTCATACGGTTCAGTTCATGCAAAACAAATGATAGCCTATGGAACTAATGTGGTTGCAGGAGTAACTCCAGGTAAGGGAGGTCAGAAATTTGAAGGAACAGTTCCAATATACAATTCTATGCAAGAGGCAATAGATGCAACAAATGCCAAAATTTCAATTCTTTTTGTTCCAGCAAAATTTTTCCTAGGAGCAGCAAAAGATGCACTAAATGCAGGAATCAAATTACTAGTTGCAATTCCAGAACATGTGCCAATTAGAGACACAATGGAAGCATTGGATTTAGCAAAACAAAAAGGTGCAGTGATCATCGGACCAAACACACCAGGAATAATGATTCCAGAATTAATTAAAATTGGAATTATGCCACCAATGCCTTTCAAAGCAGGCAAAATTGCAGTATTATCAAAAAGTGGAACATTGCTTTATGAGATCTCAGATGCACTAACTAATGCAGGATTTGGACAATCAATAACAATTGGAATTGGAGGAGATCCAGTAAACGGTACCAGATTAATTGATGCGTTTGAAATGGTGAAAGATATTTCAGATTTAGAAGGATTGGTGATTGTAGGAGAAATAGGAGGAGATTCTGAAGAAATGTTAGCCCAAAAAATTATCGATCTAGGATTTAACAAGCCAACTGTTGCATACATTGCAGGAAGAGCAGCACCAAAAGAAAAGCGAATGGGACATGCAGGTGCAATTGTAATGGGAACTTATGGATCTGCAGAATCAAAAGTATCAATGTTTAACAAAGCAAACATTCCAGTAGCAAAAAGACCAGCTGAAGTTCCAGTGTTGTTAGCAGGAAAAATGGAAAAATAGATTAGAATAAAAGGAAGAGATTGAGGATAAAATTAAATGCCTATTACAGACCCTGAAAAAAAACGTATTGCACAACAAGCACGTTTAGTTATGAAAATATGCTTCAAATGCGGCGGTAGAAACGATATTGGCGCAACAAGATGTAGAAAATGCAGAAATCCATATTTGAGATTAAAGAACAGAAATCTCGGTGTAAAGAAGTAGAATTAAAGTAGCATTAAACTTTCACGATATTCTCTAATTGCAATTTTTAAATTTGATTCATGTTCAAGAATGAAGGATTTTGCAGAACTAGGATCATCTATTTCTTCAAGAGACAATTGTAAATCATCAGGCAGTACTTCATTAATTTGAAACAAAATTCGTCCTGCAGCAACATATTGGCCAAGATTATTAGCAGAGTCAAATGCCAAATTCATTCTATCAATTATAGTGTCAAATTCTTTCAGAGACATGAAATATCTTTTAAAAATTCATAGAAAAAGGTTAGGTAATTAGAAAATATTAAAAAACTAAAGATAGAAAACAGGTATTTTCATAAATTAATTGGACTGGTCGTCTAGTTTGGTTTGGATGACGCACTCACACTGCGTAAGGAAGAAATTCCCGCAAAGGTCGTGGGTTCAAATCCCATCCGGTCCATTATCTTAATTTAAAATTTACAAATTGGAATATTTTAAAAAAAATGCAAAATGACTATATGAACCAATAAAATAATTATAAAAATGTCATCGTATAACCATATTCCAATTAATTTTCAACAGGCAAAATTAATTGAAAAAGACAATGCACATTATTATGAAACTCCCAGTGGAGAAATTTTTCCATCAATTACAACAATATTACAAAAAACAATGTCAATTGAAAAAAAAGAAAGTTTACAAAATTGGAAAGACAAAGAAGTGGCAGCAGAGTACATTACTAGTGAGGCAGCAACTATAGGCACAGAAACTCACAAATTAATTGAAAATTACATTAATGACGTAAGACAAACAGATGAAGTAAGATTACTAACAGTAGCGCATTTTAACAATCTGATTCCATTTTTACAAAAAATTGATGATGTGCACGGAACAGAATTAAGACTGTACAGCGATACGATGAAACTTGCTGGAACTTCAGACTGCATAGCAAAATATGATGGGGAATTATCAATTATAGATTATAAAACAAAACGAAGTAATCAAAAAGAAGAGTGGATGACAGATCATTTTATTCAAGGTACAGCATATGCAGAAATGTTCAAAGAATTAACAGGTATTGAAGTTAAACAAATAGTAATCCTAGTTAGTAGTGAAAAAAATTCAAGAATGGAATTTGTAAAAAATACTAAAGATTACAAAGACTTGCTAACTCAACGTCTAAATCAATATTATGATATTTTGGAATGAATCTAAGGAACTCGTAGAAGTTGGTAATAAATTATTTAAGTGACTTCAAATCAACATAATTTGAAATGAATTCAAAGATGAATCTCCTCATAGTCGGATCAATAATTGCAGTGTTTGCAATAATGATAGTTCCAAATGACGCAATTGCAGAAATAGATCAAAACAATATCAATGTAAGACAAATTAATGATAAAATGAGTTTAGAAATAACTACAGTTACTATGACAGTGCCTGAAAATAACAAACTGCCATGGGGTAAAGTGTGGGGTTCATCTTCAGAAGTAGTTGAAAGATATCCCGTAATAATTCAATTTTACAAAGAAAATGAAGCAGTTCACGTAGCACAGGTAGATACCAAAGGTGACGGATCATACGAGTATAAATTCAGAGCCAGAACAGTAGACCACAACACAGGAGAATCAAAAGATATCTTTTATGGAGACTATACTGTAAAAATATTCAAAGTGATTCCAAATACAAACCCAACAGTATAAAATTAGATCAAATCCAGGGGTCATCAGTAATTCCATATAAAAATACAGAACACTGAAGAAATTTTAAAACATATGCACAGAATTCATATAACGAGTAATAATCAGTACATCTAGAAAATGACTAAAAATCTTTGGCATGACATTGAAACAGGGGACGAAGTACCAGAAAAAATCAACGTAATAGTAGAGATACCAAAAGGATCAATGAACAAATACGAATACGATAAAAAACATAACATAATAAAATTAGATAGAGTGTTATTTTCACCATTTCACTATCCAGGAGATTATGGACTCATCCCGCAAACATTGTCGGAAGACGGGGATCCATTGGATGCACTAGTACTGGTTACAAATCCAACATATCCAGGTATTTTGATAGAATCAAGACCAATAGGGCTATTACAGATGATGGATGACGGAGAAGCAGATGATAAAATTATCTGTGTTTCAACAAATGATCCAAGATATGACTGTAAAGCGGATATTGCAGATGTAGAAGATCATTATCGTTCAGAGATTGCACATTTTTTCCAAGTATACAAAGACTTGGAAGGGAAAAAAGTAGAAATTCTAGGATGGAAATCAGCAAAAGATGCCAAAACGGTAATTATTGAATCGATTAAAAGATACAATGATGATTTAAAAAAAGATTAGAAAAATGCACAAAGAGTGTAATCACTTTCTACAAAAAAAAGAAGACGTTTCTCCAAATACAAAACAATGTGAAGAATGTGAAAAACAGCACATGCCTACAGTTGCTATTCGAATGTGTTTGACATGCGGGCACGTGGGTTGTTGTGATTCATCAATAGGAAAACATGCCACAAAGCATTTTGAGGAGACAGGTCATGCAGTAATGAAATCAATTCCAGAAGACATTTGGAAATGGTGTTACATTCATGAAGAATATTATTCATTTTAGTTAGAAAAATTGAAATTATTACAAGATTAACTATGAAAACTTTTATGCTAATTTTGTATACTGTTTTAGATGATTGTTCATAATAAAATGCACAAAGGAATACGATTCTAATGTCAAAAGCATACGTCATGATGAATTGCAAGCTAGGTGAAGAAGAATCCGTCATTCAATCATTAAAAAAAATAGTCGGGATAAAAGAGGCTCACGGAACACTTGGATTATACGACATCATAGCACAAATTGAGTGTACTACAGATGAAAAGATTCAAGAAATTGTTACACAGCAAATTCGAAAAATATCAAAAATTCAAACCAGCATGACATTAACAAGTTCAGAGTCAGGAGAACTATTCCAAATATCAGAAAAATTAGTAGGGGCAATGCTAGGCAAAAATAGTAGCAAAGCATATGTTGTATTTCATTGTGAAAAGGGTCAAGAATATCCCACCTTAAAGAATCTCTGCAAAATACCAGAAGTAAAGGAGGCAGATGTGGTTTTCGGATATTATGATGTAATTTGCAGAATGGAGTCATCCAGTGAAGAGGTTTTACAAGATGTGATAACCAGGGCAATCAGAGGTATACCAAATCTCAAAACCAGCATGACATTGAACATAATCAAAGAACAAGAAACACAAGATAACTGAAAAAAATAGAATTAAAAAATTAGGAGGTATTCATTTTTTAATAGTTAAAAAATATTAAAAATAATGTCAGAGTACGAATTAGGTAAATGGGATTTATCAGAATTAGCAAAAAATCCAAAGAGTCCCTCATTCAAAAAGCAGATTAAAGATTTAGAAAATCAAGCAATGAAATTTGAAAAAATTAAATCCAATCTAAACTCAAAAATGACTTCCAAGCAATTTAAAATAATACTACAACAAGTGGAAGAGATTTCACATAAGATGAGTAAGATAGGAGGATACGCATCACTTGCATATTCATCAGACACACAATCAGATGAAGCAACTTCATTAATGACTCAAATGTCAAAACTAGGTTCAGAAATTTCAAATAAAATTTTATTCTTTGATCTATGGTGGAAAACAAAAGTAGATGACAAAAATGCCAAAAGACTGATGGAGAACACAGGAGAGTTAAAAGAATATCTAGCATACAAAAGATTATTTGCAAAATATGCACTAAGTGAATCAGAAGAAAAAATCATAAACACACTAGACGTTACAGGAATTTCAGCACTGGTAAAATTGTATGACAAAATAACCAACGTCTACGAATACAAAATGAAAATTGGCAATAGAACAAAAACAATGACAAGGGAAGAATTAACAAATTACGTCAGAAGTACAAACCCAAAGATCAGAGAAACAGCTTACAAAACAATTCTAAGCAAATATGAAGAAAACAAAGGAGTTATTGGTGAAATTTATCAAAATATCGTTCTTAATTGGAAAGATGAAGGAATAGAGCTTAGAGGGTACAAAAGTCCGATATCAATGAGGAACATCGCCAATGACATAGATGATAAAACTATTGAATCACTTCTCTCAATTTGTAGAAAGAACTCAACTGTATTTCAAAAATTCTTTCTTCAAAAAGCAAAAATGCTAGGCATGAAAAAGTTGCAAAGATATGACTTGTATGCACCAGCAGCAGCAAAAATTAAAGAAAAAAATTATTCGTACGAGCAATCTGTAAGATTAGTATTTGAGTCACTTGGAAAGTTTAGTAGCACTTTAGAGGAATACGCTAGAAAAGTATTCAATGAGAATCATATTGATTCATCAGTCAGACCAGGAAAAAGAGACGGGGCATTTTGTAGCACGCTTACTCCAAAAATCACACCATATGTTTTGGTTAACTTTACAGGTAAATCTAGAGATGTTTTCACCTTAGCTCATGAACTAGGCCATGCAGTGCATAGTCAGGCAGCACAAAATAGATCAATTCTTGTTCAAGATGCACCATTACCATTAGCTGAAACAGCATCAACATTTTCAGAATTACTACTTTACGATAACTTGGCAGATAAGATATCAGATAATCAAAAGAAGATCATGCTATCTGAAAAAATCGATGACCTTTATGCAACGATACTCAGGCAATCATATTTTACAATTTTTGAAGTTGACGCACATGAACAAATTGGTAAAGGAACCACAATAGATGAGATTTCAAAAACATACTTGCAAAACCTGAAGGAGCAATTTGGCAACTCCGTAAATCTTTCAGAAGATTTTGCAATCGAATGGAGCTGCATTCCACATTTTTACCATACACCGTTTTATTGCTATGCATATTCATTTGGAAATCTATTAGCATTGTCACTATTCCAAAGATACAAAAAAGAAGGAAATGGTTTTGTGAAATCATACATGGACATTCTAGCAGCTGGCGGTTCAAAAAAACCGGAAAAACTACTATTAGAACATGGATTTGATATCAAATCACCTAAATTTTGGCAAGAAGGTTTTGATTATGTTAATCAGCAAGTCAAAGTGTTATCATCATTAAACTAGATGCGGATTAGAAATTATAGAAAACTGTATTTAAAATTAATTTAATTATCGTCACTATTTTTCGGCGGGATAAAAGCATCGATGATTTTTGCAGTATCTAAAGCAAGGGTGTCTTTAATTTTTTTTAATGAGTCATCAGGATTGTCAGATTGTGAAAGTAAATGATTAAGTTGATCAAGAATTGCATACTGAACTCTCAATGTCAATAATTCAGAGATATTTTTTTCACTTGTAAAATCAACTTCAGTCATATTTACTGCCTGATTTGCCATTTGGAAAGTAAAAGAAGAGGAGTATCCACCTCGCGTAAAAGCAACATCACGAAGAACTAATTTTTTAACTTCATCAGGATTACCCATCCCAGTTCGAGCAACCATATCATTTAGTTGATCCAAAATAGCATATTGAACTCTAGATTGTAACAATTCAGGAATAGTTTTTGCATTTTCTATTTCAGTAATGCTCACTTTTTCATTACCGATTGTGATAAATTTGTTCATGATTGTAATTAAAATTATTTTGTCTATAAAGGATTGCGAGAAATTTGTTTTATTTGATTTTAGAATAATGGGGCTGGCAGTCCAACGCATGGACTGCCAGCTTGTTCCCCGAACGGTTTGAATTCGATGTCATTTGTGTATCAAAAATAATATGATTTAAACCTTTAAGTTATTTTAAGTCCAATTTTTTAGGTTTGATTTTTCTTATCGTACCCAATAAAATCCCAATTGTAATTCCCAATTGATAAAGAAAATAAAGTAGAACTTCAAAAGTACTAGGAGTAAGATCAGTGAATCTACTCAAAGCTGTAAAAAGTAGCAATAAAGCACTAAAAAAGAAAATAAATCCTTTTACAATTCCATGTAAATTTGTAAATTTCAAAACAACGAAAGTCATAACCATAATGGAAATAGCTAATACGGTCAAAAAACCAGTATTCATTCCAAAAATTAAAAACACGGAAGAAACTACATCTCCACTACTAGCCACAGATAAATTAGTTAAATCAATTTTTGTAGGGGATTGAAAACGAGGAACACTAAGAATTGTATTTATCAAAAATAGAACAAATAAAGTAACAGATACAGTTTTGACATGGTTTTGTAAGCGAGGAAATCTCTGAAGAATCGCCCTACCGAGAATTATTCCCTGAGATAATCCAATTCCAAAGATAATTAAAATTACAATTAATTGAATTAAAGGATCGTTAAAACTTTCAACTAACACAGAAAATAATGCCATCTATTTAGAAATTAGCACATATCAAGATATGAGTTTATAGACAACAAGTAGTCACAGAAATTTATTAAAAAGAATCCAACTAGAAATAAGTAAATTTAATATTTCATCATCAGAGGATCACCACATGTTAAAAATAATATTCATTATCGCCATAATTGGGATTGGATCTATTTCAACAAATTATGCATATTCACAAGAGATGAGTTTGGCTACATTTCAAGAATCAGCACAAATTATCATAGATAAAAAAATAAATCAAGAGAGCATAGCATCAATAACACTATCAAGTTCCAATATTCAAGAAATCACAATTCCAATGGAATTAGAAGAAAAAATTAGAGAAAATAAAAGAATTCAAGCAGTAGTCATAACAAATCAAAACAATTGTGTACTAGGAGTATATGATCAATCATGCATAATTATCAACATAGAAAGAAATCCAGAAGATAAAGGGATTTTTGCAATACAAGATTCAACCAGAGAAATAGCGGATTTGTACATAGATGAAATAAATCAGATTTTTGATACTAATGCTAAATTTTTTCAAGTGTACATCCACACAAATGATGAAACAAATCAGGCATTAGATACATCAGGCATTATTTCAGGGAATGGAATAATTTCAGCAGTATACACAATGCCTATGGAGGACACAGGTTCAATGTACGGTAAATTATCATCGATGTTACTTTCAAAATCAATTAGAGATGGAGGAGGATTTTATGACACTGCAAGTATACTCTCAATGAATCAAAATGCTAAAATGTCATTTTCAATAACACCTACAGAGTCAAAATCACTTTTACAATTAAGAATTTCAGTTAATAATCCAATCACAAGTCAAATGGAAGGGGCAACATCAAAAATTAGCCCTCTTGAATTTTTCAACACAGAAGATCTTAACAGATCAAATTATTTTTCTTCAGGAAATTATCCACTAAATTCAATATTTCAAATAATAATACTATCAAATGATGAAACAAACGTATCAGATGTTAGTGGAACCATCATACCAACACAAACGATAGATGGAATGCAAATGCCAATGGAAATAACAAAAAAAGGATGGATTTTTGATCCTCAAAAAGGAGAAACAATTCAAGGAAAATATATTTTTGGTGAAAGTGAATCAATAAATGAAAATGAATTGAAATTTTCGTTGGGAGGAAATAACCTTCAATCAAAAGAAGCAGATGAATCCGTAGCAGTTGTAATTATAATAACAATAGTTTCAATCGGGACTGCAATATTTTATCTTAAAGGATACAAAAAATAATCAAACTAAAAGCACTGCAGCTGCAAAAACAGTGGTCCATTTTCCATCTTTGTCACCTTTGGTAGATTGAGTGGTATTATGAGTATTGTAAATTTGACCAGAAATGGACCATTGTTGTCTTTTTTCATCCCAGTCCTTATCAGCGTCAAAAGGAATTCCCAATGAGGAGGCCAGCATTTGCGCAGCAATGTCCTCAGCATAATCACCGGCTTGAACTTCGTTTTGGCCAAAAGACTCGTATTCAGATAGATACCCATATCTCTCAGTATCTTTTGGTTGCGCAATTCCAACAGATGCAGAACAAACTCGATGAGGTTCTTTGGTTTGGTTCTTTGAATATATTGTAAACAATATCTGTCCGGGTTTAATTTTTTTTAATCCTTCTTTACGAGAAATCAATTTAGCTTGCGGAGGAAATATACTAGAAATCAACACAAGATTAGTTCCAGCAATACCTGCATCTCTTAATGCATATTCAAAACTGGTCAATCTATCTTCGTGTACGCCCTTACCTTTTGTAAGAAATAATTCCTTAGCTACTAAATCCAGCATATCTGAATGTCAGACAAAATAATTATTATTTATACTTTAATTCTAAGAAAATAAAACACACACTAATCTAATTTTTTCTTTTTCTTTTTCTTTCGTGCATCAGGTTCGCCTTGGATTTGAGTCAGAAATATGAAAGTGAAAAAGGCTCCAAGTCCAATATTGATCATACTCATGAGTGTGATCATAATTTTCAAATTAGGAGGCGTAACACCAGATAATCCAACAAGGATACCAACTGCCCCAGTTGCAAAAAACATTATCATTAGAACCTTAACTCTAGTTGGCTCGATGTATCTCATATAAAATACCAAAAAGACGCAATATTATAAGTTGACAGGTAAATAAATTATTTTTTAAAATAAACGTGGCCTCAGGTAACACTTTAAAGCTTGAAAAATTTTATTTTATTTCGTGCCAATGTAGCTCAGCCTGGTAGAGCAACTGATTTGTAATCAGTAGGTCATGGGTTCAGATCCCGTCATTGGCTCTTCTAATTTTTAAAAAAAATACAATACGAATAAGTACGCTAATTTTTAAAATACAATATTTGAGTTCAGAAAATTTTGAAAATCTAAAAAAAAATGAAAAAATAGTGAAAAAATCAACATTCAATGGATTAATCATAACAACCGTCATAGCCATAGGAATTTCATCATTTCTTGGAGGAACGTACATAGCAAATCTAGATTCAAATCAAATTTCACAAGAAGAACTAGACGAGGCAATTGCAAAATTGGAATTAAAAATTCTTCAAAACAAATTACCCTCAAACCAACCAATGATAGAATTAAAAATATCAGCAGATAATGATCCAATTATAGGGAGTTCAAATGCCCCAATCACAATAATAGAATTTTCAGATTTTCAATGTCCATTTTGTGCAAAATTTCATACTCAAACACTACCAAAAATTATGAATGAATATGTCAAAGAAGGTAAAGTCAAATTAGTGTTCAGGGATTTTCCAATTCAAAGCATTCATTCTAATGCATTACTAGCATCAGTAGCAGCAGAATGTGCAAATGAGCAAGAGAAGTTTAAAGAAATGCACGACAGATTATTTGAAAATCAAAATGAATGGAATAGCAAAAATACAGACAATCTAATTATTTTATTTAATCAATATTCATTAGAAATGGAAATGGAAAAAGAAAAATTTGATTCTTGTCTAAAAAATGGAAAATATATCAAAGAAATTCAAAAAGATTTAGAAGATGGTAGGACATACGGGGTTTCAGGAACACCCAGTTTTTTTATTGGAAATGATAAAATCGGGTTTACGGAATTAAAAGGAGCACATCCTTTTGAAAATTTTAAAAATGTTATTGACACTCAATTAAAAAAAATAAAATAACAAGCGTTTATTAGACCTGAAACGATTTTTTTGGTATCGGAATAATGACGAATAGCCACCAGGCTTTATCGTCATGGCTTAAGAGAACAAAAAAGAAATGACAAAATTTAAAGATTTAGGATTAAATGACGAAGTACTAAGAGGAATTACTGATCAAGGTTACGAAGAGGCATTTGAAATTCAAGAAGCAGTAATTCCAATATTACTTTCTAAAAGGGACGTTGTAGGACAAGCCCATACAGGTTCAGGTAAAACAGCAGCATTTGCACTATCAATGTTAAATGACATAGTTCCAAAAAAAGGAATTCAAGGATTAATCATGGCACCAACAAGAGAGTTGGCAATACAGATCAATACAGAAATTAGAAAAATGGGAAAATATACGGGAATTAAAACTGCAACGGTTTACGGAGGACAAGGAATGGGGGTTCAACTAGATGCACTGCACAGGGGAGTAGAAATTATTGTTGCAACTCCAGGTAGACTCATAGACCATCTCAAGAGAGGTTCAATAGAATTAGGAGATGTCACACACATTGTACTGGATGAAGCAGATACAATGTTAGACATGGGGTTTGTAGATGACATTCAATTTATTTTAGACCTATCACCAGAAGACAGAGTAATGTCGTTGTTCTCAGCAACAATGCCAACTGCAATTTTGAGATTAGCTGAAGATTATCTACACAATCCAAAACAAATCTTGTTAGATGCAGATGATCTAAGTGGGGAAGGAATAGACCAATCATTTTTAGTGATTAAAGACAGAGACAAGTTCAAGTATTTACTGGATTTCATAAAACCGCTAAAAGGTCAGATCATTGTATTTTGTTCAACAAAATATAGAACAAGAGATGTTGCAAAATATTTGCATCAAGAGAAATACAACGCAGTTGCAATAGAAGGCGACATGTCTCAAAGTAGAAGAGAGCAATCAATGGCAAAATTTAGAAACGGTAAAGCAGATATTTTGGTTGCAACAGATGTCGCATCAAGAGGAATAGACGTCCCAAGAGTAGAACTAGTTGTTAACTACGACGTACCAAATCAGGAAATGGCATATTTCCACAGAATAGGTAGAACTGCAAGGGCAGGAACTGAAGGCAGAGCAATTACATTTGTATCGTATTCATCAATAGGGGATTGGAACATAATTAAACGTCAAATTAAAGTACCGTTAAGAGATTTAAATCAAGAAATGCATATCGAAGTTTCAATTCCAGATCCACTAAAAAGACAATCATCTTCAAGAAGATTTGGAGGAGGCGGTTACGGTAGAGGCGGCGGTGGCAGAAGTAGCTACGGCAGCAGAGGCGGCGGTGGCAGAAGTAGCTACGGCAGCAGAGGCGGAGGCGGTTACGGTAGAAATAGTAGAGACGACAGAGGAACAAAAAGAAGAGACACTGATGGCGACGGTAAAAACAGCTACGGTGGACGTAGTAGATGGTAATATTACAAAAATTTAAAGATAAGAACTACAATACTCAATCCAAGGTAAAATAATGCATAAAGGTTTCATTTTATTAAATTGTGATCTAGGGGCAGAAGAATACATTGTTGATCAGTTAAAACAGATGACAATAATAGATAACGCATATTTAACTTTTGGAGCATATGATGTAATTGCAGAGATCGAAACAGAAGATCAAGAGGGGTTTGAGAAAGTGGTAGCAATAATCAGAAAACTTTCAAGAGTTGTAAGCACAATGACATTGAATGTAATTGATACCGACAAATAGGCACGGATTATCAGAATCTTAAATAAATATTATTTTTTATCCAATTTCTTGGATAATTTTAAATTCTCTTTTTCTAGTGTTTTTACTTTTTTTATAACTTTTTTAAGATCTGCATTCATTTTTTTTAAATCTTTTTCCACTCTCAACAAATCATTTAATGATCGAGGAATTTTTTTAGCAGAATCTTTTTCCGCAAGGCCAGTTTTTTCTATCAATTTTTTTTTTATTATTAAAGTTCTTTTTAGATCTTTCTACAAAAAAACACTATTTTTCATCATCTGCAGAATCATAGCCCAATTCTTCCAGAATTTTATAATATCCTTCAGGGTCAATTTCTTTCAATTTAACGATTACATCAAAAAAAGCTTTGTCGACATCTTCAGTCATGGATTTTTTAGTGTATCATTTACCTAAAATGATTACTCTATTTTCGATTACAAGTCAAAATAACTATAAAAATAAAAAGATGTTTTCATGTGTACAATTTTAATTAAAATTTTGAAATAATGGACGAAATATAGAGTAAGAAAAAGTAAAAATGAATAAAAATAAGGGAATAATTGTTATATGAGGAAACGATGATTGTTTCAAATTGCAAAAAATTGAATATGAAGGAACCGTATGGGTATTAAATTACAATAATCCAGAACCACTATTAGATCACTCAATTCACATGCTAGAAAAACATGGGGTGAAACGCGAAGATATGACAATAACAGAAACACCAAATGTTGCAGTGGGGGAAATTGTGGTTGAAATATGGCCATATGAATTAGTTATAGGGAGAGTAAGAACAACTAGAAATGATTCATTCATTAGCGGTTCTGAATTGAATATTGAGTTAAAATTAGATGAAAACGGAAATTATGTAGATTATCTTTGAAAAAAAATAAAATTCAAAACATTAGCATTCTTACTATTGCCATTTTAATAATTGGTTCAATTATCGCATATAATTATTCAACAGACATTACAAAGCAGAAAGGATTGCAATTTGGAAATGAATTAAATGAAATAGAAAACAACATTTCAAACATTCAAGAAAAATTTTATTCAGAAAAAATAAAATGGGCAGAAGGAGACATTTCAAAAACAGAATTGTTAGAGTTTTACGAAGTTCATGTAGACAATTTTAAAAAAAATATATCAAAATATGACAAATTAACACCACCAGAATTATTCAAGAGTTCAGTGGCATTATTAAAAATGTCAGCTGAAACTCAATTGGAAAGTGATCTGCAATACATTCAATGGATAGAAACAGGAGACGAATCTGCCAAAATTAGATCAGACGCACTATTCCAAGAATCATATGAATATCAAAATTTAGGTTTAGTTGAATTTCAAACAGCAAAAGTAGGCATGAAATATTATGAAGGTGGCGAAAAATTTGAAGAGCCGCAGGGAGTATCACCACAAAAAGTACAACAGGTGTATGAAAAAATGGAAAAACAGTGTAGTGAGCAGTTTAAAAATGAGTCAGGAGGATTTGATTCTAATCAAATGGAAGTAGAATTGTTCAATTGTAGCAATGAAGCAAAAGAATGGAAGATACAGCACATGCCATAAATAAAAAATATAAAAATTACAGCAATTCAGATTTTTGTAATAAACTCAAGATAGGATAAACTTCCTCTAACAACGCAGACTTTTCAAGAATAGTAGGTTTTGAAAACTTTACAGGGAAAGTCATGGTCAACATGTCTTGATCAGTATGAGAAATTCCAATAAAATGACGAGTGTTATGCATTTCAGAAAGAAAAACAGACCATTTTTCTAAATGAACAGATACACGAGAGATATTTTGTTTTACTTCAGAAAGAACAGTGTTCAAATCAGTGTCAAATAATTTAAATTTAACAAGAGGAATCATCAACATACCACCCAACACTACATCACGATTCTTTATTTTAGATAGAATGAGATCCTCAGGATCTTTTACAGCAGAAAGATCACCAAAATCAGGATCAAAGTAACCGGCTACCAATTTCTCAGAGTCGTATATTCTAAAATATCCATCTTCAAATTCTAATTTCCACGATGCCAAGGAAAACATACAGGAATACTAACTACTAAATGTTTATTCAAAAAAATAATTTTGAGGATACTATGGATACTAGTAATTTTAAAAAAATTAATTGTTGTTTTCAAGTAAATTCAATGCTTCTTGCAAAGATACTTCAAGTTCATTAATTCGTTTTCGTAGTTCAATATTTTCATCTCGCAAGGAATCTCTCTCCCTAGTGAGTATTTCGTTAATATCCATAAGGAAATAAAAAACAGCAGCCTATTTTTACATTACAATTTTCGATAGGCACCAAAAATCAAAGTGACCAGGCACTACAAAGTATGAGAGTCTACTAATTTTTCATTCAGCATTTTAACTTCAGAGATATCTTTTAAAAAATATTTTTGTGTTGCATGACTAGTACAAAGTAATACAGAAGATTTGGAATCTCCAACATCATATACGGTGAGATTAACTGGTTTGTTACCACAGCATATACGACGGACATTAATTCCAGTTTCCCGTGTTGCCATTTCAAACCAAATTAATTTTTGAATTTTATTTAGGTGGCGTATAGATTGTAGAGCTAAAGTTTGTTTCTTAATTTGTCTTAAAGATTTCTTTATTTCAGGAGAAAGATAGTCCAACAACATTCAGAATAAAATCACCATTTAGATAAGTTTATCATTTTAAAAAAAATAAATAAACTAGGAATTAAAGTATAGATATGTCAATATCAAAAGAAAATAAAGAATTTGTCAATAGTCTAATTGAATATTACATTAGTGAATCTGAATCGTATAGACAAATTGCGGAGAATTTTCTTCCAGAAGTAGAATCAATTTCAGATACGGTATTTGGAATTATTACAGGATGCGTGTATTCAGGATTCCTACAAACATATCAAAATCAGCAGCAAACCCCTAGCTTAGAGGACATGAACGAATTTAATCAAATAATTAAAAAAAATGCAATCTTAATTAAAAAATCAATCCTAGCAGAAACAAAAATAGAGGACATGACTAAAGAAAAAACAGATTAAGTCAAAATTAGGCGTGAATATAAAAAAATGTATTGAAAAGTCAAAGTCGAATTAATTTAAAAATCAGTACAGTTTAATTTGAATTATAAAAAAACGACATCATGAACATAGATGGCAGTAAGATTATTTTTGGCTTAGGAGTAACATCAGCTGTAGCAACGGCAGTTATTGCACTATATTTTTCAATTCGTTAAAGATAAATCATAAAGAGAACGTCACAATATAATGTCTGCAATAAATGAATTTAGAATTACACAAATTGTAGACAATGGTCAAATGATACAATTGACATTAATTGAAAATATATCCACAGAGCCAATTTCACAAAAACAAATGATCATAGAAAATGTTTCTAAAAAACTAGATTCAGAAACAAAAGAACAGGTAATGCCACTATTAGAAGCAATTTTACAAGCACAACCAACTGTAAATATTAAATCATATCAACAAACACAAATTACAATAGGAATGCCAAAATCAAGATATGACAGCATGGGTAGACCGCAAGTAGGCAGCATAATAGATGTAGATTTAAAAATAATCTAAAGTGCAGAATTTACTTCATCCAAAGTATGCAATGCTAAAGAACAAGTAAAATTTTTGCAGATAAAAACAGATGTTTTATCCTCAAAAGATTTTCCAGCAAAGAAAGGATATTTCGAGAGAGTTTTTAATTGATCAGAATTTTGAATGGCGATCATAAAAGAAGTAGGCAAATAGTTTTTGAATAAAGAATTACAAAGTTCAGAATTTTCAGAATTTATAACAGTAATTTCAGTAGGTTTTTCCAAATACAAAGAAATGGTATTTAGTAAATATCCAAATCCAAACGGATTTTCAGCAGCAGTTTGTGCCTGAGATTCCATTATTTTCATTGAAATATCAAGGAAAGGTTGTTCTTGAGACAAATGATACAATCTTAGCATTACAAAAGATGAAACAGAATTTCCAGAAGGTAGAGATAAATCATAATTACTTTTTGGACGGATAATTAATTTTTCATGATCATCAGAAGTCATAAAGAAACTACTATTTTCCGAATCCCAGAAATGATCAATTAGATGGCGACCTAGTTTCAAGGCAAGTTCAAGATATTCAGCGTTAGGTTCAATTTCAAATACATCCAATAGCGCATTGGCAAAATAGGAATAATCCTCAAGATAACCATCAATTTTTGCAGTATTGTTTTTGTAAGTTCTCATTAAATTACCATTAACAAAAAGATTTTTTTCAATAAATGAAATACAATTTTTAGCAGCATCCAGATATCGAACATCATTTGTGACACGATAACCCTTTGCAAAAGCAGTTATCATCAACGAATTCCATGAAACTAAAACCTTATCATCCAAACTAGGAGAAATTCTTTTTGAACGTACTTCCAATAATTTTTTAGAACATGAATTTATAATTTCAAGTACTTTTTGTTCTGAAATTCCAAAATTAAACGCAATCGTGGAAATGTTAAGATTATTACACAAAATCGTATTGCCCTCCCAATTTCCACCATCAGTTACATCAAAATATAGACAAAAAATATCAGCATCGTTTCCAAGAATTTCTTTAATTTCTTTTTTAGTCCAAACATAAAATTTACCCTCTACACCCTCAGAATCTGCATCGTATGCAGAATAGAAACCACCTTCAGAAGAAGTCATTTCACGTAAAATAAAGTCAAGTGTTTTTTGTAAAATATCAAGATAGAACGGATCATGCGTAATTTGATACGCCTCACAGTAATTTACAGGCATGAGAGCATTGTCATAAAGCATTTTTTCAAAATGAGGAACTAACCATCGGGCATCAGTTGAATATCTATGAAACCCACCTCCAATTTGATCAAAAATACCGCCCTTTGCCATTTTCTTCAAAGTTTTTAGTGCAAATTCATTAAATTTTGGCAGATTAGCCATCTTTGAGTATCTAAACAAAAATGAAATATTTGCAGCATTTGGAAATTTTGGCGCAGAACCAAATCCGCCATGTGTCGGATCACCTAATTGAAATAAATTCATTGCAGCTTCATCAAGCAAAGTTCGTTCTAATTTTGTAGGGGTAGTAATTTTTTCTGTTTTGTGTAATGCATGAATAAAACTTTCAGCAGATTTTTCAACGTCTTTTGGTTTTTCTTTCCATGCTTGAGCTAGTTGTCTACATATACTTCCAAAACCAGGCCTACCATAGGAATCCAGGACAGGGAAATAAGTTCCAACATAGAATGGTTTTTGATCAGGTGTAAGAAAAACGCTCAAAGGCCAACCACCTTGTCCCGTTGTAATTTGGCAAGCTTTTTGATAAATATCGTCTATGTCAGGACGCTCTTCTCTGTCAACTTTTATGTTTACAAAATGTTCATTCATAAATTCAGCGACATCATTATTTTCAAATGATTCGTGTGCCATGACATGACACCAATGACATGCACTATATCCGACACTCAGAAAAATTGGTTTATTTTCATCTTTAGCTTTTTGTAATGCATCTTCATTCCACCCATACCAGTCAACAGGGTTTTCTGCATGTTGAAGTAAGTAGGGACTAGTTTCACGTATGAGGTTATTTTCAACCATTGTTCAGTCATTAGGAAATACACTATTTATACAAAATTAGATCACATGTCTCAAAAAACAACTAGTTGTTTGCTTTCTTTACCCATATTCTATTGATTTAGTCTCTTGTTAAAGATTCATCAGACATCTATTATGGGAATTCAATCTAATGATAATTGCTAATTTCATTACATACGGGGTGAGAAGATGTTTTTGTTGTCTTCTCACTTACTCCCACCTATCTTTTTCTTTTTAAAATTAGTCTGCTCCAAAAAAAGATACATGAGTCCAACTTTACAGGATGGAAATGAAAAGATCTTTTTAAAAATTAGATTAATTTCAAGAGTTAGTTGGTTCCAAAGTCACTTAGGGGTAAATCTATAATTCCATTAGCCACCAGGATCATCAATGTTACAGGAATAGAGCCGACTAGAATAATTGAGCATGCAACCAAAATATCTCTTTTATCCACAATGGTAAACAATGGAGGCAATATTTATTTTAAAATAACTTTGAGCAATTTGCAAATAAAACTAATTTGTTACAAAATTAAGAACAAGATAAAAAATCTACAAGTAAGAAGTTAGATTCGAGACATATCTAATCAAAATAATTAGAACATGCATATGCAGATGTAAAAATTAACCCCAAATACCTCGACCTTCAGTTATTTCATAAATTCTAACATTAATTCTTTTAAGAAATTTTGATTTTGTTTTGTCAGCCTTTTTATCATGGCTGTAGTCTTTTTTTTTAACTAGTTCTTCCAATCGTGCTAATTGTTCCAAAGATAATTTATCAAATTCATTTTTAGATGAAGAAATTAAAGATAGTAATTTTACTCTCTCACGATCTTCAGATGTGATATCAGCCATATACAGAATTATACTATTTTAGAAATAAATCTTATCTTAATTACAATATTTGGAAATAAGATCAATACAGTCTTTTAAATATAATAATCAAAAAAACAATTTGTGGAAAAAATGCGTGCAATGGTACTTTCAGAATGTGCCAAAATTGAAACAAATCCTTTGAAACCAACTAATATTGATAGACATCAGATTGAAAGACCAAATGAAATTTTACTAAAAATAGAAGCATGCGGTGTTTGTCATTCACAGCTTCACGGGATTGAGGGGGATTGGAAACATGTCGGAATTCCAGATACATTGCCAATTGTTCCAGGACACGAGTTAGTTGGAAAAGTTATAGAAGTTGGAAAAGATGTCACTAAATTCAAAACAGGGGACAGAGCAGGAATAACACCATTACTAGAAGCATGCAAAAAATGTCAATATTGTAAGGAAGGAAAAGAGTATCTTTGTGAATCATCAAAAATTACAGGGGAGACGCTGAAAGGAGGTTACTCAGAATACATCACAGTTATAGAAGATTTTGCAACAAAAGTTCCAGACAGTATGAAATCAGAATATGCAGCACCGTTATTTTGTGCAGGAATAACGGCATACAAAGCAGTAAAAGCTACAGAGCCAAAATTAGATAAAAAAATAGGAGTATTTGGAATTGGAGGAGTAGGCCACATGGCAGTACAGTTTGCTAAAATAGAAAAATGTAAAGTTATCGCATTCTCAAGAACACAAAATCACCTAGATGTTGCAAAAAGATTAGGAGCGATTGATGCAATGGTATTTTCTAAAGATCAAGAGGAGTTTCTACATAAATTAAAAGAAAACCATGGATTGCTAGATGCAGCAATTGTATTCGCCCCAGCAGATATTGTTACAGATACTGCAATAAAATCAGTGAAGAAAGGAGGAATAATTGTAATTGCAACAATAGGTAAGAATCCAGAATTTAGTGCATTTGAAGAAAAAACAATTAGAGGTACATTGATAGGATCAACAAAAGACATGGAGCAAGTAATCAAAATATGTGATGAAAATGATATTGAAGTAATTTATGAAACATTTCCTTTAGATGAAGCAAATGAGGCATTGCAGAAATTAAAAAATTCAAAAATAGATGCACGTGCAGTTTTAATTCCATAGATTTAGGGATACAATAAGGAAATCAGAATGAATTGTAAAAAATGTCACCATACAGATGAAGTTCATGTTCCAGATGAAAAAAGTAATTTAATGATAAAATTAGGAGAATGTAAAATTCCAGATTGCACATGTAAGCAATTCATCAATCCAATTGAAGAAATTGATGAAGATTTATTATGATAATTCTCAATATACAGATTTTTTTTAGATTATTCCCAAATCGCTTAACTCTTTTTGTATTTCTGAATCAATTCTAGCACCTGAACCACATTTACTACACATGCCTGTTTCATTTGGATCCTCAGAAAGCTTTTTTTCACATTCTACACATTTGTTAATACCTTTTTTGAATCCCATATCTCTTAGTAAATTATACAAGTTTTATGTATTTTGTATTAATGAAATTCAGTTGTAAGAATTCATATACGAAAAAAAAATAGAATAATCATGGATAAACACAAACCATCAGATGAAATGATAAAAGATTTAGATAATTTGTTATCAAAATTAAACGCTATGGAAATTGTCGCATCAGATGAACATCAAAAAAGTTCAGTAAAAGTCATGAGAGCATTAGTAGAAGGACAAATGCATTCAATTAATGAATTTCAGCATTTAAAAAAAGCAATAGACTTGCTAACATTGCAATTATTTGATGTGCAAAATAAAGTTAAGAATTAAGTCTAGTATCGCTTAACCCACAACCAGTACAACGATAAAGATTAGATTTTTCAAGAGTTTTTTCCAAATTCATTTCAGAACCACAGCATGCACAAATTATCTTATCAGAATTTACAGTAGGTTCATCTGAAACCCTTACAACATAATCAGGTTTTGGTTTAACAAGATCATCAGAATTACAATGGGGTCTGTATTGAGACAGTATTTTTTGAATTATATTTAATCTTTTTTTATCACTAGAGTCAAACAGTGGTAAAATTGCAAGGTGTAAAGATTGTTCAGATCCAGATTGTTTAAGCCAGCATTCGAATTTATCATGATCAGTAAAAAACGATTTATCATCAGTTTTTTCACAATCTCCAGCATAAATTATATCAAATTTATCCTTGTTTCGAGATAAAATCAAGTAGACCAATTTTTCCATTGGAGGGCCCCATTCAGTAAGTGGTATGGGACCAAGAAATTCATATTGTAGAATTTGAATGCTCAACAAATCTATTTGAAAGGACTCTCTTTTCTTTTTATCGGAAAAAACATACTAGTGTCAAAGATCGAAGAGTAAAAGACAGACTTGAAAAGATTAAATTCAAGGGTTTTTGATTCCACATAAATGAAAGATCCTAAAAATATGAGAGGCGTAGGGTATTCTATGATTCTTGTTTCAGCTAGCTTACTAGCAATTCTAATAATAGGAATAGCGATAGGGGAGGATGTTTTATTTGCAGATAATATGTCCAGAGACAGTACGGCACATTTCAACGAATGCAAGGCAAATGATTTCAAAACAGACGGATGTGAAATATACTGGGATAGAATTAACAATGAAATTTCAGGAATATACGTAGATTTAGAGAACTAAGTCATACGCATAATTAATTAAAAAACTAGAAAGAATTTTTTATGTCATTAGCTTGGTTTTGATAGATTTTTGCTTGTTTAGTATCTCCAAATTCATTCAGATAGATGTCAGCAAGTTGTTGAAATGAATAAAAATCACTAGGCAATAGTTGTGATAGTTTTTTTAGACATTCAATTTTTTTTTCAGTGTCAGATATTTCAACATAGTACATGTATAATTCAGTGATAATTTTAGAATTATTAGGATTTTTTTCCAACGTTTTTTTTAATTTTATTATTTTATTCTCAGCTTTTTCAACAGATTCATCATCAGGCATACGTTGTTTTAATTCAATACTTTTTTTGATTTTATCTAGAAATCCCATAGAAAATCTACAGTAACACTAGAAATTAAGAATATGTGTCAAATTAGGAGATAGTTAAATTATAAATTTAATATCCATTTGAAAAATCAGACATCATGTTTTTGTCTTTAGTCAATTTATTCATGGCATAAAATGCACCGCCAACAATCCCAGCCTGATAAAAAGTATACAAGAACACACCAGAGGAAGTAGGATCAGATTTTGTAAAACTTAACACAAGAATAGTAACAAAAACAAAAGTACCTACAGAAGAAACAAGTCTATTTAAAAATCCGGAATCCAACCCTACGATTCTTTTTGTTGCTGCTGCCATTAATCCAATACTGGTAATAATGAGAAAAGTAGCACCGCCATTTGCCACAACAAAAGTATGTAGCCATTTCAACAACCCGTCTTCAAAAATAGAGACTGAAGGCATCACACTCCCCCCATTAATTGCAAAATTAACAGAGCTAAACATACCACCAATTACAAAAAAGAATAAGAATATTTTTACAATGGATCTTTTAACTGGACTTTGAATTTCGGAGGGGTTAACAGCGCGTTGTGTGATTTTAGTCCCATAAAGAAACCCTACAGCCATAGCAGGAAGAAACATCAAATTTATTAAAATTGGAGATTCTTCATTGATGGCCTCAATTTGAGGATAAAAAATAAGAAATAGGATTATTGCCAAAAGGGCTGACGATACAAAGAGTATCAAGCCCAAATATTTGTGATGAGATGATTCAGAATCACCATTCCAGTCGTACACTCCATTAAGTCATTAGAAAATCATTAAAAATAGAATCAGAAAATGATTTGCTCAAAGTATCAATTCTGTTTACCCTTTTTAATAGAAAGTGCATGAAGAAATTATGGAAAAAATGTATTCAGTGATTGGAATTGGCAGCATCATATTCATTTTTGGATTAATTTTTGACCTTCAAGGACAGTCAGCAATAGGTCCAGAGTCATCTTTCATGTATGCCAATCCAAATTGGATTACTTATGGAATTGGAATTATGGTCGTAGGAATCACAGTAATTGGAACAGGCATTGTCTTAAATATTTTAAAAATAAGAAAAATTAGAAACCAGCGACAAGAGGATCTGTAGGTTTCATAATTTCTCGCAGCAAAATAGTTGCAAAAGAACCACGAGACAAAGAGAACTCAACATTATTGTTTTCAGATAAATAATCAGAGCAATGAATTGCAGCTTGCCTAAAACCACCCTCACTGCTAACTTCTTGCATCTCTTTAATGAAAAAATCTTTAGGAGTAACTTCCTCTTGACTTAAAATTTTAGAGATTTGATGATCAAATCTTGTTTTTTTGTAATAGGAATATCCAACAAAAGGTAATGAAAGATATTGTTCAACGCCATCTTTGAATTTACCAATAATGCTTTTAGAATCATAGCAAACATCCCCAGATTTAGATTCAAACAAATTCTCACCGTCTAAAAATGCAGCACTAAGAGATTTATTAAAAATAAATGACTGGTAAGCTTGAATGTAAAACCGTCTTAAAGATAATGGAATTGCACGTATAGCGCGTATTGAGTCATCATGATCCATCATTTCTTTTAAAACAATTCGTTCAATATCCATTTGAGACGGAACTTGATCATAATATTTTCCATAATTTGCCTTATCAGAAAGTTTTTCACGAATTTCAGTATTTTCTGCTGAATCATATGAGGAAGTAAAACATAAAATCAAATCAACAGCCATATCAAAATCTCTTTGCAGAATAGCCTTACCAATTAAATGAGTTACAGGTCTTTTTGAGCCAAATCTCTGATAACCATAAAAATTTAAAATTTGGTCATGTTCAGTAAAGGAAGATAAATCATCAGAGCAATCAGAAATGTGTATTTTAAAATTATTGCCAATCATCTCTTTTTTAGACAGCGGTTTTTTTGTAAATCCAATTTTTGTAAGAGAGTATTTCTCAGTGGAAAAATCTTCAATAGGTTTACCCTTATGAGGTGAGCCAACGAATTGTTCAGTTACGGCAGATGCGTCTTTTAATCCCAGAGATTTTAACCGAACACCTGTTTTTCTAAATACACCAGATAAGGCATGATTAGTATCAATTTTTTTCTTTTTTAATTTGTAAAGAGCATAACCGCCCTCATTAGTGATGGAGTTTGTTGCACGCTTAGAAATTAATTCAGATACCTCAAAATCTTCAGGACTAATTCTAATTTTTCCGCCAATACCAGCGAATTTTGTGGTGTATAGAGAGATTCCTATTTGAGAGTCAATATCAGGTATCACTCTATTATCACTGTAAGAAATTTACTAATTGCAACATCATCAGATTCCACACCAAGTAAAATTTTGTATGTTCCAGGCAATGCATCGTCGGAAGCAGAAACATCAACATGAAGTGGAACAGGTTCATCATACTCTAGTTGAAAGGTTTCAACAGAATCGTGAATGAAATTAACATTTAGAAAATCATGTGTTGTAGATACAATAGATGAAAGTCCCAAGTTGCCATTGTTAAATTGTGGAGATATTATGAAATGGAAATTAGCAGAATCGCCTGGAGAAAGTTTTATCTGATCAGATTCAAGTTGTATTTCAACGGGTAATGGTACAGCAGTGTCCACCACACCGATTTTATTTTCAACCCATTCAGTAAACCAAATTTTATCACCAGATATTGTAAAATCAAAGATTTGTGCAATTCCACAATTTTCTAAAACAGATACACCGTTATCACAATCACCCCAGTTAGGATTTTTTGAAGGTACGTGATATTCCACAAGAGATTGTTTACCTGGATCCATCACAGAGATGTTATTTGCAGTTTGCTCATTGAATACGAGTTGTCCTTGATCATTATTTTCTATCCAATAAGGTCTAGAGATAGGAGATGTAATGATACCTGTTTGATTGCCATATGTTTCAAGTATAGGGTCTGCTGTAACATACTGAATAAATTCTTCAGACAAAGGATCAAAACTAAAGAAGGAAGAGGAAGTGGTATCCACAATCCAAAGAAGTCCATCATCTGAGAAAGTTATGCCATTAGGAGTGAGTAATTGTACAGGTAACGCGTATGCATTAATAAAATCAACTAGAGGTAAAAATTGCTCACCAGATTTGGATACAGCGTCAAGATAACCATCTTGGTTAAATTTGACCAAAAATCCACCTTGTTGGTATAACCAATTTGTATACCATATGTCATTATTTGCGTCTAATGCAAAGTCAGCAGTCACAGAATCATCAAGTGCAGATGGAATACTAAGATAGTTAACTTCTTCATCGGAGAGATTAATATTTAAAATTGTAAGCTTGTTACCGGTAAAATCATTGATAATGATTTGAGAACCATCTACAATTAATTTTTGGGGTAATGAATTATCATCAGAAGGATAAGATAATCTATCATATTCTTCAGTAATGCTGGAAAATTTCCAAACAGAATCATATGTTTCATCAGTAAACCAAATAGAACCATCAGGAGCATAATCAATTCCCCACATCATTGAACGAGCACCATCAGGCCAGATAGGATTATCATATTCAGTAAATGTTTCAGTAATAGGATCAAATTTTGCAATATTACCAGTGTTGGTTTGAGCAAACCAAGCATTACCGTCATAATCAGATACAATAGCTAAAGGATTACTACATTCTGTTGGAATTAAATATTCTTGAACATACTTGGTGGATTTAGCATCGCTACCAGAACTGCAAAATGTAGTTCTTTGATCTTCAGGGAAATTATCAGCAGGAGTTCCAGTTAGTGTGACATCAGAGTCATCGTCAGCAGGAGCTATCATACTAGACAATCCAAATCCAGAGGTGAGCATTATTCCACCAAAAAAGAAAACAACCAATAAGCCCTTTTTATTCATGTTTAAAAAAACATCTTACAGGGTTATATCTCATTCCAAGAAAACATCTAAAGTAATTTAAAATCTCCAGTAATTTTATCAATTAAATTTTCAGGTGCAGGTCCAATGGATAGACATGTTGTTGTACCAGGAGATAATTGCGTATGTCCTGCATCTGATACTTCAGACCATGGAAGATTCAAATCAATAGCATGTCTTTTTACTTGTTGTAACTCCTTAAGTCCAGAAACTCTTACAACCACTTTTTCTTGACCACCCCACCATTCAGACCACCACTCAGGATGAGATTTTCTCACATGTTCAGCACCAAGTACACACGCATGTCCTACTTGTGCAGCGATCTTACCCTTTCCCATACCAAGATCAGTTCTAACTACAATTACCTGCTTAATGTCTCCCATGGTGTTATCAAGAATAGGCACAATGAAAAACTTTGGAATTAAATAATTGACAAAGAACCAAAATCTATGTACTACGACGCAATAGTTGCAGGAGGAAGCGTTGCAGGTTTGCTATGTGCTAGAGAAATATCTTCAAAAGGATTTTCAGTGTTAGTAATTGAAGAGGATTATGAAATAGGGACACCAGAACATTGCGGCGGGTTAGTCAGCATGTCAGGATTAGAAGAATTGGGAATAATACCATACAGAAAAACATTTGACCATATGATAGAGTCTGCAAAGATCACATCGTCAAATGGAAATAATTTTACAATTAATTCAAAAAAACAAAAAGTAGTAGAAATCAGTAGAAGAGAATTAGATAAACAGATTGCATTTCAAGCTCAAAGAAACGGGGCAATAATCAAAGTTAGAACAAGTTTTCAAGAAATTACAGATAAAGGGATAAGAACCAATGAAGAAAAAATTGATTGTAAAATTTTTGTCGATGCAAGAGGAGTGTCAACGTTAGTACAAAAAGACAGAACAGGAATTTTATCATCTGCACAATATGAAATTTATGCAGATTGGATAAAAAAAGGTAAAGTAGAAGTGATTTTTGATCAAGAAAAATATCCAGGATTTTTTGCATGGGTAATCCCATCAAACGAAGGGAAAGGTAAAGTAGGCGTGGCAGGAAAAGGGATCAACGTCGTAGAAGCATTAGATTCGATTCTTAAGGAAAAAGGAAAATTTTCAACTATTAGAAAAATATATGCACCAATTTGGATTAAAGGCCCAATTGAAAAATTTGTCGAAGGTAAAACAGTAATCATAGGGGATGCAGCAGGACAAGCAAAACCAACCACAGCTGGTGGAATTTTTACAAGTGGTATGGGGGGAGTTTATGCAGGACAAGCTATATCCAAATTTTTAAAAACAAATAAAATTTCAGATCTTCAAGAGTACCAAAAAAGATGGACAGAAAGATTCGGCAAAGAATTTGAAAAACAATTGCTTGTAAGAAAAATATTAGAAAGAATAGACAATCAAACAATCAATAAATTATTTGAATCGATAACACCAGAAATTACTAATGAGATTTCAGAAAAAGATGATTTTGATTTCCATACAAGTTCAATCATAAAACTACTAGGAATAAAAAGTTCATTAAAAATATCTAAAACATTAATCACAGGAGAACTCAAAAAAATACTGAGTTCAATTACAGATTAATTCCAAGTAAGGTATAAATGATGTTTACAGAAAATTTGAACATGTCATCTACAATATCATTACCAACATGTAGTTGTTGTAATAGATCAATTATGCCAGGAGATAAATCTGTGAAATTTAATTGTCCTAATTGTGGTGTAGATATTGTTTGGAGATGTCAAAGTTGCAGAGACGCAGCAAGAAATTACACATGTTCTTCATGTAATTTCACAGGACCTTAAAAAAATGACAGACGTGGTATTGATAGCAAAAATTCTTCCAACGGGAATGGAGGTAGATCTAGATAAATTAGCAGAAAATGTAAAAACATCACTTAAAGATGGAATTACCTTAAAACGACATGCAAAAGAGCCATTAGCTTTTGGATTAGAATGTCTAAAAGCAGAATTTGTATTAGAAGACAAAGATGGACAAATGGATTCACTAGAAGACACAGTAAGAGCAGTAGATGGTGTTAGTGAATTTGAAGTACTAAGCATGAGCCGTAATTAGCACAACAGGAAGTAAGAGATTTTTGGTCCGCAAAGAAGAACCTTTGCAAATGAGAATTGGTGAAGCAAAACAAAGAGACATAGGTAAGAAACGTGCCAGAGTAGGTCCACAAGCAATGGACTTTCTAAAAGTAGAGCCAGGAGACATTATTGAAATAATGGGTTCAAGAACTAGTTGTGCAGTTATTTGGCCAGTTGACGAAGACGAAAAATTTCCAGACATAATTAGAATAGATGGACAAACAAGAAAAAATGTAGGAGGAACATTAAATGACATTGTAAAGATTAGAAAAGTTACATCAAAGATTGCAAAAATAATAGCGTTAACCCCATTAAACGATTCAGTTACAGTGGATAAAGAATATACGGATTTTGTAAAAAATAGACTAAAAGGATTACCAATTACACACGGAGATGAAATTGCAGTAATGATTTTGGGAAATTCCATGGATTTTAAAATTACAAAAACAGTACCAAAAGGGGTAATCGAAATCGACAAAACAACAGAGGTAAGTATTTCATCAGAAATATCAATCGATAGAAAAGTTCGAGTAACATACGAAGAAGTAGGAGGTTTAAAACACAAAACTAAAGCAATGAGAGAAATAGTAGAATTACCATTAAGACACCCAGAATTATTTACAAGATTAGGAATTGAACCGCACAGTGGAATTTTACTTTATGGCCCACCAGGATGTGGGAAAACATTACTTGCAAAAGTTCTTGCAAGTGAATCAGAAGCTAACATGTATCCAATTAACGGTCCAGAAATTATGAACAAGTATTATGGAGAAACGGAAGCCAAACTAAGAGAAATTTTTAAAGAAGCAAAAGATAATTCTCCAAGCATAATATTCATAGACGAAATTGATGCGATTGCACCAAAAAGAGAAGAGGCTTATGGTGATGTGGAAAAAAGAGTAGTGGCTCAACTATTAGCATTAATGGACGGACTTACAGACAGAGGAAATGTCATCGTATTAGGCGCAACAAATAGACCAGACAGCATGGATCCTGCTCTCAGAAGACCGGGAAGATTTGATAGAGAATTTGAAATCACCGTACCCAATGAAGATGAAAGATACGAAATTTTACAAATCCATACACGAGGAATGCCAATTAGCGAAGACATAGATCTGAAAAATTTATCATCAGAACTTCACGGATACACAGGGGCAGACATCAAATCCCTGTGCAGAGAGGCAGCTATGAAATCAATCAGAAGATACCTACCAGAAATTGATCTTGAAACTGAAAAAATTCCATCCGCAGTTTTGCAATCAATGGAAATTAAATTAATTGATTTTTACGAAGCAATGCACGAAGTAGTTCCCACTGCAATGAGAGAGTTCTACGTAGAAAGACCGAAAGTATGGTGGCGTGATGTAGGAGGTTTAGAGGAACTTAAAAAATCATTAACGGATAATTTAATCACAGCAATAAAAGAACCAAGTAAATTTACAAAAATGGGAGTTAAACCACCAAAGGGAGCTTTAATTTACGGTCCCCCAGGATGTGGGAAAACATTACTTGCAAGAGCAGTTGCGACAGAAACAGGGGCAAACATGATTTTAGTTAGAGGTCCAGAAATTCTTTCCAAATGGATGGGAGAATCAGAAAAAGCAGTAAGAGAAATATTTAGAAAAGCAAAGGCATCTTCGCCATGCGTAGTAATTTTTGATGAATTAGATGCATTAGCAAAATTAAAATCAGGTGAAGGAAGTGCAGGTGAAACAATTCTGAGCCAATTATTAACAGAGATAGAAGAAGGCGCATCTTCACGAGTTGTGGTAATTGGAATTACAAACAGACCAGACATCATAGATAATTCGTTATTAAGAACAGGTAGATTGGACTTGGTTCTATACGTCTCACCTCCAGATGAAAAAGGAAGATTAGAAATAATTAAAATTTTAACAAAAAAAATGCCGTTATCTAATGATATTAAATTACAAGAAATTGCAATTGCAACACACAGTTACACAGGTGCAGATTTAGCAGCATTGTGCAGAGAGGCAGCAGTGCATGCGATGAGGAATAACTCATCAAAGATCTCTAGTCACGATTTTGTAATGGGCTTAAAACAAGTAAAACCTTCAATTAGCAAAGAAGTAGATCAATGGTATAATACAGTAAGAGAAAGTATATCTAACGTGGTACCTAAAAAAGGAGAGAATACATTTTACGGTTAATCATGGCAATCCCACTACGAAATACAATATATGAAAAAATTAAAGATGTAAACTCACTAACGGATGTGGAGCTTTACAAAAGTTTGACAAAAGATGGTCTAAACATTCCAGAAGATAAATTTAACAAATTACTTTTAGATTTAGAGATATTGGGACTCATCAAGGTAGCATGGTTTACAAAAGATGAACGCCGAATTGAAATAGTAGTAATTGCAAAAGAAGAAGATCCAATTAAAAAACAAAATAAAGAAACAATGGAAAAAGATTATGAAGCAAGTTTCCCAGGATTAGATAAATAAATAATTAAAAAATAACTAAATTAAAGGAATATGAAATGCAGCATCCAATGCAACTGCAACAAAAATTATAGTTAGATAAGGGGCAGTTACTTTGTAAGCTTTCCAAGCAAATGCAGACGTAGGAGTTTTTGTTAATTTGTAATGATATACAAGCATCAGTCCACCAGACGCAGATGCAATTACAGCATAAACTAGTCCCAAGCCATCAGGAATTAATATCAATATCAAAGAATAAGGAATTAAAATTAAAGTATTTCCTAAAATAAATTTAGATGTTTTTTCCATCCCGATAACAACAGGCAACATAGGAACTTCAGCTTGAGCATATTCATCTTTAATTTTCATTGCAAGACACCAAAAGTGAGAAGGAGTCCAGACAAATACCAAAAATCCAACTAAAAATCCCAGTAAATCTAAACTACCAGTTGCAGCTGACCATCCAGCCCAAGCAGCAGCGCTACCTGCAATTCCACCAATTACAATATTAGACGTGTATCTACGTTTGAGCCAAGCGGTGTAAATTATCACATAAGAAAATATTCCAACAGCAATAAAGAAAGCAGATACTTCATTGATTGCAAAAAATCCATAAATTACAGAAACGCAACTAACAGCCAAACCATATAGCAAAACATGTGATGCAGCCATTCTTCCAGATGGAATAGGTCTAGTACTAGTTCGAGTCATTTTAGGATCAATGTCTTTATCGTAATAATGATTTAGTGCGCTAGATCCAGCAGATGCCAAAGCCCCTGCCACAATAATGTGCAAATAATCAAAATAATCAAGAGAAGGAGCACCAGAAACCAATTTGCTTGCAGCAAACATGGATGTAACTGCAGTAATTACTAGAAGAACAACAATTCGAGGTTTAGATATTTCTATTATTTCATTAATTCCCAAGTCACTTGAAAGGATTGTAAAGCCGTTTTATTCCTTGTTGTAGATCCATAACATTTCAAAAGGAATAAGTATCTCACTCTTACCAGCTAATTTTAATGAGTAATTGGGACTTATTGATGCCAGGAATGGGCCTCACAGGCGTTGGATTAGCAGGCCTCATACTGTCATATGCAGGAATTGCACATACATTCATCGATGGAATGCATGCATTGACAGGTTTAACCATGTTTGTAGGATTAATTTTCACAGCAGCAGGCATTTTAGACGGAGGGATTTCAACAAGTAAGAGAGCAAAAATAACAACTTTAGTAATTGTAGCAATTTCATTAGGATTTGGATTATATGCATTAGCCACCATGAATACTTCAGACTTTACACTTACAGTAGTACTAATTTTATTAGCAATTGCCCTTCCAGCAATAGTTATCGGATACATTGCAATGAAAAAACCAGGAAGTATCAAACCAATAGGATTGGTACTCGGACTTGCAGTAGCTAGTGCAATGGTAATTTGGGTTACAGCTGGATCAATGAATTCAGATGACATGGAAATTGCTGAAGAAATGATAGATGATGAAATTGCTGAAGGGTTAACAGTAGGACCAATTTTTGCAGTTGAAATTCTTAAAGATTCAGCTCAAGAAGGCAATCCAGATTACAGTCCAGATACAGCAACAGTGACACAAGGATATACAATTGAATGGACAAATGAAGACGCAGCACCGCATACAGTTACTAGTTCAATAGATTATGGAGAAACATTTGATTCAAGTTTAATCAGTGCAGGAGAGAAATTTACTTTAGATACAACTAATTTAGAAATAGGAGAGCACGAATATTTGTGCATAGTCCACCCGTGGATGATTGCAACATTAGTAATTGAAGCCCCAAAAGAATCAACCAAAATAATAATTCCAGAAGGAGCAGCAATTCCAGAAGATGGAAAAATATTCTACAATCCAGAAACAATCAACATTTCAACTGGAACAACACTCGAATGGATAAATGAAGATGCAGCAATGCATACAGCAACGTCAGGAATACCAGCAAGTGGATCTGATGGAGTGTTTGACTCAGGAATATTAAATCTTGGAGACACGTATGAATTTACATTCGTAGATGTAGGCAATTATGATTATTATTGTATTTTACATCCATGGATGATTGGAACTGTTAACGTAGAATAGATTTGCAGAAAATTATTTTAAAACAATCAGATAAAAAAATCCTATCACAGTATTCAGAAAATCAAAAACCAAATGAAGCATGTGGAATATTATTTGGTAAAAATAACCAAGTTCTAGACATATTTTTAACTGAAAATATTGATGAGTCACCAGTAAATTTTACAATTTCAAATGAGCAGTTAATAGAGGGGTATAAAATTGCTGAAGAAAAAAAAATGGAGGTCATAGGAATATTTCATTCACATCCTAATTCAGACGCATTCCCTTCAAGTACAGATAAAAAATTTATGCAAAGTAATCCAGTGATATGGGTAATTTATTCAGGAATTAATAAAAACTTCAGGGCACATATTCTTGAATCAGACAGCATAGAAATTCAAATTGCTGAAGAATAATATCGCATAAATACAATAATAGAGAATCATCTTTTGGATTAAATATCCCCTATCATTAGTAAAGATATGGAAATTCACGTATACGACACTTATGTCAAAGCAGCTGATGGTCACACCATGCACTTTGATGTAATTACTGGTGAAAAAGATCATCCTAAAGCCATTGAATTTGGTAAGGAATGGTTAGCAGAGATAGGTGAAGCAGAAGCAGAAATGACACAAAACGAATGTACATTCTGTCACTCACAATCTTGCCCAGAGCCTGTAGAACAGGCAATTAAGGAAAAAGGTTATTTCATTCAAAAGATGGAAGGCTGTCCTTAAACATTTTTTTTTCTTTCTTAACAAATAGTTTTTAGGTAAAAATAACATACTAATTTTATGGGTGAACAAAAATATGCAAAATGGACAGTTGAAGGAGATAAGAAAACAGAATGGAATTGCGGATGTCATCAAACAGCAGATAATTATTTTAAATTTTGCAACACACACAACGAAATTTTACAAAAAGCGATTCAAGATAAAATAGATAATCTAGATATGACATTAGTAATTGAAGAAAAGAAATAGAATACGTCAAGGATTACAAGAAACAATACATAGCAGAATTTGTCAAGTAACAAGACAATAAAATGTCAGAATGAACTGGACAAATCAATAACCCATCAAGAACTGCAGAGTTTTCAAATTCTCAAAATTGTAAATCAAAAAGAGGGAGTTTTAATTCTCTTCGCATATGGTGAAAAAGTTTTACCGCGAAGTCCTTGCCGGACTAATTTATTGAACCTTTTTCCATGAGCAAGATAAGGAAATCTCATATGAATTAATTCATGTACAATGGTGTTTTCAAGAGTTTTTTCATCAGGAATTTTTCGGACATTGATAAAAACTAAATTATGCTGAAGATATGACACACCATAATATTTGTAAGCAGATGTACGTCTACCTTCAGTCATCTCTTTAGGAGCATCAAGTACTTCTTTAGTCGCTAACAAAATCACAGGTTCAGGGATTGAAAACCTTTGTGAGTAAACTCCAACTTTCTCCAAAATTTTTAATTTAAGTTCAGGATCAAGTTTCACAATTATTTATCAAATAATTCATGTTTATCTTGAAATGTCAATTGTTGTAATATGTTTAGTTGATTTTGAGTCTACAAAATGAGTAATAAAAGGGTCAGAAGTTATGTGGGGTAATCATCAATCATACAGCCACCGTCTCATCACATCCCAATTACTTCATTAGATCAAGTAACGCTTGTGCTTTATTTCTAATTTCTGCAGTAATCTGTACTAAAACTAGTCCTTTATTGGGTTGACCATACAAAATAACTGAATTTTCTGGAGCATGTATACAAACAGGCAATACAAGTAAATCTTCTTCACCATTCACAGTTAATCGGATGGGAGGATTCATAGTAAATGCCTTTTTAATTATTTCAATACTTTGCAAAGTAATTTCAGCTGCAGGATTATCAATCTGTAATTCAAACGCATCTCCAAGTTTAACTATGTCTCGTTTTATCCTTTTTTCAAAACCATCAATAATTTGTAATGACGGGGTTAAATCAAAATCAATCATTTTCTCAGTTGTTCTATCTCCAACAGTAATTATGAAAGAATCATCTGAAAGATATTTTTGAATATTTCTCTTATTATCTTGACCAATTGGCAACAATACCCCCAAAGGGATTTTCAATTGGTCTCTTAAAGAATCAGGTAATTTCACAGGAATCGAAATTAAGTGGAGGTGTCAGGAGATGCTTCACCGGATGCTTCACCGGATGCTTCAGATTCCATCTCAGATTGTAAGTTAGATGCGATGATACTACATTGTGCTGCAACATTTTTTGCACTTATTCTAAAAGCAGTAGCACTAGGAGAGTCAACGTCAGTAGTCATGATAGGTTTTCCCAAATCAGAACCAGACATAATTCCATAATTTAATGGAATTTCACCTAAAAATGGTATCTTGAATTGTTCACTAATTTTCTTTGCTCCACCATCACCAAAGATGTAATGTTTGTCATCACAGTTTGGACAGATAAAATGACTCATATTTTCAATTACTCCGATAATAGGAACATTCAATTTTTCAAACATGGAAACTGCTTTGACTGCAACATTACTTGCAACATCTTGCGGAGTTGTAATTACAAGAATACCAGTGATAGGAATTGTTTGTGCAAGAGTTAATGGTATATCCCCTGTGCCAGGCGGAAGATCAACTATCAGATAATCTAATTCAGACCAATTTGTATCAACTAAAAATTGTTTTAAAATTCCAGAAATAATTGGACCACGGTAAATTGCGGCTTGATTGGATTGGTCTGCAAAAAAACCAAATGAAACTACCTTCAATCCGTTAGAATCAGCAGGTTGAAGTTTATTGTCTTCAACTTCCATAGAGCCGTCTTTCATCCCCAACATCAAAGGAATACTTGGACCATAGATATCAGCGTCAAGTAAACCAACCTTAGCTCCGGTTTGAGATAACGCCAATGCCAAATTTAACGAAACAGTAGATTTACCGACTCCTCCTTTTCCACTAGCAACACCAATGATATTTTTGACAGTAGCCATTTGAGTATCAGCCTCAAGTGAACGTCCTTCCATTACTTTTGCAGTTACGTTCAAATCAAAATTCTTTAAATCCGAGAGTTCAGCAATTGCTTTTCTCACATCGTCCTCAATCTCTACATTGAAAGGACATGCAGGAGTAGTTAATTCTAAAGTAAATTTAAGATCACCATCATTAAGTTCTAAATTTTTTATCATGCCCATGGAAACAATGTCTTTTTTTAAATCAGGATCAATGACAGTGCTAAGTTTTTCTAAAACTTGATCTATTCCGACCATAACATGAAAAACTCAAGATACAATATTTAAAGATAAGTTAGATATACGAAAAATTTGGGTTTTATTTCAAAAACAGTCAAAATCTTTAAAAATTCAAGATAATTCACCCAAAGATTCATAAATTCAAATTTATGCAAAAATAATAGTGTTTTCTATATCCACCCTAGTTGATGTCGTTAGGATTCCTCCACGATTATTTGGAACCACACTCAAAAAGGCAGCAAGAGATATTCTCAAAGAAAAGTACGAGAGTATGATTAATGCAGAATTAGGCTACATTATCATGATTTTAGATGCTAAAGTAGACGAAATGGGGAAAATGATTGCAGGAGACGGAGGAACATTTCATAAAGTACAATTTGAGGCATTAACATTTTATCCAAAATTACAAGAAATAGTTCAAGGAGAAATTGTAGACATTACAGACTTTGGAGCATTTGTAAGAATAGGTCCAACAGATGCATTGCTCCACTTGTCACAAGTTATGGATGATTATCTTAAGAGCGATGTAAAATCTGGAATGATTCTAGCTAATCAAAGTGGAAGGACCTTAAAAGTAGGTTCAACACTTCGTGCAAGAATTACGGCAGTATCACTTGGAAAAGCAGCTGCAATGGGCAAAATTGGCATTACTTGCAGACAGCCATTCCTTGGTGCAGATGAATGGATTGCTGAAGAAATTAAAAAAGTTGATGGTTCAGGCGAACCAGCAAAAGTAGAGGCAAGTTAAGATGGCACGAGAAATGGCATGTAGAAAATGTAAACACGTTACAACAGAAAAAGTTTGTCCAGCTTGCAAATCTTCAGATTTAACACCGGATTGGAACGGAGTTGTACTAATTGTTGATCCTTCAAATTCAAAAATTGCAGATACATTAAAAATTACATCTAGCGGCAAATATGCAATTAAAGTAACATAGAAAAAGTCTGAATCTTTAAAATCAAATTAATATTTAATTATAATATTGTCATTTAATTCAAAAAAACAATTAGTGCAATTTCTTGCAGAGGATGTAGGTAAAGGAGACATTACAAGTGCATTATTAGAAAAAAAGAAAATATCAGCAAAAATAATTTCAAGAGAAAAAGCAATTGTTGCGGGAGCGGCATATGCAAAAGAGATTTTCAAATTAAAAGGATGTAAAGCAAAAATCATGATCAAGGATGGATCAAAAATAAAACCAAATCAAACTATAATGACAGTGACAGGGGATGCAGATAAAATTCTAACATGTGAAAGAACGGCATTAAACATCATAACAAGAATGAGCGGTATTGCAACACAAACAAATGAACTTGTAAAAAAAATTCCAAATAAAACAAAATTATATGCAACAAGAAAAACAGCCCCAGGACTAAGATATTTTGACAAAGAAGCTGTAGAGATAGGAGGAGGTAAAAAACACAGGTTGAGATTGGATGAAATGATAATGATCAAAGATAATCACATAGCAGTTGAAAACTCAATAGCATCATTAATAAAAAAAGCAAAAAAAAGATATAAAAAATTTGAAGTTGAAGTTGAAAATACAGAGGATGCAGTTCTTGCAGCAAATGAAGGCGCAACAATAATTATGTTGGACAACTTCACGCCATCTAAGATTAAAAAAACAATAGTAATTCTCAAAAATAAAAAATTGCGGGATAAAGTGTTGCTAGAAGCATCAGGAGGAATTAATTCTAAAAACATATCATCTTACGGTAAAACAGGAGTAGACATCATATCAATTGGAAGCATAACCAACGGAGTCAAAGGAATTGACGTTAGTTTAGAAATTTAATTTAGATAGTAAATCAGGTACGGATTTATTTTTTGGGTCAAGAAATTGAATTTTCTTACAGCAATCAATTGCAAGTTGATTTTCTTGCAATTTTTGATGTGAATATGCCTTCAAAAGTAAAACCTCAACATCAGTATCCCCAGTCTCAAGAGCCCTATCAAAAAAAGAAATTGCGCTACGATACTGGTTTTTGAGATAATATATCCCACCAAGAGTAAACAAAACATCGTGGCTATAAGGAACTTTTTCTAGATAATCCAATCCCAATTTCAAGGCTTCAGGATATTTTTTTGCTTTTACAAGTTTTTTAAATTTTTTAAATTTATCAGCATTCAGTTTTAATTGAGGATCTCTAGGAATCCGGTTAAACAATCCAACCAAAATAATCACGTGCTAACTAATTTCAAGCATTCGATTAATTGCTAAACGAGCCTTGTCTGCAATTTTCTTTGGAACGGTGATAACATTTTTCTCACGTACTAAAGCATCGTGTACTTTTTCAAGAGTGATCATTTTCATATACTGACATTCGGCTTTTTCAGATGCAGGAACAAATGTTTTGTCAGGATTGTCTTTTTTCATTTTATACAATATACCAGTTTCAGTTGCGACAACAAAATTTTTGGATTTAGATGCACTAGCATAATTTAACATCCCCTCAGTTGAAAGAATAGAAACCTTGTTATTTTCATAACTGCCATCAGCAACGTCGTACATCATAGGTGTAGTACAACTACATTCAGGATGAATAAGAAATTCTGTGTCATGCATTGAATTTAATTTTTTTGTAACATCTTCAGGAGTAATTCCCGCATGTACATGGCATTCACCGGCCCAAATATGCATATTGTTTCTCCCTGTCATTTTTGCAACATAAGAACCAAGAAACATGTCAGGTAAAAATAAAATTTCCTTGTCTTTAGGAATTGAGTTTACAACATTTACCGCATTGGATGAAGTGCAGCAATAATCAAGTTCAGATTTAATCTCAGCGGTAGTATTGACATATCCAACAGAAATAGCATCAGGGTGTTGTTTTTTCCAATTACGTAATTCATCAGCAGTAATTGAATCAGATAAAGAACAACCAGCTTCTAAAGAAGGTAACAGTACCCTTTTTTCAGGACTGATAATGGCAGCTGTTTCAGCCATAAAATGAACACCACAAAATAGAATGGTCTTTTGTTGAACTGTTGCAGCCAGTTTCGATAACCCTAGGGAATCACCTGTAAAATCAGCCACATCCTGTACATCAGGGATTTCATAGTTATGAGCCAAAATTACGACATCTTTTTCTTTTTTAAGTCGCATAATTTCATTTTTTAAAAATGAAGTATCTTGAACCAGCATAATTCATCAAAAATTGAACGGTTGACGATTTAAAGAATATGAAGTAGTCCAGAATTTTCCAAAAAATCAGTAAAGGTGGCAAGTTTTGCCATATCAAGTACCAATTCGAATATCATCTGAGCAATATTGCCTTAACGTTTCAATTGCAGATAAAATTGCCAATCTGCTAGTTTTAGGGTTTTCAGGATCAGGCATATTTTCAATAGTAAATGTCATTTTTCCCGATTTTCCGATGGCTTCGATGTGATGAGTATTTTTGTCAGTATTTGGATCTGCAATAATTTTTACATTAGTTTTATCGCTGCCAATTCCAGATAAAGATACAAGTGCAGCCACATTGATGTTTGCAGGAAATAAAGAGACAGCATCACGTGCACTACCTTCAAAAATAATATTTGGGGCGTCAATAGAATCTAAATCAATATTAGAATTTTCAAAAAACTTTGCACCCTTTAAGGAGCGAGGATGTTTTGTAGTAGTAATGGATACAGATTCCAATTCATCTTTAGTAGATTTAATTCCATCTAATCCAGCAATGGCACCAGAAGGAAGATAAATTGTTTTTTTGAAATGTTCACATGCATCGTACAGAATATCATGAATAGATTCATCCAACAATGCGCCAACACTCATAATCATAAAATCACGTTTATTTTGTAAAATGCTCAATCCGTCATCTCTTACAGCGTTTTGAGAGGCCGCCTCAACTACAATGTTAACAGAATGAGAAGAAAGTAAATGAGAATTTTCAACAACGTCAGGTTTATTATTTAATTTTGAAACTAGTAAACTCGAAGCATCTTTAGAATCATCGTAAACATGGGTTAAAACTCCAGGAATTTTGCCAGTATCAATTGCAAGTGCAATTTGAGTACCAATTACACCACATCCCAATAAACCAATTTTTTTCAAGTAACAGTATTAGAAAAGATCTCTTAATTAATTCTAGTACAAAAATGGACCAAAATCAATGAATTTCAAAATTTTGGCGTATTTTAAAAAAGAGCATTTAGACATAACGGCATTCTAATGGCAAAAAACTTGTTTGTATGATCAATGTAAAAAAAATGAAATATTTCATAAAAGATACATTTTGTGGCAATGTAGAATATCTAACATCTCTTGAAGGGTGCTGTAACAAGAGATGTCAGTACAATCATAGTCATAAAGACAATTCATGATTTATACGAAACTAAGTTATTATGATGATCAGTTTACTATTTCAAAAAACAGTAAATTAACGTCTAGGTAGATTCTCACGGTGTGCCTAGACAATTTTCATTTCTATTAAAATAAATTACAAAGACGCACATATTTCTCAAAACTCAACAAGACCTAAAGATTTTATTCGATTACAAAAACTCTCAAGATATTTAAAATAAAAAATAGAAATAAGTTTAGACATGATAATAAATAAAAAAATAGTGCCAGTAGTTGGATTTTTTTTAATATTATCTTTTATTCTTCCCATTAATGCAGAGATAGAGACTCCAAGAGAGCAGATGAAAATGGGAATTTCAGCAGAGGACATAATTTGTAAAAAGGGATTAGAGTTAGTGATTCGTACAAATGGAATGCCATCTTGTGTAAAACCAGAAACAGTTGACATAATGCAAGAGAGGGGTATGTTAATCAATACAAAGTTTTCAACATCAGATTCTCAGATAGCAACAGACGCCAAGATAGCAACAGTACCTGCATCAAGTATGTCCACAGTAAATTTCTACATTACAGATAATGATTTGAATATATCACATAGGGGCATAGAAGTCATATCTACCACAGGGCTTTTTGAATTCACAGTTAACGGAATTCCAATCGAAGGTCCTAAAAAAATGATTGAGACAGGATATGATACAGGTCAATTTTATTTGAAATTAGAATTACCTGAAACAGTTAACGGTAAACAACTAAGTCAAGATGACATTGTTTTAATAAAATATTTAGATAAATCTAATTCATCAGGAGAGCAAAGAGTACAAGTTAAGTCAATTCCACTAACAAAAACATTTGCTGAAATTGAGACTTCCGGAGGAGGTTCAAGAATTGGACATGAATTTATTCTAAGATTGTACGAACCAGATGCAAATAGAGATTCTAGAGACGAAGATAAAATTTCAATAAATAAATTAGAATTTAGAAGTGAAGGAGGAATTAGAACTACTCTTGCAAATCCAAAATTTGATGCTAACTCCAATTATTTGATTGAAACAGGACCTAACACAAACATCTTTGAAGTAAAAATTAAAATCCCACGCCAAATTGACGGTAAGATAATCCATATTGGACATGAATATGAGATAAAATACATAGATAGATCAACACCATCAGGCACTAACGAGAAAGTTGTTTTCAAGGGTAAAATTGGATAAGTTGTTTTTATGGATCATCTTTGTCAAAACTTAACACAACCTAAAGATTTTATTCAAACCAGCTAACTATTGTTGTGCTCAATACAGTTTACAAAGACGCAATTATGAATAGAGAAAAGATTCTATCAGTTCTAAAAGGTCCAAAATTTGAGCAGATTTTACAAAAAGCAACATGTAATTGGAATACGTTTACGCCGAGTAAAGAACAAGTCGTAACAGCAGGAATTGATAGTAGTTTCAACAACACTAAATTTCAAGGAATTGAATTATGGGCAACCACAGCAGTTTCAATAAAAACAGATGGAGAAGTTCTTGTAGATTTACATGATTCAGGATTAGGATCAGACATAGATCTTTCAAGAATTGCAAGTAAAATGGAAATTGACGCTTGTGAAAAAACAGTTGATGAAGTGGATTTAGTATTAATGGATGGTTCACTTCACTCACAATTTATGACAAGGCAATCAGCACTAGATGCACAAGTTGTAAAAATAATGAATAAAAAAAAGAATGTGATATTTATTGCAAAAACATCAAACACCAAAAAACAATTTGAGAGTTTAGGTTCTCTTGCAGGGGACATATTTTATTATAATCACGTTACAAACGGTCCAGGATTTAGTGAAATATTTGTAGAAAAAAATTATGGTTTTGATAAAATAATATCATCTACATTTGTGAGATTAAGTGATTCAACGCCAATTATTAAATTAGAATTTTTAGGGGGAAAACACGATAATGACGAAATCAAATCAATTATGAACAAATTATTCAAAACTAGTGTAGGAGGGTATCCATACGCATTAAAACTTGCACACAACAACTGTAAAATATCAGACAAAGAACTTGGAAAAATGGTTAGTTTGTTAGGATTAAGTAATGAGATTGGCTCAAGGGAGGTATTGGGTTGAGTCTAGGTTTTGTAGTGGGGGAATCAAAGCCCACGTCAGTAACAGCAATTACATCACGATCATTATCGGTTGGCGAATATATTAAAATCAGCATAGACGAAGGGGACATTTTAGGATTAGTTGAAAGATCATCGGTCTCAAGTGCAGCATTTACCGATGTTAAAAATTTTCATGAAGCAGAAGAGAGTACAGAAATTGCAGACATCAATAAAAGAGATAAAACATTTACAGCACACATAGGAATTTTAGGGTTTTTGGAAAATCTACGAAAAGGTCAATCAATCATTCCAGCAATTCCGCCAATTCCAGGCACAGAAATTACACAACCAACTAATCAAGATTTAGAAGAAATATTTAGTCCAAAAAAAGAGGGCTGGTTAAAAATTGGAAATCTGTTACGAAATAAAAAAATCGAAGCAAAAATAAATTTGGACAAAATTGTTTCAAGACATTTAGGAATACTAGCAATGACAGGAATGGGTAAAAGTAATCTAGTTTCACTAATTACAAAAAAAATATCAGAAGTAAAAGGAACAGTGATAATCTTTGATTACCACAATGATTACACAACACTAAACATTCCAAATGTGAATGTAATTGATGCAAAAATTAATCCAAGGTTGCTTGAAGCAGATCAATTTTCAGAAGTATTAGAAATTAGAGAAAATGCAGATGTCCAACAACGTGTTTTAAGAATGTCATTCACACAAGAGGTAAAAGAAGCAGGGGAATTTTGGAATAAGTTAGAGTACGAAGTAGACTTGCTTGTAAATTCAGAAGACAAAAAATTAAAAGAAATCAGAACATCAGCATATAGGGTCCAGGACATCATAGAGGATGCGCAAAGACGATTTGACGATATTTTAGATCCAGAGGTTGGGAATCCAATGGACTACATAAAAGAAGGGTGTACAAACATCATTAACATTTCAGAGCTATCAGAAAAACAAGCAAACGTAGCAATGGGATTTTATTTACAACAGTTGCTAAAAGACAGAAAAAATGCAACCATAGCAAAACATGGAAAATCAAAAAAACAAAAAGACTACAAATTCTTTGAACCTGTGTTCATAATTCTTGAAGAAGCACACGTGTTCATTCCAAAAGATCACGATACAGCGGCAAAATATTGGGCTGCAAAAATTGCCAGAGAAGGAAGGAAATTCGGAGTAGGACTAGCAATAGTGTCTCAAAGACCACGCAGTGTAGACTTGAATATTCTCAGTCAGATGGGCTCATTTGCGATAATGAAAATCATACAGGAAGACGATCAAAGGCAGATAGCCTCAGCCACAGAGTCAACCAGTCGTGAATTGATATCACAATTGACATCATTAAACGTAGGGGATGCAGTTCTTGTCGGACAGTGGACAAACTTACCATCAATGGTACACGTCGAGGAGGTTAAGGAGAAGAAAATGGGAGCAGATCAAAGTGCAACTAAAGCTTGGATAAAGGCAGATAAAATGAAAAATGTCGGAGTAGAACACACACAAGGATTAGTTCAAAAAGATTTGTTGTTAGACTAATGTTATTTTCACATATTGCAGATACGCATTTGGGATTAGTTCAGTATGGCTCTAATGAAAGAGAACAAGATGTGTATGATGTTTTCAATCAAGCAATAGACATATCGATTAAAGATCACGTAGATTTTGTAATATTTGCAGGGGATATTTTTCACGTACCCAATCCAAACGGTGCAGCAGTAATACAGATGGCAAATGCATTAAAACGTCTAAAACAAAACAACATTGATTCATTTTTTATTCTAGGTGATCATGACATAAGCAGAATTAGAGGAACTCCAATTCCATTCATATATCATAATCTAGAATTTTCAAAATACATCGGAAATGGAAAACCAATAGAATACAAAGGAGTAATGTTAGCAGGGCTAGACAAAATAAGAAAAACAGAAATGTCACAGTATGAAGAAACATTTGTAAATTTAGATAAAACTGTTGAAAAATTTGCAGGGCATAAGATACTGGTATTACATCAAGGTATAACGGAGTTTAACAAATTTGCAGGGGAATTGCAATCAACAGATTTACCAAAAAATTTTACATATTATGCAATGGGACATCTACACGATAAAGACATCAAACAATTTAATCATCTGAAAGGTCCAATCGCATATCCAGGATCAATCGAGCTGACAAATAGTGAAGGAATTAAGGATGTAAAAAAAGGATTTTTTGAAGTGGATATTTCAGGAAGTGAAGCAATGCCAAAGTGGATTGAACTAGATACCAGACCTCAGTTTTCAGTTAGCGTCGATTACAAAGAGTTGACAAAAATAATTGATGAAATTATAGAGAAAATTAGTGATTATACAAAAAAACCAATAATTGAAGTAAAAATACATGGTAAGGACATAGATGCAGACTATGTTCAGGCACAAATTGCAAGGTTAAACACACTTGCACTTGAATGTAAATGGAAAATCACTACAAAACAAATATCAGAGTCATCAGTCTTTTTAGATAGACCGAGCGTAATCGAAGATGAAATGTTTAGGCTATCAACAGACGCATTAGGTTCAGAACAAGATGCAAATTTTGCGATAAAAGAACTTCTTCCAGTACTATCAACAGATGGAACAGATCAAGCGCTGCAAATAATTTTAGAAAGTTATGAGAAATTTAAAAAGGAAGAAAACCAATGATAACATCGATTGAATTAGTAGACTTTCTATCACATTCAGATACGAAATTAAAATTTGAAGATGGTGTAACTATTTTTGTAGGGGATAATGGTGCAGGAAAATCAAGCATCATTGACGCGATTACATTTTCATTATTTGGTCAACATACAAGAAAATCAAATAAAGGGTTAATCAGAAGAGGGACAAATCAAGGTTATGCAAAAATAGAATTTTCAATAAAAGATAAAAAATATGAAACAGTAAGAAAAATAGATACTAAAGGTAGCTTATCTGCAATATTTTCTGAAACAACAAACAACAATAGAGTAGAAATTGCGGCAGGAGAAAGAAAACAGTTTGGGGAATCAATGACAGAGCAAGTTGAAAAAACAATAGGAATGAATTTTGAAAAATTAAAAATAGCATCAATTGTTCAACAGGGGGAATTAAATTCAATAATTAATGCAAAACCAAGGGAATTCAAAGAATTACTTAATGCGATAATCGGGATAGATAAACTAGATATTGCATCAGATACTATGCAAAAAGTTACAAAAGAATTTCGTAAAAAAATTAGAACCGATTTAGGAGGTCATGATGATACAGACATAGAGTTCCTAACAAAAGATTTTGAAAAATGTCAATACGACATAAAGGAAGCAGAACCTGAAAAAAATCAATTAGAATCACAGAAGAAAAGTGTGCATAGAGAGCTAGAAGAATTGCTGAAAAAAGAGGAAACAGATACACCAAAAAGAGACAAGATAAATCAATTAGAATCACAGAAAAAAGAACTTTTAAGATATGTGAAAGAAACAATCCAAGGAATTCAGCAAGAAATTCAAGAAAATGAGCGTAAAATAGATGATTGTAAAAATTGTTTTGAAGAATTAAAACTGAAAACAGGTTTCGAGGGTAAACTAGAAAAAGTTGAAGAAGAAGACAAAGAGGTAATTAAAAAAATACAAGAAATAACAACTCAAATAGTATCGCTAAAAGGAAAACAGGAATTAAAAAGAGACAAGATAAATCAATTAGAATCACAGAAAAAAGAACTTTTAAGATATGTGAAAGAAACAATCCAAGGAATTCAGCAAGAAATTCAAGAAAATGAGCGTAAAATAGATGATTGTAAAAATTGTTTTGAAGAATTAAAACTGAAAACAGGTTTCGAGGGTAAACTAGAAAAAGTTGAAGAAGAAGACAAAGAGGTAATTAAAAAAATACAAGAAATAACAACTCAAATAGTATCGCTAAAAGAAAAAGAAAAACTTGCAGAAAAATTGCAATTAAAAGACAACAAATGTCCAGTATGTGATTCAAATGTTGAAAAATTAAATCCGTTTTTTCAAGAGGAACACATCAAAGAAGAAATAATCAAATTAAAACAAGATGCGGATCTAAAAGAAAAAGAACGAATTATGTATTCTCAAGAAAGAGATAGATTTGTAGGGGAATTGCAAAAAATAAGAGATGCGGAAGCAACACTCAGAGCACATTCAATTAAGACGAAAGAAGAATTAGTTGCAATTCAAAACAATACAGAAAGTAAAAAAGAAAAACTGTCATTAGCAGATAATGAAAACCTAGAACAAATATCACAAGTAGATGATCATACAAAATTAATTTTTGACAACATTTTGAAATTAGAATTAGAAACCAAAGGATTTGACGAAGGGGAATTAGAAGAAGAAATAATCAAATTAAAACAAGATGCGGATCTAAAAGAAAAAGAACGAATTATGTATTCTCAAGAAAGAGATAGATTTGTAGGGGAATTGCAAAAAATAAGAGATGCGGAAGCAACACTCAGAGCACATTCAATTAAGACGAAAGAAGAATTAGTTGCAATTCAAAACAATACAGAAAGTAAAAAAGAAAAACTGTCATTAGCAGATAATGAAAACCTAGAACAAATATCACAAGTAGATGATCATACAAAATTAATTTTTGACAACATTTTGAAATTAGAATTAGAAACCAAAGGATTTGACGAAGGGGAATTTAAAAAACTCAAGGAGAGAATAGTGGAAAAACGAAGTAATCTATCTCAAATTGATCAAAGGATGGGGGGAGTCTTAGAGAAAATAGAGAAAGCTAAAAAACAATCGCAAGTTATTGAAAAATCAATTGTAGAACTTGAAAAAGTGAAAAAATACATGTTAAGACTAGATAAAATTCAGAGCAATGTCTTCAGCAGAGATGGATCAGTTGCAATAAGTTTAAGATCATGGGCATTAAATTCAATTTCAATTAAAGCGTCAGAATATCTATCAATTTTGAATACAAAAATTCAAAGAATAGCATTATCAGAAAAAGCCAAAAACGTATCTATCGCATGTCATTCAAAAACAGAAGTCTTGGAATTAGAATCTCTAAGCGGTGGAGAAAAAGTAAGTGTGGCGTTGGCTTTACGATTAGGAATGGCAAGTTTACTTGGTGCATCAAATCTAAATTTAATGATACTGGATGAACCAACAACGCATCTGGATACTGAAAGAAAGAAATCATTGGTAGACGTATTATCACAATTATCAAGAATTGAAAAATCGCAATTGCCAATGCAATTTTTAATCATTACTCACGATGCAGAAATATTCGAGAATTCAAATGTCGAACAAATATACAAATTCGAATCAAGAGAGGAAGGAAGTAGAGTTACAGCACTTTAGGGAATAATTCTACTTTATCCATCATGAATTTTAAAAATTCAGGTAACATCTTTTTCCCATCATATTTCAAATTCCATTCTTTAACAAGTTCATCATAGAATTCCCATTCAGATTTATCTTCTTTGAGATGCGGTATCATCATTTTCTCAAATGCATCAAGATTCCAATCAGTTGGGCACATTATATCACTCATCTGGGATAATTTTCCATCCTTCATTTCAAAAGGATACGATTTACACACGCCAGGCTTGAAGTCATTAACTGTGCACCTAAAGACTTCGTCAGTTTCTTCAAGGAATTCACACGCGCCATTTTTTTGTTTCAAAGCAAGATCTACCAAGCCTTCTTCCACTTTAATTCCAAGAGAATAGTCCTTTGCACCAATTAATTGTAAAAAACTTTCAGGTTTCAAATTTAATCCAGTTGAAAGTCGATAAATATCATGAGCGTTAACAAATATGGTGTATTCTTTACAGCAATCAGTATGACATGAAACACATGGAAATTTAGGTGAATTATCGATAACGGATGTCATGTATTGTGAAATAAATTTTAAGTATTAAATGTGTAAAAAATTATTCTACAATAATTGTTCCTTGCATCCAGGTATGGAGTAAACAATAGTATGGCACTTCACCAGTACTTTCTGGAATCCATTCAAAAGAGTCATCTGCGCTCATAATACCAGTATCAAAGGTTCCACTAGGAGAAGGAGTAAATCCATCAACACTTCCGGCGGTAAAGGAATGCATTGCTGCGGTTGAATCAGAATTAATCATCGTTATTACATCACCAACACTTACAGTGATAATACTAGGAGTGTAGCAATCCAAGGATGCTTGACAATCCATACTCATACCAGAATTATCAGAAGTTTTAATTTCAGTGCTTGTTGCAGTTTGTGCTGCAATCACGGGAGTGATTGTAAACGTAGTTTCAATACCTTTAGGACCAAAAATATCATCGCCATGACCTAACCCCTGAACAACAACTTGGATTTGAATTAAAGAATCATCCAACACACTACTTTCATGAATAGGATATTTTCCAGGGTGACGATGTGATGCAGGATCTGAAAGAATTGAATCAGAATTTTGAGTAGCAAAGATATCATAATTTACATGGTCAACAATATTTCCATCGTCGTCCTTAAATTCAACTTCAAGAACTAGAGAATCACCCACGTTTGTAATACTTGGTAAAAGACTAGGATTAACTGAAAGTTGGCTTAGGTCTTCTTCAATTTGAGCAATTTTAGTTTCAGGAACTACCATTGCACGAGATTCAGGTGCTTCTTGAGGATCAAGAACTATTAGAGCAAGAGATGCTGCAACCAGTAATCCAACAATTGCTATTAAGCCATATGTAAAGTTCATCTCTCATCCACCTGTTAATTTAGCAAATTTGTCATTCTTACTTAATGTTTCCATAAATTCAATATTAGATAATGCGACAACGGCAGATTCAACTACAGGTTTGTCTGGATCGTTTAATGCCTTTTGTAGAGCCTCTTTAGCCTCTTTATTTCCAACCACACCCAAAGCGATTGCGGCCTCATGTCGAACAAACATGCTAGAATCATTCAAAGTGGAATCAATTAAAGGCGGAATAGCGCTAGAATAGGACATTTGACCTAATGCAAATGCAGCCTCATGACGTACTAATTCATTGTCATCATTTTTTAAAACTTTAGCAATATGAGCAACTTTATCTTCTCCGCCAAAATCAACTAAAATACATGCAACCCTTGTTCTAACAACATAATCAGAATGATCTAAAAGAGAAACAAAATATTCGGTATCCTTTTGTTCATATTTTAATTCCATCTCTGCAAAAAGTGCTAATCGTTCTGGAGTTACAGTCTGCAATTTATTTTAAAAAATTCTGCGGTCTATATTAGCCTACTTGAAAAAATATGAAAAAAATATAGCGGTATGTATTTATCGTAAAAAAAAATAACACAATGATATGACTGTAAAAATAGGTGAAAAAGCACCAAACTTTGGAGTTTCAGAATGGGTTCAAGGGGCTCCAACAAATTTTGATCAGGAAAAAGATCACATCGTGCTATTAGAAGTATTTCAAGTAAATTGTCCAGGATGCTTTATGGGTGCAATTCCAGACGCAATTAAAATTTATGAAAAATATAAGGATGAAGGAGTAAGAGTGTTAGGTCTTGCAACAGCGTTTGAAGATTTTGATAAAAATAATTTAGATAATTTGAAAATGCTCGTAGAGACAGGTGAAGTGGTAGGCGAAACAAAAAGCGCATTGGCACAATACGGTCAATTGCAAGAAGGAAACAGATTATCTTTTAAAATTCCATTTCCATTAGGAATGGATAATTTAACAAAAAGCGCAGATGAAATAACTCAAGAAAAAATATTAGAATTTATTTATCCACAAATTCCAGATTTTGATTCAAAACCAGAGAATTATAGAAAAGATATCATCCAAAGAGTGAAAGATCATATGAGATCAAAAGAATACTCTGCTGAAACATTTGAGAATTTTTCACTTCAAGGTACACCATCAGCAATTCTAGTAGATAGAAAAGGAATACTAAGAGACGTATCTTTTGGTCAAACAGGTCACATTGACGGAATGATACAGAAATTACTTAGTGAAGACTAAATTATTTTCTAATTTTTCTAACGATAATTACAACACACGTAACTATAACAGTAAAAGCAGATCCTAATACTATCCAAACAAAATAATCGTCAAAAACAGGTTCGTAATCCAAAGATAAAGTGTCATTAGAAATAATCGGATCCAAACCAACAAGATATTCTGAACCAATAATTTTCACAACGTTACTTCCACTACCAGTAAAATTTAGAGTGATAAAACTAATCTTTTCATTAGATTCAACTCGAGGTGAGAATTCTTGATTATTTACATAAAAGATAAAATTTCCACTCAAAAGATCTTTAGGCACAATTAGTTCGGCTAAATTATTTTCCAATGCACTATCAAAATAGAGAGTAATTTCTTTTTCGTCCTTGTCAAATTCATAACCAGTAAGATCAAAATTAGAAGTTAATTTTATTTCAAACAAATGGCCAGAGGTTTGAACATCAAGTCTATTGATGATACCAGTTGCATCAGATAACGATTGTCCAGATACAGGTGCAACTACAAAAAACAATACAACTAAAATAAAAACAATAGACTTCAATCTATGCAGATTGTGGTATTCGTTTGTTTAGTTCTTTATCCTGAGCAATTCTAGGATGTTCAGGATCTGCCAAAATAACTTCAAACCAATAGTGTTTTCCATCTTTATAGATATAGTAAGAACCTAAAAGTTTCATGTTAGGATAACGCTCAAGAACTCTTCTTTCTGCAACAGTTTTCATATCATCATCGGCTTTGATTCTAAGAACACCAAGATGTTTTGGTCTTCTACCGCCTGTTGGTCTTTGTTTTCTCATACCACCAGTTCCAACTCTCATTCTAACTACAACAATGCCTTGTTTTGCTTTGTAGCCTAATCTTCTAGCCCTGTCGATTCGACTCGGTCTATCAATTCGAAGAATTGCATTTTGTTTACGCCATCTAATTACACGTTCACGTAGCTCCGGTGCATTTTCTTTCCAGAGTCTGATCCATGTTTGATCTTGATAGCTAGGCATATCAAGAATAAAAAAATCCCCTTTAATAACTCATTTCAGAGTATTTATTCACAATTCAGCAGTAGACTTCAGAATACATACAAAAAATAATCAACAATTCCAATTAACGAAATCCCTCTGAGTGGCGTCATAATCATCAACTCAAAGATATGCTTCCGCAGAAAACGTGATAATGTAAATGAAATAAAGTGATTAAAAACGATTTTTGAGTAAAAATTTCAGATTCTTATTGATCAAGTGTGAATTTGAAATTATGAGATTGTGGAAAATCATATTTTTCGTGACATTAATCGGAAGTACAGGCATATCTACATCAGCATATGCAGAACCAGAAATTTCAATAATCATGGAAAAAACAACATACACCTATTGTGAAAAATTAGTTTATTCGATTAAGGTTTCAGAGATTACAGGAGACCCGGCAAT
>Ga0209663_1000082_pt1 | contig 62736 bp, 49 predicted proteins | sample SaaInlV_135m_DNA_2_FD_184667 | JGI IMG/M metagenome (GOLD analysis project Ga0209663, IMG submission 184667) | Marine microbial communities from expanding oxygen minimum zones in the Saanich Inlet - Saanich Inlet SI073_LV_120m_DNA (SPAdes) (version 2) | ecosystem: Environmental > Aquatic >... | reverse complement strand
CATCAAAGTCACCCCGAAGGGATCCTAGCGATCTGTTACCGCTCGACTTGCATGTCTTAAGCCTGCCGCCAACGTTCAATCTGAGCCATGATCAAACTCTTCAATTTAAGAGTATTTCTCTAACCTCCCTTGTTACACCCTTTTGAGGCTCCCTCAGGACATTAGTAGTGGTATATAAGCCACCAATCTTTTATAGCAGTGCTTTCCGAACCCTAAGGTTCATCGGGCAACTCGGCTCTCGACATTTTGCTTACGCAAACTGCCTGTCACCGCGTATTCGTCTATGACGAATCCACTAGCTCAGTCAAACAAGAATCGAACATCCTAGGATGCTCTATCATCCGCTGCGTCGGCCCAACGATGTTTCCATCAATGAACTGGCACAACAGAATTACTGTTACTTAGTAAGTATTGCGTCAACACCTCTTTGCCTTGCGGCTGTCCATGTTTGCCTTGCGGCAAGCCACGTACAAGAGCTGTCTTTCGCTTCTCAAATATAGTGTCAGTAACTTGTTGCTGAATATTTTTCGCATTCAATCAACAAGCACCCACACCTATTGTTTGTTTCCAACCATGTTAAAGAACAACTTCGGCACCAACTTACCCACTGTGTCATACACGTGGGGGCAGAACTTTCTGCGCAAAAAACCCCGCGTTGACGTTTATTTCAACGGGTGAATTTTAATTCTGGTGGTCCGAATGGCTTAACTACCCTTGGGTAAAAAGCCCTGAATTACGGCCTGTAATTCAGCCCCGATCTCGCTGATCGAGGAGGCGCATTATACGCCTTAGAAGCCCCATTACAACCACCTTCGTGGATAATCGATAAATATTTTCGAACTACTTATTTACCTGTGATGGAGCCTTGTTTCTATCCCCGCCCGTGGGCGAAGAGTCGCGCATTGTAGCAGCGTTTTTTGGAATGTCTATTAAAACTGGAGAGTATTTAAACGCGTCGTTTAAGCGCCTCTTGGAATAACGAGAACTTGTCCTTAAATACACGGGAAAGTAGTAAAACTGTCACTATTACGCCATAGGCTATGGCCTCTGAATAACTGGACTTGGCTAGCCACGTCACATGCACCACAACAAGGATAGCGACACCGTAAACAAGTCGGTGCAGCACCGCCCAGCGATTTCGCAGCAGTCGTATGGCAAAGCTATTAGAGGTAAGTGCCAGGGGTATTAGCAGCAAGTATGCGGTAAACCCAATAGTAATATAGGGCCGTTTTAGTATGTCAGCGCCCAGATTGCGGAAATCAAGTTCGAGCAGCAGGAACAGATAGGCCAGCAGATGTATCGAGGCATAGGCGAAGGTAAACAAGCCCAGCATCCTCCTGATCTTCTGCGCCTGGCGCCATCCAGTAAGCCTTCTTAGCGGCGTTACCAGAAGGGTGAGTAGAAGAAAACGTATAGCCCACTCACCCTGGAGCAGCACCAGCTCCTTCGCCGGGTCGGCCCCTAAAACATTAGCCCCACCCGTTTGCAGCTGATAGACCTGGTAAATCGAATACTCAAGGGGCAGGAGACACAGCATAAATGTCAGGAGCTTAAACATCGAAAACCTAAACACGACAGAAGCTCAATATCGGGGATCTAACCACTAGTACTGCTTTCGCAAGTCCATGTCTTTATAAAGGTGCGCTACCAGGGGCGCATAGCCATTGAACTTCAGGGTCTCAACGTAATTCTGGTTAAAGATAGAAGTGGGTAATCTGCGTTCGCGCGCCTGACTCCAGCGTGGATGGTCAACATCCGGGTTTACGTTGGCATAGAAGCCGTACTCGCGACTATTAGACATTTCCCATGTCGTCTTCGGGCGACGTTTCGTAAATTCTATCTTGACGATGGACTTAATACTCTTAAAGCCGTATTTCCAGGGGACAACCAACCTGATAGGCGCGCCATTCTGGTTAGGCATTGCGTTGCCATAGACCCCCACCGCCAGAAACGCGAGCTCATTCATTGCCTCATCGATGCGAAGCCCTTCTATGTAGGGGTAGTCAATTGCGGCAAAGCGGGATCCCTGGGCGGGCATCTGTTCCGGGTCATGAAGTGTTTCAAATCGAACGTACTTTGCATTTGAGTTTGGTTTAAACCGCTTTAAAAGATTAGCGAGCGGGAAACCAACCCAGGGTACGACCATCGACCAGGCTTCTACACACCGAAGCCGATAAATCCGTTCTTCAAGCGTATGAGGATTTACAATATCTTCGAGGTTATACGTCCCCGTCAGCTCTGCCTCGCCAGCCACCTCCACCTTCCAAGGATCAGTGACGAAGTTCTGTGAGTTATCCGCAGGATCCGTTTTCCCTGTCCCAAACTCGTAGAAATTATTGTAAGTGCTGACATACTCAAACGGTGTTGCTGATTCCCGCGTTGAATACTGACCTGGCGTCAGTGTTTTTAGTTTGTTTTGGAGCCAGGCTGGCCCCGATAACGGTGCCTGGGTGGTATAGAACTGGCGCTCACCTGATGTTGCACCAACGACAAAAGGCGTACCCAGCGCAACAGCACCAAGCCCCATCGCCTTTAAAATTTGCCTTCGTTCGTGAAAGACGGTTTCGCTGGTGATTTCTGATGACCGAATGTCACCTGCTTGCGCACGTTTGATCAACATAACTGACTCCGGTTTGTCGCTTTTCTACTGAGGTAACAGACTGGCCAAACCAGACTATGCTACACCTCAGATGCATTATCCTTTTCGCGGATCAACCTCAGCAGAGCCTGGATTGGTCCAGACACACCATAGGCAAGACCAACGCAGAACAACATACCTGGCGGGTAGATGGCGACCACAATGAACAGCAATACCGCCCCCACCATAATAGGAAATGGCACCCTGCCCTTGATGTTCTTTGGGCTGAAGTACTGAATGTTGCTTACCATCAAGAACGCGACGACCGTTGTAAAAAAGCCGACCAACACAGAAACCTCCATACTCTCCATTGGAGGAAAGTTATCAACCCAGATCCAGACCAAGGTGGACATGGTACCGGCAGCACCCGGGCTTGCCAGGCCATAAAACACCTTAGTGTCAGGGGCGATATTGAAACGCGCCAAACGCAGGGCCGCGCAACACATATACAGGAAGGCAATAATCCAGCCGATCTTGCCAAGATCCTGCAGGGCCCAGCTAAACAATAAAATCGCCGGCGCAACACCAAAGGCAACCAGGTCTGCCATGCTGTCGTACTGCACTCCAAACTGGCTGGTGGTATTTGTTAACCTGGCGATTCGCCCGTCCAGCGCATCAAGGAACCCGGCAATCACGATTGCGATACACGCAGTTTCGAATGCACCTGTCATTGCAGCGACAATCGCATAGAAACCCGAAAAAAGTGCGCCGGTTGTGATGAGATTAGGTAGCAGGTAGACGCCTTTTTTAAGGCCTTTGCGTTCTGGTAGCTGCGTTACGGTTCCCTGCTCTGGGGTTACCGGTTCCTGGTCTGTCATTGTCTCGCCTCAATGGGCTGGTGGATCATTAGTATAGCTCAGGTTGCAAGTGTGTCACTTTCGAGCAGTGTACATTCTCTCACCGAGGGGCTGTTCCGACTCACCGCGTCTTCGACACAGGAATCCTTGACCCCAACGAGAGACCCTTCTCTCGCTACCCGAGCTCAGGGTGCTTACAACTTAGGTCGTAAGCACTTTCTCGCCCCGGGAGAGTCCGGATACACCGGATCTCACGACTTCCATCACACTGGATTCGGGTAACGCTCGAAGGAAGGCATCGAGTTTCTCGGTCGTACCGGTCAACTGGATTGTGTACGTACTCTGCGTCACATCAATAACCTGCCCGCGGAAGATATCCGACGTGCGCTTTACTTCTGCACGCTGAGCACCGGTTGCCTTCAGCTTGATTAACATCAGTTCACGCTCGATGTGCTCACCCTCGGTCAGGTCAACCAGCTTTACGACCTCAATCAGTTTGTTGAGCTGCTTGGTGATCTGCTCTACCTGTTCGTCACCCGCAAGAGTAGACAGGGTCAGACGGGATAGGGTCGAATCTTCGGTAGGTGCGACCGTGAGTGTTTCGATGTTGTAGTTTCGCTGGGCGAACAAACCAATCACTCGCGATAAAGCACCAGGCTCGTTTTCCATCAGCACGGAAATAATTCTTCTCATCAGGTTCGTACCCCCTTACTGAGCCACATATCGCGCAACGATCCGTTCGGCGCAATCAGCATTGGATAAACGTGCTCTGACGGGTCAACCATGATGTCGACAAACACAAGCTTGTTTTTGATCGCCATCGCCTCGGCCATCACCGGTTCCAGCTCGTCCCGCGATTCGATCTTGAATCCCACGTGCCCGTACGACTCAACCAGTTTTACAAAATCTGGTAGCGAGTCCATATAACTATGTGAATGACGACCTTCATACTGCATATCCTGCCACTGCTTCACCATACCCAGTGACCCGTTGTTAACGTTGATAATCTTAATGGGCAATCCGTACTGCGAGCAGGTCGAAAGCTCCTGGATATTCATCTGGATACTGCCTTCACCCGTGATACAAACGACCTGCTCGTCCGGGAAGGCAACCTGCACGCCCATGGCCGCTGGCAGCCCAAAACCCATCGTCCCAAGTCCACCCGAGTTGATCCACTTTCGAGGCTCATCAAATGGGTAATATTGTGCTGCAAACATCTGGTGCTGGCCGACGTCGGACGTCACGTACGCCTTTCCGTCGGTTGCCTTATAGACAGCCTGCACCGCTTCCTGCGGCTTTATAATATCCTCACTTTCATCCCTGATAACCGCCAGGCAATCCTGTTTCCGCCACCCTTCGATCTGTTCCCACCATTCCTTCAACATTTGTTGCTGTTTCTCAGAACGCTCAGCAACTTCAGGTTCCAGTAGTTTGATCATTTCATCCAGGACTGTATCTACCGGCCCAACGATAGGGACATCAGCATTAACAGTCTTGGAGATCGATGTGGGATCGATATCGAGATGGATAATTTCTGCATAAGGGCAAAACTTGGAAACAGTATTCGTTATCCGGTCATCAAAGCGGGCACCAATGGCAAACACCAGATCGCTATGGTGCATGGCGTTGTTTGCTTCAAATGTGCCATGCATACCAAGCATGCCCAGAAACTGTCTGTCTGTGCCAGGAAATGCACCCAATCCCATTAAAGTGTTGGTAATCGGGAAACCCAGCAGCCTTGTTAATTCGATGAGTTGGCTGGAAGCGTCTCCCTGAACAACGCCCCCACCCGCATAAATCACGGGCCGCTCACACTTCGCGAGCAACTTGATCGCTTTCTTGATCTGGCCCGTATGACCTCTGGTCGCAGGTGAATAGGACCGCATCGTTACCGTTTCCGGGTAGCTATAGTCGAACAGGTTTGTCGGATCAGTCAAATCTTTAGGAATATCGACGACCACAGGCCCCGGACGACCAGAAGTAGCGATATAGAACGCCTTTTTGATCGTTTCGGGTATTTCCGACGCTGTGCGGACCAGAAAACTGTGTTTCACGATGGGTCTCGAGACACCCACCATATCTGTCTCCTGGAACGAATCTGTACCAATCAGGTGACTTTGTACCTGCCCGGAAATCACCACCATGGGAATTGAATCCATATAGGCCGTCGCTATACCCGTGATCGCATTAGTAGCCCCCGGACCACTGGTCACCAGGACCACACCAGGGCGGCCCGTGGAACGCGCATAGCCGTCTGCCATATGGGTTGCAGCCTGTTCATGGCGCACCAGCACATGCTGAATTCTATTTTGTCTGAACACAGCATCATAGATATGCAGCACAGCCCCACCAGGATACCCAAAAACGTGATCAACGCCCTCGTCCTGGAGGGCCCGGATCAACATGTCCGCGCCAGATAACTTTTCCACGATATACCTCTAATTTTTCCGTAAATTTCGCCCCAAAAGGGGCGGGCATTCTCATGTATCCTGAATGCCTAGTCAAACCTGGCTAAACCGAGCCTGAAAAATGACTATTTTCATCGGTGCGAATAGTGCACAATCTTACAGTAATATTCTGGAAATATTGTTTTTCTGTGATGGTTTACATGAGAAAGTTAGAATCTACCGCAGGTTTGATAGGACTGCTCATTCTAGTCTGTGCAGCAACCTCTAACGCCGAAGATGAGTACTACACTTGGGTCGACGAGGATGGCGTCGTGAATTACTCGGAACATAACCCGCAAGGATTCGATGCTCGCTTTATCACCCGCAGCCAAAGATTTGGATACCAGAGCGAAGAGCCGTTAGAGCAAGAAGCACCAGAGCAGACCGCAACTCAACAGACTGCCGCGCCAGCAGCGGAAGAGGAGCGCGATATTGATGTTGAAATCGCCACCCAAAAAACCCGCATAGATAAGGAAATCGCCACGGCCAGGAAGTCCAACTGTAATATCGGGAAACTAAACCTCGCACAACTCCAGAACTACCATCGCCTTAAGGTTCAGGATGACGATGGACAGGTCAGGGTACTCTCGGAGGAAGAAAAACAATCCAGGATTGATACGGCAAAGACAACCATCAGGGAAAATTGCAGCTAGGCTGATCTTTCAGGATGAGTTGGCCTGGGCACTTACTCCATCCAGATAAACCCGCCCATGCGCCCGGTCACTCCATCCCTTCTGTAAGAAAAAAATCGTGACGAATCACAATAAGTGCATAGACCACCGCCGTAGACTTCAACGCCCAGATTCTGTAGCTGTTCGTTTGCAATCGCATAAAGGTCCATCGAGAACTTATTCTCGGCACTATCGGCACTATCGGCACTCTCAGGGCCTTCAGCATTCTCAGGACGCGCAGCAAACCCTGTCCCAGACGAAAAACTGGCCCTGACATCCTCCCCCACCGTATAGTGGCATGGCCCTATTGCCGGACCCATCCAGGCCAGCATCGAACTCGAACCCAGCGCCATAACCGTCGAGGACAAGACACCATTAGCAAGACCTCTCCAGCCTGCGTGGGCAATCCCTACAATATCGCCCCCCCGTGAAGTAAACATAATAGGCAGACAATCAGCCACCATGATTGCCAGCACCGTTCCCTGCGCTCTTGTGATGCTGGCATCACCCAACCGGTCGGTTGCATCTATATCCGCATTAACGCAGATATCAGTATGGGTTTGTTCCAGCCAGTACGGTTCACCGGGAACATCGATTGAAGCTCTGTTTCGCGCGACCAAAGCTGCGTCGTCGCCGACATGAGATCCGAGATTAAGACTGGCATATGGCGCATGGCTAAAACCACCACGGCGATCTGAAAAGAGCACCTTGATGTTCACGGGCGCCGGCCAATCCGGCTCCAGACTAGCCATATGGCGATTTATCCATACAGAAGGTCCAGCAACTCCGTGAAGTCCTCAGGCGGCTTTACAGTCCACGTCATCTTTTTGCCGGTTACGGGATGCTGTAACGCAAGTTTTTTCGCATGCAGCGCCTGGCGTTTGAAATCCCGGAGCGTATCTGACAGCCATTCATCCCCGGACCTTGGTCGCCTGTAATGCCCGCCATAAGTCGGGTCACCAATCAATGGATTGCCAAGGGATTGAAGATGAACCCTGATCTGGTGCGTTCGACCGGTATCCAACTGGCATTCAACGAGGGCGTGCTCGCCAAACTGCTCCAGGACACGATAATTGGTCCGCGCTTCTTTGCCGTCTCTGCGGATCGCCATTTTTTTTCGGTGAACAGGGTGTCGGCCAATCGCACGATCCACGCGACCCTGCCTCCGGGTGACTACACCGTAAACCAGGGCATCGTATATTCGCGACACAGTTCTTGCCTGAATTTCCTTGACGATATGGTTCTGTGTTTCCAACGTCTTGGCGACGACCATCAAACCGCTGGTTTCCTTATCGAGCCTGTGAACAATGCCGGCCCGGGGGATCGAGGCAAGCCCTGACTCATGATGAAGCAATGCATTTAGCAGGGTGCCGCCGGGGTTTCCGGCCCCTGGATGGACTACCAGCCCTGGCGCCTTGTTGACGACTAGCAGGTGCTCATCTTCGAACACTACATCTAACGGTATATCTTCTGCGCGGTCGTCGTTGTCTTCCTCAAAAACGGATACCTGCACCTTCTCTCCACCGACCAGACGATCCTTTGACTTGGCCGGTTTGCCATTGACGGTCAGATCGCCTGCTTTGATCCATTGTTGCAGGCGAGCTCTCGAGTACTGAGGCAGCAATTCCGACACAGACTGATCCAGTCGCCGAAGAGTGTGTATCTTGGGAATCACTAACTTATGATGTATTTGAAGGGGCACAAGCGCTACTTATTGGGCTTTGCGCAGAGGCTATGGTTTAATTAGCCGATTTTCAAGCACTCAGATCTTACTCATGCGTTATATTACTGTAATCCTACTCTCTCTTGCTCTCATAACCGGTTGTTCTAAAGATGAGGTAGAGGACGATCTGGAAGCTACTGAACTGGCTTACTACACCTCTGCGCAGGATAGCCTCAGGGCCGGCAACTATGCGGGCGCCATCCAGAAGCTCCAGCTACTGGAATCTCGCTTTCCCTTTGGACGGTACGCAGAACAGGCTCAGCTTGAGATTATCTTTGCCTATTACAAAAGCGCGCAGCCTGAAGCCGCACGTTCCGCTGCAGATCGATTTATCCGATTGCACCCCACGCATCCCAATGTCGACTATGCGTATTACCTCAAGGGCATGGTGTCCTATGAACAGGATAAAAACTTTCTATCCAGTTTCATCCCCATGGACCCGTCTACTCGTGACCCAGGTGCCGCCAGGGAATCCTTCCAGGATTTTTCCCAGCTAATCAATCGATTTCCAAACAGCGAGTATGCGCCAGACGCCCAAAAAAGAATGAAATACCTGCGCAACCTGCTTGCTACAGCCGAAATACATGTAGCCCGCTATTACATCAAGCGCGGCGCCTATGTCGCCGCGGCGAACCGGGGCCGTTATGTATTTGAAAATTTCCAGGGGGCCGTGGCGGTACCAGATGCGCTGGCAATAATGGTAGAGGCCTACCAACTGCTGAAAATGAACGATTTAGCAGAGGAAGCCTTGCTGGTACTCAATAGCAACTACCCTGAACATAAGTCCCTGGACGATCAGGGAAACTTTAGAAAGAACAAAGGTATTCGAGCCAAGGGTCGTGGCTGGCTGAATGTGGTGACTTTTGGGCTCTTAGGCTAGCAACAGACCATGAAGCAGTTCGACCAGTCATTCTTGGAAGAACAAATAAAAGCCCAACAGGCCACAATATTCAGGATTTATAATTATTACCGCGTATTAATCTCTTTCCTGTTCCTGTTCCTGTTCCTGTTCCTGGACCCCAATCTTAATGATTTTGTTGGCAAGGTAGACCCGGAACTTTTCAAGATCACCATCTTCAGTTACATCATTGTTAACGTAGTGCTCGGCATCGCTACGCTGTTCGCCAACGTTAACTTTCTGTCAAAACCGATGACTGCAATCTTTGTGATTATCGGGGACATCATCGCCCTAACGCTACTGATGTCTGCCAGCGGCGGGGTCAGTTCCGGGCTCGGTAGCTTCCTGTTCTTTACCCTCGCTTTCGCCGGAGGCATGGTTTACGGCCGAGTATCGACCGTGCTACCAGCGATCGCCTTTATCCTGACAATCTATGGCGAGTTCTATCTATTTTTTCTTAATGAAAATGATATCCAAAGTTTCTTCCAGGCCGGGCTCCTGGGAATCGTCTACTTTGTAACCAATATCCTGTTCCAGACCCTGTCACGCCAACTACAAAAACGACAGACCGAGGTTTATACGCTGGAACAAATCAACCAATTGGTCATTGGTGGTCTTCGGACAGGTGTTGTGGTGCTGACTAACGATAGTAAACCAAGGCTGATGAACCAGTCCGCAGAGAGGTTTCTTTCTACACCCATTCAACCTGGCTCTGATTATGAAAGTGTTCCCGATAACCTCCTTCACGCTGTCACCCGCTGGCGGGATGATCCTTCGCACGGTGAAGTAACCTTTAACGTGACTGCGACAGGCAAGGAGCTTGTTGCAACATTTTCGGAATTGCATACGCCCTCGCCGGAAGCCGATACGCTCATCTTTCTTGAGGACAGCACCGAAGTTCAAAAGCAGGCACAACAACTCAAGCTGGCTTCCCTCGGCCGACTCTCCGCCAACATCGCCCATGAAATCCGAAATCCGCTCGGCGCCATTAGCCACGCAGCTCAGCTATTAGGGGAATCAAAAAACCTCGACAAAGGTGACGCTCGCCTGTGCGAGATCATTCAAAACCACAGTGTCAGAATGAATGGCGTTATCGAAAACGTACTACAGCTGTCGCGAAGAAAATCAGCAGAGCCGCAAATAATTATACTGGCCCAGTGGCTGTCGAACTTCGTGACAGAGTTCGAAACCAATGGGCAGGAAAAACCCCAGATCACGGTACTGCTGGATCCCAACGATACCGTCATAACAGCAGACCCACTTCATTTATCACAGATTATGGAGAACCTTTGCCAAAATGGCGTTAGATACAGCAAAAAGAAAACAAGCGAACCGAGACTGGCGATACGGGGTGGAAGGGACCCCCAGACACGCTTACCGTTCCTTGAAATTATTGATTACGGACATGGTGTTGATGAGGAATTAGTGTCCAACCTCTTCGAACCATTCTACACTACAGAAACGACCGGAACGGGTCTTGGCCTCTATTTATCAAGAGAACTATGTGCCGCGAACGATGCTCGACTTAATTACAAACGAGCAGACACGGGCGGAAGTTCGTTCAAGATAACTTTCACGGAACCATAAAAACCAATGCCAAAGAAGAAGGCACTTATTGTCGATGACGAACCTGACATTCGTGAGCTTCTGGAGATCACACTGGGTCGTATGGGCATCGAAACATTAAGCGCAAAAGATCTAACCTCTGCCAAGGCGCTATTACAAAACAACGAATTCGACTTCTGTATGACAGATATGAACCTGCCGGACGGTAACGGCATTGAGCTCGTCCAACACATTAACAGCAACTTCCCACAGGTACCCGTTGCAATGATCACCGCACACGGCAGTATAGATTCCGCGGTTGAAGCATTGAAAGCGGGTGCATTCGATTTCGTTTCCAAGCCAGTCAACCTCGAACTCTTGCGGAGTCTTGTCGACACAGCGCTGAACCTGAAGCCCCTGGACACCAAAACCGCCATCGATTCACCCAGCCTTCTGGGTGAAACAACTGTAATGATCGCACTGCGCAAGCAGATATCAAAACTGGCGAGAAGCCAGGCTCCTATCTATATCAGTGGCGAATCCGGCAGTGGTAAAGAGCTGGTGGCAAGATCGATTCACGAAAATGGTCCGCGTGCCGGGGGTCCATTCATTCCCGTTAACTGCGGTGCAATCCCCAGCGAGCTAATGGAAAGCGAGTTTTTTGGTCACACCAAGGGAAGTTTTACAGGCGCGGTAGCTGACAAGGAAGGCCTCTTCCAGGCTGCCAATGAAGGAACGCTTTTCCTGGATGAAGTAGCAGACCTCCCCCTTCCAATGCAGGTGAAGCTGCTCCGAGGTATTCAGGAGAAGGCGATCCGGCCGATTGGTTCGCAGCAGGAACTAAGTGTTCATGTGCGAATTCTGAGCGCAACTCACAAGGACCTGACAACCGAGGTTGAGCGCGGGACCTTCCGGCAAGATCTTTTTTACCGTATTAATGTCATAGAGCTCCACGTGCCAAGCCTTCGGGAGCGCGCTGAGGACATTCCTGTTCTTGCCGAGGATTTACTCAGCAGGATTGCAGATGACTACCAGGTCCCGAAGCCCAGGCTCAGCAGCGAGGCGATCAACGAACTCACCAGGTATCATTTCCCCGGGAATGTTCGAGAGCTTGCGAATATCCTGGAAAGAGCCATCACGCTGTGTGAGCACGATATCATCATGCCTGACAATCTGCAGTTGACCCTTACGTCTCCGACAGACGAGCAATTCACCAAACCAGTATACGATGGCGAGGGCGACGCGCGGGAGCCAGAAGAGGCTATTGATAAAACACCCGGATCAGCGCTACCGAAAGATGAGGAGTCGCTGGATTCCTATCTGGAAAATATTGAAAAGAGCCTCATCGTTGACGCCCTTGAAACAACTCGATGGAATAAAACAGCAGCGGCCAGGAAGCTGGGTATTACCTTCCGCGCGTTACGCTACAAGCTGAAAAAACTGGGCCTGGATTAGACTCACCTGTTGACTGGTTAAACGCTCGCACACCTGGACGAGAAGTCCTGCATTAATCCCACAGCTCCCGCTCTAATCTGATGCCAGATAGCATTATTAGTAACGGGACACTGTTATGCGCGGCCTTCGATCTGGATATTCCACCTTCGAGATGATCACAGTTCTGGGGATTAGCCTGACGTTGATGGCATTCGTGATTCCGCCCATTAACGCCATGCTCATTCGCATTAAAACGACATCCTCAATCAATCGGCTGGTCGCCGCCGTCAACTTTACCCGTCACACAGCGGTGCAATACCACACGGTCGCGACATTATGCGCGACAAAGGCTAACGGAAAATGTGGCGCTTCCTGGGCAGGTGAACTTTCGGTGTTCCTGGACAGGAACAGAAACGCAAGGCATGAACCTGAAGAAAACCTCATCGCTCGTATATCAAACAATAACTCTGATAACTCAGTTACCTGGCGTGCATTCCAGAACAAACAGTACCTACAGATGACGTCGATGGGATATACGAAATTTCAAAACGGGAATTTTGTCGTCTGCCCGGCCGACGCCAACCCGAAGTATGCACGCCAGATCGTGATCAATGTACAGGGCAGGGTCAGGCAGAACCGTTCGGTCGATAAGGCTGGACACCCCATCGACCGGAAAGGTCGGCAGCTTAGATGTTAGAATTCAACTTCAAGGTTTGAGTCAAGTTCTTTTATCGCCATCGCCAATCTTGCATGCCCAAGCTCGAAGTACTCCATCTCTACTTTCATCCCAACGGACAGAAGTTCGAGTGATCCAGCCGAGGTCCCATATAACGAAATGTCCGTCACATTTTCGCCAAAAGCGGGGCTGACTTGGTAGTCATAACCGCTGACCTGGATCGTTCTGGTCACATAGTTCAGCTCAACAATAACGCCATTTTCAGACCTTTTAAAAGCCTGACCATCCAACCCTTGCAGCATTTCATCGAAGGTCTCTGCTAACACAACTAACGGCATCATCAAGACAAGTAACATCAGTAACTTTTTCACCCTATTTCTCCTAATCTACCGTTTCTAGTCGCTTCCATGACAACCGGCCTGTGTTTCCGCTTACCGACGTGTTCGTTGAAATAATGTGCAGCTCCCGGCCATACTGGGTCACTCGTTTATTATCGATGAACGTCGAGTCTGTGGGCGGCGAAGGGTCCTCAAGGATGATACCCGCAGCCGTATAAACGCCGCCTATATCGTCGCTACCATCGAAGGTACCGTCGTCGTTCAGGTCAAACACGGTTCGATTAAAGCAGATTGAACCACCGGTAGCCGGGCAGAACGACAAGACTGCACCACCCGCCAGCCCAACGCAACTCCCAGCTTCCCTTGGGAAGATAGAGTTCACGAACGCGATGCCACCACGCAACTGTATGTTTCTTACAGCCCTCTCACCAGGAAGCTCGGCTGGAGAACCTGGCAAAGCGCCTGCCGCTGGAGAATCAAGATCGTTATACCAACCTTTTTGAGCACCAGCGACAGTATAGTCAACATCATTATCTGAGAGGGTTCTTAACTTGCCCAACGCATCGTCAACATTGGTATAACTTTGGGCCTGAAGTTCGGACTTCAATACAAGCCTTGCCCCAAGCCGATCCCAGATACCGTAAATAGACTGGGTTTCTCCATCGGTAGAGTCGCCGTTGCGCAGATAAGCACCTGTGCCAAAAATGATTATAAAGCCTTCATCTTCCGTAGGGTGAACGACGGCAAGCGGTTGAGTGGTGATCGGCTGGTTTTTCTCATCTGCTGTACCTGGCCTGTACTGGGCCTTAAAAATCTTGGTCACACTCCAGTTATTGAAATCAGCGTCAGTCATGTCAAAACGGAAGAAGTTACCCTGCAGGTCACCGGCGTAAGCATAGTCGGCAGTGCCGTTGCCATCTGCATCGATGAGCCTGGGTTCACCCAGACCGTTTGGAACACCTGTTAGCGCACCGAACCCGGTATCCAATTTAACAAAGTCCTGCGGATCGCCATCCTGACAGGTAGCGGGATAGCTGCCATTAGGGATAACATTATGGTTAACGTCAGGGTGACACCACGTGCCATCTAATCCACCTTCAAGGAACATAACCAACAACTTGGCAATACCTGCGGTAGAGTTGTAACCATTACCCGCTACTGCGACCCAGATGTTTTCAAAGTCATCATCCAACATGTTACTCATCACGATAGTCGGCACACTCAACGTGTAGCCAAGGTCTTTGACGGGCTGTGACGGTGACAACCGATCCTGACGCTGGTCATCTACATCACCGTCCCCGTCTGCGTCAGTAAGCAACGGGTTACCCAACCCGTCAGTCGGGTAAGTGTCATCCTCATCAGTGAACTCCCACAGCACTACCTGATCTGACGTAAGATCACCAAACGCGGTTGGATCAGTAATGTCCAGCGCAAAGTAAGCTTTACCGCCACCTCCCTGGCCACTGACCAGGATGGTCCGCCACTCTTTATCACCATCACCGTCGACATCTAAGTAGACATCGTTGATGGCTGGTGTCGAATCCACAAAGTATTTATGGGTATATTGGTAATCGAGCAAATTCGTAACCCTATTACTGTAGGTGCCGGTAATCAGATTATTCGGCAAATAGCCGACCACTTCATCACCAGTTTCAGCATGGAACCCATGCAACATGCCATCATTAGCGGCAACGTAAATTACAGACTCGCGATCCTTATTGTCGAACCGAAACTGTGAGTAGAGACCCGCACCCTCAGGGAACGGCGCACTGCCTCTGCGTAACCTCGATGGAGGACCAATGAAGGTGGGCGCTGAGTGCACAATATCACCCAGGCGACCGGCGATGCCTGGACGTTCCCGGAAGTTACCAACAGGACGTTCGTTAGCATTGTCACCTCGCAGGTACGACACGCGCTGGCTTATCACCGTGTCTATTGGATCGCCACCAGGTGCCACGCTAAAGGCTGCCCTTTGGGCGGTGTTGAGAGCAGCCGGCCTAAAGGGTATTCCATCTTGGCCGTTATAGGTCAAAATCACGCGGTCGCTCGACGCTATTGCATCTAGTTGGGTGGCCGCCTCCCAGACAGGCTCCTCTGTTACGACGCCATCAGGGGAAATTCTCTGCGCGATCAGATCGCCAGTATTGGTCTTTGTGTTATAGAAAGAACGGAATACCAGCGTGTCCTGGAGAATTTCCTGTGAGTTAAATGAGACAGCCGATGCTGCGCCACTTCCCTGCTGGAACTCTGCAAAAGCTTTCTCCAAGGCCTCTGAAAACTCCAGGGGATTTGCCGCACTGAGATACTGACCACGCCCGTTGAGCGCAGCGTGCCGCATATCATCGATCTTACTCTCCGAATTGGTTGGGTTGCCCCAGTTAAAGGTAGTGGTGTAGTTCGTTGGTACGTCTTCTTCTTCGACAAGACCGTTTACACCAAAACCAACCGTGAAAGTCTTCATATGCTGGTGCATCAGGACATTAGAATTGTCCCTGAACGCATCTTCCGCAGCGCCAGCGATATCCCTTGCCGAAGTCTGCACTTCATCCTGAAGCCCTGGGTGTATATCCTCTTCGTAGTACTTCATCGCAACGTCGGCCAAGGTATCGGAGGCTCCGCCAGCGTATACGCCACCATCGAAATCTGTATTGTTATTGTTGTCAGAATTTCCGATCGAAGGGCTGCTTCCGTTCCACGCACCATCAGAAATCAACAGCGTAAAGTTTTGCTGGCAGTTACCGTTGGGCGCTGCTAAAACTGGGCACGCCGAATCTCCCGGGGCCGAATTACTGCTTGAACCATAGATGTCTCCACTTTTGCAGGCAAAATGTCGACCCGCTCCCCTCAGCGCTTGCCTTAGTGGCGTACCACCACTAGAGTAAGTCTCGTAAATTGTATTGAGTAAGTCTGCCTTGGCGCCCGTTCTCTCAGAACTGTTCATAGTCCTGATTGGCTCATTGGGTCTAGTCGGGCGAAGGGTGGTGAAGCCCACCCGAAGGTTCTCGGACCCTGCTATTACCCTGCCGAGGGCCGACTTAGCGGTAAACTCTCGAGTTCGTGAGTAGGTGAACCAGTTTGCAAAGTTCTGCAGTTCCTCCTGAAAGGAACAGGAATTATCCGAGGTGACACAATCCGTTCTGGATTCCGGTCTGGGGTAGCTATCTGACCCACCTTGTGACGCAGGCTTAATCTCAACCAGAAGCCCATCAGATAGGCATCTCGCTTCGTTAACCGGGTCAATAGGCCAGGTTCGCACGCAATAGCTAGCGTCAGAGCCCTTATAGGGAGAAGGTGTCGCGTCAAGGTCCGGGTTAACTTCTGAGGCATCCTTGTTTACCCAGACATAGTAGCGCGGCAGGTAAAGGTTAACGTTCGTGTAATTGCCGTTACTCCCGTACGCGGTATACTGCTGATTGTCGAGCAGGTTAGTCGAACTCCCATTGGGCGAAACCGGATTATGCAATGCGCTTGCCGGGTTTGAAGGAGGGTAACTAAGCCCACCCGGCGCCAACCCTACCCATGGCTCGTAGCGGGTGTTCGGATTGTAGTACACCTTGTTATATCGCGAATTTCGCAGACGCCAGTAACCCGTATTAGTCTGTGCTTTTTCGCTCGCCGCACGGTATCTGTAACTATTACTCGTTGCCTTACTGAGAGTATAAAGCGCTCTATTTCCACCAAAACGATATTTACCCGACTCTCCTTCTGTGAGGATATCCCAGCTCATAGAGCCTGAATCATCGTGAACCACCAGGACATTCGCCTCGGTACCCAGCAACAGTTCGAGCGGAATCTCGGCAAGATCAAAATCAACCTCGACTACACCGTCAGTCGAACCCGTTGGCGCAGAGCCTCCTTCATTAACGATGATCGTGACATAGTTGCCGTCAGTACATGTCTCCGCAGATGGGACCGCCGAGTCACATACAGTAAAAAAGAAACCCTCCGCCCCGAAGAACGATGCACTCGGCCTAAACGTGAATGTACCGTCACTATTAAATGCCTCCAAAACACCGCCCTGATCAGTCGTTAAGCTAGTGACGGAAAAGTACAAGGTATCCGACGTTCGAGTGCAGCTTAGGTCACTTGGATCGCAGGCCAACCCGTCAATCACCGTGTTATCAATACGATCCACAACGCTGCCGAGCCCGTTACCGACAGAAACGAAAAGGCCATCACCCTGATCCATGGTGTATACGATTTCCGTAGGCACTCTAGGTAAATCGTTAGCTGGCGTCACCAAAACTGTCACCGTTGCGCAGCTGTCATCCACTGGCGAATGGACTGCATCTCGGATGCAATAGGTAAAAGAGTCCTCACCATTAAAATTTAGCCCGGGCCGGTATATGATGGAATTTTCTCCAACCGTAAATCCGATTAACGTCGAGTCAGCTGTCTGCCCTCCCAGGCATTCATCGCTCGAGCAACTGACCTCCCCATTCATCGCAATGGAAAAGTCCCCCGTGTTAGACGTATCGACCAATCGCGAAGTGGTTCGCCATGCACGCGGTATACCCTCGGAATCCGTGATTTGCTGACCTACTCTAATCACATAGGCAGGCTCGTCACCCAGCTGATCGTTAGACAGAACGTTGAAGGTGATAGGGGCACCATCTTCTTCCATCACCAGCCCAGCAAAAACACTGTAATGATCGTCAAATGCCTCTGGCTGCGCTGCGTCAACAACCGGTATCGTGATTGTAATGGTGACTGTGGCATCCCCCGTGTTACCCCCTGAATCGATCACTTGAAAGGTAAACGCATCCGCCAGGTTAGCCGTGCCATCGTGGGTATAGCTAAAGGTCCCGTTAGCCGCCAATACCAAGGTGCCGTTACTGGGTCCTGACACCGGCGTCGTATTGACACTGTGAGTGTCACCCGAGTCCGCGTCGATTAAACCCTGCAACAGGTTAGCCCCTGTATCAAGATCGCTCTGGGTCACTGATTCGGCCTGGTTCACCGTGACGCTATTGGCTTGCGGCGCCGGATCGTTATCATTTACTTCTGTGACCGTAATGATCACCATGGCGCTGCCCGTATTACCGGTCGAATCGATCGCCTCAAAACGAAAGCTGTCACTGAAATTCTCGGAACCGTCGTGAACATAGCTAAATGTGCCGTCGGCCGACAATGACAAGGCGCCGTTACTGGGACCTACCAATGGCGTTGTATTCACAGTATGCGTATCAGCCACGTCTGCGTCCGTTAGACCCTGCAAGAGATTAGACCCTGTATCCAAATCGGTCTGATCTGCTGATTGTCCCTCTGCGACGGTCAAACTATTTGCCTGCGGCACCGGGTCATGATCATCTTCCTCAATGACGGTTATCGAGACCGATGCGCTACCCACGTTACCATTTGAATCAATGGCCTCAAACGTGAAGCTGTCACTAAAGTTTTCAGTACCATCATGGGTGTACGAAAACGTACCGTTAGCTGATAGTGCCAAAGTGCCGTTGCTAGGACCTGACACCGCTGCAGTATTTACCGTGTGGGTATCACCTGCATCATTGTCGGTTAAACCCTGCAACAGGTTATTGCCAGTATCCAGGTTACTTTGGGTCGCCGTCTGCCCCTTAACCACGGTAAAACTATTCCCCTGCGGCACGGGATCATTATCGTTCAAGCCATTGATTACCAGGGAGACGCTTTGGACCGCAGACTCATTGCCACCGACGTCGGCAACCTGCACATCAAAACTATATGAGTCCTTAACTTCGGCATCCGGATCGTTCACTAGCGTCACTTGCCCACTCGATGAATCTATTGAAAAAGAAGCGTCATCAGCGCCCCCAGCAAAACTGTAAATTAGCGGTTCTGTATCGTACAACCCAGCGGTAGCATTAGCAGTTACGGTATAGATAACTTGACCCGCGCCGCTGTTTTCATCGATCGCTGGCGCCGTAGGACCCGATGTTACGGTGAGATTGGTCGCGCCCACGGTAACCGTCAGAATCCCACAGGAGTCATTATTGATACCAGGGCTATTGCAACCGGCATTATTGTTGTCTTTGTTCCTGGTAAAATTCTTTCTCTTGCCATCTTTGATTCTATAACGGATGGATCCAGTACCCTGCGCCCCGGGCGTTAGCGAAATACTCACTGCATTGAAATAATCAGACCTGAGCAGAAACGCATCATTACAGCGCGCCTCGTTAACCAAAGAGGCAGCTGACATCGGGCCACTGTCGGTAATCTTAAAGGAGCCATTCCGATTCTGCGTCGTCAAAGGTGCTTGTTTTCCGTTCAGGTTATCGTTGTCTTGATGACAAAAAATGAAACTGGTCTCACCTAACGGCACGGTAACCTGGTCATCAACCGCAAGAACGTGGGTACCGTCAGAGTTCTTGTGCGCTAACGCGAAGGAACAACAAAGTTGGACCGTGCAAAACACACTTAACGCGAATAATCGTGACGCCCATTTATGTCGTCCAAAGGTAAAATAGTTGCGCATAGGTTTTCTCGATTTATCAATTTTACGTGCTGCTCCGTTCTACCGAACGAACGCCAAGAATAATATACAGGCAAGATATAGCTTGTAGCCGAACCATTGACTCAAGGGTCGAATTAACTGAACGAAAGGTTCTACTTCGCTCTTTTAGCGACCTAAAATTGCTTCCCGTAGGTTCCTTGAATCATGACTTGCGCAGCTGCAGTGGCGCCATATCCCCGAGCAGTCACTCGAAAAACCTCAGTTTGACCAGCCCCTATATCGTCGCCGATATTATCAAGATTCAGTGCATCTGCATCTGCAATGATTGTTTGTACGTGCTCGACGATATATTTTGGCGGAGTTGCCACACCGGTAACGTTGATTGTACTATCTATAAACCCAGTGTCGCCGGTCCAGTCCAACTCCTTCCAGTTTGGAGCGGCGCAGGGCGCTGCCTCAAAGTAATAACCATCCCGTACTATAAAGGTTGGGCATTCATCGCCAGGGGGAGGGAGAACGCCAAAATCAGTCGTCAGGCTGTTAAGATTCTCCAGAAGATCTTCTCCGTCTCGCAGCGCCACTTCCGCTGCCTGAAAAGCGAGATTCCCATCATTGGCGTTGCGCGCCATCCGTAGCTGCAGTGACGTCGTCTGAATCGATGAAACTCCTAACATTGTCAGTAACAGCAACATGACCAGGCTCATGAACAAGACGATACCCTCTTGTTTTTGTTTGTTGTTCCCTGTCTGCTTGTTTCGCTTCATCATCATTAGCTTCTGTTTCTGAGCATAAAAGTTTGGGTGAAAGCTCGGCGTATCAAACCGTCTATCGCTGCTTCATCTTCACCTGTATAGCAGTTTTGGATAATACAGCCGTGTGTTGGGGCGCTGGAACCACCAACATCATCAATAGAGTTAGCGATCACCGTGACTCGAATGGTCACGACATCTTTCAGGCTTACATCGTTGATTGAGCTCACGTATTGGTTTGGAGTAAGGTCATCGTCGGTCGATACACCATAAAGAATTTGCAGATTTTCGATCCCCTCAACAAGTTCAACCGGGGATGTTGTTCCGGATTTTCTCCACAGTGAGAGCGGCGCTTGGCCACTATTGTTTTCCCCTTCACCGGGAGCAATAAAGTAAGTGTTCGTCTCAATGGCACTAACATAAGCGTCTGTATCAAAGCTGTTTTTAATCGCCAATCTCGCAAAACTATTCCCCCAAGGGACCGCTATGTCAACGTCGTGCTCAATAACGATCGGATCCGACTCGGTTGATAAGCCGGGCACTGGGCCAGTCACCTGAAATATCGTCGCTTTCTCGCAATCGTGAATCATTGCAAGATCACCTACATCGAAACCAAGTTCGGTGCCATCGGCGGGCTTCACGACTTCAATATCATCGGTGGCGTTTACAAGCGCCTCTGCCAAACGGGTTTCAACGTCTTGTTGCGAAAGGCTCCTTATTGTTATGACATCTGTGCCACTTACAATGTTGTCTGTATTAATGCCTGTGCCGGCAACAAACACATTGGTATTCGTCCCGTTAACTGTCGTTGGCAGATCGTCCAGCTCCGGATTCCAGGCACGATCTACGTTAGAAGCGTTATAGCCCTCGAGCCCACTTCTTAGATCAAATTCATAGGGTATGTCGTCACCACTTGCCGCGGTCCAGAAAAGCTGTTCATTACTCGAAAAACATCCAAAATAACCTGCCTTGTAGATATCACGACCAATAAAGTCGAGCGAAAACCGGGCAGATTCCTGCATCCGAGACTGTCCTGTCATCACGCCATACGTTTCAGAGTTGGCACTGAATAACTGCACAACCCCAGCAGTAATAACTGACCCGACGGTCAACGAGATCATCAGCTCGACGAGGGACAAACCTTTCTGCAGCAAACGATACATCAGTTGATCCTTGCCCGAAGCGTGACCGAGCTAAAGGTCTGGTTCTTAGATTGGCTCTCAACCCACTGGACAATCACACAGGATTCCCCGGCCTCAACGGGGCAATTCGTTTCGTCTCCGATATCCGCTATTTCTCCTTGTCCTCCAGGCAGTGACGAACCTGTCACACCCAAGGTGACGCAAATTTCAAAAGGATTGTTGCTGGCATCCAGGTGATTGATCGAGCAGCGCCACCATGCAATGTCGAAGTCTTTCATCTGGGCCGCGGTACAGCTGTCAGCAACACAGTTGGACGCCGACGGCGGCGGCGGATCTTGAAAATCAACCCCAGCATAATTTTCAAGCGGGTTTGCGCGCATCCGATCAAGCATGTCACCACCCAGCATGAGTGCTTCTGAACGAAACAATGAGCTCCTGTTTTGTTGCAGGCTTAGCACCTGTAATCCTGCGACACCAAGAATGCCAACTGACATGATGACGACTGAAACAAGCACCTCGATCAGGGAGAAGCCTTTTTGTCGTTGTCGGGAAAGTAAAAGCGTTTTCATATCAGCAATCCGGCTGCACTGAAGGGGGGGTGGGATCACCGGGTTCTGCTTCTCTCCAGACCTTGGGCCTACCGATCAGCGCCAGCTGGATCCGGCGACCGAGCTGCCCATCCAGACATAGATCAAGGTATCTAACCTGGTTGCTTGTTCCACTCAGCCCTCCCCGGCCATTGAATTGAATCGAGGTACGGGGCGAATCCCAGTCGCCGCTGTTTGGGGCGTCATCTACGCCCTCAAGCGTCGCTCCTCCGGTCAGGGCAGGGAAGCGCCTGATAACTGTATTATCTGCGTCATCGGTGCAGTCTCCCGGATTGTCAGTGATGAGGCAGTATCCGCCACCGAACTCATTCCCGGCGGTACCAACCAGGGCCTGCAGGCTGACAATGTTGCCAATTCTGCTTGCCTCGGACCTGGCCAGGTTTATGGCCATGGTTAAATCATTAGCTTGAGTTGCCAGCCGGTTTCTTTGCAGCATTCCCTGAAAGCTGGGCACAGCAATAGACATGCCGATACCGATAATCACGATAACGAACAACATCTCTATCATAGTGAAACCTTCGAAACGCCTCATACAACTCCCATAAACCGGTACCCGATGTAAATCAGGCCTCCAGCGATTCTATAGAATTGTCATGACATGAGCGCCTGACCCCGATAAGCGGGAACAATCGGGTGACAGGTGGTCAGGCCTCTAAAAGACCAATTCCGTCCCGTCTGATTGAAGGCTATAACACCTGTCATCGCAGGTACCACTGTCTGGGGTGGCGGTGATTGTATAACTTTGCGCCAGGGGAGGAATCTCCCTCGCCAGGTCGTATCGCCTGGCAGCAAACGTACCGCTGGCGGGCGACCAGAGCGTACACTCCGCTTCGCCGTCGACGTAAGTGAAGTCATTCGCGTAGAAACGCTCCAGTGTCATTCCACAGGCTTTCACGTCCGCCTGGGCCTGCCCGTGATAGGTATCCTGTATATAGCCCTGATAACTGGGATAGGCAATGGAACTAATCACCCCAATAATTGCCAGCGCAATCATCAATTCAACCAGGGAAAATCCTTTCATCTTCATAACATCACTCCGATGCGGTTTTGTTGGCATTATGCGTATTCAAATAAACCCCGCTATTACATCCGCAGGATCTCAGCAGAGATCTGCTCGACCTGTTTGACCTGGACGCTAAACAAAAGGTCCTGACCCGCAAGTGGATGGTTAAAGTCCACCTCAACCAACTCGTCGAACAACCGATTGACTACCCCCGGGCGCTCGCCGCCTTCACCATCGGAAAAAGAAACGACCAAGCCCTCTACCAGCTCTTGTGACACATCAAAAAGCGCCCTTTTCATCATATGAACGTTTTCTTCGTTGGGCAGTCCGAAGCCCTGCTCCGCAGCAATGGGCAGTTCCCCTGAATCGCCGGCTTTCATGCCATACATTGCAGCCTCAAAACCTGGCAGCAGACTGCCATCACCCACTTCAAAGGTCGCTGATTCATCACCGGTAGAATCAATGACATCGCCTGCGGCAAGCGCCAGCTTGAAGATCAGGGTTACCCTGGTTCCAGGCCCAATCGGGACATTATTCATTTGTATGCCCCCGTTTACCTTGCCTGAACATATCAATAATCAACAATCCTGCACCTATACTGATGGCCGTATCTGCAATATTAAAGGCTGGAAAGTAATACGCCTCGTAATGGAAAACCAGAAAATCGACCACATAACCCTGAACCGCCCTGTCAACAAGGTTACCCAAAGCACCACCCAAAATAAACGCCAGAGCGTGTGCCAGCAATCGCTGCTCCCTGTGAATACGATATAGCCACCCACCAATAAACAGGCTTACCGCCAGAGAGACAGCCACAAGGAAGCCTTTTTGCCAGCCACCCGCATCGGCCAGGAAACTAAACGCCGCACCGGTGTTGTGCAAAACGGTGAGTTTAAAAACCGGCAGAACCTCAATCGACTGGCAATTACCAGGGACACACAATGGCAGAAACCCAGCCATAAAGTTTTTAGTCAGCTGATCGACAACCAGAAATACCGTACTAATAGAAAAATAGTACCACACCGTCATGCGCCTCTGAAGAAGACCTTAGCGTCTTCAATATCGTTCATAATGGCTGCTTTTAATGCTTCTATCCCTGCGAATTTCTTTTCCTCCCGGATCTTCTGCCGGAAGACTACCTTTGCTGTCTTACCATAGATATCATCAGAAAAATCGAACAGGTGCACCTCCAGAATAGGTTTTAGGGTGTGGTCATCAATGGTCGGGCGAACGCCCACATTCGCGACCCCGGGGAAGGCCTGACCATCAAACAACATTTCAACCGCAAAAACCCCGGTGATCGGTGCAACATAACGGTTTAGCTGAATATTCGCGGTAGGAACACCCAGCGTTCTTCCTATCTGGCGTCCATAAATGACTTTGCCGGAAATAGAGTAAGCATAACCGAGCAGGCTCTCCGCCAGCTCAAAATCACCCTGGGCAAGGCTTTCCCTTATGCGGGTACTGCTGACGCGTTCATTGTCATGAGAGATCGTATACATATTGATGACGTCAAAATGATGGGACTTTCCAACATCCTGCAGATATTTAAAGTCGCCACTTCGATCAAATCCAAAATGAAAATCGTCACCCACAAAGAGCGCTGAAATACCGATTTCCTCAACCAGTATCCTGACGAACTCCACTGCGGTCATGGTCCTGGCTTTCTCATCAAACTTAACGCAATAAACGTAGTCAATTCCCTGATCAGAGAGCAGGTCGACCTTCTCTCGAAACCGGGTCAGCCGCGCCGGGGCATCGTATAAATCAAAAAACTCTTTTGGCTGGGGCTCAAAACAAATCAACATGGCAGGCACATTCAACTTGTCTGCCCTGGCCCTGACTTCTTTCAATATCGATTGGTGCCCTTTGTGAACGCCATCGAAGTTACCTATCGTGACAATTGCGCCACGATGTTTTTCCCTGACGTTGAGTAGTCCTCGAATAACTTCCATTAGCGAACCAACTGTTGGTACCTGAATCCAGTACAGAGCAGTACAGCCGCATAACTTACAGCACCAGCGAAGCAGATTAAAACGATAGTGACCATTCTGGAGACAAAACCTTCACTGATCCAGTAAGTCATGTCTGGAAGAATGAGGTAGAGCACCAGCAGCATGACAAGGCTGGAGATCGAAATCTGCAAAAGAAATGACCTCCATCCCGCAGAAAAATGAAGCACATCGGCCCTGAGAAGCCCGAACAGCAGCAAACCAGCATTAAGAAAGGCGGAAATACTTGTCGCCATAGCAAGACCAACATGCTTGAACTGCCAGACCAGGGCAAAGTTCAGCACTATGTTAGCCACCAGGGCGAATATCCCATACCTGACCGGTGTACGTGTGTCTTGCCTTGCGAAATATCCGGGTGCCAGCACCTTCACCATCATGTGTCCGAGAAGCCCAACCCCATAGGCAGCAAGGCTGTAACTTGACATGGCAACATCACGGACCGTCAGTTCTCCCTGGTAGAACAGGGCTGCAATCAGTGGCTCTGCCAGATAGACGAGCGCCACTGTCGCCGGGACTCCAAAGAGCAGCACCAGCCTGAGCGCCCAGTTCAGTGTGCCGGAAAAGGCTTCACCTGATTGAGTGGTATGTTCACGGGACAGGCTCGGCAGGATCACTGTAGCAACGGTGATGCCGAACAGTGCCAGTGGCAACTCCAGCAAGCGGTCCGAGTAGTAGAGCCATGACAGACTGCCCGTTTCCAGGAAAGATGCCAGCAATGTATCCACCAGCAAATTGATCTGGCTAACGGAAGCCCCAAACACAGCCGGCAGCATCAGCCAACCAATTCTTTTTACGCCAGGGTCTTTAAAATCAACTGATGGTAACGGCAACAGGTTCTCTCTGGCCAGGAAAGGGAGCTGGAAGGTGAGTTGCGCAACACCCGCAACCAAAACCCCCCATGCCAGAGCCATCACGGGAACGTCAAGGTAGGGTCTTAAAAGAACAGCACTGGCAATCAGGGAAATGTTTAGCAGAACCGGGGTAAATGACGGTACAGCAAACTTGTCGTAGGTGTTCAGCACGGCACCTGACAGCGCGGTCATTGAGATCAGGAACAGGTAGGGGAACGTGAGGCGCAACATATCGACCGCCAGGTCAAACTTGCCCGTGTCCCCGTGGTAGACAAATCCGGGGGCAAACACGCCAATAACGACCGCCGCACCAAGAACCCCGGCAAGCGTCAGAAGCGCCAGGATTGCTCCCAGGGAACCCGCTGACTTGCCTATCAAGGCTCTGACTTCTTCGCGGGTCCGGTTTTCCTTATAGTCGGTCAATACAGGGACAAAGGCCTGCGCAAAGGCACCCTCGGCAAACAGCCGACGGAAAAAATTAGGTATCCTGAACGCCAGGAAGAACGCATCAGCACCTGCCGCTGCACCAAAGAAATAGGCAACGACCATGTCCCTCGCCAATCCGAAGACCCTCGAGAGCATTGTCATCAGGGAAACGACGAAGCTGGACCGGAGCAGCTTGCCTGACAATGAGTTGTTGGGTTGTTCCATTGTTAATTTACTGCCTTTGAGGCTGGATCATCTCACAGCACGGTACAAAACGGCGCAGGAAACTGATTGACAATTCTGAGGTAAATCGCCATAGTCCGCGCCTACTTTTTTCCAGACCAGGTAACTACCTAGTGGCAAACTCAGCTCAATCCAAGAAACGAGCACGACAAAATGAATCCCGTCGCAGACATAACACGAGTCAGCGATCTACATTCCGAACCGCAATCAAGAAAACCCTTGCTGCCGTCGACGCCGGAGACTATGAATCTGCAAATGCGGCCTACATTAGTGCCGTACCTGTGATCGACCGCGCTGTTACACATGGAATTATCCAGAAAAACAAAGCCGCTCGTCATAAATCGCGCCTCAACGCCCGGGTGAAAGCGCTTAAAGCGTAACTCGCCTAGCTCAATACCAGGTTGTCACGGTGGATGAGTTCCTCTTCCACCACAAAACCCAACACGGATTCTATACGGTCGCTGGATATTCCGCAGATTCTCTGCACATCAGCGCCGCCGTAGTTGACCATGCCGCGGGCAACTTCATGCCCGCCGGCTGATACGCAGCTCACCATTTCACCCCGCGTATAGTCGCCTCGCGTTTCTGTTACACCCACTGCCAGCAAAGACCGACCGTCGGCAGTCAGGGCTTCACAGGCCTTCTTGTCCAGCAGCAGCGTACCCCTGACAGGCAATGTCGCCAGCCACTGTTTACGTGCGACCATAGATTCATCGGCGGCAGTCAATAAAGTACCCACTTTCTCAGACCGGGAGATTCGAGAGATGACACTCGGCTCGCGCCCAGAGGCGATAATAGTGTTAGCGCCGCTCCTTGCCGCAATCCTTGCCGCCTGAATCTTGGTGATCATGCCTCCACGACCAAGGGCCGACCCTTCACCCGCCATATCATCTAACGCTCTGTCAGCCGCTGGCATCGACGTGACCAGTTGTGCGCCAGGGTCCTGCTCCGGATCAGCCGTCATCAGTCCCGGCTGATCTGTTAACAGCAGCAATGTTTCTGCGCCAATAAGATTGGCAACAAGTGCTGCCAGCGTATCGTTATCCCCAAATTTTATTTCATCGGTGACAACCGTGTCGTTCTCGTTAACGACGGGCACCACGCCCAGGTCCAGCAACTGCCAGAAAGTGCTCCGCGCATTCAGGTATCTTTGGCGTGACCGCAAATCATCATGCGTCAACAGTATTTGTGCCGTATGAAGATGATGGTTCTGGAATGCTGACTCATACATTTCAATCAGGCCCATCTGGCCGACGGCTGCGGCGGCCTGCAACATGTGTATCGAATGCGGGCGCTCGGACAACCCAAGCCGTTTCATACCCTCGGCGACCGCACCGGAAGACACCAGGACGATACGTTTCCCTGCATTTTTTAACGTCGCAATATCATCTACCCAGCCCTGCACCAGGCGGCGGTCTATACCAGCCCCGTGATTAGTCAGCAGAGAACTGCCGACTTTTATTACCCAGGTTTTGCCAGGAGTGAACTCGGTCTTCATGGTTCGTAGTGCACCGACACATCATGGTCATCGTCATCGTCATCGTCGGTTTCACCAACAGCGCTGTAACGTTTTTGCCAGCGCTCCTGGCGTTTGCGCAGCGAGTACTCATGAGTTTCCCGAAGAATCCGCTCGTCATCTTCCGCTTGCTCCAACTCTGCCAGGAACTCCGCGATAGCGCCCATCAGGGCATCTGTACCTTCATTGGCTACCGCCGAAATAGTAAAGTACCTGTCTGCCCCAATTTGTTTTGCAAGCTCAGGAAGCCCTTGTCTGGCCTCAGCATCCAGCAGATCGACCTTGGTAAACACCAGCCATCTGGCCTTTTCAGCAATACCTTCACTATAACGAGCCAGTTCATCTTCAAGCGTTCGGCAATTAGTCACCGGATCGCTGCCGTCCATTGGTGCAACATCGATAAGGTGCAACAACAAACGCGTTCTGGAAAGGTGTTTGAGAAACTGTACCCCAAGGCCGGCGCCACCGGCTGCTCCTTCAATCAAACCAGGAATATCAGCGATGACGAAGCTTTGATCATGGCTAAGCCGCACAACTCCGAGGTTGGGCACGAGTGTCGTGAACGGATAATCTGCGATTTTTGGGCTGGCGGCCGAAACAACACTGATCAGCGTCGATTTTCCAGCGTTCGGTAGCCCTAGAAGGCCCACATCAGCAATAAGTTTTAGTTCAAGCCTGAGCTGCCGGGTTTCACCCGGTTCCCCCGGTGTGGTTTGCCGCGGTGCGCGGTTCGTACTCGACTTAAATCGCACGTTGCCAAGGCCATGTCGACCACCCGCTGCTAAAAGTAGGGTTTCCCCCTGATCATTGATGTCACCCAAATACTCATCGGTTTCTTCATCAAACAGACTGGTGCCACAAGGAACACGAATGTACAAATCTTCTCCTTTCGGCCCGGTTCGATCGTTTCCTTTACCACCCCCGCCTTTTTGCGCTCGATAGTTAGGCTGAAACCGGAAATCCACAAGGGTGTTCAGCGCAGCATCACCTACAAGGTATACGCTTCCGCCCCTGCCTCCATCTCCGCCATCGGGGCCACCACGCTCTATATATTTCTCACGACGAAAAGACAGGCAGCCGTTACCGCCCTTGCCTGCTTCAATCTTGATACTTGCTTCATCGACAAAATTCATAATGGCTCACTGTTGCCAGAAAATGGTGCAAAAAAAAGCCCTGTCACTGACAGGGCCTTTATACACCTTCTTTAAGGCTTATGCCCCAGCGATGGCTGCCGGCGCTACGACATTCACGTATTTACGCTGCTTCGGCCCTTTAACGCTGAATTCAACCACACCGGCTGCCTTGGCAAACAAAGTATGATCACGGCCGCAGCCGACGTTTTTCCCGGGGTGAAACTTTGTGCCGCGTTGCCTGACAATAATATTGCCTGCAATCACTTCCTGACCACCATAGATCTTAACGCCCAATCGTTTCGATTCAGAATCGCGCCCATTTCGAGTACTACCACCCGCTTTCTTATGCGCCATCTCTAGTTACCTCCACTAATTTCTTTGATCTTCACTTCAGTGAAGGACTGACGATGCCCCGCCTGCCTTCGATAGTGCTTTCGGCGACGCATCTTGATGATCGTGATCTTGTCTCCGCGACCATGGCTGACTACTTCTGCAGTGACCGCACCACCATCAACAAAGGGTGTGCCGATCTGGATGTTTTCACCCTCGCCAATCATCATGACTTTATCAAAGTTGACTGTTTCACCTTCGGAGGCGTCTAGCTTTTCAAGCCGCAAAACCTCACCAGGCTCAACCCGATGTTGTTTACCGCCACTTTCTATTACAGCGTACATGCTAAGAATCTCATTCAGTTGCCCGCAAATAGCGGTATGTTGGGTCGTGACTGGAATCCGGTCACTTTCAGGACGCGCAATTCTATTCGATGACCTTGCCAGGAGCAAGCAACATTTGGCGATTTCACCTTGACACCCGAATTGCCCCCCCCTAGGATTCGAATCCTCTCAAATGGCCCGCGAAGTCCTCAATTTACATGACCTATCCTTTCCTATCAGTCGTCAAACAGGATTCCCAGGCGGTTGACGACCTTATTCGGGTCAATCTGAACTCAGAAGTGCCGATGGTCGAGGAAATCGCCGCCTACTTGATAGAGGCAGGTGGAAAACGCCTTCGGCCTCTTCTCGTGCTGCTTTGCGCCAAAGCCTGTGGATACCAGGGAAGCGATCACGTAAAACTGGCCGCGGTGATCGAATTCCTGCACACCGCGATGTTATTGCACGATGATGTCGTCGACGAATCGGACCTGCGACGTGGCAGGGAAACGGTAAACGCCGCCTGGGGCAACGCTCCCAGCGTGCTGGTAGGGGATTTCCTGCACTCAAGAGCATTCGAAATGATGGTCGACATTGGGAATATCCGGGTAATGGAAATTCTCTCAAGGGCTACAAACGTCATCGCCGAGGGTGAAGTTCAGCAACTTAGCTTTATCCGCAATCCGGCGACCACTGAAGTCGAGTATATGGAGATTATCTCCCGGAAGACCGCCATGTTATTCCAGGCAGCCGCGCATGCCGGCGCCGTATTAGCGGGCGCCAACGAAAAAACGGAACACGCCCTGCGTGACTATGGCCTGCACCTTGGGATCGCCTTTCAAATGGTTGATGATCAGTTGGACTACCTGGGCACACCAGAAGAACTGGGCAAGAATATCGGCGATGACCTCGCTGAAGGCAAAGTGACACTACCGTTGATCGTTGCTATGAGAAACGGACAACCCGACCAAAAGGCATTTGTTGAAGATGCGATCAGGAACGGTGGTGTTGAAAACCTTCCTGAGATGATTCAGCTGGTGAAGGCAACAGACGCATTGAAATACACCTCTGAGCAGGCAAACACAGAACGCTGTGAGGCTCTGGCGTGTCTCAATAATGTCGCCGATTCTGAATTTAAAGATTCCATGAACACATTGGTCAACTTTGTTGTTGATCGGCATCACTAGCAATTAAAGAACCTTGATGTGGGAGGTCCTTGATGTGGGAGGGACGGGCTCTCGGCAAATCACTTCGTTCGAGTGCCTGGCGCCCATCATGTGCGCTATGCGCACCATGATGTTGGTCAGGATAGCGAGAATTGAATCGATGCGTCGAACCGTCACGACCCCTGCCTGCTGAAGGCGTTTTCGTCAAATACCTCACCCTACCTTGAGAATCCATCAGAAACGCTGTGAGCGCCATAATTAGCCGAATCGGTGGGCTTTTGGCGTCTATGCAGGTATTCAATAGTATCTGCATGGTCGCCAGAAATGCAGTAACTATGCAGTAACTATGTAGTAACTATGTAGTAACTATGTAGTAATGCTATGTGCCTGCAGGGTTCTCGCTGTAGGCTATAAGTTAGGTCACATTCCGTTACATTAGTGCACATTGGCATCAACCCCGGTTTACAAGACACCCCTACAATCTCCTCCCATAAACCAAATATGCAAACGGGTGAACAACATGTACAAGACTATCCTGGCTTTCCTGCTCATCGCACTGACCACTGGTTGCTCTACTTATAGCGGCACACAATCTACCGCTGAAATGGAATTCTGCTGGGAAAGAGGCATGAACTTTCAATGGATTGAAGAGTTTGACGCGGGTTGTGTTGACCCCACGGCCCAGTCTACAGCAACGCGAATTTCTAAAATAAAGTGGTTGGAAAAGAATTTGGGCACATTGGCCGGACAGGCTTCAGATAGAAGCACAAGAAACATATAGGGCCGGACAGTGACGAACGATTCGCATCAGAATTTAGTCGAGGTTCGCAGGTCATCGGGCGAAAAAGAGTGGATGACCAGAGAAAAACTCGAAGCGTTGAATAAACAGCGTGCCCTTAAGCGGGGAAAATCAGAAAAACCGATCAAGCAATCAACGTCCAAAAAAACCAAATGGACAACGATTTCGATTTGGCTCAATGCGCTCTTGCTGATCGCTTTATTAATGATTCTGCTTTATTTGCCCATCGACTCAGGCTTCTGAGTCACGCAAACGGGCTGCCTGGCTGACCAATCGCCAGGAACGCCCGGCAAAGACATCGGTACCCTGAAAAGCCTTTTAGTGCAGCCAGTTGCCGGCAATGAACCTTATAAATGAACCTTGCCACAACCTTGTCACAACCTTTCCACAACCTTGTCACAACCTTGCCACAACCTTGCCTGAAGGAACGACATTGCTCGCTTCCAGATGTCTAGCAAAGTCTGGCAAGTCCGAATGTTGCTCCACCGATTATTGACAGACTTATCCAGCATGCTCATATTTTTATGTCTGGAGAAGAAACCTATCGACCAAAACAAAAATCAGGAATTATAAAAACCTTCCACCGGGGTGGGTCAATGTTGCTCGAAACCTGGCTCACTTCTATTGGCCGTTGACAGCGCGATAAGCACGGAGGTATTCAATGGCTTTACCATCACTTTCCATACCCAGCGACGCTAATAAACCTCTTGATCGCGACACCCGGTATCAGCTGCAAACAAGCCCATTTCATTGAAATGTTGCGGCGGATCCTAAGGCAACTTCGACTGCGGAGCAATGGTGTTACTCATCGCAAGTTGATTCCTGCCACCGTCCACAACACCGAGAAATATGCAGCCATCTGACTTGCGTTATTACGTCAACCCACCAGGGTGGGGAACGGGGCCTGGACACTGTTCCCTGGACACTGTTCCCTGGACACTGTTCCCTGGACACTGTTCCCTGGACACTTGGTAAAGAAGCATGTTCAATTTTTGGAGCAATGCGCTTCTGGTTCAGCCGATCGTCGCTCAAAGGTCGATCGCATCGCTCTATTTCGGTTATATCGCCGGATATAGGCATTCTTTTGTGGATTCCCCGGCTAGATAAACTCAAGCTCCAAAGCGTGTTTTTCTGACCCAACCCAGCGTGTCTCGCTGACGTATTCAGGACCCATGTGACTCCTCAGCGCATGACGTTGCCGCGCCATTAAGAACCTGCTCCAGGGCGTGCACAACGCACGCTGCTGGCCACCGCCTGCCTGCCGACCTTTAGGTGCGGAGTCGGCTGTACCGCTCTCCTAGCGCATTTGTAAGCACTTCAGACACCCATCGTTATTCCGCGTATATCTTCTTCAGCCGGTGTTTCTTGTGCTTCAGTTCCTTGAGCCTGGTCATAGGCAAAGCGTCCGTGCCACCGCAGTCAGCACGTCGCTTGTGGAACGTTGCACTGCTACAAGTGAGGCGCCGCCCCATTGGAGCAAACCCCCTCAGGAGTAAAGATGCTGTCTTGCGGGTCCAGATCAAGGAACCTTGTCAGCGGCTCCCCTCCAGTCGCACCGACAGCAGGAATATCATGCAGCCTATCTAGCCTGTCCTGAAAACCATCCGTTGGTAACAATAATTGCGGATGATCAAACGGTTGTTCATTGCGTCTCACCCGATCATCCGTGAGCGATATCATGAAGGCGACTAGCTCTTCCTTTTCAGCCTCACTTAAACCGAGTGGATGTATATCCGGGCTCAGATCATCAAGGTTCGAGTCACAAAAGTTGCCACCACGGTCGTAGAATTCAACCACCTGTTTCAAGGTTGCCATACCGCCATTATGGAAATACGGACCCGTTAACTCCACGTTACGCAGCCCAGGTGTCTTGAAGGCACCGTCTACAGCAACTCGCTGAAACTCGGGAACGATCGATGTACCAGAATCACAGAAACCGTCAGCATCACCATCAGTACAAACCATGTTACCTAGCTCACCCGCGTTAGGGACTGTTTCATTACCCATTATCGGGAATTCCAGGTTCTGGACACCCAGACGGTCAAATAAAGCCTGTCTCGAGAAGGCTATAGGTTTTCCGTTAAGATCCTTACCCCCCCTGCCAACATCATCCGTGGTGGGTGTCACGCCCAGGTTATAAAAACCATTGTCATACAGCGCAAACCCTTGTGCCATCGGCATAGGCTCGATTATTTCATCGAGAGCGTATCTTACTGTAGCGTTGGTAAGTTCAGGGCCAGTATGGCAGGCGACGCACCCCGCTTTGCCGGTAAAAACATTGAGCCCCCTAAGTTCAGTAGCACCAAACTCACCATCCAATACACCTGTCTCCATCCACCGATCAAAAGGTGTCTCATCAGAAACCAGTGTCGATTCATACAGCATGATTGAAATCCCGAAGATCATGGCAAAGTTTGCCTCTGCATGGGTAAAACGTGGCTTGTCTGTTAATGGGTCAGGATCGGTCAAATACTCCCCATAAGTTGACAATTCATCAACCGCATCGTCACTGCTGGCTTCCGTTGACGTGGCTTCTGTGCTTGTTGCCTCAATGGTTTCAACTATCGGCTGGCCAGCCGTAAGCTCAGGCGAAATCTCTGCCTGGTCCAACTCAAACCGACCATCGAATTCCCAGTACTCGGGCCTGAACGCTGCTTTCACGAGTTGTCGATATTCGATGTTAAGGCCAGGAGATGGGCTCATTGAAAGTTCACCCAGGACGCTGTCATAAGGATCCACAATTTGCTGGCCCAACGGGACAATTGGTGTGCTTCCCCTCAGCAGCTTCTTGCCTATTTCTGGATAGGTGCGGGCGTTGCCCACATCCGGGTCACCAAAAGACATTTCAAAATGGCTAAGTGGTGGGCCAACTGCCTGTGATGCCAAGCTAGCATCCTTCAGGACAATAGACTCCTGTACGACCGAACCATCACCTCGCAGCACCCATACTTTAGCGTTCGGATCCTGTTGACCAAACGGATTTTGGCCATTGAATTCATTGTTGGCGCGTCCGTCCCAGAAATTGGTGAAGTTGAACACTGCATTGATTGTTGACGGTGCATTGCGAGGCGGTACGCGACGTATCGTATTTCCACTCGCCATATATACTGGATCTTCTGACTTTTCTGCTCTAAACAGTGAATCTTCCAACCTTTGACCCCAATCGACAGGCCGAGCTTCCACACTGCCTTTAAACAAGGTCAGGAAAACGCCCATGGACGAAGTGATATCGTTACTATTACGTTGGTCACCAACAGGATTAAGATATTTGACGAAAGGATAGTCTGACCGTACGACACTTTCGTTCGGTGCTTTCGTGTCGAAATCCTTATCAGGCAGAGCCGGCGCATCGAAGTAGCCTTCAACATTGTCCTTTCGCTTATTAGCAAACCTCAGCAAACCAGGGTTCATCTGATTCTTAGTCCGACCATCAGCACCGGCCTTGTAATGACAACTGGCGCAGGCCTGGATACCATCACTACCCACCTGCATATCCCAGAATAGCGCCTTGCCTAACTGAATTGCTGCCTCACGGTCGCGAACAAATTGATCAAGATTACCCGGCAGCGGAACTCCCCCATCATTTATAACAGCCGTGCGCAAAGATTGCAGACCATGGCTTGTAGCCTCAAATGATGTGGTGATTGGACTTATCGGTATCGGCTCAACATGCGCGAGCGCCGCATCCGCTTCGAACGCTTCGGGCGCTTCGATCGCTTCGGGCGCTTCGGGCGCTTCGATCGCTTCGATCGCTTCGGGCGCTTCGGGCGCTTCGGGCGCGGCATGCGTCAACGCGAGAGTCGCTGCATCTGCTTCAGCCGCTGCATCCACTGGAGCAGCAGGATCAACTGGTGCTGCTGGATCAACTACTGCTGGGTCAACTTGTCCTACTGGATCAACTTGTGCTGGGTCAACTTGTGCTACTGGATCAACTTGTGCTGGGTCAACTTGTGCTACTGGACCAACTTGTGCCAGGCCTGCAACCGAGGCTTCCAGCGCAGCAATCACAGCAGGGGCCGCGACCGCCGGGGCAACGACTGGCGGAGGAGTCAGGTCAACCAGCGTGGTGGTAGAACCAACGCCATCAACGCTCACCGTCAGAGTCTCTCCATGGATGAAACCGGCATTACCGAAGATTGGTCGAACGACGAAGTCAAATCCACCGGCCAGCGGACCAATTGCATCAAGGGCCACCTCAAACTGCTGGCCGCTCTGGTCGGTGCTAATCACCGCTACTCCTGGTGCTGGCCCATCATTGAGCGAAGCAAAACCATGGATGATCAGCCGATCACCAGGAATGATTTCAACAGCCTCAATAACGACTTCAGTCCCCACATGAGGTATCGGTGCTGGCGGAGCATTGATGAAAATGACGACTGTATGCTCTTGAAGTCCATCACTGGAAATCGCAAAAACCTCAACGTGGTCGTTAGCTTCGCTCACGTTATTCAGGCTGGCTGGATTAATGGGGCGATTGGCAATGTCAAAGCCCGGTACCGGGAGAATATCGACAGTCGCTCGACCAATCTCGATCCGGGTGCCATCGGCTTTGACCAATTGAGCAATAACGAAACCTCCGACATCAGTTGTGCCATCCGCTTTCGTCAGATTGCCTTCCACAATCCACCGATTGCCTGGTCTCCACAGTGCTTCGTCAACGGTAAGCTCAGCAACCAACTCAGCCGGCGCTCCAGCATCCGTTTGAACCGCAGGATCCGCGAGAACAGTCGTATCGGTTCGAACTGTGGCATCTGCTGGAGTTGCAGGAACCGTAGTATCCGTTAGCGCCGCAGCTTCTGCTGTTGGCGCCGCAGCTTCTATTTGAGCCGCAGCATCTATTTGAGCCGCAGCTTCTTCTGTTGGCGCCGCAGCTTCTATTTGAGCCGTAGCATCTATTTGAGCCGCAGCTTCTGCTGTTGGCGCCGCAGCTTCTATTTGAGCCGCAGCTTCTATTTGAGCCGCAGCTTCTTCTGTTGGCGCCGCAGCACCTGTTGGCGCCGTAGCCTCTGCTGGGGCCTCTGGAGCCGTAGTATCCGCTTGAGCTGCAGTATCTGCTGGAGCCGCTTGAGCTTGAACCGTGGCATCCGCTGGAACCGCCTGAGCTGCAGTATCTGCTGGAGCCGCTTGAGCTTGAACCGTGGCATCCGCTGGAACCGCCTGAGCTGCAGTATCTGCTGGAGCCGCTTGAACCACTGGCGCCGCAGCAGGAGTTACCACTGATACAAACTTATTTAACGGAAAAGCATCAGAGATATCCGCTACACCATCACCATCATCGTCAGCGTCGGCGTTGTTACCCACGCCATCGGCGTCGGTATCTGTGGTTTCAGATTGATCCAACGAAAAAGCATCAAACCTATCCGCAACACCGTCGTTGTCGTCGTCGGTATCTGCATTGTTACCGGTACCGTCAGAATCCGTATCGACCGTTTCAAATTGATCCAATGGAAAAGCATCAAACCTATCCGCAACACCGTCGTTGTCGTCGTCGGTATCTGCATTGTTACCGGTACCATCAGAATCCGTATCGACCGTTTCAAATTGATCCAATGGAAACGCGTCTATGGTATCTACGACACCATCGTTGTCGTCGTCAGTATCTGCGTTGTTACCCGCGCCATCGGCGTCGGTGTCTGCGGCTTCAAATTGATCTAATGGAAACGCGTCTATGGTATCTACGACACCATCGTTGTCGTCATCAGAATCCACCACGTCAGCTAGACCATCACTATCGTTATCTGGCGCTTCTGCAGTCACCGCAACATTAGCAAATAACGTCGACGCTTCTGTTTCATCGGCAAAGTCAGTAACCGTCACAGCACCAGAAACAACATTCGCTACCGACGTTTGCATAGCATTTTGTGCCGACCCCACGACCTGCTTCGCCGTGTCAGACACCGGGTCAAGGGCCGTATCTGCAACCACGGCATTCACCATTGCGACAGAATTCGCCACCGCTGCTATGGTAGCGACTTCATGGACAACCGTTGGCGTAACCTCCCCGGTTGCCTCCGTAAAAATAGTCTGGATAGTCTCTTTTGACATCAAATCAAGATTATCCTGGGACTGCGTCAGCTCGAAAATCTGCTTGCCAACCGACTCTGCCAACGCCAATGATACGTCGGTAGACTCATCATCGTCGTCTGCTAACGTCGTCGCCGTTTGCAACAACAAACCAACCTGTTGATTCGCACGTTGAGTGTCTTTTGCAGCCTCATCGCCAGCCTCCGCTTCTGCCCAACCATCCGAGGTGAGCAGTTCTTCAGCGGTACCGCTTACGCGCAACGCTCTCAGGGTTTTTGCCTTTTGCTCAGGCGTTTTCCCCCAGAAAAGCACTGTTGTAAGCGGCGTTACATTCGCAGGTTTCGTCACATCTGCTGGCACATCCGAGATCAGCACAAGATCAGGCAACGGCTTTCCGGTTTTGGTATCTGTACCACCCCTTGATACGATTTTAGCGACACCGCCTGCTGGCAATGTAAACGACGGAAACCTAAAATAGCCGTCTGCATCCGTTATACCGCCAGGTTCGTCCGCGTCTTGTTCATTATTAGCATTCAAATCAATAAATACTGAGGCCTCAGCAATGGGCGCATCAACCACCCGACCTTCAAACGCGTCCGTGACGTTGACGACAAGGGATTGATTGTCCGTTAAAAAACCATCTGTCACTTGCACCGAAAGCAGATAATTATTATTTCGATCAGCGTCAGCGGGCATCTCAAAATCCGGCGCTGTCGTAAAGGACAAGACACCAGCAGACGTGATGTTAAAAAGCGATTGATCATCACCAGAAACGATGGAGAACCTGAGCGCGTTGCCATCGGGGTCTGTGCCGGTTAACGATGCCACATCGACGGATCCTTCAAGCACAGCCAGTACCCCGAGATCAGTGATGACTGGCGCACCGTTAGCTATCGCCAGGGATTGATCGTCACCAGAAATAAGGGAGAAACTGAGGGCGTTGCTATCGGGTTCAAGCATCACGGGGGCGGGCTTAGCGATCGCTGACGGTGTCGGTGCCGCGCTATCGCGGTCATCGATATCGCCACCGCCGCATGAGGCCAGCGCCAGTATTGAAATGGCAATCATTGCCCGCAGGGGTACAGCAATCCAATTTAACGGGCCAACCGGTAGGTTTTGTTGTCCATTACTACCCCGATCGTTGCAAGGGTCGGCAATATTTGAGGTCGTTTGCATGTTACTTTTCCTTATTCCGCATCGTAAACTCATGAGTGGCTTGATGAGTCATGCAGGAACTATAAAAGACTGTCGTAAGTGCAGATGCACCACTAAGTAACCATTTGTGACCATTAGTAACTCCTGGCCAGGTTAATCTTTACAAAACCCCGATCTCCGATTTTTACTGAGTCAGACGCAATATTTGCGATGCACAATTGAACGAAATATTCAGCCAAGGTGATTTTGTTACTCTTAATTTTAGTCTTTTAGATGTAAAAAACTGGCTACAAAGGTGATGCCTTTGTGATTCAAAATGCCAATTTTTGTAGTGCCAACAGGCGCGTGAACCCAGGCTTATTCTTTGCGGGTCTTAGAGAAATCCCTGGCGAAAAACGTTTTATCACTACTTCGGAAAACAACCGGCCATTGAGTCACTCGGCTGCGTTATCCGTAAGGCGACCAGGAAACGGAAGTTGTTTCCGACTGACAATTCTGCAAAGAAGATTATTTACCTGGCCATCCGGGCGGCATTAAAGAAGTGGACGATGCCGGCCCGAAATTGGAGGACGGGGCTCAACGGGTTTATGATCATGTTCAAAGATCGTTCGGCCGACTATATCTAACCCCTGACAGCTACCCAGAAATACTTACACGGGCGGGGTCTGTCCATCGAGCAATGCAGTTTAATGTGGTGAAAATATCTACCGGCTTTGCCAGATAATCATCCATACCTGACGCTAGTATTCGTTCTCGGTCACCAGTAATTGTGTGGGCAGTCAGGGCAACAATTGGAATTTTACCTGCAGAGCCAGGAAGTTGACGGATTTTTCCCGTCGATTCCATCCCATCCATCTTAGGCATAGACACATCCATTAATACAATATCATAGGCTCGGCTAGCGACTGCAGCGAGCGCCTCTTCGCCATTTGACACAATATCAATAGACAATCCTTTTGCTCCTAGCATAGTTTTAATGATCTTTTGGTTAATGAGATTGTCTTCTGCCAATAGAATCCGGATAGGACTATCCGGTAATGTGGGCGGGGATTCCTGACTATCTATCGTTAACCTATCGGCACCGTCTTTATCTTCGACTTTTCCAAGTTTAACTTTAAATGAGAATGTACTTCCTTTCCCCAGAGTACTATCTACACCGATATGTCCTTTCATTAGAGCTACCAGGCGTTTACAAATAACCAGGCCTAACCCGGTTCCTTCATGACGTCTGCTATGACTTTGATCTACCATCGTGAATTCATCAAATAAAGTTCCCATGGAAGCTTCTGCAATGCCTGTACCCGAGTCTTTAACAGAGCATGAAAATATCACCTTATTGTTAAGTACCTGGGCCGCGGCAGTAACGATTATTTCACCGCTCTCTGTAAATTTGATCGCGTTACCAACGAGGTTAATTATTATTTGCTGCAAGCGACTTGAGTCACCGCTAACATAGCGGGGTAAACCCGGCAGAATAATAAGCGTCAGGCTTAAATGTTTTTCCTCGGCTAAGGGCTTCGTGATATTAATGCAGCCATTTAGAGACCTATGTAAATCAAAGAAAGCATCATTGAGACGTAATTTATGTGATTCCATAGAGGTAAAGTCAAGAATGTCACTAATAATTGTTAATAGTAATTTTCCTGCCTCTTCCCCGGTACGAACAAAACCGGATTGTATTTCATCCAAAGGAGAATCCTTTAACAACCCTAATATGCCTAGTACTGCATTCATAGGTGTACGAATTTCATGACTCATTGCCGCAAGAAACTGGCTTTTTACTTTAGCTGCTCGTTCCGCTTTAGCCAGTGCTATTTGAAGTTGTTGTTCTTTATATTTCAGTTCTGTAATATTCTGACCCACACCAATCACACCAGTGATTTCATCGGAGATATCACGCCGTGTCGTTGTATTAAATAGAACATCAACCCGACCTCCAGATCGGTCGAACAATGGAAATTCAAAGTTCGCAGTTTCTACGCCTTCCAGTGCTTGCTCCAGAACCACGCCTACCGCAGCTTTATAGTCTTCAGTAATAAAATCGGCCACAAGATCCCGACCCAACACCTCTTCCTTACTAAAGCCAGTAATCTTTTCTGCATGCAGGTTCCACTCATTGACCCTGCCTTGCAAATCTATACCGAAGAACGGGGCATTCGCAGTATCAAATACCGTCGACAACTCGCCCATGATTTTGGTAAGTCGAAGCGTTTCAGCGTTACCCCGTGCCACTATATACGGACGAATGGCCCAGGAATACATTAGCGGACCGGATATGAGTGTCAGGATGACTGCGTCGAGCGCAACAAGAACCATCGAGTGTTGGTTTATGAAATAAAGCTCAAGGCCCGGGAAACTCGAAAACGTCATCATGATTGTCGACTCGACAACAAAGAAGACAACCAGTATCCGCCAGACCAGAGTAATATTTGACATATTCGAATGTGTCCCGAGTAGCTGTTTATTCTTGCAGCGTGCCCATGCTGAACGGCTCTATTATAGTCTTTAGGATGTAAAAAACCGCGCACAAAGGTGATGCCTTTGTGATCTAAAAGGTCTATTTTTGTAGCGTCGATAGAAGCCTATACCGCGCCTAAGTTACGGCGCCTCGGGCACCGCTGGCACTAAACCTAAAACACGCGTATCTTCTAGGTATCGAAAATCAGGGGAAAACCACATGCACCAAGCACCCACTGTCCTGCTTGTTATGGCTACACTATTCATCGCCGCTTGCTCAGAAGCACCAGAAGCGCCAGAGCTTGCAGAGACGGCCAAAGAAGCCCCAGCGACCTCTGCTATCGGACAGATTGATGATGCTCGCATCAACAATGCTGCCTCCGAACCAGGCAATTGGTTGGCTCATGGGCGCACCTATGAAGAACAACGCTTCTCTCCTCTTAAGCAGATTAACAAAGAAACCGTAAAAGACCTTGGCCTGGCCTGGTACAAGGATATGGACACAAACCGAGCACTCGAAGCAACGCCGATCGTGGTCGACGGCATTATGTTTTTCACCAGCACCTGGAGCCGGGTGTATGCCATCGACGCCGTTACGGGCGAAGAAAAGTGGTCCTACGATCCCCAAGTGCCTCGCGAGTGGGGTCGTCGTGGATGCTGTGATGTCGTCAATCGCGGCGTTGCTGTGTACAAAGGGAAGGTCTATTTCGGCAGTTTCGACGGGCGGCTAATTTCGCTGGATGCAGCGACCGGTGAAAAAGTCTGGGAAGTGGACACTATTACCGACCGGGACCGTTATTATACCATCACCGGGGCCCCGCGCGTGGCCAACGGCAAAGTGTTTATTGGTAACGGCGGCGCTGAATTTGGCGTCCGGGGGTATGTCACCGCCTATGATGCAAACACCGGTGAGGAAGTGTGGCGCTTTTTTACTGTCCCGGGGGATCCGTCTAAACCCTTTGAAGGCGAGGCGCAGAAACTCGCAGCGGCAACCTGGAAAGGTACGAATTACTGGGAATACGGTGGCGGTGGTACCGTTTGGAACTCGATTGTTTACGATCCAGACCTGAACTCACTATATCTTGGCGTCGGAAACGGCTCGCCCTGGACTCGAGAGATCCGCTCGCCTGGGGGCGGTGATAATTTGTTTCTTTCGTCGGTTGTTGCGCTTGATGCTGATACCGGGGACTACAAATGGCACTACCAAACCACACCGGGCGACAACTGGGATTACACGGCTGTTCAAGATATCGCCCTAGCCGATATGGAGATAGATGGGGTCGAGCGAAAAGTCTTGCTGCAGGCGCCCAAGAATGGTTTCTTCTATGTGCTTGACCGCAACGATGGCACCTTGCTTAAAGCGAACCCCTTTGCCGCAGTGACGTGGGCGTCGCATATAGATATGGACACCGGGCGACCTGTGGAAGTTGAGGCTAATGCCTACGATAAGGAAGCGCAGTGGGTGCTGCCTGGTCCGTTGGGTGCGCACAATTGGCAAGCCATGTCGATCGACGCGAAAGCCGGTATTGCCTATTTACCGGTTCAGGAAAACGCGCTCATCTACGCCATGTCGGATGAATACCATAAGACGGGGCTCTACAAACGGCACCCTGGCCGCTTTAACCTTGGTCTTGAATTTGGGCGCATTGCCCAACTCTTTGTGGACAACATCGGTGAGCAACCAAAGGTCCGGGGATATCTTAAAGCGTTTAATTTTTTGACCGGTGAAGAAAAATGGGCTGTTGAATTCCCCCATTACTGGAATGGCGGGGTACTCGCGACAGAAGGGGAATTAGTCTTTCAGGGTAACGTGCTTGGTATGTTCGCGGCCTATGATACAGAAACGGGGGAAGTGCTCTGGGACTTCAATACTTACGTTTCCATGCTCGCGCCGCCCATCACTTACCAAATTGATGGCATACAGTATGTGTCTATCCTGACTGGTACGGGCGGCGGGGATCTCTTTTCAGGCGCACCCATTGACCCAGCGGCAAACCCAGCGTCGCTTACCTACAGCAATACCGGCCGATTGCTGGTGTTCAAACTGGGGGGGTCTGAAAGCCTGCCATCCCCCACCTTGCGTGATATGACCATTCCTGAGCAACAATTAGCAGCTGTCAGTGATGAAGAATTGGCAAAGGGTGAAGTGCTTTATCATGACTTTTGTGCGCCCTGCCATGGGTTGATCGTGCGCTCGGGTGGGGTGATCGCCGACCTGCGAATGATGGGCGCAGAGTCACATACCAATTTTGATGCCATTGTGCTTGGGGGGCTGCTGTCTGGTGCTGGCATGGCGTCTTTTGCAGATTCCTTAACACCGGATGATACGGCGCTGATTCACAACTATGTAAAAGCAAGGGCTCACGAAGACCGTGGTTTAGCGATGGGTGAACCCGATGCCGGCCGGTTGACGTGGCTTAAGTAAGCAGCGCTAACCCGGTAAAGGCTTAGCAGGCAGGTGCCGGGGTGGTGCGCGGTTGAAGCGAATATTCACTTCCTCGTCTGAAGCGCCGGTGACTGACTTCTCACCGGCGTATCCCGAAACCGCATCACCCTCTTCACTGGGGGTCATTAGATTTCGCGACAGCGTCCCGTTAAGCTCTTGCCCTTCCTCGATTGCAGAGGCTGCCGCTTCTGCCGTTTCCGCCGCTGCCTCAGACCACTCGACCCGATGCGCGCGTGGCGGCCCAACCGGCAGATCTGCCGCGTCGAGCGCTCGCACCCAGTAGTATATGTAGCCTGGGTTTCTGTCCTCTTTCTTTCGTTCCTCAATAGAAACCCACAATAGACGGAATTGCTCAGGCAGCGGCTGCGTTGATGCCCAACCGGACATCGCCTGAAAGCCAAACCAAGTCACCATATAAAAACAAGTCGTGACAACAATTGCTGCGACCTTCACTCGGGGCGCATGACTGGTTTTCAGGTTAAGGTTCAATAACAGCGCGGCCACAACGACATAGGCAACAGACAACAGCACCACAGCGCTGGCCATCAGGATTTATCCAGAACCAAGGTCAGAAGTCGCTTCTGGAGTTCATTCGTCCCTACAACTTCACCGGCACTATCCAGCCGAAATCGCACTGCGGTTTGCTCATCCCCTGTCCCCTTGAGAAGTCGTGTACCGTAGTAAACCAAAGATACTTCAGGGTTCAGTTTTTCGACTTTAACGGTGACGGGCAAACTTTCATCATAGTTAGATTGGTAGTGCAGCAGGTTCACCACATACTCTCCACTCTGCAGCGCCCGCACCGTAACAGTTTCCTGGTTAATCGGGTTCAATACCTCTTTCCCGTCGAGGGTGACGCGATCAGCTACTAACCCGCGATCGTCCCTGTCCAGGTGCATCAGTTCACCATCACGATTGTGGTACCAGACAACTTCACCATGCGGGCCTTCCACTAACGCGTCAACGTCGTCCGGATGACCATCAGCCCAGCGCACGGTAATGAGCATCTCCGCCTTGGAATCGATCTTGCCCGCGTCTTCAGGATCATTGATCAGCATAAACGCTATGATGAACATCATGGCGAATCCAAGCAGCGCATTAAACAGAAGGTCAGTGAAGGCGTCACTTGATGTGCTGCCATCTAAAGCTCTATGTCTCATCGACACCTAATCCAGCACGGGTCTCAACATGAGTCGACACGCGATTAGCAAGATCGACGGCTGCTGAATCCAGCACATGATATTGGAATCGAAGTAATGTGCTGGAGACAAGACCGGCGAGCGTGGTGTAGAGGGCGACGGCCATGCCACCACTCATGCTGGCCAGCAGGCGCTGCATCACCGCTCCGTCAAAATCCTTGATGTCTGCCACCGGCAGAAGCATGAAGATGAAACCGATAATCGTTCCAAGCAGACCCAATCTGAGCAGCACATCGGTGGCAAAATGCCCAAAGGCGTGTCTGTTCATGAGCTGGTCATAATACAGGCTGAGGAGCCGTTCTCTGCGAGCCCCACCAAGACTAGATTCCAATCTCTCAATCAAATCCGAGGTAAGACTGGCGGTGCCGGACGGTACCGAACCGCCATCCAGCGATGCGGCATCATTAATGTCCCGAGAGAGTAACCAACCCACCCAAACCCAATGCATGGTTAATGCTATATACATCGTAAGAATTACGGATGAAAGGTAACTTCGATCGGCACTGACAAAAAGGTCAACAAAACCATATTGAAAAGCCAGGAAAACACCGAAAGAGATTACGCCCAACAAAACCAGCATGCGCAGAAGCAATAAATGTCGATACACAGGGGATCACAGCTATTGGTATACCCGTAAGCATAACAGAACTTCTAGCCGAGCAAGGTATGACTGTCAGCCACGAATCAATTCGGCGCTATAGACATCAGGAGACTGAAACGAAAACACCGAGTTTGTTTTCGTTACTTACTTCCCACACGGGCTAGATCATCGGCAAGGTAATACCCCGCTCGCCAGTAATGGAACGCCGCCCACAGGTTCACAAAACCCCAGGCAAAAAGGCTATAGCGCAGCGCATCGGCATTAAAAGTGCCAACAAGCATGTCAGAAAGAAATCCAACAGCCGGTGGGCCAAACACAAAACCGATAAAGTTCAGAACAAACAACAACACTGCAGCGGCGACAGCTCGCATGCGCACCGGGGCAAGTCCCTGAACTTGGGCGAACGTCGTGCCCTGATAGAAGTTGCCAAGCATAATAGGAAAGCTGAGCAACAACAGCGAAAGCCACCAGACATCAACCATGAATGCTGCAGCACTGCAGGGAACGGCGACGAGTAAGGCAACAGTCACAACCCACAAATACCAACGCGTATCTTTGGCACCAAAGCGGTCTGAAAGCCATCCGCCAGCAACAATACCGACCCCACCGGGAATCCCAAGTACCAACCCGAGCCAGAAACCTGCTTCGGTGAGACTCATATCGTAACTGCGAACGAAAAAAGTGGGCGCCCAGGTAACAAGACCGTAACCAACGAAAGCAGTTAAACCTCCGCCCGTGGCCAAGTGTAAAAACGAACGACGGGTAGCCAGGTACCGGGCCACTTCCAAAATAGTAGGATTTTTCTCCGCTGAGTTAGTCTGCACGCCATCGGCATGCCCACGAGGTGGTTCCTTTACTGTCAGGAACACCACAAATGAGAGCAACAGACCCGGTATACCGACGACAAAAAATGCCATACGCCAGCCAAATGCATCGGCAATGGCACCACCGGCAAACATACCGAACATGATGCCTATCGGAATGCCCAGGGCATAGATACTCAGCGCTGTCGCTCGCTGTTTGGCTGGATAAAGGTCCGCCAGCATTGAGTGGGCAGACGGACTACATCCGGCTTCCCCTATACCCACACCAATGCGTGCGACTGCCAGCTGCCAGAAGTTCATCGCAAAACCTGACAAAGCCGTCATACCACTCCAAACGGCCAGCGACAGACCGATAAGGTTGCGTCTGTTCCAGCGGTCTGCGACAAGTGCCAGAGGCATGCCTAACGTCGCATAGAAAATGGCGAAGGCAGTCCCGGACAATAGTCCCATACCGAAATCGGATATGCCGAGATCTGCTTTTATCGGTTCGATAAGAATCGAGAGTATTTGTCGATCAATAAAGTTAAAGGTGTAAACGACGACTAAAACGCCAAGCGTGTAGCGCTTTACATTCTCACTAATGAGGGGCTGCGATACTTCAGACAATGGGATACCTAATGAATATGGGGGGGTTATGAACAATGTTATGCGGAGATAATATGAATTAACTACGATTCCGTAAAGGTTATCCAGTATCTTACTGCCCCGGAACATCCAGCCGATCCGGGATTCTGATGAATTATTAGTTCAAACGCCAGGACATCGGCCTGATTTCGCCCAATGAACCACTTTCAAGACCGCCTCATGCCGCAGGTCGAGACAGACTTCACCGGTAAGATGAAGCAGTAGCCCGGCAAATATCGAGCGCCTGCCGCTTGGCGGCATGTTAGCCGTGGCAATCAGTCTTTTACTGCTACTTCGATCAGCCCGATAACGACTAGAATTGTGTTCAGAATGATGTCTTCATACATGCTGCCTTCCTGCTTATCGTAATGGTTTTAGGTTGTTCCAAGAAACAACACCATCCCCTTCTTGCGTTATTACTCTTTAACCTGCTAACTGCGCCTGAAATAATTTTTGCCTAACTGTCAAATCTATACTCGACAGAACCAGATTAAATTGAGCACCGTTGATGGATCGCGCCACTTTAAAAGAACTACTAAGACTCGCTTACCCGATGATCATCTCTCAGGGTGCGTTCGCAGTCATGATCTTTACTGATCGTTACTTCATGTCGCTGGTGAGTCCAACACATATGGGGGCATCACTGGCCGGCGGAGTAGCATCGTTTTTTTGCATGTCGCTGTTTATTGGCGTGCTCTCTTATGGCAACGCGCTGACTGCACAATATTTTGGTCGAAAGCAATTCGACAAGTGCAGCCGTGTAGTGACTCAGGGGCTACTTCTAACACTTTTTTTTGCGCCTTTACTCGTCGCCATTGGCTACCTTAGCCTGGGTTCATTTGAGTTCATGGGGCACGCCCCCGAGCAGGTGGTACTTGCGCGGCAGTACTTTATTATTTTGATCTGGGGCGCGAGCTTCAGTCTGGCCAAGACATGCATCGCCTCGTACTTTTCAGGAATCGGCCGAACCCACATTGTTATGATTGCAGACACTGTGGGTGTCGCGATTAATATTCCACTTACCTGGGTACTGATCTTCGGCTACGGCGAAGTCCCGGCACTGGGAATTGCCGGTGCTGCTTATGCCACCATCATCAGTTCATTAATCAGCCTGTTGATCTTCTGCTACTTCTATCTTGAGCCGCATCACGCTACCAGTTTTATGGTTAAGCAGTCGTTCCAGCTAGACCGGGGTATTCTGCGCCGGTTTGTGCGCCTTGGATTTCCTTCTGGCATTGAAATGTTTCTTAACGTTGCCGCCTTTAACTTGTTTCTGCTGATGTTCCAGTCCTACGGGATTGCCGAGTCTGCATCTGCGGCAATAGTGTTCAACTGGGATATCGTTTCTTTCGTCCCGATGATCGGGCTCAACGTCGCGATTATCAGTTTGATCGGCCGATATATCGGGGCGGGTGATACGACACTCATGAGTCAGGTGATTCGGATTAGCTTTATGCTTGGCCTGGGCTACTCCAGCATCTTGGCGCTGTTGTTTTATCTGGGCCGAGAACCCCTGGTGGCAATTTTTCTGGCAACCGGTAGCTCAGGCGAGATTCAAACACTCGCCTCTTTTATGATGATTGGTTTAGCCACCTACGTGATGGCCGATGCAACTATTCTGGTTGCCGGCGGTGTACTTCGAGGTGCTGGTGATACACGTTGGCTGATGTGGGCGAGCGTGCTGATTCATTGGTTGATGCTGGCCGTGCAGTACTTTGTGATTAAAGTGTGGGAGTTGGGGCCGAAAGTTTCCTGGGTTGTGTTCGTCTCAATGATCCTGATGACAGCCATTATGTATTTGCTCCGGCTGACGAGTTCCCGTTGGCGAACACCAGAAGCTTTTGCCAGAGTCATGTCAGAACAGTAGTCTTACAATGGTTCACGAAACAGCACAGTGAATGCGCCACTGGAGTCAGCGCGCAGTGGCGCCACGTTCAGTAAGTAGACCCTGTATAACTCGATGGCTGAGATTGAATCGATGCACTCAGAATTCCCCTACAATGAAACCGGTAAATTGTTGCACAAAGTTGTCAAGAAATGGCGCAGGAATGAAGGCGACTGATCAGCACCATTTACGCGGGTTCGAAATAAAGTAACGTCGCGCTGTCTTGCAGCTGGAACACGGGTTTTACTGCCATGCCGATGATCAACGCCTCTGGCGCAACATTGATCATTACCGAATTCAGGCGAACACCTTCGTTCAGTTCGACAACGACAATCAGTTGAGGAATATCATCAGCAAATTGCGGTGCGGTTGGTCTGCGTGCCACTGTGTAACTGTAAAGGGTGCCGTTACCCGTAACCCCCTTCCAGGTAAGGTTGGGTGACAGACAGCCGTTACAGTGACTGCGCGGGTAAAAAACCCAGGCGGCGCAGTCGTCGCACTGTTGCAATATCACTTGATGATTTGCCAATCCCTTCCAGAAAGGTTCGCTATTCGGAGTAGGAACAGGTAACGGCCTGATCGACGCCATGTTAAGCACCCTCCAGGATTATCGCGGACTGCTCACTCATAATGCCACCTGTGCCCGTGATCAGCGCAGCATTGCAGTTGGCAATCTGACGGCCATCAGCCCTACCCATTATTTGTCGGACACCTTCAACAGGCTGTGACATACCACCTGCCATCCCTGCAGCTTGCCCCGCACCTAGTTGTCCACCGTGAGTATTGACCGGAAAGCTGCCACTGAAAGTCAGGTCGTTCTCATTAACGAAAGTCGTGCCTTCTCCCTTGTTACAAAACCCAGAGTCTTCAATCGTTAAAAGCACCGTGATGGTGTAACAGTCGTAAGCTTCAAGCACATCAACATCTTTTGGCTTTTTCCCGGACATCGCGAAAGCACTTGCTGCTGCCGGTCCAACCGGTGATACCGTCATGTCCTCGGCATAGGTTACAGACCTAGTTGTCAGCCGCTCGCCGAACCCTGTCACAAAGACCGGCCGATGTTTGCACTTTTTAGCCAAACGCTCACTCACTACAACGACTGCACTTCCTCCTGCACACGGCATGACAATTTCAAGAATGTGTAACGGGTCTGCAATCATCTTGCTCTGCAATACGTCATCTATGGTAATCGGTTCACCATAGAAGACTGCATTGGGATTGCCTTGGGCGTTGGTCCGCTGATCGACCGCTATTTTTGCCAGGGCCCGTTCATCATAACCATAGGTGGCGGCATAGCGCTGCGCGATTAGCGCGTAACCGGCATTTTGCGCGACGTTGCCATAAGGTACGTCATACTCTGCTTGCGGCGAACCCCATTTGGCACTGGTAGATCCATAGACTCGGGTCGGATCTTTGGGTGGTGGGTTCGGATTGGATGGGATCGGTAATCCAGGGGCGGCGCAGACAACGGCTTCGCAGATTCCCATTTCAATCGCGGCGGCAGCGCGCCAGATCATGCTGACAGGGGATGCCCCGCCAAGATCAACCGTTTCTGCGAAGTTGACCTGCAGGCCCAGATACTCAGCAATGGTCGCCGGGGCAAACATGGTGGACTCGGGAATCGCGGCGCAACACAGACCATCAACATCGTGTTTGCTGAGCCCAGCATCTGCGAGAGCCAATTGGGTAAGTTCTGCCCACTGCTCCAGGAAGAACTTCCGTTTGCCCGTGTACTTCCGAACATTCTTGTAATCTGCGACACCGGTTACAGCCGCACGACCCTTCAGACCCATCAGAACAATTCCTCTCATCGAGAGGAGCTACTATCGCAGAAAGATATTGAGATGACGAGGCTGTGATCCCGCCTGGATGTCTCGCAAAAAGCTTGCTGGTACGGGTATTAACTTATGGTTACTCAGCAATCGTATATTCGCGCGGTCAATTTCGAACATAACAGCCTTTAGCTAGAATTTCCGCTCGTTATTACCATAATGGTATAATATCCACCATATTGGTAATTAACATCCAAAAACCCTTAGTTTTATAACGATCGCGTCTACATTCATCAAATTGATTACCATAATGGTGGCAATATCAGGAGAATGTGTATACATTGCGCCACACCGCAAAGGGGGAGAAAAACATTATGTTTAAAAAAATCCATCAAAATTTTAACGCTGCATTATTTGCAATGGCTATAGCGACTTTCGCTTTTAGTTCATTTTCAAATGAGGCAGCAGCACAAACTGCTGAGAGAAATAGTCTTGCTCTCGAAGAGATTGTTGTCACGGCCAGAAAAAAATCTGAGTCGATTCAAGATGTTCCATTAGCTGTTACAGCTATCACAGATCAACTGCGAGAAGGCAGCGTGCGTCGTTTAGAGGACATACAGGCTTTTGCGCCTAACCTGTTCATTAATCGGACACCGGGTATTGCCAGTGGTGCCGCGATTACGATCCGGGGTGTCGCATCGCTTGAAAGTGATAAAAGCTTCGAACCCTCGATTGGGGTTGTGATGGACGGTATGTTCCTGGGAACATCGAGCGGCGTGCTTCTTGATAATTTCGATATCGAGCGCATCGAAGTACTACGTGGCCCACAAGGAACACTGTTCGGTAAAAACACGACCGGCGGGATCCTTAATGTCATCCGCACGCCTGTTTCCCTGACCGAAATGGGGGCTGATCTGAGCCTAACCGCTGGTGAGTACGGCCGGCAAGATGTTAACGCTGTTGTTCAAATCCCCATTATTCAAGATACGCTCGGACTTAAGTTGTTTGCTGCCAAAGTGGAGCATGATGGACACGTCCGTAACACCACTCGGAACGAAGACGTTGGTGGCGATGACAAAACAAACTACGGTTTCACTGCACTTTGGGCGCCGACGGATAATTTCGATCTGAAAGTTCACTACGAAGTTATGGAAGATACGAGCGTGCAGGGCGCGTACACGAACAGGAACAGAGTTGGAGAGTTAGCGTGTACGCTTACTCTGATCGGTTTTGACCCTGCAAACGGTTGTGAAAAAGACGCGAACGACGGTAAGGACAAAGTTGAATCTGATAGTAAAAACTTTAGTGACAATGAGTATGAGTCAACGATAATTACAGCGAATTACGACACGGACGCCTTCTTGTACACCTACATCTATTCGCAACGCGATATGGATGAGCAAAATATGCAAGACTTTGACGGTGCGCCGGTCCATCTTTTGAGAATGAATTTCTTTAATGATTGGGAGCAAACGAGTCACGAATTCAGAGTGACCTCACAATTTTCAGAAAAAGTTCAATTTATCGCCGGCGTCTATGATTGGGAAGCGGACTTTGAGCAACGTTGGGATGTTTACGACTTGTTTTATCAGTTATCACGTCTAGGCAATCCTACGTGGGCACCTGGCAGACAGGGAGTTGCAGGATACGCCGATGTCTTCCCATGGGAAGACGATGTTGCTGGAAACAATGGGCAGGCTCAGGTCACTGAATCCTTAGCCGTGTTCGCGTCCGCAGACTGGTATTTGAATGAGCAATGGACGCTGACAGCAGGTTTCCGCTGGACTGAAGAAGAGAAGGATTTTGTCGGTGGTTCATCTGCGCCGGGTTATTACCCAGACAGAAACGAGCCATGGCCTGGGATTTATAATCCTTACTATGCTAAAGCTAAATGGACTGAAACTACGCCAAAACTTGGAGCAAGATATACGCCTACAGATAACACCATGTATTATGCATCTTATAGCGAAGGCTTTAAGAGTGGTGGTTTCTTTGCTCGACAGGCTAATTATCTTATCGATCCTTCCTACGAACCTGAGTATGTTAAAAATTACGAGTTTGGCTGGAAGACGACATTGCTAGACGGAAGAATGATCTTTAACGGTGCAATTTTCAGATCAGAATATGATGACAAGCAAGAATCTATTTTGATCCCTGTCAATCTATCAAATGTAGCTACCGTTGTTCGAAACGCTTCTTCACTTGAGATGACGGGATTGGAATTAGAGGTGATGTACCAAGTTAGTGAAGCCTGGGACGTTATGGCAACTTATGGCTACTTGAACTCAGAGTACGATAATTACGTTGCTGATCTTACCGGTGACGGAATTGTCACTGACAATTCAGACCTAGTGCCACGTAACACGCCTGAAAACACCTTTGGTCTAACGACGTCTTATACGACCCAAATCGGCGATGGCGATCTTAAGGCAAGAATCTCGTATCGTTTCAGGGATTCAATGGAGACTGAGTCACAGAACAATCCATTAGGCAGCCTCGACAGCATCCATAATGTTAACGCGAACATAAACTACACGATTAGTAATTACATGGTATCCGTGTGGGGTCGAAACATTACAGATGAAAGAGAGGAAAGGTGGTCAACCATTGGCGGCCTTACTTCTCGCGGATGGTGGAATGAGCCTGCTACTTACGGCGTAACGTTTTCTGCCTCTTTTTAAGAATGTTTGGGTAATAGCAAGATAATTAAGGGCGCTTTATGCGCCCTTTTTTTGGGTAAAATTCTGACAAACCCATGATCTTTGGTCAGCCCTAACGGCGTCCCCTACCACCGCCGCGGGCTCCACCGCGCTGGCGCGCTTGAGCATGACGATTCATGTTCTGATGATTCATGGTCTGATGATTCATGGTCTGATGATTCAGCTGAGGCCGCGATTGCGCGCGCTGCGCTGGCATGCTGGTCGGCTTGTGGCGTTGCAAAGTCTTCGCTGAAGCGGGCTTGCTGTTGGACGTATTCTTCCAGCTGTTGTTGTTCCGCACCTGCCACTGGCCAGCATTCTTGCGTGCCACCTGGCCGGTCTTACTGGCGTATAAATCGTTTTTGCGCGCTGTGTTACTGCGCGCAACTTGCCGCTGACCCTTCAATGCATTCTTATCAGCATTTCGATGACGGTTTTTGTCATTGTTATACAGGTTGTTCTTTCGACTGGAATTGGAAATGTTATTGCCAACCTTGTTGCGATTGCCCACGCTGATACTGTTGCCGATATTGATATCGCCAGTATTGATGTTGACGTCGTTGTGGTGGTATCCGCCACCGTATCTCCCGCCGCAGCAGTAGCCACCATGGTAGCCGTGATAGCCGCCGCCCCAGCTCACACCGACCCGGTAGAAGGGCCCACCCCAGCTCACGCCATAGTTCCAGCCCGTCCAGGGGTTGTAGCCCACATGGAATCCCCAGGTGGGTGCGCGTGGGTAATAAACGGCGCCTATATAAGGAGGGTAGTACCAGCCGGTACCGTAAACAGGCACACCGTAATAAGGGTACGACCCCATGTATCCAGGGGTGTAACCCACGTAGACAACCTCGGGCGTAGAATCGTACACGGTGACATAGGTTGTGTTGTAAACAGGAGAGCTGGGCGGAATAGCTGCGATTTTATCGCTGGGTACGGTGTCAGCTACAATCCATGCGCCCTCTGCTGAGGCACTGGAAAACCACACGCCGTTGTCTACGGCATAGAACTCGCCGTCAATTCGTAGCACCTGAGCCGCAGTGTTCACGGCATAAGCGATCTCTGTGTCTTTAATGACTTCAAACCGGGGTTTGCCGTCATACGTTACGGTTAGCTTTGCTTCACTTCGCTTAATCGCCGAGGTTTGCGGTATTTGTGCATCAGCTATCGCCTCATTGGCTTCTTCCGTACCAGCGATAGACGTTCTAATGCCGCCAATATCTGAGGCGGGTGGGATGTCCTTAAAGGCCTCGGGTAGTTTATCCGCGCGAACAAAAACCCACGGGCCATCTTGCTTGCCAGACCGAAACCAGCGGCCGGACAACTGGATGTACATGTTGCCGCTGGCTAAATCTCGCAACCAGGGTGTTTCAGTGTTTTTGACATAGAGCAGTTTGCCACCGTCCAGGCTGGTCCACTCCGGTTTGCCGGCACTAACAATGAGCTCCGTAGGCGCATTAGCGGTGATAATAGCGGGAATTAGCGTTGGCACCGGGTCGTTTGATGTTGGAATCATGGCCACCAAATCTGCCGGTGGAGAGGTCGTTTGCTCCCAGGGGCCCATAGCGGCCTTAGATTGGTACCAAAGGCTGCCACTGGTGAGATAAAACGCTTTGGTTTTAGTGTTTTTTACGATAACCAGGGCAGTATTCAGCGCGCGCTGGTAGGGGCTGTTCTCGACCTCCTCGAAATGCGGTTTGCCATCGAACAGAGCGAGCACAGCGAGTTTTTCGCTGAACACGATTTTCGGCGGATCGTTATTAATATCTTCCAGACTCTTCTGTACGTTCTGCGAGGTGGTAAGCGCAGCGGTCATACCGGACAGAGAGGCCTCAAAGCTGGCGTTATTCAGGGCTTTTTCAGCGGCCTGCTTGAATCGCTGTTCTCCTGTGTCTTTGGAGTCTGGCCAGGTGACCTTAGTGACTGCTATGTTACTGAAGCTGACCGTATCTTCATCGCGGTCGGTTTCGATAGATGAGGTGAACCAAAACACCCCGTAGATCGGGTCCTTCCTGCTTTTCATTTCAATCGACATGGCGGCGCGTCCCTTCAGGGTTTTGCCGTTCAATTCTTCCGGTTGTGGTTGATAGACGACGATAGTACCGCCTTCTACTGGCAGTTCCTGTGGCCAATTACCAGCGGATGAAAATTGTGCGACCGCAAGCATGAGCAAAGCTACTGCCCAGCTGAGCACGCTGACCTTGTTCCCTAAATATTTCTTCATACTGGTTTGTTTCTCCTATTGGATTCCCATTCACTGGGTTACAACGCACTGGATTCCTGACTGAAATACAGAAAAATATCGCCTCGGCAAGCGCCGCTGCTCATCTATCGTATACGCTTTTGCCACAGAAGAGACCAATTTTGAGCAATTCCATGCGCAACAAGATAAGCAAAATAAACCACATTTTCTAAACATCGACAGGTGTTTACCGCTATTCGTATCACGATCCCCGAGGTCGTTACTTTAGTGCTAGTCTTGTCTGCCCAGCCGAAAGGAACAATTCTGATGCGTTCGATCTTCCTCATGGTGCTTTTGTTAAATGTTTCCCTGGTGTTTGCAGAGACTGAACCTGTCTCGATGGGTGAATACACCACCTGTGCCGTCTATCACAGGATGATGGCAGGCTCTTTCAGGATGAAGGGCGATCTTCAGATCATGGCGGATCTCGAATCTGAAAAGATGGATGATCTCATTAAAATGTCCAAACTCGCGGCTGCCGAAGAGTATGGCGAGGCCTCCGCAGAAGAATACTTCCTTGAAGAGTGGCGTGATGTACTCGCCTATATGACCGACCAGATCAACCGCAACTACGAAAACGTCTCCGTGCTAAAGGCAAGATACAAAAAACGATGTGATCGTCTTGGCGCGTCATTGGTCAGTGGTGCAACAAAATAGCAGTTCTAAACCCTATCTTCTTCAAGAGCTTCTTTGCGGGCTTCGTTACCGCTCGCCAGAATCATGGCAGGCTCAAACAATAAGCTGACTTGCAGAAAAGGCCGAATCATCTAGGATACACAATTCGAATTTTACGGAGCATCTTATGTCGCGAATCTTGGTTTTTGTTTTGGCCAGCCTACTGACTGCCTGTTCCGATAGCGGCGATACCAACGTGCAATCCAGCTCGACACCTTCTGTAGAGCTCCCAAATATGCAAAAAGTTCTTCAATCGAAATTTCTTAACGCCAAACCAGGTGAGGTCATAACAATCCCGGCAGGAACGTTTGATTTTCAACGATCGCTCTCGCTAAAAGTTGATGGCGTCACCGTTCGCGGCGCGGGCATGGATAAAACCATCCTCAACTTCAAGAATCAGATAAGCGGCGCAGAGGGCATACTGGTGACGGCCAGCGATTTCACTATCGAAGACCTGGCCATTGAAGACACTAAGGGTGACGCCCTCAAGATCAATGATGGAAAGAACATCGTCGTACGTCGGGTTCGCACTGAATGGACTAATGGACCAGACACCAACAATGGCGCCTACGGCATTTATCCAGTGCAAACAGAGAACACACTGATCGAGGGGGTCATTGCTATAGGCGCCTCCGATGCTGGTATCTATGTTGGTCAGTCTCGTAACGTTGTAGTCCGTGACAGTAGAGCAGAATACAACGTGGCGGGTATCGAGATCGAGAATACGGTAGACGCCGATGTGTACAACAATGTCGCAACCAACAACACTGGTGGCATACTGGTGTTCAATATGCCTAACCTTTCCCTTGAGGGTGTTAGGACACGAATCTACAACAACCAAGTCGTCGACAACAACACAGCGAACTTTGCAGCACCGGGCGGTGCGGTCGCAGGGGTACCTGCGGGCTCAGGTATTTCAATAAATTCCAACGACCTTGTTGAGGTTTTCGACAATGACCTTAAGAACAATCAAACCGCCCACATTGTGATCTCAAGCGTTTACTCCACCAACTACAGCGACAGAGATAACGCTTCTTCTTTTGATCCGTATCCAGAAAAAATATCAATTCATGACAATCGTTATGAGGGTGGGGGTAATGACCCCGACACAGATTATCTTCCCCAACTTAAGGCTGCTGTCTTTGGCGAAGAGGGATCGTTTCCAAACGTTATCTGGGATGGTTTTGTGAATCCAGAACTCCTTGTAGATGGCAAACTGCCAGCCGAGTATCAGATCTGTATCTACAATGAAGCTTCCAGCGCAGTCTTTAACGTCGATGCCCCAAATCAGTTCGCCAACCCAAGGGTCAATGAGACTGACCACCAGTGCAGGCATAGTCCGCTGCCTGCTGTGCAGTTAGAGAGCTTTTGAACGTTGCGCCTTAATCCTCTCGCTCTGGCGAGCGTCTTGCTAGGCGTATTGGCCCTCGCGGGGTGTGCACCGCAGGCTTCCAGGTTTCCAGATAAAGACCCAGCCCTGCTGTCAGGCTGGTCTCTCATGTCACAGCAGAGCAATCAGTTGGTATTGCACGATGACGTTCAGCCGTACCTGCTCAATGCTACCTTGTTTACCGACTATGCCCACAAACTTCGTACCATTACCATTCCGGAAGGACACCTGGTCACGGTGAATTCAGAAGGCTCCCTGGATTTTCCGATAGGAAGCATCATCAGCAAGACCTTCTACTACCCGAAAGCAGATAGCGGTGTTCTGCAGGCTGATGACGATGGCAGCCTGTTCAAACCAGATGTTGGCACAAGGGGTGGCCTTGATCTGACAAAAGTTCACCTAGTGGAAACCCGACTGTTAGTTCACCGACAGTCTGGCTGGGTCGCATTGCCCTATGTGTGGAACAACGAGCAGACCGAGGCCACCCTGGAAGCTACCGGCGATATCAAATCACTGGAACTTGTGCACGGTCCAGAGCGTCGGAGCTTCCCTTACATTGTGCCCGACCAGAACCAATGCGCCGGGTGCCATGGTACCAACACCGCCTCAAAATCAGTCAATCCCATAGGGCCCAAAGTTGCGAACCTGAACCGCAATGGTTATGACCGCAATCAAAATCAACTTGATGCCTGGCAGGCAGACGGCTGGCTTGAGCTCAAAGCCAATCCAGTACCAGCCATGAAAAACTGGCAGGATACTTCAAATACTCTTGAAGATAGAGCAAGGTCTTACCTTGATATTAATTGTGGACATTGCCACAGTGAACAGGGTCCGGCGGATACTTCAGGTCTCTATCTGGACATCGCAACCAAACACAAGATGCGTCTGGGTGAATGCAAATTACCCATCGCTGCGGGCCAGGGCACCGGAGGTAACAAATTCTCTATTGTTCCCGGCAAACCTGAAGAATCTATTCTCGTCTACCGGATGACTTCCATCGATCCGGGCGCAATGATGCCGGAACTCGGCAGGAGTCTCGTTCACGACGAGGGTGTTGCACTTATCGCAGACTGGATCAGTGAAATGGAAGGCAGCTGCAACAATTGAGCAACATTTACACTGGAGAGCTCGAAGGGATGCTCAAAAGGGGACTATGGGCGTTAATGGTCTTGCTGCGACTCAAAATTTGATTCTGACGTCAGATACAGCGCCCACCATCAACCTCCAGTGCAACGCCCGTAATCATCGCAGCATCGTCACTTGATAAATAAAGTGCTGTGGCAGCAATATCTTCGGGCGTTGAGAGCCGCCCCAGGGGAATAGACGCGATAAATTTTTCTCTTGTTGCTGGCGTATCGCCACCCATGAAAGAAGCCAACAAAGGCGTTTCACCCGCAACCGGGCAAATAGCATTAACTCGAATGCCGGCGGGGGCCAGCTCTATTGCCATAGACTTAGTCGCCGTCACCATCCAGCCTTTCGACGCGTTATACCAGGTAAGATTGGCCCTTGGGCTAAGCGCCGCCGTCGAGGCGATATTAACAATCGCGCCAGCACCGGCCTTTTTCATCCAGGGCACGCCGTACTTACTGGTGTAAAATACGCTTTTAGCATTGACCGCAAACACTTTGTCGAAGTCTTCCTCGGTAACATCCTCCATTTGCATGGGAAGGTGCGTTGTCCCCGCATTGTTGACGAGAATGTCGAGAGAATCCCATCGGGACCTTAGTTTGGCAAACGTTTCGCTGACACTGCCGGAATCCGTCAAGTTGGCATATTCAAAGTGAACTCTGTCTGTTCCTAAAGAATCAATCAGTGCATTGGCCCCGGCTTCATTCAAGTCAACAATCGCAACCTTGGCGCCTTCCGCAAGAAACCTGGTCACGATCCCGGCACCAAAACCCGAAGCTCCTCCGGTCACCACAGCAGTTTTATCTATCAATTTCACTCGGTCTGTTCTCCGGAAAGTAATTCATAAGTTGCAATCGCCATGACCTTTGCAGATTCAACCATATCGGTGACACCAACATATTCGTTAGCCTGGTGCGCCAAATCAAGGATACCTGGTCCGTAAGCAATACAATCCTTTAACTTGCCAATACGATCAATATGCTTTTGATCATAAGTTCCCGGGGAAACCACATACTCCGGTTCTCGGTCAAACACCCTGGAAATACCCCGAGCGACAGACTGAACAACAGGGGCATTCTGATCGGTCATCGATGGCACTACTTCGAACAGGTCCTTAAGTGAATAGGAAAAGTTCTCCCTGGATTTGGTAAGTCCCTCAAGAAGACTCTGCACTTCGAGCTTAACCTCTGACAGTTGCTCCTCAATCAAAAATCTCCTGTCGAGCACGATTCGACAGGAATCAGCAACCATGGGTGCTGGAAACCCTGCAAAGCCTTCTGCCAGTCCACCGTGAATGGAGTTAATGTTCAGGGTAGACTGTTTCGCGCCTTCGGGTACCACGGGCATTGCGGTTACTTTCTGCTGTAGGGATGGAAATAATTTCTGCTCAAATTCATCAAGCACGGCGGTCATATGTCGAATAGCGCTATCACCAAGAAACGGCATCGACCCATGAGCCACCGTGCCAAATGTTTCTAACTCGGACCACCAGACACCTCGATGACCAAGACAAATCCTGTCTTTATTCAACGGCTCGGGAATGATCACATGATCTATTCTAGGTACAGCCATCCAACCCTTCTCGGCGAGGTATGCGACACCACCGTAGCCCCCGGTTTCTTCATCCGCGGTACCTGAGATTTCTATGGATCCAGAATAGTCTGGCATCCATTCAAGCAGCGCCTCGACGGCGATGATTGATGCCGCCAGACCACCTTTCATATCACAGGTTCCACGACCAAAAATTTTGCCATCTATTAATTTTGCATCAAAGGGATCCTCGTCCCAACCCAGCCCCGGAGGGACAACATCGATGTGAGAATTAAAATGGACGCAGGGACCCGACCGGCTACCTTCTTTCCTCGCAATGATATTCAACCTGGGGTATTGATCATCGTCACCCGGCGTGCCTTCGGCCCTGATGATATTGATTTCGAAACCTCGGCCTTCCAACCGACTTCTTAACAGTTCAATGCAGTCACCATAATAATCCCCCGGCGGATTGATCGTTGGAATTCGCACAAGCGCCTGAGTCAACTGAATCAGTTCTTCTTCCTTGCTTTCAATCAAAGCCAGTAACTTATCGATTGAGGGTTTCACATTACTCACCATCCACTCCTGATTGACGGTCCGTTAACCGCCCCTTAGTAGGAACTGCCACTAACTCTGATCAAACCTTTTGACTCTTCGAGCCTAAGTTCTGAGGGCACGCTTAATGAGCAGCAATTCAAAGGTTGTAGTGACCATATCAAAAAACTCATGTTGGAACCTTTTACATCCCTGCATTACTGCATTACTGCATTACTGCATCCCTGCATTACTGCATTACTGCATTACTGCATTACTGCAAAGGTACTTCAATAAAATCGTACGCGGTATAACCATTACCTCCGACTCGATCATTAAACGATTGCCCAAGAAGCCCTGCATCGAATGTCCAACGATAAAGAAACGGTTCAGACAAGGCTCGAATCAGGACTTCAGCAGCCTGAAGTTCAAGGGCCCTTTCAGCGATCAAGCGCATGGCTTCACTAAAGCAGGGTATCACCACCCCATACCCCTGTGAACTGCAGGTCTTACGCTCAGCTCTTCAAACCATCGCTGGTAAACGCCATTATAAATCGCATTTTTCCAGGATTTGGCAATATCCTGATCAGGAGTTTTCTGGATTGAAGGCCTCTGTAAGCAGCCTGAGATAAAGAAGAAAAATACCAATACCTCTGGATCGATTGGCAGAGATGATGCTGCCGTAAGTACTTCAACGACTTCGCCACTATCGAAACCTGCGGGGTTGCAAAAAAAGACTGCGTTTTAGGCCAGGAAGTGTCCGGAGAAGGCCAGGGAAGTCCTAACGGCACGGCGAAATTACTTGACCACTACCCATGGTCGCAGTAGCTTATGTTGAAAAATAATGACCCGGGAAACTCGACCGAATGACAGACGCATACGATATTCCGCTCGATAAAATTGATGTCACTCAGGCTGCTTTATACCAAAGTGACACCATCGGTGGTTACTTCAAACGCTTGCGCGACGAAGCGCCTGTTCATTACTGTTCGCAAAGCCGGTTTGGCCCTTATTGGTCTATTACCCGCTATGCGGACATTATGTCAGTGGACACCAATAACCGGGTATTTTCATCTGACGCCGAGAATGGCGGCATTCAGATGACCGATTTCCCCAAAGGGTTGGAGCGAAAGAACTTCATCAATATGGATCCACCCGAACACGATGTGCATCGTAAGATTATTAGCCCCATCGTTCGGCCTTCAAATCTTGTAAATTTTGAAAGCATCATTCGCGATCATGCAACAGAGATCCTTGATAACCTGCCGCGGGGCGAAACCATAGACTGGGTCGACCACGTCTCAATTGAACTCACCACGCGAATGCTGGCGACGCTGTTCAATTTCCCCTTTGAAGATCGACGCTTGCTCACCTTCTGGTCGGAAGTTGCAACCTCTGAGTTAGTACCGGGCACTGAAATCGATACTGAACAAAAGCGGGTTAAGGCGTTGCAGACCTGTCTTGACTATTTCAATGATCTCTACCAAAAACGCGCAGACAGCGAACCCCAGAGCGACCTGGTTTCGATGCTGGCGCATTCCTCGCTGGAAATGGATCAGTAGGAGTTTCTTAGCACCTTGATCCTGTTGATTATTGGCGGCAATGACACGACACGTAATTCAATTACAGGCGGACTGTTGGCTCTGTGTA
>Ga0209663_1000026_pt1 | contig 110350 bp, 106 predicted proteins | sample SaaInlV_135m_DNA_2_FD_184667 | JGI IMG/M metagenome (GOLD analysis project Ga0209663, IMG submission 184667) | Marine microbial communities from expanding oxygen minimum zones in the Saanich Inlet - Saanich Inlet SI073_LV_120m_DNA (SPAdes) (version 2) | ecosystem: Environmental > Aquatic >... | reverse complement strand
TCCAAATGAGTCCATTCGTATAAATGGTGAGTACCTAAAACCACCAGAATCATGAATAAGAATCCAATAAATAGGACAGAGAACATGGCTTCTGGAATTCGACGAATGGCCACACCCCATCCTGCATTACTCACAAAATGGATGGCGACAAACATGATTCCGGAAAATCCAATGCCTGTAATATACCAAGCAGCCAGTAAAATATTGGGCCAAATGCGTTCTGAAAATACAATACCTAAAATCAGCGTCAATACGCCAATAGCCATGGCTCCACTGAGCCAATTAAAAAGAGCTTGATCTATTTTAAACTTTTTATTCATAATTTTATCGTTTATAAACATTCACATTATTTTAGTGTTTTAATAAAATGTGCCACTAACCATCGATCATTTCGTTTCATTTGTGATTTATAAGGTGGCATATTGCCAACACCATTTGAAATCAAATAATACAAATCTCCATCTTTCAGATTTCGAACTTTGGTCGTTTTCAAAGATGGTGGCGGTGGTACGCCCCGCTTGGTAACAGGCCCGTCTCCATCGCCAGATAATCCATGACATGCTTGACAAAAAGTGGCATACATTTTTCCACCGCGAGCCAAATCTGCATTTGCAGCATCATAAGGGCTTTTTAATACATCACCAGCATTTTCTCGTGTGAGTTCTCCATCTGGATATTCAGGCATAAACCCCAACGCAATTGTTCCTTCGGGTGGCAACTGTAATGTTTTTCCATCAGGTGTATTCGGGTTAGGCGCATAGGCATCATAAGCAATAGAATGAACCATTTCAGGAATAAATTCAGAATTGGGTTCTGTTTTATTTGATGAAATTCCCACACCCAATCCATAGACTATAATTATAGCGAGCCCAAAATATAATATCGATTTTAGATTCATTTTACTCCGCCACCATTTCGCCATGATACTGTTGAACAATTTCAGATACAAGGGAAGATGCTTTCCGCTCTTGGCCTTGTTTCATAACCACAAAAAACCTATCATTTGTAACACGCAAATGCGGTTGTAATCCTTGCTTCCCATATTTCACTTTTCGCCATGCAAAGAAACTAAATACAGTACCCAATCCCGCAAATAAAATCGTTACTTCAAATGCCACAGGCATAAAAGCAGGGAGAGAATTCCAGGGTCGTCCCCCAATATTAATAGGCCAATTCACAGCAGAAATCCAATATTGACCTAACACGCCAATGGCTAATCCAAGAGAGCCAAACAAGAAACAGATTTGATTTAAGCGTGATTTTTTCAAGCCCATTGCTTTATCCAATCCATGTACGGCAAAAGGTGTATAAGCATCCACAATTTCGAATCCCGCATCTCGCACAGCTTGCACCGCTTCGGTGAGATCAAACTCGTTTCTAAATTCAGCGATCAATTGTCTATCCATTTTCTTTTTCTCCGTTGCCACGATAATGTAAGACTGATTTTACTTCGCCCATGGAAATCATAGGCATGGTGCGAATGAATAATAAAAAGAGTGTAAAGAAAAGCCCGAAACTCCCAATCAAGGTACCAATTTCTATCCAAGTTGGTTTATACATACTCCAAGAAGATGGAAGGAAATCTCGATGAAGCGATGTTACAATAATGACGAATCGTTCGAACCACATGCCAATATTTACAAAGATCGACAGAATAAAAACGGCGGCTACATTTCGACGAATTGACCGGAACCAGAAAAATTGTGGCGTTATCAAATTACAACCCACCATAATCCAATAAGCCCAAGCAAAAGGTCCAAGTGCACGATTTAAAAATACAAATTGTTCATACCCATTTCCTGAATACCAAGCCATAAAAAATTCAGTTGCGTAGGATAGAGTCACAATTCCACCGGTAACAATAATTACTTTGGTCATATTCTCAATATGGTTTAAAGTAATGTATTCTTCCAAACGTAATGTTTTTCGAGCAATAATCATGAGGGTAAGCACCATGGCAAATCCACTAAAAACAGCACCTGCAACAAAATAGGGTGGAAATGTGGTGGTATGCCACCCAGGGATCGCAGAGGTAGCAAAATCAAAACTCACCACCGTATGGACGGAAACAACCAATGGAGCAGCTAAGCCAGCTAATAGTGCATATACAGTTTCGTAGCGATGCCAAACTCGATAGCTTCCATTCCATCCCAAACTCAGAGCACCAAAGAAGAATTTTTTAATTTTAGATTTTGCTCTATCTCGAACGGTTGCCAAATCTGGAATCATCCCAAAGTACCAAAATGTAGCTGAAATAATAAGATAAGTACCAATAGCAAACACATCCCAGGCTAAGGGAGATCTAAAATTTATCCACAATGGACCACGAAAGTTTGGATATGGAAACATCCAATATGCCAACCAAGGACGGCCCATGTGTATAATTGGGAAAATCCCTGCACACATGACGGCAAAAATGGTCATGGCTTCTGCAGATCGATTAATGGATGTTCGCCATTTTTGGCGGAATAAAAATAAAATAGCAGAAATTAAAGTCCCAGCATGACCAATCCCCACCCAGAAAACAAAATTGGTAATATCAAAAGCCCAGCCCACTGTTTTGTTAAGACCCCAAGTTCCAATTCCTGTAGCAATTTGATAGGAAACTGATGCCAATCCCAGCGCCAATGCACTCAATGACAATCCAAATCCCAGCCACCAAAGCCAAGTGGGTTTCCGCTCCATAATGTTGCAAACATCCTGGGTTACATCGGCATGGTTTTTATTCCCATGGATTTGGGGTGGACGAATATTAACATGATTAGCCATGGTGTCCCCCCTTCTCTTTGTCAGCATCTCGATTTCTCACTTGAGTTAAATATCCAACAGTTGGCACTGCATTTAATTCTTCTAACACTTTATAATGCCGTTCATCTTTTGTCATTTTGGAAATGCGACTTTCAGGATTATTCAAATCCCCAAATACAATTGCATCAGCTGGGCAGGATTGTTCACAGGCTAATTTGATATCTCCATCTTTTAGGGGAACACCTAATCGTTTTGCTTCGAATTTTGCTTCTTGAATTCGCTGCACACAGAGAGAGCATTTTTCCATGACACCGCGTGATCTCACCGTTACATCAGGATTTAAAACCATATTTTCCATCACATCTTCGTGCGCATAATCGAACCAATTAAATCGTCTAACTTTATACGGACAATTATTGGCACAGAAACGTGTTCCTACACAACGATTATACACTTGCTGATTTAATCCTTCTGAGCTATGAACCGTTGCCAAAACCGGACAAACTGGTTCACACGGTGCATTATCGCAATGTTGACACATCATGGCTTGGAAGGAGACATCCACATCTTCACCGTCACCCGAATAATACCTATCCATTCGAAGCCACGCCATATCCCGTTTTCGCAAAACTTCATCTTTTCCCACAACGGGAACATTGTTTTCCACTTGACAGCCCACAATACATGATGAACATCCCGTGCAAGATGTTAAATCAATTGCCATCCCCCAGTGATGTCCTTCGTAGGTGTGGTCATCTTCCCACAAAGTGGTGATGGGATGGCCATGATGGCTTCCTGCTGATGGATTTTTCTGAAATTCGGAGAATGTAGTTTCCTGAACAAAGGGTCGCACTGGCATACTGGCAGGCGATGTATTTTCTGGATTTGACAACGTATTATAGGTTTGAGTGAGCGCCAAATCCCAAGTTCTCTCTGTTTTTTGAATTTTTATCGGCATGCCGGAATAATGAAAAGTATTGTCAAATGAAATCATGGATGAAACGGATGTCCCTACCGTTTCACCTTTTTTAACAGTGTCTTTTTTCTCGAGCCAATCGGGGCCAATTTTATGGAAACGTTCAGTACCCACTCTCCCATATCCTAAGGCAGCTACCACTGTATTATTTTTTTGTCCGGGCTGTAAAAATACGGGCAATTCAATTTTGTTTTTTCCAGAAACAATTTCAATAACATCCCCTTTTTTCAAATGATATTTTTCAGCCGTTTCTGGTGAAAAAGATGCCACATTATCCCAGGTTAATTTGGTAATAGGATCAGGTAATTCTTGAAGCCACGGATTCTCTGCGTGGCGACCATGTCCCAATTGAGAAGATTGAAATAGCACTAGTTCTAACTCATTCTTTGTTGCACCTTCAATTTGAATATTTTGATTTTTAAACGGAGTAAGTTTTTTTGAATTGGGGGAAATCGTTGTAAACCCATCATGAACTAATTCATTCCAGAATCGTGTAAATGTTTTACCACTTTTCACCCTGGATGTAAATATTTTTTTCCAATAGTTCCGAACCAAATCCCGTTCATCTTGCTTCATTCCCATCCATGTGGATAATGATTGCCGTAGAGAACGATTCTTGCCAAAAGGTCGGATTACAGGTTGTGTCATAGATAAAACGCCGGATGTTAATTCACTATCATTCCAAGATTCTAAATCATGAAGCCCCGGTGCAATAACATTACAATGGGCAGTCGTCTCATTATTCATATCTGAAAATGAAACTGATAAATCCACTTGCTTCATTAAGGTAGAAAAATCTATTCCATTGGCTAAGATGTAGGCCGGGTTGGTATCTGATATTAAAAGAGCGCCAACCATACCGCTCTCTATTTTAGTTACAAGTGACTGTATAGATGAATCCGAACCGGCATACATTTGGCTCGTTTTTTTTATATCCAAGGTCCGGCCTACATTTCCCAAACTTTGGTTAATTCTGTTCACAATTAATTGAATTTTTATATCATTGATTCCGGAAACGACTAAAGAGTTTCCCCGGTGAAGTTTTAACAGTCCGGCAATTTTTTTCGCATGGGAATTCGTCCCATGTTTCCCGTGGATGATAGCATCCAAATCCACCATAAACGATTTCATTTCTGTGGGTGTCATGGCAATGCGTTCGTCCGCTTTTGCTCCGGTAATAGACATGCGAGATTCTACTTGAATCAATTTTGATATATGCTTGCTATCCAGTTTCCTATTTTTTTGAAAATCTTTGGTAAACTGGATTGGAGAAACCCACGATCCGAGAAAGTCAGCATCAATGGACAGAATCAAATCTGCTTTATCGAATCTATATTTAGGTAAAATTCGTTGGCCATAATTTTTCTCATGGGCATCTAATATTGCTGAATAAGAATAATCATCCATTTGGACATGAGAAACTGTTTTGAATTTCTTTTTAAATTTCTTAATCGTGTATAACAAGGATGGACTGGTAGCGGTTCCAGTTAGAATAACAATTTCTTTACCCTTATCTCTTATTTTCCTTAATTCTTTAATAACATAACTATCTACCGCTTCCCAAGTTGAACTTTGTCTGTATAAAATGGGATCTATAATTCGTTTAGAATCATACAATTCAATTAAACTGGCTTGACATTGTGCGCATAATCCGCCTTGTGTCATGGGATGTTTTGGATTCCCTTCCAACTTAATAGGACGACCATCTCGATTTTTCACATGGACGCCACATCCTGCATCGCAGGCAAAACTGGTAGATGCGTACCATGTAGCCTTTCCAGGTAATATCTCTTCGGGCTGAATCAAAAATGGAATCGCTTTTTGCACCGGCGTTTTGCTACAAGCAACCATGAATGCAGCAAAAGAAAATCCCGTTGTTTTTAAAAAACTACGACGAGAGAATCCAGACGTTTCCTGAACGGCTTCCACGGAAGGTAAATCACTGCAATTACAATTTGTATCGCACGATTTATTTTCGTGACTTGTATAATATTCTTTCATGAATTTTGACATAATGGTTTAATAATGGCAGGATGCGCAATCTTGCAATTGTGCCGTTCTTCCTGCTGGGTTCTGTAGAGATTGATGGTCTTGTCGATGACAATCCAAGCACCATCCCATGGAAAGATCTTCCACCTGTTTTACACGAGTCATCGTGGCAACATCGCCGTGACATTTCGCACAATCCACACCGGCAGTTATATGGGGTTTATGACTGAAAAAAACGAAATCAGGTACATTATGAACTTTTATCCACTCTGTGGGTTTTTCGGAAGAAACTTTTTCCCCCGCCAACGATAAGCCCAACGATGCATAAATTTTTGCAATTTCAGAACTAGCAATAGGTTTACGACTTTCCTGTTCTGCCAACCGAGTTTCATTGAATGTATTGCTTACATATTTGTGACAATTCATACACACATTCGCCGGTGGAATGCCAGCATGTTTGCTATCTTCTGCCCCAAAATGACAATACTGACAATTGATTTCCATTTCCCCCGCATGAAGTTGATGGGAAAATGCAATGGGTTGCTCTGGTGCATAATCTTGCTGATTTCCAGGAATATGAAATGTGGAATTTTTAAATAACATTACAAATCCGATTATCACCAACATTGTAACCATGTATGAAAATTGTTTTTTCAGTCCATTGTCCATTCTATTTCACAGCTATTATTTGGATTTTTTTCAACACTAATTTGAAAGTTTAGATTCTAATTCAATTGCTTTTGGAAATAAAATATTATTCTCCAAATGAATATGAAAATGAATATCATCTTCTAATTCTTTCATATTCGCAAAGGATGCACGATAGGTATTACATGCATCTTCTGGTGGAGTGTAGTTTGATGTGAGTTGACTCAATTTTTTTAACATTTTTCCCGCATTATCATGCTCCATTTGCATGACGCGAATCGGATGATTGATGAAGGGTCGCGTCTGAGGTTCTGTAGATTGGCCTTTATCTATGGCAACCAATTTTTTCACATAAGGGAATAGAATCTTTTCTTCTTTCATCATGTGGTGATTTAGTTCGAATAGCAATTCGCTAAAGATTTTTGCAATTTCCATTGTTTCCGAATGTCGCTGTCCATGCACTCGCGCTACTTTGTCCACGAATTGTGCTGTGATAGGTCCATTTTCGTACAAATACCTGTGATGCTTTTCATAAATATAATCAATTAATTCATCCAACGGCATGGCTTGAAAATCAAAGTCCGTTTGTGTTGAGTTTAATATTAAATCCAATTCGGTCATAAGATCTTCAAAATTGGCCCCTTTTTCATTGCAAGCCGATTTGATATCTTTTCCACCCCCACAACAGAAATCAATTCCGAATTTTTTAAATACCGTGGCGGTTCTAATATCTTGTGTTACAACATCTGCAACAGTTTGGTCTTGTGTCATGTTTTAATCCTTATTTTTAAGTTATATTATTATTTTATCCATCCCATGGATGAGAATGTTGATCCTATGGGTTATTATATTCTTTTTTGGGTCCCAAGTAATACCACCAATTCAGCACAGCACAGAACGTATAAAAAACAGCAAATCCATACATAGCTAATTCAGGGGTTCCTGAGCTCATATTTTCACCAATCACCTTGGGAATAAGAAATGCACCGTAAGCTGCTACGGCAGATGTCCAACCCAAGACAGGTCCCGCTTGTTCTTCGTTAAATACCATGGATATTGTTCTAAAGGTGGAGCCATTTCCAATTCCCGTGGCAGTAAATAAAATGACCAAAAGAATGAAAAATGGTAAAAAATAATCTTGTGGCGTAGCAGACTGATAAGCCAATTTTGAATAATATCCCACACCAATAGCAGAAATCACCATGACGACTGACACGATTTGGGTTACGATGGCACCCCCAACTTTATCGGCAATTTTGCCACCTACCGGACGAATCAATGCGCCAATAAAGGCACCTACCCATGCAAACATAAATGTGGCAGGACCTTCAGGATTTGCTAAAGTATGAGTCATCGCGCCATCAACTAAAATATGCTTTACACCAAATATAAATTTAATGGATAAGCCTACCGCAGCAGAAAACCCAATAAAGGAACCAAAGGTCATGGTATAAATAATGGTCATAATCCAGGTATGTTTATGATCAAAAATTTTGAATTGTCTTTCCAGATTGGTTTTAATTTCTCCTGGAGATAAGGATTTCATGAGAAATACAGTCGCGCTAACAACTGCCGGTAGAACAATCCATTTTACCCATGTCAATTCTTTAAATGTGAGTATGAAATAAAGCCCAACGGCTGCAGTAACGAAACTGATAAAAAGTAACCAACCTATCCGTGCCATTGAGACACCCGGCGATTTCAAGTTGGGTGTAACATTTTCTGTTTTTATATTATTCATCCCAGTCCAGCCAAAGAATGCCAAGGGAATTAGCCATAACATCCACACCCAACCGGCATTGGCAAGCCATGTTTCCGAGCCTACCATGATACGTTTAAAAATGGTGCCACTATTGGCAGACAAAATCATGGAATCGCCACTGAATGCACCCAGCATGGGAATTGTCATAACCAATGGAACCAAAATTTGCATGGTAGTCACACCAAAATTTCCCAATCCTGCATTCATACCTAAAGCATAACCTTGCATTCTTTTGGGATAGAAAAAGCTAATATTGCTCATGGATGAAGCAAAATTCCCCCCACCGAATCCGGATAAGAATGCCAGTATTTGGAAAATCCATAATGGCGTATTTTTATCCTGTAAATAGATAGCCGATCCCAAAGCGGGAATCATCAACAGAGCTGTGGTAAAGAAAATAGTATTCCGTCCACCCGCCAATCGAATAAAGAATGAACTTGGAATCCGCAATGTGGCTCCTGTAAGGCCTGCGATAGACGTTAAAGTAAAGAGTTCACTTTGAGAAAATGGAAACCCAAGGTTTTTCATTTGGACCGTGATGATACCCCACATGAGCCAAACCGCAAAACCCACCAATAAACTTGGGATGGAAATCCATAAATTTCTCGATGCGATATGTTGGCCTGTGGAATCCCAAAATTCTTTATTTTCCGGTTCCCATTTAGTTAAATCAATTTTTGACATGATAAATTCCTTTTAGACTCTGCTGACAGATCAACTGACAACTTTTTCTTCCAAATCGGATAATAATTCAGGTGCCCGTGCTTTCATCATTTTTCGTGCTACAATATGGAGCCAAATCAAACATATTACTGCCAAGGCAAAAAAGAACATCCAGGTAGTAGTCCATAACCCAGTAGATTTCAATAAATACCCAAAAATAACGGGGCATACAAAACCACCCAATCCACCAACAACACCCACAATTCCACCCACAACGCCAACATCATTGGGGAAATATTCTGGAATAAATTTGTAAACAGCTGCCTTTCCAATTCCCATCATGATACCAATAATGAAAACAAAAAATGTAAAGATCCATACGTTTGCTTGAAAAAATATATGTGTTATTCCCCGAGCCAATAGTTGCTTTTTGGCTACCACTTCTCCTACTTCCACAATGGGCTCCTGCCAAAAATTATTTTTAGGAAAAACTAAAATATTTGGCTCTACATCCAATAAATCAGCATTTGATTTATTGCGGAAGGAATATACTTTTTCATCTACGGTAATTGTAGATTCAGTAATACCTGTAACAATTCCTGACTTTTTGGCCATAATTCCTTCACCGGGAGATTGGATTTCCATCCGGGGAATAATGACCAATGCGGTTGAAAAAATGATAGCGCCCAATACGATATACATCACCAAACGTGCACCAAATTTATCAGACATCCATCCACCTACTGCGCGAATCACACCTGAAGGCAAACTGAAAATGGCCGCCATCATTCCGGCTGTTGCCACGGACATTGTATAAACATTTACATAATACGGAATGAGCCATTGTGCCAAGGCAACAAAACCGCCAAAAACGAGAAAATAATAAAGTCCAAATCGCCAAACACGTACTTCTTTTAAAGGCGTCAATCGTTGAGAAAGCGTTTTGACTGAACTGCCTTCTACCACTTTTGAATAAGTCGTAAAATAGAAAATGATAGCCATAACAAATAAAACAATTGCATAGATTTTGGGCATCATTCTCCACGCATCTAACTCTGTGCCGTTTTGGGTTAAATTTCTTAGCAGAATTGGGGCTCCCATACTCGTGATAGCGGCACCTGCATTTCCTGCACCAAATATTCCCAAAGCCGTTCCCTGTTTTTCTTTAGGAAACCAAACCGACGTATATGCAATTCCAACAGCAAAAGATGCGCCACTTATTCCAAATCCAAGGCCGGCAATAATAAATTCATTGAATGTATCTGCAGCACTCATAAAATAAGTTGCCACCGATGCCACAATCATAAGAACAGTATAAACAATTCTACCGCCATATTTATCGGTGAGAATTCCAACGGGCAAGCGCACAATAGCACCTGTGAGTACAGGAACGCCTATCAGCCATCCAATTTGAACCTTGTCCCAAACATAAATACCATTGTCAACCAAATACGTAATGAGAACGCCATTCATCATCCATACTGCAAAACAGATGGTAAAGGCGATGGTATTCATCGTAAGAACAATTCTTGCTTTTGATTGATTACTTTTCATATTCGTTATATTAAAATATGTTAGGAATTATTTTTTGATTGGTTCGATGTATCTGGTGTTCGAATCGTTTTCCGGTTCCAATTCCAACGCACCACTTGTGTTTTTCGCCAGAGATAAGGATTAGGTACTACCAGAGCATGGACCAACCGTGTAAAAGGAAATAGTAAAATGATGGAATAAGCACTAACAATATGTGCTTTTACCATAAATGGCATGGCCGTGATATAGGTTAAATCCGGAGAAAATTTAATGACGGACCATAAATAAGGTGCCAAGGATGCAGCAAACCAAGTGGAACCCCAACGATAAAAATAAGCGGTATATAATCCTGTAATCACTTGAACTGTAAGAAAAGCAAATACCCACCAATCCGCAGGCGATGTAACTATTTTTGCCATGGCATTTGTACGACGACGTAAAATTATATTAATCAAACCAATTAGGGTCATGAGTCCGAAAATGAACATGGCCACTTCCATCACATAAAGTCGAGCGGGAACACTATTCCACCACAAAACAGTTTCTGGGACTAAAAACCAAATTAAATGTGCTGTTAGGACGGAAATGATGCCATAATGAAACGGGACCATGGCCCAAAAATGTTGCTTATTTTCTAAAAATTGAGATGATAAACTGGAATAAGTATACGCCTTAGACCGGTACCGTTGTATCGTAACGAGAAAGAAAGTAAAAATAGTCACATACGGAAACATGCCGAATAAAAATGTATCGAGTAAATGTTTATATTGATCCATCAGGCGTCTCCTGTCTTAATCCCAAAGTTTTCTTTAAATAATTCATCCACATATAAAATGGCATGTTGAAATGGGTTGTCAGAATCTTTAAATCCATCCATGATTTTTTCTAAAGCAGGTTGAACATATTTCTGAACGAATTTGCCACAGTTTTTCTCATCCAAACCATCCATCGCTGCCAAAACATGGGTCAAATGATCTGGCAATTCGGATGTTTCTTCTATCCCTTGCATGCGGAGTAATTCACGGATTTTCAGCATGAAAGCGCCCCGTTCATATGCTTCACCATATAAATGCCACCCCAAATCCAAACTGGTGGTTGGGCTCATATCAAATGTTTGGGTAAACTTTTCTTGAAGATCCGACAGGGATGTATCTGCAATAAAATCCAAATAGGTCTTCAATGATTTGGAACCATGATTCTCCATCCGTTTAACCGCAGATATTGTATCCACATTTGGATAGGAGAGCATGGGAATGAGTTTCGTATATTGAATTTCCACTAATTTCCCCGCGCTGGTGCTTCTCTAAATCCGAAACCAACTTCCTGCTTATGTTCCAATGGATCTTTCATCATTTCGATGGCTTCTTCTCTGTGTGCAGGTGGTATCACAAAGCGATCATCAAAAGTACAAAGTGAAGTGAGTTTATAAATCTTATCCGCTTCTTCAGGATTACAATCAGCTTCCAATAGGGCTTTTTCAGCACCCAATACATCAATATCACCTACCGTTAAGGCTCGACGATAAGCGCGAATAGCAGATTGTTTTTTCAGTACATACCGCAAATGACTTTCATTGCCACCGCCGAACATGGATGCCAAATATTTTATAGGCACACGTGCCTTATCAAAATCGGGAAAATATTCATCATTTATACTGCGAACAGAATCGCCTTCCTGTGCTGACATAACTGGTAACATGGGTGGCACATAAAATAACATGGGCAATGTGCGATATTCCGGATGCGGCGGTAAAGCAATTCCCCATTCTTTTACAAATTTATAAACGGGAGAATTTTGGGCCGACTTGATAGTCGAATCAGCAATACCATTTTTCTTTGCTTCCCGAATCACATTTTTATCAAAGGGGTCCAAAATCATTTCGCGTTGTGCGTCAATTAATTCATGATCTGCATGTTTGGCTGTTTCTTCAATTTTATCTGCATCGTATAAAAGCACGCCAAGGTAACGAATCCGTCCCACACAGGAATGGAAACAAGCAGGCGCTTGCCCTGTTTCTATCCGTGGAAAGCATAAAATACATTTTTCTGATTTTCCTGTATTCCAATTATAATATGTTTTTTTATAAGGACAGGCTGTAATACAAGATCGCCAGGCGCGGCACCGTTCTTGATCCAATAAAACGATACCATCTTCTCCCCTTTTATAAAGCGCTCCCGATGGACAAGATGCCACACAAGATGGGTTCACACAATGATTACAAATCCGTGGAAAATAAAACATCATGAGACGTTCGATGGCAAAAAGTTGGTCTCTTTGTTCATCTGATAGACTGTCTAAATTAATATCGTTTTCTGCATAAATAGGTGAGCCGGATAAGTCGTCATCCCAATTGGGGCCCGCTTCAATATCCATATATTCACCCGTAACCATGGAAATGGGTTTTGCCGTAGGCTGATCATCCCCCGCCGGTGCATCGAATAAATCTTTATATTTATATGACCATGGTTCATAATAATCATCCATGGTTGGCATATCCGGATTGTGAAAAATATTGGTAATCGTTTTAGCTTTATTGGTAGATTTTAGTTTCAATTCACCATCCACCAATTCCCAACCACCTTTATATTTGTCTTGATCTTCCCAACGCGTAGGAAAACCTGTCCCCGGTTTTGTTTCCACATTATTCCACCACATGTATTCCGTCCCTTTACGGTCGGTCCAAATGTTTTTACAAGCAACGCTGCATGTGTGGCACCCGATACATTTATCTAGGTGAAATACCATTGAAATTTGACTTCTAATATCCATAATTCTCTCTTTTAGATTTTCACCAGTTTAAGATGGGTAATTTCCGCACCATGATAAATGTGTCACGATTTGATCCTGTGGGACCCCAATAATTGAAATGATAGGTAAATTGCCCATATCCCCCAACCATAAGATTTGGCTTCAATCGGGCACGTGTTAGACTGTTATTCATCCCCGCTCGTCTATTCCCACGCAAGGGCGATTTGGGTACGGATAAGGTTCGTTCAGTGGCATGATAAATAATCACAATACCACGTGGAATTCGCACACTCACATTGGCGCGAGTCACCACGACACCATTATCATTATAGACTTCTACCCAATCATTATCTACAATGCCTAACTCCAGGGCATCCTTGTCATTAATCCAAAAAGGCTCAACACCACGACTCAACGTGGACATGCGATGGTTGTCTCCATAGGTTGAATGGATATGCCATTTTCCGTGAGGCGTGAGATAATTAAACACTTTTGTTGGATGTTCACTTTCACTCACATTCAATTCTGCATATTGGATGGGTGTAGGCTTCGGTTTATAGGTGGGTAAATGTTCACCAAATTGAATATATCCTGGATGATCCAAATAAAAATGTTGCCGTCCAGTCAAAGTTCGCCACGGCACCAATCGTTCTACATTGTAGGTGAAAGGTGAATAGGCACGACCATTTTCAGTGAGTCCAGACCACATAGGGCTATTGAGAAGTCGCCGTGGTTGTGCACATAAATCATCAAAATCCACACGAGTTCCACGGTTCTTTTCAGCCAAATCTGCTAAAACCAATCCTGTCTTTTCTTCCATATTTTTATAGGAACGATGAGCCAATTCACCATTGGTAACGGTGGCCAATGTTAAAATTGTATTCGCAACATCTCGAGCTTCTCTCAAAGATGGGTAAGTTTTATCATCCCATTTTTCTGTTGGATGTTCTTCCATCAGACGTTCATATTCATCTTTGACTTGGTAACCAGTGCCATGAGCACCTAATCCATTTTTAGGAATATTGGGTCCGTAGGACACAAATTGATTATAAACATTTTTAAAATCACGGTTCACAATTTTCATCCCCGGCATTGTTTTACCTGGGATGGCTTCTATTTCACCAGAAATCCAATCTTTAATGTCGGTTTGAGCAATTTCCGCAGGCGTATCATGGGCCAATGGAATAGAGACCAAATCTTCAACTAAATCCGGAAAATGATTTTTAGCTAACTCTGAAAATGATTCTGCAATGGCTTTAAATATATCCCAATCGGATTTGGATTCCCACGCTGGGGGAACTGCTTCTTGCAATGGATGAATAAAACTGTGCATATCTGTTGAATTCAAATCGTCTTTTTCGTACCAAGTTGCAGCAGGTAAAACAATATCCGAATAGAGTGCAGATGTATCCATGCGGAAATTCAGATCTACAACCAAATCCATTTTCCCTTGAGGAACTTTGTCATGCCAAACCACTTCTTCTGTAGAACCTTTGGCAAAATTGCTATCAGAAACTTGATTGGTATGTGTTCCTAAATAATGGTCTAAAAAGAATTCATGTCCTTTGGCAGATCCGCCAATCGCATTTCCCCGCCAAATAAACCAAACACGTGGAAAGTTGGCTGAATTATCAGGGTCTTCAATAGAAAATTTTAATTCACGCTTCTTTAGTTTTTCCACCACATAATCCACAACAGATTTTTCATCAGTCGCACCTTCATTTCGAGCTTCCTTTACCAAATCAATGGGATTCGCTTCAAATTGAGGGTAGAAAGGCAACCATCCATTACGGACTGCCTTTACATTCACATCAATTGTATGTCCCTTCGCCAAACTATTTTCTGGCTGATTTTTTGGGACGGTATGATAATCGGTGAATCCTTTTTCATATCGCCACTGATCAGAATGGACATAATGCCAACTGGGTGTATTCATCAATCTCGAAGGACCAAACCAATCTTTCGCCAAAGCAATAGAGCCCCAAGATTCTCCCGGTGCTAATTTTTCTTGTCCAACATAATGTGCTAATCCACCGCCATTTTTCCCAATACATCCTGTAAACATGAGTGCATGAATCGCTGCACGATAAGTCAAATTTGCATGATACCAATGGTTTATTCCGGCACCAATAATAACCGTACATTTACCGCCGGTATGCATGGCAGTGCTTGCCCATTCCCGCGCAAACCGAATCAACGTATCGGGAGAAATACCCGTATATTTTTCAGCCCAAGCCGGTGTGTACAATTCGTCCGATTCATAAGAATCTGGGTAGCCTTCTAATCCCCTTCCCACACCGTATTGTGCCATGAGCAAATCATAAACTGTGGTAACGGGAACTTTTCCGTCTGCCGTTTCAATATATTTTACAGGGACTTTTCGAAGATTCGTTTCACCTTCAGCAAAATTATCTAACTCAATCTCCATCAAGTCGTCGGAATCATTCAAAAAAGACAACTGCGGATTAATTATAGATCCATCCACATTATCTTCTAATTTAAGATTCCACTTCCCTTTATTCTCTTTAGCCCAGCGATTGCCGACAGATCCCATGGGGACTTTTGTCTTTTGATCTTTCTCATCCCACATAAGGAATTGCCAATCGCCATTTTCAATTGTTTTATATTGATTAAGTCGATTGGCCCGGAGCAACTGATTGGGACGGAGAACATCATTTAATTTTTTGATTTCTACTAAAAAAGGTGAATCTGTGTATTGCTTAGTATAGGTTAAAAAATCTTCTGTTGGTTTTTCATGATGAAATTCTTTTAAAATTACATGATTTACTGCCATCCAGAATGCACCATCCTGCCCAGCATTTACAGGAATCCATTCGTCTGAGAATTTGGATACTTGAGAAAAGTCAGGAGAAAAGACCACCATCTTCGTACCATTATGTCTCGCTTCTGCAGCAAAATGCACATCAGGCGTTCGGGTCATATTTAGGTTTGCACCCATAACAGCCAACATTTTTGAATTGTACCAATCGGCCGATTCTTGAACATCGGTTTGCTCGCCCCAAGTTTCTGGAGATGCACTAGGCAAATCGCAATACCAATCATAAAAAGATAGGGCTACACCCCCAACCAATTGCATCAATCGTGCGCCGGCAGCATAGCTCACCATGGACATAGCTGGAATGGGTGAAAATCCCGCAATTCTGTCTGGACCATGCTGTTTAATTGTATGTACCATAGAAGCAGCAATCAATTCTTTGACTTCTTCCCAATCTCCCCGGCGAAACCCACCTTTACCACGAGCATTCTGCCATCGCTTTCTTTTTTCAGGGTCATTCACCATGGATTGCCATGCTTCTGCTGGATCTGAATATTCTGCCCGTGCTTCTTTCCAAAGATCGAGTAGAATTCCACGGATATAAGGATATTTCACCCGTAATGGGCTGTATAAATACCATGAAAAAGAGATGCCACGCTGACAACCGCGGGGCTCATAAGGTGGAATACCACTTTCTAATTTGGGGTAATCTAATCCTTGCATTTCCCAGGTAACAATTCCATCTTTTACATGAATTTGCCAAGTACAACTTCCTGTACAATTTACCCCATGCGTGGAACGAACAATTTTATCATACTGCCAGCGGTTGCGGTAAAATTCTTCCCATTTTCTATTTTGGGGTACCACTTCATCCTGAATCCAGGATAATTTTCCGTTTTTATCACTCATTACAAATTTCCTTTTACCATTTTTCTTCTCACAGATCGAAGACGGTTTCCCCAGAATAAATCAAATAGAATCAGTACAGTTGCCAATCCGATAAATCCAATAATTAAAAAATTAAAATCGTGCATGCTCGCTTCGCTCACTTCGGACTGACCCTTATCTTTAAAAAATGCCACCAGTGGTAACACTTCTTCTTCGTCAATTGGGTGCTTGCCATAAATAGGGCCCATGATTTCACTGGCAGGACTAGAAAGCCATGCCGCCAATGCGACCTTGCCCCCCAATCGTCCATACACATCCGTCAAATTAGGTCCTAATAATCCACCACCTAATGCACCTTCGCCAGAAATGGAATGACATCCGATGCAAGAAGGACCGCTATTTTTCAAGGTGGATTCACCCATAAATAATGCGCGACCTTTTACAATATCACCGGGCGTTAAAGCTCTGTCGGCCAAGGTAGAACCGCCAAATACTGATTTCTCTTTTGCTGATTCATCCTTAATAAAATCCAATAAAGATTGAACGATAAAAGGTGTAAGTCCACCAACTTTAGGCATAATTATTCCACGGGATTCATCTACCAATTGGCGTGCATAAGTATCGCCCGAATTAATCACTGACATAGGATCGTTAATGAATCCTTTAATCCATGCATCATCTTTTCGGTTATGTACATTTTTCAAATCTGGACCTGTGAGTCGCCCACCACCAATGGTATGGCAACTGGAACAATTTTGCTTGTAAAATTTCTGGACATCTTGACTAATGGCTCCAGATATCAAGAAAAGTGTTGGTAAAATAATTTTAAAGAAATTTTTCATATTGATGTGATTGTTTAACTATTGAAGGTCACCAAGATTGGCAGTGTTTTTGAGTCCAGGGAGATAATTTCGACTTATAACATCCTTGGACAGATTGTCCAATGTTTCAGTTTCCATTAAAGTGTGTACTTGGGTTATAACATCTTTCCAACGATGATGAAACGGACAGGGAAATTCATCAGAGCATGAATCGTACCCAAACCCACATTTTGGTACAATGGATTCGGGGCCATCAATGGCTAATAAAATATCATTAATAAAGATGTCACTTGGGTGTTTTGCCAATTTGATTCCGCCATTTCTGCCCCGTGTAGAAGAAATTAAATTATGCTTTCGAAGCGTTCGAGTAATCTTTGATAAAAAGGACGGTGGTATGTGATATGCACCTGCAATCTCTGAAACCATAATAAGACCTATCCCGTCTTTAACGGCAAGGTATATCATAGTCTGAATGGCATATTTGGCTGATTTTGAGTAAAACATTATATTTGGATACTGTTATCTTGTTATAATATTACGAGTCAATGTATAATTAAGGCAAGGGTTATTACGGATGCCTTTATCCTATTTTATTATATATGCTAAATTATATGAATAAAAGGTGAATGAGCGCTAATACAAATACTTAATATTCTAAATAGAAAAACTCTATTAAATAATAAGGATTATTAATTCATGATTAGCTCTTAAAATGCATGATCCATGTCATCAATTAAATCAGCAGCAGATTCTATTCCTGGAGAATACCTAATCAAAGAATCAGAAATACCTGCCTTAGCCCTTTCTTCCGGGTTCAAAAATGAATGGGAAGTTTGAACTGGCCGGGTGATTAGAGATTCGACTCCGCCTAAGCTTGCTGCGTTTAAGGGGTATTTTAAACGGCCAATAAATTCATCAGAATAATCAACACCGCCCTTCAATTCAAAACTTAACATTGCGCCATATCCACCAAAGTATTTTTTCGCACGGAGGTGTTCAGAATTTGAAGGTATTCCAGGATAATTCACTTTAATAACATTTTCATGATTGTTTAAATATTCAGCGATTTTCTTCGCATTCTCTGATTGTTTATTAAATCTTAATAGTAGTGTTTTAATGCCACGTTGAAGTAAATAGCATGTATTTGGATCCATTGAACCACCCAAATAATTCAATTTTGATTTGATTTTATAAATATGTTCCTCACCTCCCATAATAGCACCGCCAACAATATCAGAGTGACCATTTAAATATTTTGTGGCGGAATGAAGGACAATATCAAAACCGTTCACAATTGGATTATAAAGAACAGGTGTTGCAAAAGTATTATCAACAATTGATATCAAGTTATTTTCTTTAGCAAATCGTACAATCTCATCTAATTCTGGAATAGTCATAAGCGGATTAGTAATCGATTCAATATATATTACTTTTGTATTGGGTTTAATTTTTAAGGCCCAATCAGAAGGTTGACTAGCATCAATAAAATCAACGTCTACTCCGCTTTTTGGTAATTCTTTGGATACATACCCTGCGGTACCACCATACAATACCTTATGACATAATAGATGATCACCGAGTTCCAAAAAGGTGTTTAAAGTAGTCGTTATTGCACTCATACCAGAAGATGTGACTAAAGCAGCTTCCGAACATTCTAATGCAGCTAATTTTCTATGAAGAAAAATATGATTTGGTGTATTGTTAAGTCGAAGATACCGCATACCTATTTCCTGGCTATCTTTATCAATCTCATAGGTTGAACTTTGGAAAATCGGAATATTAACTGACCCGGCATACCTTGCCCTTGGTTCCCCTGCATGAATAGATTTTGTCTCAAATGACATATTTTTAACTGACATCACTTATCCTTTGGTTTATGAAATTTGTGTTATTTATAATAAATGGTTTGTTAACAATAAAAAGCAATATATCCAAAACTCTTTGGATATTACAATATATTAATAACGATTTATTGTGGAATAAAACGATTTTTCCCCTACTTAATAAATTGAATTAGATTAATTGTAAAGAAATTAAACCGCAAATATTAAAGTAACTATTATATTCGGATACAGAACTCTTATTAAGTTTCCCACTTAATTGTTCAATGAAAATGATGCCAAAGTTCCCTTCTAAATATATTCACAGTGCCATTTTAATTGCCTTTTGGGCAGGCATAAATATGGGTGCTCATGTTGCCTTTACAGTCGGTTTTGATTTTCCCCTAGGGAAAGGATTTCATGCTTACATTCAAACACATGGCTATCTTCAGTTAATGGGGTGGATAGGACTTTTTGTGATGGGAGTCTCAATTCATTTTTTATCTCGATTAGCCCATTTTGAAAATATAAATAAACTTCATATATCTGCCATATTGGTATCAATGGTATCGGGTTTATTCCTGAGATTTATTACCCATTCTTTCTTACCATTTATAAATGAGCCATTTTGGTATTATTTTTTAGGATGGGGTACCATTTTTTCAGGAATCTTGGTTTTATCAGGGATTATATTATACTTAGTATTTCTTTATAATATTATTCAGAATATTAAACCATCTTTCATTACCCCAAATAGGGATATTAGAATATTTTTGATGATGAATATTTTTGGTTGGTTGATTTATGGTGTTGGAAATCAAATATTATTAATAAATATGGTAATCAATCATGATATTTCTATTCTACACAACTGGCATCTTTTTCTAACTGATATATTTATTCATTTTACAATTTTTTCAATATGTATTGCCGTTAGCATCCGGGCACTCCCTCTTTTTTTAAGACTACCTTCAATTAAATGGAATGTAAGGTCATTTAGCATTCTTTATTTAATAATCATTTCTCTAATCTTTGGATTTAAAATATTGTTTCATTTTGTATATATCTCTTGGTTCCCAAAAATGATTTACAGCTTCAGTATTCTAAAAAATCTTCTATTAATTTGGTTCATAATAAGATTGGATATATTATTCAAATCTAAACTATCTTGGATTTCAGAAACAAATCATGAGCGTAAACCCCGGAAAATCACGCCACGAAAATCTTTGCCAGACTATGGTGAATTCGGACGATTTGAGTGGCTTATTCGCTCTGCATTCTTTTGGCAATTTGTCGGCCTTATTTTTGATATCTTATTGCACGCTGGGTTAATAACCAAAATTCAAATGGGAATAAATATTGACGGAATACGACATATGTGGTTGGCCGGATTTACTTCTTTACTTATAATGGGAATGGCGGTGCGAATGATACCGGGAATGACCGGTGCGATGAAACTGACACACCCTAACCGAGTTGTCTATCTTTCAATCATAATAAATATTTCCGTTTTATTTAGAGTCCTTTCTGCTATCATTCCCGAACAAGCCTTAATCCTCCTTCCTTTCAATGGAACTATTGCTACTCGTATGTTTGGTTTGTCTGGATTAATATTTTTATTCGGACTTGGAATATTTTATTATATTATGAAACCTGTACTAAAATGCTGTCGCAATTAAAAAGATATAAAGAACACTCATTCAAACTCAACAAGAAGACAGACCCAAAGAGGATCGAAAAGTGTTCAATTTTATTTGGCTCTACAGTAGAAAGAGTGGTTCGAAAATCTTCCATTCCTGTTTTAATTATTCCAGGCGATAAAGAACCGCTCGAAATACCCTAACAAATCCGGGGAAGTTGTTCTCCCGAAATCATATCCACAATCTTTTCAGGTCCAAAGGGTTGCACCATAGTGACTTTAGCTTTTCCACTTGATAGTACGTATCCAATCCGAATCGCATCTGGAATCGCAGACAATACCCCATCAACATCATCTGGAGATACAAAAGAAATAAATCGACCTTCATTGGCTAAATAAATAGGATCAAAACCCATAATTTCACACGCACCCCGAACTTCGTCCAAAATAGGAATGGCTTCTTCTTCTAATTGAATATGTACCTGAGCTGATTGACTGATTTCAACCAATGCACTGGCGAGCCCACCCCGCGTTAAATCTCTAAAACAATGAGGCGAAACGCCTGCATCAATTATGGATTTAACTTGGTGGTTCACCGCCATACTATCAGACTTAATTGTGGTGGAGAATTTCAAACCTTCTCGTACCGCCATGATGGCGATACTATGGCGACCAATATCACCTGATATGACTACTGCATCCCCTGGTTTCACATTTTGTGGACTAATATTCACACCGGGAATGACTTCGCCAATTCCAGCCGTATTGATATAAATACCATCCCCCTTACCTTTATCAACAACTTTAGTATCCCCTGTAACCACATCCACACCTGCTTTTTCTGATGCGAGTTTTATAGAGTGAACTATTCGTTCTAAGTCCGCAATGGGAAATCCTTCTTCTAATATAATGGCTAAACTGAGATATTTTGGAATGGCACCACACATGGCCACATCATTTACGGTGCCATGCACCGACAAACTTCCAATATCGCCCCCAGGGAAAAAGAGTGGATCAATGACAAATGAATCTGTGGAAAAGGCTAATTTTGTATTTCCCATTTCTAAAATTGCACCATCATGCAACTGATCTAAGACATCATTGGAAAGCGTAGATTGAAATAAATTTTGAATCAACTGATTCATTACTTTACCGCCACCGCCATGTGCCATCGTTATATGGCCGGAATTATCAAATGGTACCGGACAATTTAGTTTAAAATCTGTCATAAAATTATAATCCTAAAAATTGAATTCCCAATCCACTGGACAAAATAATACTTCCTGCAAAGGCATGGGTGTAAGGTTCAAATTTTCTGATCTGTACATACCCCAATCCTGTAATACCTAAATAAACAAAGCCCATCATGGTGCTGATGGTTACCAATGTAAAGACAAGACTCACGGCAAATAATCCAACATAACTATGTTGAAAAGTTGATGCCATTAACAAAGGTATTAATGGCTCGCATGGCCCCAATACAAAAAAGATAAATAAGGCCCAAATTGAATTTTTAGACACGGTAGTTCCTACCGAATGATGATGGGGTTTTGGATTGAAATAAACTTCTCGTAATCCCCATAATGTGTAAAGCAATCCGAATCCGATTAAAAACCAAGCAGCAATATCTCCACGGACTGATTTAATCCATTCAAATTGAGTCAATCCAATCCCTGCGCCTATGCCAATACCTGCAATAAACATGGATGAAAGTGTGTGTCCAAATCCACAAAATGCTGTTATGAACATTGTTTTCTTTTTTGTCCAGCGATTCGCTTGGGATAAGGCAACAAAGGGCAAATAATGGTCCGGGCCAAATAAAGTATGGATGAATGCTACTAATGCAGAAGATGACAGTAAAATCGCTAATTCGTTATTCATAAGTGTCTATGGTATTTATGATAGGCGGCACAAGCTCCTTCAGGAGAAACCATGGTGGCGCCAAACGGAGATTCTGGTGTGCATGTTTTTCCAAAAGCAGGACATTCATTAGGCCGTTTATGGCCCATCAAAATTTCACCACTAATACAATCAGCCGGTTCTTCTGCGGTGGTATTGATAACACCAAATTTCTTTTCTGCATCGAATTTTTCATATTTTTCGGTTAACCCCCATCCACTCATTGGGATTTCGCCAATACCACGCCATTTTCTCGGAATAACTTTAAACACATCTTTTAATATTTTTTGAGCCGGATCATTCCCGCGTTTTGTCACGGAACGAACATATTGATTTTCTACAACATACTTCCCCGCTTCTAATTGTTTTATGGTCATTAAAATCCCATGAAGAAGATCCACTGGTTCAAACCCTGTTACCACAATAGGGACTTTATATGTTTCGCATAGTAAAAAATATTCTTCATATCCCATGACAGTGCATACATGTCCTGCAGCGAGAAATCCCTGCACTTGATTTTTTTCCGATTGGAGAATAGCTTCAATAGCTGGCGGGACTAATACATGCGAAATGAGTACACTAAAATTTTTCAATTTTTGGGCGTGAGCTGCCACTACTGTCATCGCATTCGCAGGGGCTGTGGTTTCAAATCCTACACCAAAAAAAACAATATCTTTATTAGGATTTTTAGTGGCCAATTCCACGGCATCCATAGGGGAATACACAATGCGCACATCCCCACCTTTGGCTTTCACCGTGAATAAATCGCCATGACTCCCCGGCACACGGAGCATATCTCCAAAAGATGTAAATATCACGTTCGGGTGGGCTGCAATTTCCAATGCTTTATCAATCATTTCCACCGGCGTAACACACACGGGGCACCCGGGGCCATGCACCAAACGTATTTTATCTGGAATTAATTCATCAATTCCATATCGAATAATGGAATGCGTTTGGCCACCACACATTTCCATAATAGTCCAAGGTTGGGTGGTGGATTTATGAATTTCATCCACCAATCGTAGCACTGTTTCTTTATCTCTGTATTCGTCTAAATATTTCATATTTACAATTCAAGATTTCCAATTTCGTTTAAATAATCAAAGACTTTTAATGCTTCTTTTTCATCAATAACGCTGATGGCAAATCCCACATGAACAATAAGAAAATCTCCCACATTGGCTTCCGGTGTGTACGACAAATTCACATCTTTTATAATTCCACCAAAACTCACTTTTCCCGTCTTGATTAATCCATCATCTTGAATCATTTTTATCAATTCACCTGGTATGCCTAAACACATTCTTTTTGTCCCCCGTAATAAAGTGCGGCAGCTTGTCCCATAGAGATTCCACCATCGTTAATTGGTATATCTTGATTCCAATAGACCTTGAAATTCTTGAGTCTTAGTTTGTGTATTGTCTGTTCCAACAATGTTTTATTTTGAAAACAACCGCCTGATAAACAGATAGTATTTATGTCCACTAATTCTGATACAACACCAATCATATTGGATAAAGATTCATGAAATTTATAGGCGATTTTTTTTCGTGAAATTTTTGAATTAACATCATGCAAAATAGTTTCTACCATGGGTGTCCAATCTAAAACATGCTTCCCATTTTCATGATGAACTGTAATGGGATAAGATATGTCAGAAGAATAGTCATCAATGGAAAACTCCAAATCCATCGCAGCTTGGCCTTCGAACTGAGTTTTTTGGTTATAGCCCGATATAAAACTCACCGCATCAAAGAGTCGCCCCATGCTAGTGGTTTCATGGATATTCGTTCCCGATTCAAACATCGTTTTCATAACATCGAGTTCAAAATCTTTAAATGAATTTTGGACAAGTGGCAAATCAAATACATCATTCCCCATGAGAGTAAATAGCAATCCCAATGCGGATCGGCGTGGTTCTTTCGCGCCTAAATCTACGCCAGGAAGTTTAAACGGTTTTAAATGAGCAGTCCGTTTCCATCCCTGCCTATTTATAGTAAAAAATTCACTACCCCAAATTGTATTATCTACGCCCAAACCCGTACCATCCCACGACAAGCCGAAAACGGGAAGTGGCAGGTGATGTTCTGCAATGACCGACCAAATATGAGCAATATGATGCTGAACTGGATACAAGGGTAATCCCAATGATTTCGCAAAGGTCGTGGATTGATAATCGGGATGCAAATCACAGGCTACCGATTTCACATTTAAATCATACATTTGAATCAAATCTTGGCTCACCGTTTGTTGCGTTTGAGCCGATAACTCTGAATCCAAATTTCCAATATGTTGGCTCATAAAAAATTGATTTTTCCGCGTAACGGTGATAGTGTTTTTCAAATGTGCACCTGTGGCCAAAATGGATGAAAGCCCTTCTTTCACCTGAATAGGAAACGGAGCATATCCACGAGCTCGGCGAAGAATCATTTTTTTTCCTGCCATTAGACGAACCACAGAATCATCAACGGGGCGAACGATAGGACGAGTGTGAATTAGATATCCATCAGCAATCTGGCCCAATCTCTCCAAGGCTTCAGCTTCATCTATGCAAATGGGTTCGTTGGCCAAATTGCCACTTGTGGCTATAATAGGGAATCCCAAACCACTCATTAATAATTCGTGCAATGGAGTGTATGGCAACATCAATCCTAAATTTGGATTCCCAGGCGCAACCTGCTGAGTGAACATGACATTTTGTTTCGATTTTAAAATGAGTATGGGTTTTTCAGGCGATGTTAAAATAGAAATTTCATTAGGATCCATTTCACAAAGGGATGACGCCATTTGAAGATTTTTCACCATGAGCGCAAATGGTTTAGCAGGGCGATTTTTTCTTTTTCTCAATGTGTTGACTGCCACAGAATTTCTGGCATCACAGATTAATTGGAATCCGCCCAAGCCTTTGAGTGCAATAATTTTTCCCTGACATATTTCATCAATAGTCCAAATGAGCGCGTCTAGCTTTTGAGCGATTTCGGTTCCTGAATTATTCCAAAAAGATAATTGGGGGCCACAATTAGGACATGCATTGGGCTGTGCATGAAAACGTCTGTTTTCTGGATCATCGTATTCAGATTGACATTGGGTACACATTTTAAATTTCGCCATGGATGTTTCTGGACGATCATATGGTAAATTTTTAATAATAGAAAAACGTGGACCACAGTTAGTACAATTCGTAAATGGATATTGATACCGACGATTTGTCGGCTCAGCAATGTCGATTAAGCAATCATCACAGGTGGACATGTCGGGTAAAATTAAGGCGGATTTTTCGCCGGATTTTTGGCTATGAACAATTTTAAATTGACTCAACCCATTGGGGTTGGCCTTATGGGTTTTAATTTCAAAAATTCGTGCTAAAGGTGGAGCTTCCGATCGCAAATTGGATAAAAATGTTTGAATAGATTCATCATTGCCTTGGGCCAAAATGCTGACACCTTCGGTAGTATTTTTCACATGACCGGTTAGAGAGTTCGCCCGCGCCAATTTATAAATAAACGGGCGAAAACCAACACCTTGCACCATGCCTGATATATAAATTTTCAGTGCTTTTGGACTAAAAACGTCACTCATTATTCGCACCGATTAAGAATCAATATCAACGGATTTTAGAAGAATATCCTGGGCTTGTGGATGAAACGCATCATCAGATGTCTCAATGTTTAAGTCCACACCTTCTAATTCAGAATTTTGGGTGGCCATATCAAAATGTTCTTTTAAATGATTTGCGGAAATATGGCTCATTGCTCCCAGCCAAAGTGAAATAGAATTCACTTTTTTTGCTTTCCCATCTTTGGCAACAAGTCTTATTTTTTTCAATAAATCATTCAATAGAGTCATTTCATGCATAAGTTGGATTGCCGGTTAATATTTTTTGAATATCTTTCAACAACATTCCTGTCACTTTATCTGCAGATATTTGAACATGTTTTGAAATATCTTTTCCTATACCAAATTGTTCACCTTCAATCCCATAAATAATTAAGCTTTTTGGCAATTCACCCAAGACTCGCGCCATTTCAACCGCTTCTGCTACACCAAATGCATGTGTTGAATAATGAAAAAAGTCCGTAGGGACTTTTTCTTGATTTGCAAAAATACGATGAATGGTGCCCGGCGCTTTGCCGGACTGAACCGCATCTACCAAAAAAACGTGCTGATATTTTTTCCACACGTCCATAATGTCTGACCCTTCGCCAGACCGTTCCATAAGATGCACTTGTTCTGGCGGACCCATTCGCAAAGTTTTCAACACACTTAATCCTACAGAATCATCACTTCGATAGGGGCTGCCGACCCCAATAACTAAAATTGATTTTTCCAAATTAATTCCTTTGTATATCTAGTTTTAAAAAGTGAGTGGCACAAGAAATACATGGATCATAATTCCGGACAGCTTGTTCACATTTCCAAGTGAGATCGTCATCATCCAAATGAATAAATTTGGGAATGAAATTGGATAAATCTTCTTCAATCCGACTCTGATTTTGTGCCGTGGGTGGCACAATTTTTGCCGTCTTAATAATACCCTGTTCATCAATCTCATATCGATGATACAAACTACCGCGGGGTGCTTCTGTACATCCATATCCTACACCGGCTTGGATCTCATACTCAACGGATGCTTTGGCTGGTTTTTCGTAATTTTCAATAATACGGATTGCTTCATCAAAAGCATATACTGTTTCTAAAGATCGAACCACAATACTCTGAAATGGATTAATCACCTGTCGATCATATCCATTATCCACGGCCACCTGTTTAGTCAAATCGGATAATTGATTATAATTCAAATTGTATCGAGCAAGGGGACCGACCAAATAATTACCGTGATTTTTATGAACAGATTGAAGAGCATTAGAATGAGCTACATGAATTTCTTCAAAATGGTTTTCGTAATCCTTTATATCAATATCCAAACCACGATTTGAAATTATCCGACCTTCATTGAATGGATATTCATCTGGATGATGGAGTGAGACAAATTCATAATCCTGATCAAAATCTGGACATGGGAGTGAGTTGGCCACTTTCACTGCTTCTATGGATGCATCTCTAGCCCATTTTAATTCTTCCAATAAATTAGAAAAGTCCTTCTTGTCTGGCACTTTATAAAACCCACCTACTTTATTATTAATGGGGTGTATTTCACGACCACCCAATAGACGCACAATTTCATTTCCAGCTTTTTTGAGTCTGAGCGCCATTTTTACCAATTCTGGTTTATCGCCAGCCAATTGAATGGCATCCTGATAACCCAGAAAATCGGGTGCATGTAACATAAAAACGTGAAGCACATGGCTTTCAATCCATTCACCACAATAAATGAGCCGTCGCAATTCTCGAAGTTGACCACCAACTTCAATACCCAAGATTTGTTCCATTGCATGAATAGAACTCATGATATAGGCGATCGGGCAAATTCCACAAATCCGCGCCGCAATATCCGGTGCTTCAGTGAATTGCCGGCCACGAAGAAAAGCTTCGAAAAATCGCGGCGGCTCAAAAATTTTCAATTGACATTCTTCTAATTTATTATCTTTAATTTTGATGAATAATGCACCTTCGCCTTCAACACGGGCGAGATAATCGACTTTAATCGTTTTAGTATTACTCAAGACGTTCACCTGCACTTTTAAATGGTTCTAAAAATCCGTTAAATCCCCGAAAGGCTTGTAATATTGTTTCATTTTCCACCCCCAAGTTTTGCCAAATTTCGGTCATGGAATCTGTATTGGCAGAATCTTGCGGACCAAAGCAGCCATAACACCCCCGATTAAAGGATGGGCAAATTGCCCCGCAACCGGCTTGAGTTACGGGTCCAAGACATGGTTCATTCCCTGCAACGAGTACGCACGTATTTAATTTTAATTTGCAATCCATGCAAACTGAATGTGTGGGAATATTTGGGCGCTTTCCAGATAAGAGTGAAATGACAACTTCCAATAATTGATACTTATCAATTGGGCAACCCCTTAATTCAAAATCTACATTTATATAATCGGAAATGGGGTGGGACTGATCCAGCGTATCAATGAATTGTGGATTCGCATACACAATATTGGTGAACTCTTTTACGTCAGAAAAATTCCGTAATGCTTGAATACCACCTGATGTTGCGCATGCACCAATCGTAATGACAAGATCTGATATTTCTCTAATTTCTTTAATACGTTCAGCATCATGGGGTGTGGTAACCGAGCCTTCAACTAAAGATATTTCGTAAGGTCCGGGCACCACTTCTCGAGATGCTTCTGGGAAATTAGCAATGTGTACAGCTTGGGATACCGCCAGTAATTCATCTTCACAATCTAGCAATGATAATTGACAACCATCGCAAGATGCAAATTTCCAAACGGCAAGTTTAGGTCGATCGTTTGCCATCACAACTCCTTGACTCTAAAGAAGCGTTCCGCTTCGGTGTAATTAAAAACAGGGCCATCTTTACAAATAAATTCTGGACCCAATTGACAATGGCCGCACAACCCAATACCACATTTCATATTTCGCTCCATAGAAATCCAAATCTGATCTGCCGGTATGCCAAATTTTAATAATTCCCGTGTTACAAACCGGATCATGACTTCGGGGCCACATACCAATGCGGCACCATTTTCAGGATCAATATTCAGACGGGGAATAAGAGTGGTTACAACACCTACTTGTCCATGCCAGTTTTGATCTGCGACATCAACGGTAATCCGAATTTGAAGATCTAAATGACTCCGCCAATCCATAATTTGCTTTGGAAATAATATCTCTTTTGGTGCTCTTGCACCATAAGCTACAGCCAAACGATTAAAATCATTCCTGTGATTTAAGACATGATAAATGGCAGGACGTAAAGGCGCAAGTCCAATACCACCGCCCACAATGATAACATCTTTCCCCTTCATTTTTTCCATGGGCCAAACAGAGCCAAAAGGTCCCCGAACACCAACCATATTTTCTGCATTTAATTGGCATAACGCATGGGATACATTTCCCACATCTCGGATGGTATGAATCAAAGTGTCTTGATTATGACAATCGCCACTTATTGAAATTGGAATTTCTCCAACCCCCACTGCATACAACATATTGAATTGTCCGGGAGAAAATTTTCCTATGCGTGCCCCATTCAGATTCTCGAGAACAAGAGTCCAGGTATCATGGGTTTCTTGAATTTTCTCCTTAACCCGCAAAAATGTGGGTATCATGGGAGTTTCAGGTGAGAATCCCTTCATTAATTCAGTTTGATTTTCCATAAATATCCACCAGTTGTAATCGGGTTGCTATAAGACGGTTTTGAAGGATGCGAGAAAATCTTCTCATGAGTTCATATCCTAGCTCAGGATTTTCATCGCATTTTTTTCGAATACATTTCCCATCCAGTCTGATAGATTTCGTATCTTTTTTTGCCACGGCATCAAATTGCCAGATAAAAGGCGAAAAAAGCCATGACCAACCCAACACCTCTTTTGCTTGTAAAGATTGTATAATAATCGGTCCACGGTTATGAGTATGAATAGATAAATCAACAGCACCTGTTAATAAAATGTGACAATAGTTGGCTTCTTCTCCTTCCAAAAAAATTGTTTCACCTTTAGAAAATGATTTTTCTGATGCACAGCCAATTAAATCGGAAATCGTTGTAAAAGGTAGCCCTTTAAAAATCATATGTTCTGATAAATGTTTTGTAATGCGGTCAGTCATGAGATGTTTTTCCCTGTGTATAGGTTTCAGGTGACTGTGATAAAGCGGCCAGTTCTTCTGTAATATCGATTTTAGATGGGCACCAAGTGATACACCGGCCACATCCTACACATCCTAGTGAATCGAATTGATCTTCCCATGATGCAAATTTGTGAGTGACCCATTGACGATACCTAGATAAGGTGGATGCTCGGGTGTTTCCACCATGGATGTATGTAAACTCCGACGTAAAACACGAGTCCCATTTTTGTTGTCTTTCGGAATTTCCGTCCAAATCATTTACATCTTCTACAGTCATGCAAAAACATGTTGGACACACCATGGTACAATTGGAACAAGACATACACCGTTCGGCCACATCACTCCAGCGTGGATGATTTGGATGGTCTAATAATTTTGATTTGAGTCCCGTTGTTTTTATTTTTCTTTTTAATTGAGACCGAACTCTTTCTAATTGAGCATCCTTAACGATTACTTGATTTTGGGTCGCATCTTTCATATTAATTTGGTTTAGAATAATCTGACCTTTTATTGTCTCAGATCGCACCAAGAAAAAGTGTTCCCCTTCATTCACAATTTCAGTGAGAATGATATCGCTTCCATTTTGAATTTCTGGACCGGAACCAACAGAATCACAAAAGCATGTTTCGCATGTATTAAAACATTCCACAGTTATAATAAGGGCTTGTTCTCGTCTTTTTTTATAAGCAGGATCAATATAAGTGCCACCCATAAAGACTTTATCTTGTATAGAAATAGCGGCCATTTCGCATCCCCGAACACCAATAAAGGCATAGCTGGGCTGTTCTTCTGAACTATGAATGGAATATTCTTTTTCACCCTTAGATACTTTAAAAATAGTTTGAACTGGTGGAAATAAATATTTTTTCCAAGAATAGGGTGAAATGGTATAGCCGAAAAATCGACTGGAATCCGTCTGTTGAGCAACATATTTCCCTGGACTTTGATGATCAATTAGGCCTTTAGGTAATTCATCTGCCTTTTGGATGGGTTCGTAAGAAATCACACCTTCTTTTTCCGTGGGGCCAATAAGGGTATAATTATTTATTGTAATTGCGTTAAATAGCTCATCCAATAAATCATGTTGAAGTACTTTAATTTCCATTGAGTCTCCCTTTAGATTTCATCAATTTTCGTGTAACCCTTTTTAATCTTTCCGATACATCATGTCGTGGGGTACTTAAATATATTTTATGGGGCCATCCAAAAAATTCTAGCGGTATTACTATTGAATCGCTTCGGGTATTTTGTTTGTAAATGGCAAATTTCAACAAATAGGATAAAGAAGACAAAGATTTGATAACATGTTGAAATTCAGGAGATGTTTTTGAATTACCGTTCCCATCAATTATAAGAAAATATATTGGGGTTACATATGCTTTTATCACCTGTTTACCAGATGAATTATATAAATGCATTAGTTCCGTTTTAAAATCGATCTTTTTCATTTCAAATCTCCACGATTTAAAGATCTTTTTCCTAAAGTAGGCAATCCAGCTATCTGAAATTAGGATAATCTTATCCTATTTGCAAGTTTAAATGAAATCATCTAATTTGTCGACGAGAATACTGGATTGTTCTTGATGTTTTTAATTTTATTTTTTAATACAATCGGCTTGCATTTTACCATGATTATTGACCCCATTATGCACGAGACACCGGCAATGATAAACGGAACCATCCAGACAGATGGATCTGTTGTGGATTGGGCTGAATCTTTGAAATATCCGGCCAAATAGGGTCCCACTATTCCTGCGATTCCGTAGGCCGAAAAGACCCAACCATAATTAGTCCCTACATTTTTATTTCCAAAATAATCTGCAGTAATTGCAGGAAATAATGCAAAATTTCCACCAAAATTAAATCCAATAATCGATGCTGATATGATAAACCCAAATTCTGATGCATAGACGATAAACACATGATATACCATAAACATAATTATACCCTGAATGGCCGTTAAAATGATGATGGTGATTCGTCGACCAATTTTATCAGAGACAACTCCCCAAACAATTCGTCCGAGTCCATTAAAGATGGCATACCACGCCATAGCTGTTCCTGCCACTAGTCCCGGATTATTCACATTGTGATATGCCAGAGCATCCGTGCCAAATAAACGAATACAATAAATAACCATCAATCCAGATAAAGCAGAAAATATGAATGTCATCCAAATTAGATAAAACTGATGAGTTCGCAACATCTCATAAGAAGAAAGGTTCATAGATTCACCCTGTGTATGCTCATTGGAATGTGTGGACCATCCTGCTGGCACATATCCTTCCGGCGGGTTCACCATGACAAGACTTCCTAATAAAACCAAAGCTGTAAATATTATTCCATAAATCAGAAATACACTTTGCACATTAGATAAATCAAAAAGGGAAACTGTATTTAAAAGTCCTCCAAACCATGAATCCGCCATTTTTACCCAAATCGTGGCACCAAAACCAAATCCTGCCACGGCCAATCCTGTAATCATGCCTTTTTTATCTGGAAACCATTTTACTCCGACTGCGATAGGAACGACATAGGCAAAACCAATGCCAGCTCCCCCAAAAACGCCGATAAACAAAAATTGCATAAAAAATGTCGACCCAAAAAAGCCACCCATCATATAGCCTGCACCTAATAAAATCCCACCTAATATTGCAATTTTTCTCGGACCGTACAAGGCTTGTAAGCGCCCTGCAAGAATCATAACAAACGCAAATGTTGCCAATCCTGCCGAAAAAATAAGTGCTGCTTCGCGTGCCGAAAACTGATAAAGTCCACTTGGATCTGTAATTATTTTCGTAAACACACTCCATGCATAAATAGCACCTAAAGCCAATTGAATCATAATAGCACCCACAACTACGAGCCATCTATTTTCTGTTAATATTATATTCATCATAGTCTCCAATCATTAAAATGTTAAATAGCTTGCAAATAATATTCGGTGATTTAAAACAGGCTCATCGCTTGTATTAGCCAATGGCTTTAAATGTGAATCAAACTCAGATGTATATAATACGAGAGTTATATCATACTCTAATCCAAAGTGAAGATTTTTATTTTTCCAAATTAACCTTGGACTTATTCTAGCCACTTTTTCAATTTCAGGTGATCTCGCATAAAACATATAAGAATTCATTTGGTCCTCATGGTCATCAATTCCTTGATTCAAAGTGAAACCAGTAAATAATCCAGTCATGAATGATTTATAATTAAATTCAAGATCAATCCAATAGCTTGAGACACGGGTTCCTAAATACGTTGTACTTGAATCAAAATTTGTTATTTTAGCCAGTCCACCCATCATAAGATGATCAGACAAATCCGTCCCAGATACATATTTATATTTAATTTTAAAAGCATCAAATTCAGTTTTTCCATAGACCGTAAAAGCGGTCTCATTAATAATAACTTTTTCTGGCCGGAGCGATTTTTGCGTCCACCCCAGTCCCACCAATCCGGATGAATATTGATATACAGAATGAAGATGAATTGCGGGGATTCCTGCTCGTTGTTGTATCGATTTTCCTAAAATTTCTTGATAGGCATCCCGTTGCATAGTTATTGAAAGTTTTAATTGAAGTTTTTCTAATAAATTTTTATATAATGATATTTGCGGGAATCTCGCAAAAGGTTGAATGGGTGCACCAGTATTAAAATTTAAAACACCTGGATATACTTCAACCGTAAATAATGGACTCCAATATTGCCCCAACAAAATTTGGGTAGAAGCCTTAGATATTTTTATAAATGCATGACGTAATCTGACAATATTTTCTAATCCATTTGTTGTTCCAAAAAAGTCGCCTTCAACTTTTCCACTTATAGAATAATTGCCATATTTTTCAGGTAATATAGTCAAACCCAATCGCGTTTGAAATGATGTCATATTAAACATGGGAATGCTATTCTCATCCCAATTAGTTTCATCATTCGCAACAGTTTTCGGGTATAAATAAAAATGACATTCTCGCGAAGCTACAATTTGACGTGAGTTATAAAAAGTATCAAAGCGGATGAAACCGCCATATTTTAAAGTCGTTCCTGTTAATGCTGAACTTATTAACAAAAAGATAATAAGTATTTTTCGCATCTTGATTACCATTAATTATAAAATGGGCAAGCTCCAAAAACCATCCCTCACAACAAGCCATATTTTTTCTAATATTATCTTTTTCACAATTAACTCCATATAATTTTCTATGGTTTAATACTTTCAATAAATTTATCGATCAATTTCCAATTCACATGTTCCATAACCACAATCTTCCACCATTTGGGTGAACCTGAATGAGTGTCTGGAACTAAGGTGTATTTCTCACAAATACTTTGAGAAATATCCTCAGATCGAATTGCAACAATATTCATGAAACTGTTCCTAAAATATCGAATATTTAAGGCTTCTAATTTTTTGCATAAGTAATCTGTTTTTTTGATGAATTTCTGCATATGATTTTTTAATCCTTTAGACCCATGTATATTTAAAATCATCCAAGTGGCAATAGCATTTGCCCCAGAACGAGATCCGCAAAGTGTATGGTCTAGTCCCTCAATATAACTGGCCTCTTTTGTCATCACATTATCTATCAACCCTTTTCTAATAAGAAAAATTCCTGTACCATAAGGTGCTTGTAACATTTTATGGCCATCTACTGAAACAGAATCAATATATGGATTTTCAAAATTGAATGTGCTATTAGGATTGGTAAATGGATAAATAAATCCTCCGAATGCAGCATCAATATGAATTTTATATTGGATATTCCTGGATTTATAAAGGTCAGTAATCTCACCTATACAATCAACTGAACCAAACATGGTAGTGCCCATATTTAACACAGTGATAAAATATTTAATACCATCACTTTTCATTTTTATCAATTGACTATCCAGTTTTTGAAGGTCAATCTTCCTGCTGTTGAAATCAACATTTAAAATGTTATAATTCAGTTGTAAAATATTGCAAGCTTTATACAGAGAATAATGAGTATCCTCTGAAAACAATACTACAATTTCATCATTTTTCGCGTTTAGAATATTTTTATAATAATCACGATAAATCCAAATAGCCTGTATATTACATTCCGTTCCACCTGGAGCAATATAGCCATCAAGAGTATTGTGCTTTGCTCTAAATATTTCTTCACCACAAATCCGAAGCAACTCTAATTCAATCTGCTGAGTGCCTTTAAATGATGGCAATGATTTATCGTAAGTATGAAGTCCTATATGATTTGGGTTCTCAATAAATGACCTGATATAAGGTGCATTCTCAAGGAAATCTGCGTCAGATGGGAATATTTTTGGATCAAGATAAGTTGCTGGTAATCCCAGAATATTGTTGTCATAAAAACTTGAATTTTGATCCAAAGCTTTCAATACTGTGGATTTTAATTCATCAAAGGATTTTTCTGGCCAATACATTACAAATAGATCAGATAAAGTTTTTTACACATTATTAATTAGGAATGGCCTAATGACACTCGATGTTTTTGAATTAGGGTAAATGCGATCGCATTTTTTCCCTTTTCAAATTGATTGCGTTTGTACTCATTGTAGGCAACCAAAAGGAGGGACACAAACAATCGAAAAGGTATTTTGCTAGCAATCCACCATTTCATATCGAGTGTCATAGCCAATTATTAATATTTGGGTCAATTAATCCTTCCCAAATTGAAATTTTTAAAAAACTTGTTCTAACTAAAACCCTTTAGGTTGAGGAACATTCCGTTAGTACCCATGTTCAGTTATTCAACTTCGAAAAAAATCTCGCCACGCTTTTATCCCCCGCTCGAAAAACCTTTTTAAGCACACCTTGTTCTAAAACATCCTTAGGTGCAAAAGGAACCTTCAATTTGTAAAAGATTGACAATTATTAATTCGATCCATCTAATAGGATATGCTTGTCCTATATTAATATAAAAATATATAACAAATCAAGTATTTAAGATATTTTATTCCTGTATTAGTTTTAGTCTAATTATGTATCTCTATTTAAAAATAATAAATTGAGCTCATTCAATTTTTTATTGACGGCATCAATTGATTTTTAACCCTTGAATTATTGGGGTTTATTATCAATGCTTTTTCGAAATGGTCTTTGGCGCCTTCTTTATTTCCATCTTCTAACTCAATAATACCTAACCAAGTATAGGTATCACTGTGTCCCCAATTTGGCTGGATGGGTTTTGGTGAATCTGTTATAAATAATTCTGCAGCTTTATTCAAATATAGCTTTGCACTGGCAACACCACCGCCAAATTGTTTTGGTGTGAATTTCATAGAAATACCGTTGATTAAGTTGATTCTGGGATTGTCCGGTTCGAGTGCCATGGCTTTCTCCATGAGTCGCCCAGACTTTGGACCATACCAAAATGCAGCCCAGGGCATAACCGCTATCTTCGTACCATAGAGTGAAGACATCATCGCATAGGCTTCAGCAAAATCGGGCTTCTCTTCTACCGCATCTTCCAAATGATCCAAACCGTCATTCGCGTATTTTTTAACTTGAGACTTATCATGTTTACTCATAGACAAATTCACCAATTGGTTGTCGCAATAAGCGATGTAATAATGAAGCAACCATGTATTCGTGTTAAGAGATAATGCTCGTTCAAAATGAGCTCGCGCTCCAAGCATTTCTTGCTCATTCCAATTCTGAATAGCCAATTCTATTTTTTCTTTTCCAATGATTATATAGTCATCTACGGCTTGTGAAAAACCAAAGGATAACATTAGGATTAAGATTGTTTTTTTCATTTCATTTTCCTTTTAAAAAGTGATTAAGTGATGGGGGCTTCATGTATTTACGATATTTATTAACTAACCACATGAAGACTTTTGGTTTTTTATAAATTGAGTGAAAAACCGAAATAGACATTTCGACCGTGGGTACTTTTCAATTCTGTCCGCTCCGAATAATCAGGTGAATAGATATATCCATAAACATTTTGTTTATCTAAAACATTGGAGATAGCCCCATAGATTACCAACATTTTTGCGCCGCCAAAAAAGTATACCCGACTCATAGAAAGATCTAATCTTTGCATGGTAGAGAGACGCGCTGAATTCCATTCATCCTTTGCAGGCGTGTAAGGCTTTCCCGTTGTGTATTTGTATGTTAAGCCCAACGAATTCACTGAAGCAATATTCATCTTCAGTGCTGCGGTTAAATTGTGATTTATGTCATAATCTGTCGGTGACAATTTCAAATGGGCCAACTCTTTTCGTTCCGATTGTAAATAGCTGTATGATACCCAACCAGAAATAATTGGCAAATTGCCTTTCAAAAATACGTCCGCGCCATAAGCGTATCCTTTTCCAGCATTGGTGAAATTGGCGACTGAATCTTCCAAAACGAGATTTGAATAATTCTTCTGATACAACTCCACCTTTAAGTTAGTAATCTCCGCTTTATACTCGTAACCCAAGATGGCATGGGTAGCCTGCATAGATTTCAGCTGCGGATTTCCATTCCATTCATCTCGATACTGCGCTTGGGGATATTGATGATAAATACCAGATGCCACTTTTAAAAACTGTGTATCTGATAATCTGTAATTCAGGGAAATACGCGGATCAATTTCTGTCTGCCGTGGATTAGCCAACACGTCCGATCGAAGTCCAATGGTTGAAAATAATCGCCGCGTCAGGTTCATTTCTGCTTCCGCATAAAAACCAAAATGGCGCGTTTTATAATTAATATCAAAGGTGCCTGTTTCAGCCGTTTCACTCAAATCATTTTGATCTAATGGATAGGTCATGGCAAGAATAGTCTTTAGTTCATCCCCAATGAATCCCGTATTCAATTTCATATTTTCTGAAACGGTAAATGATAAATCTGTCCGCCATTTCAAAAGGGAATCATCCATCTCACGGCTGATATTTCCCATAGTCATCCCTTGATTAAACTTATTGAGTGACAAACTGGATTTTACAACAAGACCCTTTCCAAATAAATGTCGCCATTGAATATTGGTAAGATGCGTGCTATTCTCGCTCATCATAATACCATCAAATGTAGGTGTTTCTACATGGATCCCAATTTCGTCCAAATTCGAATAATGAAATAGTTTTACTTGTCCAACAGCCGAGTATTTATAGACAGCGCTCACATTGCCATCCCAGCTGATGGGAACCTTTTTGAAACGATCTTCACCCCCGTTTACTTTGAATAAATATTTTGTATCAGAATAATTCCCGGAAAACTGGATCCCCATTTTTTCAGGCTCAATAAGCCATGCGCCCCCCAAAGATAATGCTGCTAAACCGGCGCCAATATTCACTGAGGATCGTGATGGTAAATCCAATGATTCCATGGCGAGAACACCGGACAATACATTTCCGTATTTAGCAGAAAATCCACCCGATGAAAAGTATGTTCCGGAAAGGAGAAACGGCGAAATCATACCGAAATAACCGCCAGTATCGGATTCATATTTATAAGGATGACTCAGGGTAGCTTGGTCTAAAATGACCGTTGTTTCAGAAACATCCCCCCCACGAACATACATCCCTGCCCCTTCGTCCACACTGTTCACGCCAGGGAAAGTCTGAATGGCACGAAATATGTCCGCCGACGCACCCGCTGTTGTAACAATATCCATCGTGGTGAGCGTTTGCCCTTCTTCATCCGCCATAGTAAAAGAACTGGCACTTACCGTCACCGGATCCATTTCCATAAATATTTTATCTAAAATCACGGCAATTGAGATCATATCTGATTTAACAAAAACGGAAAGGTCAACCTGTTCAAAACCGATATGGGATACCCGCAGAATTCGAGTGCCACCTAATTTAGTTTTAATAAGAAATTTACCGGTCGAATCGGTAATCGTTCCTTCGAGTGTATCCATGAAATATACATTTACGTAGGTCAATTTTTCCCCGGATTCAGAAGTGACATTTCCGCCAACGGTCAATAATTCCTGACCAATTAAAATTGATAATGATCCCAATATAAATAATGCCTTTCTCAACTTATTTCCCCTTTTGCAAATAGGATTGTAAAGACCTTAAATAAGATCTATAAGCATTTTTCCCTTTATTTGTGATTGCGCACATAGTGAGCGGTTTTTTTCCGGAAAAACTTTTTTCAATTGAAATGAATTCAACCTTTTCCAATTTTGATAAATGAGTGCTCAAATTGCCATCCGTCGTTTCAGTAGCATCCTTGATATAATTAAAATCAGCTTTGACCACTTGGGATAAAAGTGTCATAACCGCCAAGCGAACAGGCGCATGAATAACAGGATCGAGTTTATCGAATTTAGGCATTCGGAGAAGACTGAAATTTATTTCGCAATATGTACCCCGGAATGATATATCCAGGAATAATTAAAATTGCCATAACCAGTGAATGATAATGCCAATGGATCATCATACAAACAATAGCACCTGCGAACCAAAGAAGCGCTGACCATTGAAGTGGCTTCCAATCGAGAATCCTTCCGGTAACAAGAACACCAATCCAGATATTCATCATAATAATGGGATTTAAAGCCTTCATAGATATTATACCCATGGGGACGCCTAAAAATGCAATCAAAGACATGGATAACCCACAAGCCAGCCATAGGGACCCAATTGCTTGATCTGCAAAAGTTACGGCACCTTTTTTTCTATCTTGCCGTATTCCCGTTATTGTACTCAATATTCCACCGCTCATCATAATTGCAATCCACATTATTCCAATCCATTCACTTTGATTAAAAAACACAAAAATATATTGACTCACGCATGCGGATAAGATTAACCATCCCCACATGATAAAATGTGTGCCATTATCTGCAAAATTTCTTCGCGTCTTTTCTAACATTGCCTGAATGATCTTTATTTGTTCTTCCATAATATTCCCTTATAAGTTCAGCGCAAAGTTACTGCGAAGTACTTTGTAGCACAAAGTTGAATTTGAATTATACCATGTTATCATGGATATATTTTGCGTCCCCTAGTAAGTCTCTTGTTAAAGAAACTATTAATAGATTAAATTTCGGCACTGTTTTAGACAGAATAATTTTATCAATCTCAGGAGAATTAATAATGCGTAAAATAATGAACTTAGTTGTAATTACTGGTGTAGCAATCACCGCTATCTTTGCGGGAGATATTAAAGGCACAGTTAAATATGTAGGAAAAGCACCGAAAGCGAAACGCCTTCGTATGGATGCAGATCCCGTATGTGCCGCATCACATAAAGAAGCCGCTAGAACCGAATCTTTTATTGTTGATGCTGATGGCAACCTGGCAAATGTACTCGTTTACATAAAAGGCGTCAATTATAGTGGCAAAGCACCATCTACTGCTGCTACAATAGATCAGAAAGGCTGTGTCTACAATCCCCATGTAATGGGAGTCATGACCGGACAAACGGTAAAGATTCTTAACAGTGATGCCACGATGCACAATATTCATGCTTTACCTAAAGTTAACAGAGAATTCAACAAAGGTATGCCGAAATCACTCAAAGAAATTTCAACAGTTTTCGATAAAGCCGAAGATGTATTCGTTATCAAATGTGATGTGCATCCTTGGATGAAAAGTTATACACAAGTATTTGACCATCCTTACTTTGCCGTAACTGGCGCTGATGGTACGTTCAATATTTCTGATGTTCCCGATGGTACATATGAAATTATTGCTTGGCAGGAAAAATTCAAAAAGAAAGTCCTTACCCAAAGTGTTACTGTTAAAGGTGGGGCCGCTTCCGTAAACTTTGAATTCAAACGCCCGAAGAAAAAGAAATAGATAACTCTATATTTGTTATATTTTTAAAAAGCCTTCTCACTAAATATGTGGGAAGGCTTTTTTTATTTAGCTAATGGTTTGCATTATAGAAATTTTTAATTATACCAAACGCCAAAACCGCGACTTCTTAATTCCTCTCCTAACATTTCTTCAATAGCTTCCGCATCTTTTCGGGATGGGATTGGGTTATACTTTTCATAAAAGTCAGGCCTTAGTTTAAGACCAAATCGTTTGGCATAAGTATTCGACTTATATCCTTCTTTATGCTGTTCGAAACGGACTTCAGGTTTTCGTGACGATTGTCCCACATATACACAACCATTCCCAGTCATGTAATTTGGGTTCTTTGACCTGAATTTTTTAATATCCGCTACAGCAGGATCAAGCTCAATAACATAAACATAATAGTGTTTCATTTGTAAATAGATAAAAAAAGCCCTCTCCGAAATTCGAAGAGGGCTTTTTTATTTAAGTCAATTATATATTACTGGATTAAATCGTCTTTTTCATTTTGCAAGTTTTCTTCTTACCACTCATTGCACAGGTTGATTTATCACCTTTTTTCGCACAAGTTGTTTTACCTGCTTTTTTACTCGCTTCTGAATGCTTGTCACAATTCCCATCTTTTTTATCACAGACTTTTCCTGCTTCATGAGTGCATTCTTTTTTACCAGCATCAGTTAAATCGGTTGAATTCAATCCATAAGTCACGCCCATTAATCCAATTAACAAGAAACCAAGAATTAAACTATTTTTGATTCGTTTCATTATTTCTCCGCTATTATTTATTGTCAAAATTTATGAATAATTTCTCATATCTTTTAATATGAAAAATAAAATTTGTTTTACCAGTCTTCGTCACCCCAACCGTCGTCATCTTCAATGACAAAACCATAACCTTCTTTAGCCAAATGGGCCTTAACAATTTTAGACACATCCGTAGGTCCGGAGACAGCCCAAGTAAAGTCTCGAATTGCTTCTAACAATTTTTCCGGATCAGAATGAAGTTTAGCCACATCTTTGCCCCAAGCTTCACGCACTGATTCAAGTGGCTCTTCCGATGGAATATATGGCGCCGGCATTTTTGTCCCAGGCATAACCTCTTGAGGATCCTTAAACCATTCAATGAGCCATTCCGGTCGCAACCGTTCTTTGGTTAAAGCTAAGTTTGGTCCCCAAGTTACAGCAGCTTGTCTCGGTTTTTCATTGCCGTAAAAGTGACAATTTTGACACCCACCCATGTCAGCAATAACATCACCTGCTTTATAAGCAACAGAGCGTTTGTTCACCGAATGGGGATTTTCATATGGAAGTGTCTGGCCATCCTTCAACTGGAAATATTTAATAATCGTATTCCAGTTATCATCAGTCATCATTTTAAATGTTGGCATCCGTACAGCCAAGTTTGGACGAATCATCGTTGGTTCTTTAAAAAACTTTAACAACCAATCCGGTTGTACTTTGCGTCCCTCGGTATCGAGCATTGGTGGTGCAAAAGATAAAACAATACCCCGATCTTCTGATGTTGCTTCATCTGCAATATCGCCCAACCAAGATGCAATAGTCGGTTTAATGGCACCACCATCCCCATCAATTGCGTGACATCCTTGACAGTTATATTGGCGAATGAGTTTTTCTCCTGCGGCGATGGCAATATTCCGTTCATTCTTTACAGGTAATTTAGTGGAGGGTATCTCATCTTTGACCCAACCCATGATAACTGTTGTGATTGCATCTAATTCCTGGTCATCCAACCCATAATGAGGCATCCGTAATTTATCCAATGGACCTTTTACCTTCATCTTATAAGAATGATCTTCTTGGGGAATCATATCGAATATACGGGGGTTATCAACTTTTCGTTTGAACCAATCCCATTTAGTATGAGGCAATTCATCATGAAAATAGCCGAAATCTAATTTGGAGATAAGTTTGCTGGCCTCGGTCGAAAGTGGTGTACCAATTGGTTTGGCATCTTCAAAACCATCAATATCATGGCAACTGAAACATCCATATTGGCGAATTAGTTTTCCACCAGCATAATTTAATTTTTGATCCAATTTCATGCCTGCCAGACGTGAATCCACCTCATCTTTTCTTAAAGTTGAACCTAAAAATTCTGAAACAATTATATTTAGTTCAGCTTCATCAATTTTTGGAACTGTTTCTTTTTCAAAGTCATGGTCACGATCACCCACTAAGTAAGCCGAAATATCTGACGCTTCTTTTTTAGTAAGTCGTAAATCAGGCATTTTTGTTGCAGGATGGTAACTTTGTGGATCACGAATCCAGTTGTACACCCATTTTTGGGTCGTCTTGGAACCAAGTTTTACAAGATTTGGCCCATGCTCACGGCGCATGGAATTCACTGATTTCAGTTCATCCAAGTCTTCTCCCTCTGTGGCATGACAACCTAAACAGCCTAAGGAGTTCACTAACATTTTACCATCCTCAGCATTGCCCTTATTAGGCAGACGATCCATTTTAAATTTTTCGCTACGATCAAACAAATATGAAACGATAGCATGGATTTCCTGATTCGACCGCTTTATTGATTCAGGATCATTATTATTTATTTGCTTAAAGAAATGAGGCATCCAGGAATTTTCCCTAAAAGCGCGTGGCTCATAAATCCATTTATAGGCAAAATCTTTGGTCGTCTTAGACGCGATCTTTCTTAATCCCGGCCCTGGTTTCGGTGCATCCTTTAATCCTTCAATTTCATGGCAACCGAAACAACCGCCTTTTTCTACAATGGACATTCCCAACGCTAATTTTGGCGATTCTTTTACAGGAATGGCGCCGGCATGACATTTGAGGCATGACGCTTCTACATATTTCATAGGCAGCATGGGTGTATCCCAATGGTGTAACGGATCCCATTCTAAATCTTCTTTCCAACGTTTGGCCATTTCATCATTATCAGGACTGTGAGATGATGAATTGAAACCTGTTCCACGGCCACGGCCAGCATGGCAACCGGTACACCCATATTCATTCATGGGGTGAGGAGAATTAGATCCAAGATATAGATCTAAATTAGGGTGGGTGGTATAGGGCTGAGGTACCTCTTCAAATCCTTTTTTATCAATCCCCATATGGCAGGTCATACATCGATCTACTTTTGGGACTCCCATAAAAATCATATCATCTTCAATATCTTTGATGACAACCTGTTTAACATCATAGTATGGATCAATAAAATCTAGGACTGGAACATCCCGGACGATATTTGCAATTTTATTAGAAAATGACATTTCCGCCGGATCGATTTTAGTCAATTTCCTCACTAACAAATCTTTATCTCGGGCAAGGGCAGTAATGGCATCGTTAGCTTTTTTTAACGATTGACGAATTTGTTTTAATTCATTATTGGCCACTTCAATTTTACCGACAATAACTTCCGCTTTAAATTTACTGGAAGAGGTGAGCGCGGAAAGATTCTCGAATATTTTATTTGTCGTTTTTAAGTTACCATGGCCATGCTGTGCCTGTTCAAAATTATATTTAGCCACATCCATATCAGCTTTTGCAAACTGATAAATTTGATTTTTGGCATAAAGAACAGCCTCTAAATCTTTAATGTTGCCTTGAATAGATTTAATCTCTTCTTGGCGGGATTCAATTTCATTTTGGGCAGTCTCTAGTTGATCCTTCAGAGCGGAAAAATCTTCATTTTCTTCCAAGTTAGAATTGGCTTCCGCAATGTCTACGCGAGTTCTCTCAATTTCTAATTCTCTGAATTCAATTTGATATTTTTTCCATGGACGATTGAAATCATTCGCAAATGTCAATAACCATATAAAGGCAAATAATAAGCTAGAAATAGCAAACCATTTGTTGAGCTTCAGGATGTTATAATAACGTTCTTGTTGATTAATCATTAGTCAGACTGATTCTCAGCTTAGAAGTTGAAAAAGTATTCCGGAATTGAAATAATGTATTTCAGATTAAACATCCATCTTAAATACATTTTGATGGGCAATGTAAGAGCTGCAAGGATTAACACGATAAATAATGAATATCGCGCCGTACCAAGTCGCTCAAATATGTCTTTAAGTTTTGTCTTTGCCAATAAAGGAGGTAAGATCAAAAAATATCCAAGAACGAGGATTATACCCCAAATTTCCCTGAATAAAATATTCCCTGGCAAACCAGTACTCATCCACTTCACATAAATAAATTCGGATAGATTAACATTGGTTAATGCTTCAACTTTGTGGCTATCCCAATATTCGAATGGGCCAAAAAAGTTCCAGTTGGGACCGCGCAGAACAGTACCTATCACTATGAGCAAATCCCATAAAACAAGCCAGCCAAACATAAAGATTGAAATAGAAAGTTTCCTGTTCTTAAAACTGTAATAGCCCGATCCTCCCGGATTATTATCCAAATAAGGAATTGCCATTAATCCCACGATAATCAAACTGGGAAGCACCACACCGGCCATCCATGGATCGAAGTAAACTAACATTTCCTGAAGACCTAAAAAGTACCATGGTGCTTTTGCAGGATTCGGTGATTCTGACGGATTTGCAGGTTCTTCTAATGGCGCTGGCAACCCTATGGACCAAACCAGCATAAAAGCAGATAATAAAATTATGGATATCAATTCAACGTAAACCAGATCCGGCCAAACCAATACTTTATCATTAGGGGCGTCGTATTGTTCATCTACTGGTTTTCCTGCTTCAACCAATTCGTCATTTCTATATGCCTGGCTCATTGAGAGCCAGGTAAAAAAGTAAACTAAGAAAATTAAACCAGCGATAGGAACATTATCCGGTTTAAGCATGATTGCGCTAAAATCAGGGTCACTCAAACCAAATACAAAAAAGCCGATCAGGATAGCACTAAAAATCCATAGTGATTTTTTATTCCACAAACCATCAAATTTCAAGCGACGATGCCACTTTTCAAACCATGCAGTTGGTGGAAAAATAAAGAAAAAGATAAGGAAAGTGAAGGTGACAAGTATCGTTGGTTTCGACAGTGTATCGATTAAATGTTTAAATGTTTCCATATTTATACCGGGGTAGAAATCCCACCATCTTTACGAATGCGCCAGAAGTGAACAGCCATGAAAATCATAATAATAAATGGCAGTCCGATACAGTGAAGGACATAAAATCGAAGCAATGTGGCTTCTCCTAAAAATCGGCCACCAATTAAAGCAAATCTTATATCACTTGCTACTGTAACAAAATTAATATCTCCAATGGCAAGCATTGCAGCACCGGGTCCTTCGCTACCCAAAAATGGTGTTGCACGAGCCATATTTGATCCAACCGTTATGGCCCAAATAGCTAACTGATCCCAAGGAAGCAAATAGCCTGTAAAGCTTAAGAGCAATGTTAATAGTAAAAGAATAACACCAATAGCCCAGTTGAATTCTCTTGGCGGTTTGTACGAGCCAGTCATGAAGACACGAAACATATGGAGCCAAACTGTGATGACCATGGCGTGGGCACCCCAACGATGAATTTCTCGCATAATCCCAAAGGGTACTTGCTCGGCCAAATCAATAATATCGGTGTAAGCATACTCAATTGTAGGACGGTAATAGAACATGAGTAAAATGCCGGAAATGGTTAAAATTAGAAATATAAAGAATGAAAGTCCGCCCATACACCAAGTGAATTTCAATTTAACCGCATGCTTAGGTAGGCGTACCGGATGCAGGTGTAAAAAGACAGAATTCAACACGACCATCATCCGTTGACGACGTGATTTCGGTACACCACCACCACGGAAGATCGAGGTCCAAACCTGTCCCTCGGCTAACCTTTTTAACAATCCTTTTTTCTCAGCCATAAATTACTCTTATACTTTCAAGAAGGCTTCAGTGTCACCCCACTGGCCTTTTTCCTGTTGATATTTTTGTGTCTTATCTACAATGATTTGTCCATCGTCAGCCAAAACGATTCTATATCGTTCTAATGGGCGAGGCGCAGGACCTTCAAAGTTGATGCCTGTCTTACGAAATCCACTACCGTGGCATGGACATTTAAATTTTTGTTCGGCGGAAAGCCAGTTTGGCGTACAACCTAAATGGGTACAAGTGGTAGAAAGAGCATATATTCCTTCATCATTCCTTACAATCCAAGTACCATATTTCATTTTCCAGCGAAGATCAACTTCACCGACTTGATAATCTTCAGGAAATCCCGCACGAAATGTCTGTACAGGTTCAAATAAAACATTTGGGAAAAAGAAACGGAGCATCATGGTGAAAAATCCACCAGTAGCCGCTACAAATGCGAGCCATCCTATGGATAACCATGAGAAGAATGAACGGCGTGTAACTTGAGAACCGTCATCAGCTTTGCCTAACGCAGCAGGTGGTGGGCTGGAAGGATTTACGGTTGTGGTTTTTTTCTCGGTTGCCTCGGACATAATAAACCTTATTCGAATTGTGTTAATGCTAATCGGGCAGCTTCACGAATTTTTAAATTCGAATCACTCTCCCGCAATTTCTCTAATAAAATTTTCAATTCTAAATCTTGAATAAAAGGAGAAACATTAATAGCCACCATCATGGCCTGAACTTGCTCGATTTCATCAATATTAGGAAATGAATCTAAATAATTTCTATCTAAGAGGTCTAATAAAATTCTTTGCCCACTTGAATCTTTTTGTTTGGCCAAAGCAATAGCTGCATCCCACCTTACATTCGCTTCCGGATCCGCCATCATTCCCTTTAAAGCAAGGATGGATGAAGCATCGCCAATCTTTCCCAAACTGATGACAGCCTGGAGGCGAACTTTAGAATCACCGTGATCCAAAATGGACATCAATGGATCCACAGCAGAATTGTGGCCGATATTTCCTAATGCATGGGCAGAAGTCATAACCATCTCCGGTTCAGAATGTCCCAAAGATTTTATCAATGTTGAAGCATAACGAGCATCTTTGGTGGCACCCATTGCAAGGGCTAAATATTGTATAACTCGAATATCCCGATCGTTGGAAGAATATTCGAAAGCGGAAATCATTTCAAAAACAAAGCGATCATCGGATGGAACCATTTCTGGATTGGATAAAATTTTGGATAATTCAAATGCTCCCTGCCATCGCTTGGTTGTACCGCCAATTTTTACATCTTCTAAATAATCCTGAGCTCGATTTGGCTCAGCCGTCATAATGCGAACAACCAAGAAAATAAGGACAGCAAATATTGCAATAATAAAAGGAACAACAAAAAAGCTGTGAACAATCACCCTAAGTGCTGATTTTTTCTCTGGTTGCTGTTCTGTTGTTTCTTGATTTTCCATAAAACTTTCTACAATTCTGTACCACGGAAAGGATTCCTCTACCCTTCACTACGAAGATCAAGCTCCCACAATTTGAGAGCCATTAATTCTTTACGATTGTGCCGCGGAAAGGACTCGAACCTTCACATCTTTCGATACTGGTTCCTAAGACCAGCGTGTCTACCAATTCCACCACCGCGGCATGTTAATTGTATTTCATCACCTTGCCCAATTTGCTTGGGCACTGAAACGAGGATTTTTGTTATTAAAAAAGCCCGGAATATTACAATTTCTATTCAGTTCTTAAAATAATTAATGCGAATTATTTTCCAATGCATTCTGAAGATCGGCTTTCAAATCAGCAACGTCCTCTATCCCCACTGAAAGTCGAATTAATGTTTCTGTAATACCCATTTCCAATTTGGATTCTTCCGGAATAGCGGCATGGGTCATATTGTATGGCACACAAACTAAACTTTCTACGCCTCCTAAACTTTCGGCCAAGGTGAATAATTCCAATTTTTTGAGAAATCGATCACGAGCTTCAATTGTCCCCACATCAATAGATACCATATTGCCAAATATCACTTCCCCGCTTGGTGTCTGCTGTTGTTTTATTGCAATCTTGTGTTGCGGATGGTTTTTGAGTCCCGGATAAATGACACGACTTAAATTTTCTTGGTCAGCCAACCAATTGGCCAATTCATTGGCATTGTCAGAAGCCTTTTGATAACGAAGTCCCAGCGTCTTTGTAGAACGTAATAATATCCAATTATCAAATGGACTTGGGACTCCACCTGTAGCCTTTAATAAAAAGCGAAGGCGCTCATCTAAGTCATCACTATTTGTTGTTAAAACGCCACCCAATATATCTGAATGGCCCGACAATGATTTTGTTGAACTTTGCATCACAACATCCGCGCCTAAATCCAATGGCCTTTGGCCATAAGGACTCATAAAAGAATTATCGACACTTAATAAAACACCTGCTTCTTTACAAATGGCAGCGGTGGTTTCAATATCGCACAATTCTAATAGTGGATTTGTAGGAGTTTCCACATGAACCAACTTTGTATTGGGTCGAATATATTTTTTAACCGTTAATGGATTTCGCGTATCGATCCATTCAAATTCCATCCCTTGACGCTTCAGTACATTCATGGACATACGGTATGTACCCCCATATGTATTTCGGGAAATAAGAATATGGTCACCTGCATCAAATAATTGAAACAGTGCGGTCGTAGCAGCCATACCTGTGCTGAAGCAAATTGCATATTTGGCATTATCCAGAGCGGCCAAATTTTCTTCCAATCGTTGGCGTGTTGGGTTTTGGACACGTGAATAATCAAAGCCTCGCGTTTGACCTACCGCATCCTGTTTAAAAGTAGAAGTTAAATGAATAGGGGGTGAAACGGATCCCGATTCTTTATCCGCTTCATTGCCAACATGAATTGCTTTCGTGGAAAATTTCCAATTCTTTTTTACCATAATTATACCTGAGTATATCCTTGTCCTAAATATTGCTGGAGTTTTTTATACTTCACTTCTACCTGTTTTCCACTGGGGCTGACCAGTTTTATTTTATCGTTACGACCGACTTTTTCATCTACATGAACTGGTTGTTTTGGCACACCAGAAGATGCGGCAGCTTGTTCTTGCATAGATGGCCCTGAGAAGCCCATCCCCGTAGATTCATCATGTTGGGTTTGGACATTTCTAGCTTTGCTTACGGGCATTTGGGGCGCTTCTGCCATACCTTGTATCTGGGTTCTATACAATCGCTGAACGGTTTCTTCGGTCGTATCCGCCATCATTTGCTGAAACATTTGAAATCCTTCAGATTTATATTCCAAAAGAGGATTTTTTTGACCGTATGCCCGAAGGTTTATTCCTTCGCGTAATTGATCCATAGCGTAGAGATGATCTTTCCATTTTTCATCGATGGTGCGTAAAACAACAAATTTTTCAAAACCGCGCATCACTTCTGTAGGCAATAAAGATTCCCGTGTTTGATATACTTCTTTTGCTTGGTCTAATACAAAACTCCGTACATCCTCCAGAGATATATCATCATGCCCAACCGTAGACTGAACAGACTCTAAACTGGCATCAACCAAAAGGTGAGAAGATAGGTTTTGTTTAAGGTTATCCCAATCCCAATTCTGTGGACCGGTATCTTCCATGCGGCTTAATTCATCGTCCACAAATTCATCCACCATGTCAAACAAACTGTCAGAAATATCTTCATCATTCAATGCTTGGTTTCGGATGTCATAAACTACCTGCCGTTGTTGGTTCATTACATCATCATATTCCAACAAATGTTTACGAATACCAAAGTTGCGTTGCTCTACTTTTTTCTGGGCATTTTCAATCGCCCTTGTCACCATTTTCGCAGTAATGACTTCACCTTCTTCTGCGCCGAGTCTATCCATAATGCTGGCGATTCGTTCACTATTGAACAGGCGCATGAGGTCATCCTCTAAGGATAAATAAAACACACTGGAACCAGGATCACCCTGTCTTCCGGAACGACCCCTTAATTGAAGGTCAATTCGTCGGGACTCGTGCCGTTCTGTACCAATAATATGGAGGCCGCCTAATTCTTTCATGCCATCGCCAAGTTTAATATCTGTACCACGGCCGGCCATATTAGTGGCTATTGTAACGGCACCGCGCTGCCCTGCCCTTTCCACGATATCTGCTTCGCTGGCATGCTGTTTTGCATTCAATACACTGTGAGGAATACCTCGGCGCTTCAGCATGCGTGATAGTAATTCTGATGCTTCCACTGAAATTGTACCGACCAAAGTTGGTTGCCCTTCTTGGTGGCAAGAGGAAATTTCATCAATCACACCATTGTATTTTTCTCGGGTAGTTTTATAGATTAAGTCATTCCTATCATCACGAACGATAGGACGATTGGTGGGAATGACCACCACTTCTAGATTATAGATAGATCCGAATTCTTCTGCTTCTGTTTCCGCCGTCCCGGTCATACCTGCCAGTTTATCATACATCCTGAAATAATTTTGGATGGTGATGGTGGCCAAGGTTTGGGTTTCCCGCTCTACCGTAACTTTTTCCTTTGCTTCCAATGCTTGATGGAGACCATCACTATAACGGCGTCCCGATAGGATTCGGCCTGTGAATTCATCCACAATTTGGACACGACCATCGGTAACCACATACTCAACATCCTTTTCATAAAGAGTATAGGCCCGTAGCAGTTGAGTCATGTTATGAATCCGCCCGGATTGGTCTGCGTGAAATTGATGTGCTTTTTCTTTTTCCTGGTCTTTTTCTTGCTTGGACAAGTCTTCATTATCATCAATATCATGGAGAAGTACTCCTAGATCAGGAATGACAAAAGCATCCGGATTGTCTGGCGCCAATGTATTTCGGCCCATTTCGGTAATATCGATTACATGTGTTTTTTCATCAATACTGAAATATAGATCATCATCCACTTCATGAAGTTTTTTGTCCCGCATAAATTCAGATTCAACCTGATGGGCAAGTTTTTTGGTCCCACCTTCCTGGAATACTTTCATCACTTTAGGATGCTTAGGCATTCCCCGCAACGCTTGCAGTAGTTTATATCCAGCATCCCGGTCCTTACCCTCTTTCATGAGGGATTCACCTTCAGAAACAATCTGAGCCACAAGGGCATTTTGCATCCGTACAAGGTTTTGAATCAACGGACTTAAATCTGAGAAGGATGTATCCACTGGTGCATCCACAGCACCGGAAATAATCAGCGGTGTCCTTGCTTCATCAATTAAAACAGAATCCACCTCATCCACAATAGCATAGGCATGATCCCGCTGCACTTGGTCATCCTGTTGTAATGACATATTGTCTCGGAGATAGTCAAAGCCAAATTCATTGTTGGTACCGTAAGTAATATCGCAACTATAGTTTTGTCGTCGTTGATTCGGCGTCATATTATTTAATATAAATCCTACAGTAAGTCCCAACCGGCGATAGACTTCGCCCATCCATTCGGCGTCACGTTGAGCCAGATAATCGTTCACCGTAATAAGGTGAACACCGCGACCGGTAAGCGCATTGAGATAAATCGGAAAAGCAGCTACGAGTGTTTTCCCTTCACCCGTTTTCATTTCGGCCACATTACCGCGATGAAGAATAATGCCCCCTAAAATCTGCACATCATAAGGGATCATTTCCCAACCCAACTCACGGCCGACAACTTTCCAACTAGTGCCACACATCCGTACGCAGGTCTCTTTTACCATAGCAAATGCTTCCGGTAAAATTTCTTCTAACCGATCGTGTTCAGCCAAAAGAACAAATTTATTGGCTTCGTCTTTATCGGTAATAGTTTTGGCGGCCTTTGCTTCTGCTTCTTCCCGTGCGGCAATAACCGATGCTTTCAATTCTTCAGTTCGCGCTCGCAATTCATCATCGGATTTTGATTTAAGCCCTTCCGCAAATTGATTGACTTGATCAACCATGGGCATCAATTGCTTCATTTCCCGATCTGAGCGGGACCCAAAAACTTTTTTAATCAAATTATTTATCATGAAATTTTGTCCTTGGCGTCTTTAGCCATAGATTTATATACATTATCCAATACACCATTTACAAAACTGGAACTGTCTTCAGTACTATATTGTTTAGCCATTTCAATTGCTTCACTGATGGATACTTTCGGCGGCACATCATCTATGAAATATATTTCACTAATTGCCACCATGAGGAGAAGCCGATCTAAAATAGCTACCCGGCCAAATTCCCAATTATTGAGACGATTTTCAATCTGCCCTTCACACCACTCTTTATGATCCATAGTAGCATCAAATAAGCTGGTAATAAAAAGTTGCATTTTTTTATCATATTGCTTTCTATCTAAAGCATCTTTTAAAACTTTAGTTCGATCTTCCCCGGTTATTTCATGAGCATAAAGCGCTTGGAGAACAGCAACCCGCCCTTGCCTTCTCGGATGTGAATTACCCTTTGTCACGTTTCCCCATGAAATTCTTTTTCGGTAAATAGAAATTTTTCAATTTAGAAATATCTTCCATTCGTTTTTCTGCCACCATATTGGCCGCTTTATATGTTGGAATATTGTTGTCTTCCGCCAATTTAAAAATGGTGAGCAGGATATCGTAGATGGATTCGGCCTGACTAAAAGCCCTTTCCCGATTATAACCTTCAATTTCATTAGCAACATTTATCAGTCCACCAGCATTCACGGCATAATCAGGCGCATAAAGGATCCCCCGATCTTTGAGCATTTGTCCATGTTCTGATTCAACCTTTAGTTGATTGTTGGCAGCGCCAGCCACAATGCTGCATTTTAGATTTGGAATAGTTTCATCATTCAACGTGGCACCTAATGCACAAGGAGCATAGATATCCACATCCAAATCGTAAATATCATCGGGGCCAACAGCTTCAACGCTAAATTCATCAACCACCCTTTTAATACTTTCATCAAAAATATCAGTTACATATACTTTTGCACCTTCTTCACAAAGATGTTTCACCAAATGATATCCTACGTGCCCCACACCTTGTACAGACACTTTAAGTCCTGAAACTTCATCTCTGCCTAACTGTTTTTTAACGGCTGCTTTTAATCCCGCAAATGCACCAAAAGCCGTGACAGGAGATGGATCACCACTACCACCCAAGGCACGAGAAATACCGGTCACATACTGGGTTTCCATTCTCACCCACTCCATATCATTCACGGATGTACCCACATCTTCTGCGGTGATATACCGACCGTTGAGTCCTTCAACAAAACGTCCGAAAGAACGAAATAAAATTTCTGTTTTTTGTTTTTTGGCATCGCCGATGATGACCGCCTTACCACCGCCTAAATTCAAGCTGGCAATGGCTGCTTTATAGCTCATCCCTCGGGAGAGTCGCAACACATCTGTCAATGCTTCATCTTCACTTTCGTAATTCCACATCCTGCAACCACCCAATGCGGGGCCGATTGTTGTATCATGGATGGCGATGATGGCTTTTAAACCGGTATCAGGATCGTTGCAAACAACAACCTGTTCGTGATCTTTCGCATTCATAGCTTCAAATACAGACTTCATATCAACTCCTTTGTTTTAGGACGAGACCGGGTACACCCAACTGTAGGGATCATCTATTTCTTCTCGCTGGATACCCACTAAAGTTTTTCTTAATTCTGTGGCCGCTTCACCCATATTCCCATCATGGATCAAATGCGTTTCTCCACGGTAAGTCACCCGACCAACAGGCGTTACCACTACAGCCGTACCGGTGCAAAATACTTCATCAGCGGTAAATATATCTTCCAGCAAGAGATCGCCTTCAATCACATTTAACCCCAAATGATCTTCAGCCAATTTTATGATTGAATTTCGTGTAATCCCCGGCAGGATTGATCCCGCCAGTTTTGGTGTCACCAACTCATTCCCTTTACGCATAAAGATATTTGCAGATCCCACTTCTTCAACAATCTTTTCATTATCTGCTCTGAGATAAAGAACTTCATCAAATCCATCTGCTTTTGCTTCCATTACTGGTTGGAGCGAAGCGGAATAATTGCCGATGGCTTTTACATTACCGATACCTTTTGGTGCCGCTCGATGGTAGGATTCTGAAGCAATCAAATTGAGTGGTTTAATTTTTCCTTTAAAATATGATCCCACAGGCGCGGTGTATACCATAAAAGTATATTCATTGGCAGGAGCCACACCCAATGTGGGTGCGGTTCCCCAAAGAACAGGGCGGACATACAAGCCCCCTTTGCCATAGGGCGGAACAAAATCAATATTATCCTGGACAACCTGTTTTACAGCATTAATAAAATAATCCAATGGAATTTCAGGCATGCAAAGACGTTTCGCAGATACAGCAATCCGTCGCCCATTCATTTCGGGGCGAAATAATACAATCCGATCTTTGGCTGAATGAAAGGCTTTCATACCCTCAAAAATCCCCTGTCCATAATTCAATACACCGGCCGCTGGAGATATTTCAATATTTCCAAAGGGGATTAAACCGCCATTTTTCCATTCATCATCAACCTTACATGTAGATTGCCACATACTGCGGGTGGGATGCACACTAAACCCTAAGTTCTCCCAATCAATATTTTGTTTTTTTAATTCCATTATCTTCCTGCCAGCAATTCCCGCGCAATAACCAATTCTTGTATTTCTGATGTTCCTTCATAAATCTGTGTAATCTTTGCATCTCGCATCAATCGTTCCACACCCGTTTCACGGATATAACCATATCCACCAAATATTTGCACACATTGGGTTGAGGCATCCATAGCCACTTTGGAGGAAAAGTTTTTTGCCATTGCCGCTTCTTTTGCGAATGGCTTTCCTTCATCTTTTAATTTAGCTGCACGATAGATCAATAATCGCGCCGCATCCACATGGATGGCCATTTGCGCCAACATGGTTTGAATCGAACCAAAACTACCAATCGTTTTACCGAACTGCTTTCGTTCATTGGCATATTCAATTGAACGGGCCAATGATTCAACCGCAATACCTAAGGCTTGGGTGGCAATCCCAACCCGACCGCCATCTAAAGTACCAAGAGCAATTTTAAAACCGCCCCCTTCATTGCCTAATCGATTTTCTACAGGAACTTTACAATCCTCAAAATACAGCTCACAAGTATCAGAACCGCGTATGCCCAGTTTGTCTTCTTTTTTCCCAGTAGAAAATCCGTCAATTCCTTTTTCAACAATAAAGGTAGAAATGCCTTTGTTCCCTATACCTTTTTCTGTCAGACACATGAGTAAAACAACGTCAGAAGTGATACCATTGGTTACCCAATTCTTGGTGCCATTAATAATATAATGATCCCCATCACGCTTTGCGAATGTGCGAATATTGCTCGCATCGGACCCGGATTGTGGCTCCGACAATGAAAAAGCGCCTAGCCATTCACCGCCGGCAAGTTTGGTTAAATATTTTTGCTTCTGTTCTTCTGTCCCGAATTTATACAAAAGCTGACAAACTAAAGAATTATTCACAGACATGACCACAGCTGCAGATGCATCTGCTTTGGCGATTTCCTCCATGGCAAGGCAATACGAAATAGTGTCCATCCCTGCGCCGCCATATTCTTCTGGTATCATCATACCCATAAAACCCAGCTCGCCCATCATTTTGATTTGCTCTTTGGGGAATTCCGCCTTTTCATCACGATCAATCACGCCGGGACGCAATTGATCATTGGCAAATTCCCTTGCTGTTTTCAGGATGAGTTGCTGTTCTTCAGTTAAGTTAAAATCCATTTTTTATCTCGTAATGACCAATGCAGATGCTTCACCGCCACCGATACAAAGAGTAGCCAAACCGGTGTGGACATTCCTGTTTCTCATGGCATGGATCAACGTTGTAAATATGCGTGCGCCACTTCCACCAATGGGATGGCCAATCGCAATGGCGCCACCATTTACATTTACCTTTTCACGATCCAATTTAAATTCATCGATGGGCGCCATTGCTACAGGAGCAAATGCTTCGTTAACCTCCCACAAATCTATTTCTTGTGCTGTAAGCCCAGCTTTTTCTAACACTTTTGAGATGGCTTTCATAGGCGCCGTGGTAAACCATTCCGGTTCATGGGCAGCAGAAGCTTGGGCAACAATTGTTGCCAAAGGCGTTAACCCCAATGCTCGGGCTGTTTTACCGGACATTAACATAATCGCTGCTGCACCATCATTGATCTTTGATGCATTGGCTGCAGTGATGGTACCTTCTTTTTCAAAGGCAGGACGGAGCTTTACCATTTTTTCAAAATTGGCTCGCCCAGGTTCTTCATCTTTTTCTACCACTAGTGGATCCCCTTTGCGCTGGGGGACTGTAACAGGAACTATTTCATCAGAAAAAGATCCATTCTCTTGAGCGGCTTGAGCACGGGAGTAGGAAGTTTTGGCAAATTCGTCCTGCGCCTCCCGGCTGTATTTTTTTTCACTGGCGCACAATTCTGCGCAATTACCCATATGTTTATCGTTGTACGCATCCCATAGTCCGTCAATAATCATGGAATCAATTACTTGACCGTGACCCAAGCGATGGCCATCCCGACCTTTCGGAAGCAAGTAGGGCGCCTGTGTCATATTCTCCATACCGCCAGCGATAACAATTTCTGCATCCCCTGTTTGAATGGCTTGGGTACCTAACATAACAGCCTTTAACCCGGAACCACACATTTTGTTGATGGTGAGGCATTCCACTGAATCAGGGAGACCGGCACCAAGAGCGGCTTGACGTGCCGGTGCTTGACCTTGTCCTGCGGAAAGAACGTTGCCCATAATCACTTCATCGACAGAACCAGGATCAACATTTGTTTCTTCCAGAACGGCTTTGATGGTGATGGCGCCTAATTTATGTGCGGCAATGGATGACAGGGCACCTTGGAATGCGCCTACGGGCGTTCGTATAGCGGATACAATTACTACGTCTCTTAATTCAGACATAAAAAATCTCTCGAATTTTGGGTATGATGAAATAATCAGCGGTTGCTGAGTGGACGGGCGAGCCGATAAATTGAATGTGCTTAATCAATGAACAGTGTCTATTATTTTTATTTAAAAAGTTTTCGGTGGGCACACACCGAGAATCAGTCTTCAAAAGTGCCGAGAAGTTAACACAATTCGTCTGTGATTTTTAATGAATTTGAAATCTTGATTTTTCTGATTAACCAACAATGGAAATTAATTACTGGTCCTTCTGATCGTACGCATTTATGATATCCCGAACCAGTTTATGTCGCACCACATCAGAAGCATCCAATTTGCAAAACCCAATCCCGTCGATTCCCTGCAATAGATCAATGACTTGAAGAAGACCCGATTTCGTTTTTGAAGGTAAATCAATCTGGGTGATATCTCCCGTAATAATGGCTCTAGAATTCACGCCCAATCTGGTGAGAAACATTTTCATCTGCATGGTGGTGGCATTTTGGGCTTCATCCAAAATCATGAATGCATTATTGAGGGTGCGACCGCGCATATAGGCTAAGGGAATAATTTCAATCGTATTGTTAGCCAATAACGGTTTCAACCGTGAGGCCGGCATCATATCACCCAAGGCATCATAAAGGGGTGTTAAATATGGATCCACTTTCTCTTTAAGGTCTCCCGGGAGGAATCCTAGGTTTTCACCCGCTTCTACCGCCGGTCGGCAAAGAATGATTCTATCCACTTCACGATTATCCAAAGCAGCCACGGCGAAAGCCACTGCCAGATACGTTTTTCCGGTCCCAGCAGGGCCTACAGAAAAGACAATATCATTTTTCCTGACAGTATTAATGTATTCTTCTTGACCCTCAGTCCGACCGGAAATAGCGCCTTTGCGACCATAATGGACAACTAAATCCAACTTTTCTGATTCATGACCATTTTGTGCTACTGTCACATTGATAAGCGTTTTTACATCTCCTTGAGTGAGGGACCCTTTTCGATTCAGGGTTGATCCCATTTCATGAAATACTTCATGTATGATAGCGACCTCTTCTTCTTCGCCATCAATTCTTATTATATTTCCCCGCACAAGGATATTGCTGGCGAAAGCATCTTCCACCAATTTTAGGTTAGCATCAGCCGGACCGAAAAGCTGGCCCAGATCAATGCCTTTCATTTCAATTGTCTTTTCCATAACCTCAAATAATATGATTAACTTTAAGATAGAATCTAGTCAATTTCACAAGGAAATCATCAGCCTTGATTGAGGCTTCAGCATCATATGAAAATTAAGCATTTTATTCTTCTGATTGGTATTTGCCTTTTGGGAACAAGTTGCGCGACAAAACCAACCGTTTTCAGTCAATATTTTTCTAAAGAGAAAAATATTCAATTCTTAGTGGAGAAAGGTCAATCCCATTGGGAAAAACGAATCAATCCGGATGATGCGAAAATGGCCCGCCTCTTCTTAGCCAAAGCATATAACCTTGATCCCAACAATGGTGAAGCGTCAGCCCTCTACTCACAATCTTGCCATTTTATCGGCCATTACTTAGAGGAGGATCAAACCAAATCTGATTCATTATTTTTAGAAGGTATGGAAACAGCCTGGGATTTTATTCTCGCCACCAATGCTTACCAAGAAGGGTTTGCATTGACTGAAGGAGATTCAACTGCAAAAATGATTGGCGGCATTGAAAATACACCCCAAGAAATGATACCCATTTTATATTGGTGGGTGGCCAATTATTCCCGCTACCTTGTTACAAAATCTGTAATGGAGCGTCTTTCCCAGAGGGATATAATTGAAACTGCTCTCCATCGTATTCTAGCGGTTAATCCTAATTTCTTTTACTACGGCGCCCATAGGATATTTGGTGGAATTTATGCTCGCCTTCCCGGCGTGGAGTTAATTCTCTCCGAGAATAATTTCGCAAAATCCATTGCAGGAAGTCCAAATTATTTGGGCACTTTTGTTATTCGCGCTCAGTACCTCCATACCAAAAGTGGCGACCGGGAACAATTTGTGAAAGATCTACAATTTGTCCTTAATGCTGATCCTACGCTTCTACCGGAGGTGTCCCCAGAAAACTTAATCGAGCAGAGTAAAGCACGCAAACTCCTGGAGAAGGAATCTGCGCTCTTCGAATAATTTTTGCGCTTTTCTCTGGCAGATTACCCCTCGACTGACTCAAATTAGACCATGATTTTGAATATGGTCTTGTGGAGTTTTATTACCCTGACCAGCATCATCTTGCTGATCTTCTTCATTCCATATCGCCTGGCGGTCACTGGCCATGTCCAATGGCAAGAGAGAAAAAAGTCCGGAAATGCAACCATCAATTTCGGCGGCGCACATCGCGGCATTACCATTTCTCCCTTTCCAACAATCAAAATTGGGTTTGGTGAATTTGACCATCCTATCTTTTCATTTTCACTCCCCAAGAAAAAAGAGTCGCCCGTGAAAAAGGAGAATAGTAAAAAACAAAAATCAAAGACTAAAAAGAAAATTCCATATTTTAAAATCGGCGAATCAACAATGGGTGAAATCCATTTTGACCAATTCTATCTTAATGGCGATATTGGTTTACCCAACCCCATGCATACGGGTATTATCTATGGCTGGAGCCAATCTCTGAGAAATTTAATACGCAGTAAAAAATTCGATATTGAGATTAATCCACAATTTAACAATCGCTTTGAAACAGATATTAGGGGCCAATTCAGACTGCGTTTTACCCCCGGTAAAGTTTTGTGGCAGGCGGGAAAAACTTATTTTAAATACAAGAAGTGAAAGGGACGCAATGAATATTTCAGAATTAATTAAAAATACACTAAACGAAGCACAAGAACTTATGAGCTCACGGACGGTTGTGGGTGAACCCATTAAAACTGATACCCATACGGTAATACCCGTCTCAAAGGTTATGTTTGGATTTGGCGGTGGAGGTGGTAAAGGTAACGAAAAAGGGAAAGCGGGCACCGGACAAGGTGTAGGAGGCGGGTGGTCAATTGAACCGGTGGCATTTGTAGTCGTTGGCAAAGATGGAGCAAAACTTATGACCATTGGTGATAAAGAAAGTCTGACCGGAAAATTAATGGATTTGGCCCCTTCCGTTATCAATTCAGTAAAAGAAATGGTAGGGAATCAATCTGCCACGGAATCTAAGGAGGAGAATGCTGAATGAAACAAATTTCAGTAAAAGATATTATGGCAAAAAAGTTGCTAACCTTCACACCTGAAACAAAAGTTGTTGCAGCCATCAAATCATTAGTAGAACATAAATATTCCGGGGCGCCCGTTGTGGATGGATCTGGTAATTTAGTCGGTATACTTTCTGAAATGGATTGTTTAGAAACAATTATTCAGAATTCTTACTATTCAGACACCGGTGGATGTGTCGGCGATTTTATGTCAACAAAACTTGTGACTGTAAATCCTGAAATGGGAATTGTTAACTTGGCTCAATTTTTTCAAAAAGAACACTATAGAAGGCTTCCAGTAGTTGAGAATGGAAAACTTGTTGGACAGGTTAGTCGAAGGGATGTTTTAAAAGCACTACAATAAAATATTTTAAACACCTAATCTGGTGAATTAAAGAAGAGGTTTAATCATGCGGAAATATATTCATTTTTTACTTATTTATTTGGTCGGTTTATTATCGGCTGAATCACTGGATTCCACATTCAGCGATGCCATGAAATGGCGAAATATCGGTCCCTTCCGCGGTGGCCGATCATTAACTGCGGTGGGTGTTCCATCCCAACCGCTGACCTATTATTTCGGTTCAGTAGGTGGCGGTATTTGGAAAACCACCGACGGAGGTATCATCTGGGATAATGTATCGGATGGTTTTCTCAAGACCGGTTCGGTGGGAGCCTTAGCTGTCTCCGAATCTGATCCGAATGTAATTTATGCCGGGATGGGCGAAGCTTGCATCCGTCCGGTTATGACCTCCCATGGTGATGGCGTTTACAAATCTATGGATGCCGGTGACACATGGAGTCATATTGGATTGGAAAATTCCCGAACAATTTCTCAAGTTATTATACACCCTAAAAATGCAGATCTAGTTTATGTCGCCGTTCAAGGTGACCAATATAAAGATAGCAAGGAAAGAGGGATTTTTCGTTCCAAAGATGGCGGTGAAAATTGGGAAAAAGTTCTTTATGAGAATGAAAATTCCGGGGCCAGTGGTTTGAGTATGGATCAAAATAATCCGAGAATTTTATATGCATCCTTTTGGGATCACCAGCGCAAACCATGGCAAATGCGAAGTGGCGGTGAAGGAAGCGGCATTTACAAATCAATTGATGGTGGTGACACTTGGAATAAACTCACCAAAGGACTTCCAGAAAAAATGGGGAAAACCGATGTGAGTGTTTCTGGAGCAAATCCAAAAGTGGTCTATGTTATTGCGGAAGCTGAAAAAGGAGGATTGTTCCGTTCTAATGATGGTGGCAAAAACTTCAAGCGTGTAAATAGTGATCGCCTTCTCATTGCTCGCAGTTGGTACTACATCCACGTGTTTGCTGATCCCCAAGACGAAAATGTTGTCTATGTACTTAATGCACCTTTCATGAAATCCACCGATGGCGGTAAGTCCTTCAACAAGGTTAGTGTTCCTCACGGTGATAATCATGGACTTTGGATTAATCCCAATAATAATAAAAATATGATTAATGCCAATGATGGCGGCGCCAATATTTCATTCAATGGTGGCAAATCATGGTCAACCCAAAAGAATCAACCTACTGCACAATTTTATCGCGTGATTACTGATAATCGTTTTCCATATTACGTTTATGGTGGCCAGCAAGATAATTCTAGTGTGGCCATTCCTAGTGCCACCAGCGGCCGGGGCATTGACTGGTCCGATTGGTACCGCGCCGCCGGTTGTGAAAGTGCTTACCTGGCTTTTGACCCGGATAATCCTGTGGATGTTTATGGAGGTTGCTATCAGGGACTTATCCAAAAACTGAATGTCATGACCAAAAAAAGCCGCAGCATTATGGCCTATGAATATCTTGGATTAGGTTCGGTGGCCAAAGATCAAAAATTTCGCTTTAACTGGAATGCGCCCATAATCGCTTCACCTCATGATTCTGAAATAATCTACCATGCTGGAAATGTTGTTTTCAGAACACAGGATGGTGGTGATTCCTGGGATATAATCAGTCCTGATTTGACCCGTAATGAAATTGAAAAACAAGATATGGGCAGTATCCCCTTCACCAATGAAGCGGCGGGTGGTGAGGTGTATAATACTATCATGTACTTGGCTGAATCGCCCCATGAGCCCGGCCTCCTCTGGGCAGGCTCCGATGACGGATTGGTTCATATTACAAAAGATGGGGGTGATAATTGGAAAAATGTAACACCCAAAGGCATGGATGAGGGAATCGTCAATGCGATTGATATTTCGCCTCACAATCCGGGAACGGCATACGTGGCATTTACCCGTTATAAATTTGGCGATATTACGCCATACATTTACAAAACCACCAATTACGGCAAAAGCTGGACCTTAAAAATAAAAGGCATAGAAAAGGATGCATTTGTTCGCGTCGTGCGTGAAGACCCCACCAAAGAAAACCTCCTTTACGCAGGGACTGAAACAGGATTATATATTTCCATTAACGGTGGAAAATCCTGGGAGACTTTTCAATTAAACCTACCTATTGTTCCCATTACTGATTTAACTATTCGAAATAATAATCTTATTGCTTCCACCCAAGGTCGGTCATTCTGGATTTTGGATGATCTCACCATGATTCACCAATATAAACCAAACGATATGAAAAAAGATTTTCATCTCTTCACTCCCCGAACAACTTTTCGAACATCCGGCGGCAACGAGGAATCTAAGTTGGTTGGACAAAACCCGCCAACTGGTGTAGTACTCCAATATCATATTGCTCATGAGATTGAAAAAGAAAGCATAGTCAAAATGGAGTTTTTGGATGATAATGAAAATATTATTCGGACAATTACAAATCAAAAGAGTAAATCCGCAAAAACATTTGGAGGCAGTTATAATCCAGTGAAAATTCCAGCCAAAAAAGGCATGAATCGCTTTGTGTGGAATTTTAGGATTGATGACATTAAACTCGTTCCTGACGTTTCTTTCTTCGGTGGATATAGTGGTTATCGTGTGGGGCCGGGTCAATATTCTGTTCGATTAACCATGGGTGAAGAATCCACAACTCAATCATTTAAAATTCAACAAGATCCAAGGATTGACATTCGTAATCGTGACCAAAATGAGCATCAATCACTGATGGCAGACCTTTACTCACAAATCAACGATCTCCATAGTTCTATCGTAAAGGCGCGTAGTATCCGCAGCCAAATTCAAAAAATGAATGAAAGATTAAAAGAAAAAGATGCAGTTCAAGATCTCATTCAATCAGGAGAATCTGCCATTGAAGCAATTGATAATTGGGAAGGTAACGTTGTTCAAACCAAAATGGAAACATTCCAAGATGTTGTCAATTTCTTGAATCGACTAAATGCCCATATGCTGAATTTGCTCAGCACCATTGATGGGTCTGATCCGCCACTCACCCAAGGCCAAAGGCAACGTTATGCAGACCTTAGTGAGGAATGGGAATCCTATAAGAAAAAACTGAATCAGATCATGAATAATGAAATAAGTGAATTCAATCGACTCTATAAAAAAGAGGATCTTCCGGCAGTTATAATCCCGGAATAACCACCACCCCTTAGTCCCCTCCTCTACGAGGAGGGGATTCCACAAAACGATGATTTGCTCCATTATCTCCCATCCTTTCTAAGGAGGGGACTAAGGGGTGGTTTTAATAAAACCATCTTCTGTACATTCTTTTGAATATTAATCTCTGTCATGAAAGATCATTTCATAAACCCCAAAAAGCAAAAGTGGATTCGTAAACTATTAAGAAATCACCCAACTCCCTGGGAACATAAATTATGGCAGCATCTAAAGGGCCGTCAATTAGGTGGTTTCAAGTTCCGTCGACAACAGGGAATAAATGCAAATGTAGTGGATTTTTTCTGTCCAAAACTAAAACTGATTGTCGAATTGGATGGCGCGGGGCATCTAAGTCCTGCAACAAAAAAGAAAGACATAAATCGGGAGGATGAATTGACTGATTTAGGATATCATATAATTCGATTTTATAATAATGAAATTGATGAAAATCTTGATGGCGTTTTAACTATAATTGAAAATGAATGTATTAGATTATCACATTGACCACCACCCCATAATCCCCTCCTCATAGAGGAGGGGATTCCATAAAATGATTATTTATGTCCACTTCTCCCCTCTTTTTTAAGGAGGCGATTAGGGGGTAGTTCCATTATACCCAAAAGTGAATTTTATCATCTGATATTAATCCATTAAGATTTTTGCGTAAAAAATCTTCAACTGATTTCCGCTCTACTTGTGGTATGGTCATCACTCCCCCCTCATTCACATAGTTCTTATAGTATTCTTTTGAAATGGGTTTCGACTTCCGAATTCGCCGAAAATAATCCTGCCCCATTCGGAATACACCCACTGTAATATCATAAATATTATCACCATCTATTTCAGATTTAACATAATTTAAGAATTCTGAATAATCAGCCTCCCAATCGGGATAAACTAAAACCGGATCAAAACAAAGACGCACCTTCCAACCTTTTTCAATGGCTAATTGAATAGCAGCAATTCGCCGATCCAAGGTTGGCGTATCTAATTCATTTTCTTTCACTACTTTTTTAGGCGAAAGCGTCCAAGCCAGAAGGACTTGATCGGTTGGTTCTATATCCTGAATTGCGCTGAATAGTGCGCTTTTCGTCCTGACCTCCAAATTCAAATCCGGATGTTGTTTGGCATAATCGATCCACATCCTCGTCATGGGTAAAATATTTTCAAATGCCATGAGGTCAGTATTGTAAGAAATGGATAACATGAGTGGATCATTCGGAAATTTTCTCTTTATAATTTCATCTTCAACGGCTAATTGCATTTCCGATTGATTTACAAAGACCACCATATTTGCCGATGGATACATACCTTGCAAAAAACAATAATCACAATTATAGAGGCAATTTAGGAAGGGCGTATTATAATAGAAATTTTTAAAACCGCCATCCTGAAGAATGTCAGTACCCTTATAAATGAAAGGCGGTTTTTTAATGGCAAGAATGAGTTTCATGGATTTTTTCTGCGTTTGAAAATCCTGCGCCGAACGATTAAATACCATTTTATAGTCAGAAATTTCCACCACTTCTGCTTTGGGAAATCGCCTTAAACATTGATCTGTTAAAGGAAACTCAAAAGCGCCCGACTCTACATAAATATGTGAAAAATCAGGTAGAAAGGAATTGTCTGATTTCGCCAAAGATTCGATTCCTTTCCTGTTTTGTTTTGGACTCCTTATCAAAATAAAATTTCATATTTTTCAATTCTCGACTGCTCCGTTTTATATAATTTTCTGACCAATCGACCAACTGGATATATTGAGTTTCTGTGAATTTCAATCGGACAGCACCACGATTAATCATTTCCATTTCTGCTTTGTTTAGAATATTTCGGTCAGACAGTACTTCATTGTCAAGCCCATCCAAAATGGTTTGAATTTTTCCAATCTGATTTTTAATCAAACCACTCACATCTAGCGATTTCCAATCTTTAACATCCATATGATCAGACACGACCTTCAAAAATATGAGACGATGGGGTGGCACCTTTTTAACCATCAATCGGAAAATGATACTTCCTTCCATATCTACCAATCCTTGGTAGCGATCCCCATTTTCTGTTATACCTTCAGAAACTGTGGTAAGGTGTTTTTCTTTCAATACGTGGCGCAATAAAATATCTGGAAAGAATGTCTGCCCCGAATCTTCATCATGAATTGCATTCACAAGATACAATTCGCCAATGGATGTATCCTCAGGATGGCCGCCGGCAATGCCAATATTTAAAATGACTGTATCACTAAAATCGGTAATTTGAGTTAAAAATGCCTGAAGGCGCTCTTCTGTTTTATCTTGACCAACTCCGGTAATAAATAACGAAATATTATCTTTTTGATATAAATGGGTGGTGGAATCTTTGATTAATCCGTAGGCCTCTATGAAAGGACGTGCTTCAGCCTTTAGGGCTGAGAGAATGAGATATTTCAATTTAGAAAGTATAAATTATATTGTGCAATTACCCAAAGGCAAAATGCTTATAAATCCCCTGGTGTACATGCCAAGTGCATTTAATTCCTTGGGGGAAAATGACATAATCTCCGGCACCGATGGATACAGTTTCGCCATTTTCAGTTTCAACATCCACCTGTCCTTCTATGATGTAGCATGTTTCTCGTTCGCTGTATTCCCAGGGAAAATCAGATTTATCACAGGACCATGTTGACCAGGAGCGAATTCCTTTTTCCTGGATCTCGTCCTCAGAAAGTTGTTTAACAATTATTTCAGACATGAATTTTCTCCTTTAAGAAGCTGCGCAATTGGTTTACCATTTCAATGCTATGAGTTCGGGCATTAGTTTCCAAATCAACCAAATCACAGATGCTGAGCGATTCGGTCATTTTCACGGTATCTTCATACCCGTGCATTACGTCTTTCGAACCGGTAAATATTAACACATTTTGATGAATTATGCTTAGACGATCCCATACTTTATACTTGGAAAAATTAAGGGCCGAACGCCGCAGTCGAGATGGGTTGGCCTCGTCCAAAGAACGAGCATATTTTTCATACTGCTTCGGATCGGATTCCATGTTTATATATTTCTTTTTCATATACCATTTCACCGACGGTTTAACCAAATAATATAAAACTGGTGGTGTAATGCGAGCAATCCATATCCATAATTTTGGTGCGTTGAATTCTGCATTAGGGCCGATCAAAACCGCTAATGATGGATTAATCTTATTTCGGCTCATGGAATCCAAGATGACCGTGGCACCCAATGAACTACCAAACATGATATATCCATTTTCTTCCATATTGTGATGATTTAAAACAAAAGGTAAATCATTCCCCAGCGTTTCAATACTAAGTATTTGTTCTGTTTCATGGATTGCCGATCCTTTCTCTCGCGTTTCTACATAATAAACCTCAAAATCTTTGGTCATTTCTTTCAACACGATTTCCCAACTGTAAATTAGGGAACCCCAGCCAGCCAAAAATATCAGCGGTGGAAAGGGCGATAATTTTGAAGGTATAAAATGAATTTCAAATAATTCCACACCGTCAGAAACAGGGATGAATGCTGTGGTGTATGAACTACCCACCGCGCAATATTTGGAATATTCAGACATCGATTAAAAGAAGTATAGAAAAAAGTGGGTTGGTTTATTCGCCTTTTTTGACAATCCGAATATTTAATTCTGCCAATTGGACCTCAGAGACTGAACTGGGTGCTTCATCCATCAAAGAAGCGGCGGAAGTTGTTTTTGGGAAAGCGATGACGTCACGGATATTGTTGGTACCGGCTAATAGCATGACTAAACGGTCGAAGCCAAAAGCGATACCGCCATGGGGCGGAGTACCGTATTTTAACGCTTCAACTAAAAAGCCGAAGCGGGCCGTAGCTTCTGCTTCATCCATACCCAATAGTTCAAAAATCTTTGCCTGGAATTCCGGCTTATGATTCCGAATAGAACCACCGGCAATTTCATAGCCATTCATAGTGAGGTCGTACCCACGGGATTTGAGTGAACCGGGATCCGTTTCCAAATCTTTAATGTTAGAAGAGGACGGGGCAGTAAATGGATGATGCCTTGCAATATATCGATTCGCTTCTGCGTCAAATTCAAACATTGGAAAGTCCGTGACCCAAACAGGCTTGAATTCCCCTGTATTAGAAAGACCCTCAACTTTACCGATCTCAACCCGTAAAGCGCCCAACGCAGTTTGGGTTAATTCTTTTTCATCACCGATGATGAAAATAATGTCGCCGTCATTTATATCGGTTGAACTGATTAATTCTTTTTGCAGTTCTTCACTGAAAAATTTAGAAATACCGCCGGTTAGCAATCCGTCCTCGGCCTTCATCCACGCCAACCCTTTAGCTTTGTATTTTTTCACAAAGTCCGTAAATCCATCAATATTCTTGCGGGAGTATTTGGCCCCGCCGGGAATCACCAATCCTTTAACGATTTCTGCGGACTTAAATGCATTGAATTCAGATTTATCTGTGAATGGTTTTACATCCTGGAGAAACATATCAAAGCGAGTGTCCGGCTTATCGGAACCATATTTGTCCATGGCTTCATCCCAAGTCAAGCGCGGAAAAGATTTAGGTAAATCAACACCAATCACTTCATTGAATACATTACAGGTTAACCCTTCCATCTGGGCGTAAATCATTTCTTCATCCACAAAGGACATTTCAATATCAATTTGAGTAAATTCCGGTTGGCGATCGGCGCGGAGATCTTCATCCCTAAAACATTTCACAATCTGGAAATAACGATCATAGCCAGAAATCATGAGAATCTGTTTATAAATCTGAGGCGATTGAGGTAAGGCGTAGAACTGTCCATGGTGGATTCGGCTGGGAACTAGATAGTCCCTAGCGCCTTCAGGCGTGGATTTCATGAGCATTGGTGTTTCCACTTCCATAAAATCTTGATCCGATAAATAATTGCGGACAGATTGATAAGTCTTATGACGAATCTTCAGATTATTCTGAAGTTCGTCCATCCGCAATTCTAAATAACGATATTTTAAACGGAGGTTTTCTTCCGCGCTGTTGCGATCGCTTATAATAAATGGTAACGGTGCCGCTTCGTTTAGCATCTCCATTTCAGAAATGATTACTTCAATCTCTCCCGTGGCCAATTCCGGATTGACTGCCCCTTCATTACGGTTTTGGACTGTGCCTGAGACGGATAAGACATCTTCCATAGAGAGTTTTTTCACCGCATCAAAATCACCGGGATAGTCTTCTGAATTAAATACAATCTGGGTTTTACCGTAGCGGTCCCGCAAATCCACAAAAACCACTTGGCCATGGAGGCGGACTGTATTCACCCAACCGTTTAAAATAACCGATTTGCCAACATGGTTGGCATTCAATTCACCACAAGTATGTGTTCTTTTATTCATTTGTAAACTTTGAAAGTTGAAACAATGAGACTTGAAAAGTCATTTCTTATTTCGTTTTGATATGGATACAAAAATAGCAACCAGTTCATTTGCTTCAACCATTAATTCTTTTAATTTTTGTTTTTTAACAATCTCGGCTTCACCTAGAATATCTAACCAAAAATAGCATTCATCTGCTTCTTCGATTACAATTCCCAATTTTGCCACAAATTCTTTTTTACTTCTTCCTCGAAACGCTGCTCTTGTATTAGCGCCAACGGAACAACCAGACCTCAATAATTGCTTTCCAATTTCATAGGATGCTGTTGTTTTTGGAAGAGACTGAACAAGTTTAATAATCCGAAGAGAAAATTGTTTAGTTCGGAATTTTAAATCTGTATCAGTTTCTTTAAAACCCATCATACAATTTAAAAATAAAAAACCCGAAACGAGAACCGTTTCGAGTTTCTTATTTCAAGTTTTTAATTTTAAAGAAATTCTACCGGTTGGAAACTCTGAGTCTATTTATTGCTCTGAGTAATGCTACTTCAGCCCGATCCATATCTGAATCTGCTTTGCCGGCAATCCGTTCTTTGGATCGCTGCATGGATGCTTCCGCACGACCAGAATCTATCTCACTGGATTTCTCAACTGTTTCAACCAGAAGTTGTACCTTTTCTTTGGTGATTTCAGCAAAACCGCCACTGGTTGCATAGAAGAAATCTTTGCCCCCTTGGGTTACTTTGATTTCGCCCACGTCCAATCCAATCACCGCTTCACGATGGCTGGCCATTACACCAAAAGAACCATCGGTTCCGGGGCAGCGCAGGTAGGACACGTCACCTTCTTCAAGGATGCGTGTCGGTGTAACAATTTCCAGGTTAAAAGTGCTCATGGTCTAATTAGGCAGCTTGTTTCTTTGCTTTATCCATGGCTTCATCAATGGTACCCACATAAGCAAATGCATTTTCATGGAGGTCATCCACATCACCATTTAGAATCGCTTCAAATCCGGAGATTGTATCTTCTAATTCAACATAGCGGCCGGGGGTACCGGTAAACTGTTCCGCCACATAGAATGGTTGTGAGAAGAATTTCTGAATTTTACGGGCACGGGATACAACTTGTTTATCTTCATCAGACAATTCGTCCATCCCGAGAATCGCAATAATATCCTGTAAATCTTTATATTTCTGCAACACACCCTGAACGTTTCTGGCTACGTCATAATGACGGTCGCCAATCACACGGGGGTCCATGATTCTGGATGTAGAGGCTAACGGATCCACAGCGGGATAAATACCCAATTCAGCAATTTTACGTTCCAGAACAGATGTTGCATCTAAGTGAGCAAATGCAGTTGCAGGGGCCGGATCTGTCAAATCATCCGCCGGTACATAAACGGCTTGGACAGAAGTAATCGATCCTTTTTTAGTCGATGTAATGCGTTCCTGAAGGTCACCCATTTCAGTAGATAATGTTGGTTGATATCCCACAGCAGAAGGCATACGGCCCAATAATGCCGAAACCTCAGAACCAGCTTGAGTGAATCGGAAAATATTATCAATAAAAAGCAGCACATCCTTACCTTCTTCATCACGGAAATATTCTGCCATAGCTAAACCACTCAATGCCACACGAAGGCGCGCGCCGGGAGGTTCATTCATCTGTCCGAATACCATGGTGGTCTTATCAATAACACCAGATTCGGTCATTTCATTATAAAGGTCATTACCTTCGCGGGTACGTTCACCCACACCGGCGAATACAGAATAACCGCCATGTTCCGTAGCAATATTACGGATTAACTCCTGAATCAAAACTGTTTTACCCACACCGGCACCACCGAATAATCCGGTTTTACCACCTTTGGTGTAAGGCTCCATGAGGTCAACAACTTTAATACCGGTAACCAATATTTCTGTTGAAGTGGTTAAATCTTCATGCTTTGGGGCAGAACGGTGAATGGGGTTGGTCTGTTTTGTTTTCAGTTCGCCCTTACCATCAATGGTATTTCCGAGCACATCAAAAAGACGGCCCAATGTTTCCTGGCCAACAGGGACAGAAATTGGAATACCGGAGTCAACCGCGGACACACCACGGGTTAAGCCATCAGTGGAATCCATGGCAACGGTACGAACAATACCATCGCCTAAATGTTGAGCAACTTCTAGTACAAGAGTACCTTCATCACCACGATCCACCTCGAGGGCGTTTAAAATTTCAGGGAGGCGGCCGTCTTCAAAAACGACGTCAACCACGGCACCCATGATTTGAGAAATTTTACCTGTCACTTTAGACATATTGGTATTCCCTTTTTATTTTAGTGCTTCAGCACCGCTAACAATTTCCAACATTTCTGTCGTAATCGCTGCTTGTCGTGCTTTGTTGAATTCTAATGTTAAATTTTTAATCATATCTTCCGAATTACTAGTGGCATTTTCCATAGCTACCATTCGGGCTGCTTGTTCACTGGAATAGGATTCCAGCAAATATTTCCACATTTGAACATTCAAATGTCTCGGTACCAGTGATTTCACAATCTCATCTTTGGATGGTTCATAGAGCCTGTCAGCAACAGCACCTTCACCTGTTTCATAATCCAAAGGTAGGAGTTTTTCTGTCAAAACCATTTGAGTAGCTACACTGACAAATTCATTATAAACCACATGAATTTCATCCACATGACCATTCAAGAAATGACTAACAATTCCGTTACCGATCTTGATGGCGTGATTAAAATTGAGACTTCCCCAAAAATCCACATATGTCTCAATAATATTATATCCACGAACTTTAAAATGGTCACGTGCTTTTTTACCGATGCAAAAGACATCCACATTATCCTTTCCCAATACATCAATTTCATTTTGAGCTTTGCGAAGGATGGAACTATTGAACGATCCGGCCAATCCTTTATCGGATGTAACCACCACATAAGCGCTTCGTTTTACTTCTCGCACATTCAATAATGGCAAAAGGTCACGATCCACATCGGGGAGTAAGTTTTGGATAATTTCAGTTAAACGGTTGGAATAGGGTCGTGCCTGTTCCATGTTTTCCTGAGCGCGACGCATCTTGGCAGCCGCAACCATTTTCATAGCTTTGGTCACTTTTTGAATGCTTTTGACGGATTTGATCCGATCGCGAATGTCTTTCAGGTTGGCCATTGTTTAGGCAGTAAAACCCTTAGTGAAATCAGAAATTGATTTTTCCAATCTTTTGCTCATGTCATCACTGATGACACCTTCTTTAGCGATTGCTTTCAAATCTTCCGAATTATTGGCTTCGAGATAATCAAAAAGCCCGGATTCATATTCAGCAACTTTGTCAACGGCAACACCGTCAATATATCCTTTGGAGGCAGCAAAAATAACGGCAACCTGTTTTTCTACACTTACAGGAGCATACTGACCCTGTTTCAGGATTTCAACCATACGCTCACCACGAGTAAGCTGGGCTTGGGTGTTTTTATCCAAGTCAGAACCAAATTTTGCAAATGCTTCAAGTTCACGATACTGGGCCAAATCTAGGCGCAATGTACCGGCAACTTTTTTCATCGCTTTAATCTGAGCGTTACCACCCACTCGGGAAACGGAAATTCCTACATCAATGGCAGGACGTACACCGGAGTTGAACAAGTTCTTCTCAAGGTATATCTGACCATCGGTAATTGAAATTACATTTGTTGGGATGTATGCGGAAACGTCACCTTCCTGCGTTTCAATAATCGGCAGGGCGGTTAAGGAACCACCACCCAAATCGGCAGAAAGTTTAGAGGCACGTTCCAATAATCGACTGTGAAGATAGAATACATCCCCGGGGAATGCTTCACGGCCTGGTGGACGACGAAGAACCAAAGACATCTGGCGATAAGCCACAGCCTGTTTGGATAAATCATCATAAATAATAAGGGCATGTTTACCATTATCCCGAAAATATTCACCCATAGCACACCCAGAATAAGGGGCAATGTATTGGAGCGGCGCTGCATCAGATGCGTTGGCTGCCACAACAGTTGTGTATTCCATGGCACCGTTGGCTTCTAGCTCAGCTACAATAGTCGCAACTGTAGAAGCTTTCTGACCGATAGCCACATAAATACAATAAACAGGCTCATCCCCATCGTGAGTATTTTTCTGATTAATAATGGTATCGATGGCTACTGCCGTTTTACCAGTCTGACGGTCGCCAATAATCAATTCACGCTGGCCACGCCCTACAGGGATCATACTGTCAACAGCTTTAATCCCGGTTTGAAGCGGTTGATTTACAGGTGAACGGGCCATCACACCCAATGCTTTTCTTTCGATGGCAAGGTGTTCGTTTGTATCGATGGGGCCTTTTCCATCAATGGGCTGACCCAATGGGTTTACTACACGACCTAGCATAGCGTTCCCCACAGGAACTTCAACCACACGATTGGTTCGTTTAGCCAAGTCACCTTCTTTAACGAGGCGGGAATCACCGAACAATACAAGACCAACATTGTCGTCTTCTAAGTTCAATGCCATTCCGAAAACACCGTTTGGCAATTCAACAAGCTCGGAGCTCATGACGTTTTCCAGTCCGCTTACACGGGCCACACCGTCACCAACTTCGATAACTTCACCCACTTCTGAAACGTCAACGGAAAGATCGAATCGAGCGATCTGTTCCTTTAACAGGGCAGTGATATTATCCGTTTTGATATCCATGGTTTCCTTTTTGAAGCGTTATGCTTCTAATAATGCAAGACGCATATTTTCCAATTGATTTTGGATTGATGCGTCTAGGAATTTATTTCCAACACGTAGTTTAATTCCGCCGATGAGGGATGGGTCAACATTTACATTTAGTTCAGTTGATTTTCCCAATGCGGATTCCAATGATGACTTAAGATCTGCTTCTTCACTTTCAGACATTTTGCCTGTAACATGGGCTGTGATTGAAACAAAATTCATTGCTTCAGCAAATTTCACCCCATAGGCTTTGTTGATAGATGTAAGCAACTTGACCAGATTGTCACCTTTAACCAATCCTAAAAATTCGGATATGATCGGGTGACACTGGTCACCAAGGGCAGATTTTACAGCTTCGGCCTTTTGGACTTCGCTAATCCGTTTGGATAATAGAAAAGCACGAAATTCAGGAGACACCCGCAAAGAACTGACAACCAATTCCAGGGAATCCTTTACCGCTTTTTCTGACCCGGATTGCGTCGCCACATTAAAAATGGCTTCGACGTAATTTTTAGCCTTGGACTCAAGCTTCATATGTTTTCACTTTTTTAAGTGACTCTTCAATTAGAGATTTATTATCCGCATCATTCAGGTTTTTATTGATCAGCTTTTCTGCTACCAAAAGGGAAATGTTGACCACTTCCTGTTTGATATCAGCAATTGCTTTATCTTTTTCTACCTGAATTTGCTTTCCAGCATCATCGCGGATCTTTATCGCTTGCTCTTTCGCTTTCGCAATAAGGTCATCTTTGACTTTTTCTGCAGCAGCTTTACCATCGGTTAGAATGGATTGTGCTTCGGACCGGGCTTTGGCCATGATTGCTTCAGATTCTTCGTTGAGCCGTTCCAATTCTATTTTGGCTTTTTCGGCATCAGCGAGAGAACTTCGAATCATACCTTCACGATCCTCAAGCATTTTGAGCAAGGGCTTCCAGGCAAATTTGGCCAGGACGAAAAACAACACCAAAAAGGTGATAATCGTCCAGATAAATAAGCCCGGATCGAGTTGAACTAAAGGGTTCATTTATTCACTCTCAAACTCGTGTCTTGTTTGAATTTTAGTTTACTTAAGGATCAACATCAGGAATGTGAAAACCTCAGCCAAAATAGCTACACCTTCGAGAAGGAATAGTGGCAGGTTAACAGCACCTGTGATCTTATCTGCAGCTTCGGGCTGACGGGCGATGCTTTCTGCAGCAGCAGAAGCGAATTTTCCAATACCCAGTGCAGCACCTATAGTTATCAAGCCAAAACCGATTGGCATTAATGTGGTAGCTTCCATTGTTTTATTACCTCTTTATTGTTTAATGATGAGAGTTGATTGCCATACCCACAAAAACTGCGGTAAGCAGGGTAAATACATACGCCTGCACCATGACAACAATGATCTCTAATCCTGATATAGCAGCAGCCATCGGTACGGCTACAAATGCCACGCCGATCCCGGCTACTGCCGAATGAAACATTTCGGCAAATATCGCCATGAGTGATAAAAGGGCCAGCAGCGCAATGTGTCCGCCGGTCATGTTCGCCGCTAAACGCATGGTCAATGCGAAAGGCTTAACGAATAATCCCATAATTTCTATGGGAAGTAAAATAATATAAACGGGCCAAGCCAATCCTTTGGGCACTAAATTTTTCCAGTGTTGGATAAATCCATGCGCTTTTGAACCGGCGATAATAATGGTAAAAAATGTAATTGTTGCTAAGGCTGCGGTTACATTGAAATTCCCTGTGGCCGTAACACCACCATGAAGAATTCCATTTATGAAATTATGGGAATCGCTAGCCGGAACACCTAGGACAAAACGGTTAAAGACACCCAACACATCAAATATTGGTACCATTCCAATGGCATTAGAGAACAAGATAAAAAAGAAAAAAGTAAGAATTAGAGGCGTCCATGTATTGACCCATTTCGGTCCTACATTTGGCGCAACAATTGAATCTCGGATAAACTTAACAACGCTCTCAATAGCATTGGCCATTCCCTTAGGTACACCATCACCTCTGCGAAGAAATTTGCGAATAGGGATAATGACAGCAACGGATACTACTGTTGCTACAATCCAGAGCATCATTACGTGCTTAGTGACAGACATATCAATCCCAAATAAATGTGGCAAATGCACGATGGGATGGTGAATGTCTGAATTCGAAACGTGGTGGATTATGTTATCGCCCACTTGGTCCATTACACTGGAACCTTGAGCTTGTTCACCGCCTGATATCATCTATTGTGTCTAAAATTTTTACGATTAATAAAGGGACTTCAACACTACAGCTTCTAGCGCGTGAAACGCTAGAAAAGAGCCCGCGAAGCTAAATACAAAAGGGTACGGATTGAAAGAATAAAAGTTAATAATTATCATTAAATATAAACCAAAGATTGCCATCTTCCCCACAAACCCGGTCATCAGTATTTTTGTTGTTAATTGGGGGTCTTTTCCTTTCACCCGGAAAAGTAAATACAATTCGACCACCGCCACAGCCCATGGCATAAAAATACCCCAAAATATTTCAATTTTAGAATCGGGCTCTAATCCGGCGCCCAATCCAAAGACACCTAAGGCTATCGCTGTTAAATAAATTATGGGTCTCATTTTTTAAATACAGACTTTGCTAATTCATAAAACCCAATCACAAGACCAAACCCCAAACCGATGAGTAAATATAATGGAGATGAATTGAAATATTGATCGATAAAATAACCAATGCCCCCTAAAAATAATATCGAGCCCATTAACGTATAAGCCGCTGCTGCAGAGGGGCCAGCCTGACGGACAAACTTTTGAAATTGATTAAGTGATTTACCTAAATGATTGTCAGGATCATCAATCATGTTGGTGAGAACGATCTTCCGCAGGCGATGGATTATTTTCATCCACCGAAAAACTCGAGGCTTTAGATCCCTCTTGGTCAGAATGATTCTCAACCGCTGGTGACTCAGTATGGTATTCCGGCTCAACAGTTGGCTCACTACCAACCAGTACACAATGGCCCTGAAACTGGGCGCCTTCTTCTATCACCAATGATCGGTAAATCAAATCGCCTTTAAGTTCAGATTCTGCTCCAAGAATAGCGCGGTTTTCGACTCTTACATTTCCATCCACAATTCCACCTATTTGGGTATCATTAGCCTGGATATTACCATGGACCTCTCCGCCTCGGGCAACCCGTACGGGCCCTTCAGAAGTTACGTCCCCATAAACTTTTCCATAAACGGCAACGCCCCCTTCACACGCTATGCTTCCCTGAATGACGGCATCTGCGCCAATCATTGTATGTACATCTTTATTTTCATTCTTAGCCATATCAATTCACATTCATGTTTGTATTATTTAACGTCGGAAAATACGACAAAGGATCCACTGCTAGGCCTTCTTTCCATATTTCAAAATGCAAATGAGGCCCGGAACTCATTCCCGAATTTCCAGAGGATGCAATCACATCACCTCGACTCACTTGGTCATGTGAGTTTACCAACAAAATTTTATTATGCCCGTAGTAAGTGAAATATTCATTCCCATGATAGATGACCACAAGGTTTCCCAATTCCGGCGTCCAGCCGGAGAAGACTACTTGACCTCCTGCAGAAGCTTTTACTGATTCTCCAACTGGGACTGCAATATCAACACCATAATGCTGACGAGTACCATCTTTCTCTTTCTCATTCATTTCTTGTGTCAAATAGCCATTCACCGGAATCATGGATGGAATATTTTTCGTATCATCCGAAAGTATTGGTTTCAATTCTTTTGATTCAATCAAGTTACCATCCCCTGACTCACTCACTGTTAAATCGGTCCCCAATGCTTTCTGGACAACCAATTCCATTTGCTTCATCCGTTCCAAATCGCGATATAATTCCAATACTTTCGTCCGCTCACCGATAACTTCTTCATAGCGGTTTTTCATTCGGATTTGATCCATGGCTTTAGGTGTTAAATAGGTTAATGCCATTACCATTACTGAAAGTATGGTAATAATAGTGAAAATAATAAAAAAGGTTTTTCTCCGTGAAATTGAAAAACGTTTATTCTCTCCATCATGGTCAGGGATAATTAGGAAAGTATAACGGCTGGGATGCATATTATTTTTGTCGAAAGCGTTGCAAATCCAACTATTCGATTGACCGTAAAAGGTCGAGAATACGTTCCAAATCATCAGCAGAAAAATAATCTACCACGATTGAGCCACCCTTTTTGCCTTTATGATTCAGGCGAACTTTTGTCCCTAGGATAGAAATTATTTCACTTTCGAGCTGGCGGACTGTAGCATTTTTTGATTTTAGTTTTGATTTCTTGGGTTTGGATTTAGAATCGGCTTTACCTTTTACAATAGCTTCGGCACCTCTAACAGAAAGATCATGGCTCAATATCATTTGCCAAAGGTTCCGCATTCCCGATTGTGTTTTCATGGCCAGGATAGCTCTACCATGTCCTGCAGAAATTTTATTCTCCCGCAGACTTTTTTTAATTTCTGACGGAAGCTGAAGTAATCTTAATGAATTTGTAACAGTCGAACGGCTTTTTCCCACCGCTTTTGCAATATCTGTTTGGACGAGGCTGAATTCACCCTGCAAAACTGCATAAGCTTCAGCTTCTTCTAATGGGTTCAGATTTTCCCGCTGGATATTTTCAATCAATGCCACTTCCATCATTTCTGATTCACTGGTCACTTCAATGATATAGGCGGGAATCTGTTTGCGCTTAACCAATTTGGATGCTCGTAGGCGCCGTTCACCTGCAATAAGGATATATCCATTATCATCCGCACGAACAGTGATAGGTGTAATGACCCCTTTTTCTTTTATAGATGCGGCCAATTCATCCAACGCTTTGTTATCAAAATGTTTTCGTGGCTGGTGAGGGTTGGCTTTAATCTTTGAAATAGGAATGGTGGTCACACCTGCCGGAGAAATATCCTGTTTTTCTGGTGGTCGAATTAGAGCATCGATCCCCTTTCCCAATCGATTAGTTGCCATCGCTTAATATCTCCTCTACCAATGACATATAATTTTGTGCACCGGTAGAATTGGCATCATAAAGTAATGCCGGTTTACCAAAACTAGGTGCTTCACTCAACCGTACATTGCGCTGGATAACAGTTTTAAATAATTTTTCCTCGAAATAGCTACGCACTTCTTCTGCCACCTGTTTGGATAAATTTAATCTTCCATCATACATGGTTAAAAGTACACCCTCTATTTCCAGATTGGGATTCAAATTTTTCTGTACCAATCGAATCGTATTCAATAGCTGCCCCAATCCTTCTAATGCGTAATACTCACATTGGATTGGAATAATAACTGTATCGGAACAGGTGAGTGCATTCAGGGTAAGCAAACCCAGAGATGGGGGACAGTCAATGAGGATATAATCATATTTTTTCAGAAGTGGTTTCAGGACTTTTTCCAATTGATGCTCACGGGCCATAATACTGACCAATTCTACTTCAGCACCCACCAAATCACTGGTGGATGTAATAATATCCAAATGGTCCAGCTTTGTTTTGGTAATAACATCTTTTGATGCAGCACCTCGGATTAGGGCATCATAAATATTCCCCTTGGGATCAATGAGTAAATTTTCAATCCCCGTTGTGGCATTGGATTGGGGATCCAAATCAATTAACAAAGTTTTCACTTCTGATACAGCCAAACTCACAGATAGGTTGACAGAAGTGGTCGTTTTACCCACACCGCCTTTTTGATTTGTTAATGATATAATATGTGCCATAATAATACTGTTATCCTAAAAAAACAGTCGGGGAATTTAGGTGCGATAAATTTGGGGAAACAAGGTGATGAATAAATTAATTAAAAATTCAATAAATTCCTGACTATATTTGAAAAAGGTAAGTGAGCTTCACCACTTGTGTCCCTTGAATCAATTGTCTATCCTTTCCACTTATATCATAGCGTTGGTTTAACACGATAAACAAATCACTTCCTGGTGTATGAATCCAATTAATACGACAATATAATTGAAGCTGCTCCGAAAAATTATCATATTGGATTGATCCTTTCCCAAACCATCTTCGGTTTAATGCAACTTCAGCTGTAAATCCATAAACGTTTGCCGTGAATTCACCTTGACTAGGCATAAATATAATATTTTGGTTAGCAGATCCGTATAGGGTCAAATGATTGGAAAACTGTTTTCCAATGGAGCCAAATACACTCGTCTTATTTCCACCGAAATAATTTCCTTTTGAAATGGATAAATTACCCCAAACACCCCTGCTCTGATTCGTTCTGGCAGAAAATGAAATTTTTCGATCTTTATAATTTCCTTTATTAATTTCAACACCATTCCCCAACGTAAAATTATAATCTAAAAATTCTCTATCTTGACTGAACTTCACACCGATTCTATCCCTGCTTTCAAGGATAGCATCAATGCCGCCGCTTAGGGTCTCCGTTTGCTTCACGCCATCAAAACTGCGCACATCTCTACCATACACTGTAAACCGCAATTGGCGGATTAGTTTATCGCCTTGCCCAACCCTTGGCGTAAATCCTGCTAAGGCGCCTGTCCCCACCATATCATTCCGTTGTACAAACCCAAGTAATGGTTTAAAATCGCTACCGACTCGATGTTGCCCTGCAGTTAAAAAATATCGATCATTTTTTAAATCAATTTTGACCATTGAAGCATAAGGGTTTTGAGTATAATCAATGTCTTTTACTCTGCTATACCAAGCGGAGATACTGCTACTGCCCCAAAACCGCATTTGACCATCAATACCGTAAACAGAATTGCGCACACCTTTGGATGCCACATCCGTAAGGATGACCCCAACCGTCGTTCGATCGCGCACATCTTTCCTGAGACGAATTGCACTATAATGGGTTGCAGGCGCTTCTCCATTGCCTCGAGTATGAATATTCAATGCGCCGACGGAGGTATTCCCCACTTGGCCAAACATCCTTGCACCGCCAACGACATCCTGGTTCAATCCAATCTTTCGGCTAAAAAACACCTCAGTTTGTCGAGAATTTCCAAAGGCAAATAATTTAGATCGTGTCAAAAAGAATTCCCGCTTCTCCGGATAAAATAAATTGAACCGCGTCAAATTAATTTGAGCATTATCCGCCTCTACTTGGGCAAAATCTGTATTATACGTCAAGTTCATAGTTAAGTTAGATTTCAGCCCATAGTAAATATCAAATCCACCATTTCCAATATTATCATTAACAGATTTTTCGTCAGTTAATTGGTTTTGAGTACCACCAATAGCAAAAGGTTTTATCTTTATATCTTTACCTCTTTTAATATGCTTTAATCCTTTTAGATCTGCATATTGAGACACTTGATAAATATCAGAACTATAATTCAATCCAATATGTGGCCACATGACACTTTCATTTTTCCTATTGATATACCGCTTTATGGCCAACCCCATTGTTAATTCATCCTTGCTTGGGAATCGTAATGTTGTCCAGGGAATTGCAACTTCGAGAACCCAACCAAAATCTGTTACCTTACCCTCACTAATGTAAACGCCATCCCAAGCCCATTCATCAAGACCTGGCCGATTTTCATCTGAGATTAATGCATCATCTTGGGTTCCCAAGGGATTCATTTCAAATAGATAGGCGTTCCGTCGATCATGGTAGGTATCCAAAGCAATTTCTAATTTATCATCCCGATGAATCCATCCACCTCTATTTAAAATTGTGGCTCTTACTTTTTCAGGTTCTGAATCATAAAAGGTAAATCCAAAATATATGAAATCATTGTTATAGGCTACCCTCATTTCGGATTTTTCGGTAGGCGCACCCCCATCCAAGGGAAGGCGTTGGACAAATTCAGTAATAGGATTAATAGTCTCCCAAACAGCTTCGTCTAAAATTCCATCAATCTTTATTGTTTCATCGGTACGAATCGCAATTACTTCTGGTCGACCCTGGCCATAAATGATACAAAGTGCTATTAGAATGAATCGAAATGTAGATCGGACCATTTGCATATGATTTTTACCTTTTTCTGAAAAATAAAAAATAAACCGGAATCCCGGTTAAAACAAAAGTAAGATCTTGGACTGATTTATCTGTTTCATAATATGCCCTAAGCAGAACCAATACTACAATTCCGATAAAATATATAGCAGGTAAAACTGGAAAATATGGAATTCGATATCCATCAGTTTCACCAGAATTTTTTAGTCGAAACTTGAAAAAGGCTATGGTAGTAAATCCATAAAAGATGAGAATGGCAAAAACCATCCCTGCAACAATCGTTTCAAAATTTTGCCGCACTAAAATCAGAACGATTCCCCAAAAACAATGAGCAATAATGGCATTGGCGGGTGTTTGGAATTTCGTATCAACATGGTCAAACCATTTAAACATTAAACCATCTTTAGCCATAGCATAATAAACTCGACTGGCAGACATCATAGTACCGTTGATACTTCCTGTGGCAGAAATGATAACCATAAGTGAAATCAATCCAGCTCCAATATTACCAAATAATCGAACGGCGGTATCAGAAGCAACAATTGTGCTAGACCGCATCCCCTCCAATCCAATAACCGTATGGTATAATAAATTTGCACTTATGTAAAGAATGACGATTACCAACATGCCGTATAACATGGATTTAGGAATTACCGATTTCGGATCTTTCATTTCTCCAGCCACATAGCCAACCCGATCCCATCCGATAAATGAAAAAAGAATAAGCATTAGAGCTGCCACCATATTGCCGATTGGGCCTAAGGATGCCGTTGTTTCAGCAGTCTCGGATAATCGCGAAAAATCGCCATCCACTATGACAAATCCAATGATGGCAAATATAAAAAGTCCGCCAATTTTAATGGAAGATGAAAATTTGTTATAGAAACTCGCTTTGGTCACACCGATATAATTCAGCGCACCAAATAAAATAATTACTGCAATAGCGACTAAATTCTTTTCAAACTGAACCATGGGGATAAAATATCCTACATAGTTTGCCGTGATTAGACTTAACCCTGCAGCCGGGCTGGTTCGAATAATAACCAACTGGGCCCAACCAAACAAAAAGCCCCAAAAGGGGCCAAATGCTTTTTCGATATAAACATACTCGCCGCCAGTTTTAGGGAAGCGACACCCCAGTTCCGCATAGATAAGGGCACCCACATAAACGAATGCCGATACACCAATCCATAAAATAATAATGGATGAAAAAGATTCAAGATATCCCGCAATTATTTGAGGTGTTGCGAAAATGCCTGAACCAATAGTGATACCCACCAACAGGGCGATGCCGTCAAAGAGGCCCAGTGATTTTTTAAGTTTTGTCATGGCATTAATTTACATACTTTATTCCTTTGTGTATGGGAAGTATAACCCATTAAATTTTTTGATTCAATAATTACACCTTAACCTTAGTTAAAGAAATATTCAATGAAAGCATTAGTTAAAAATTCCCCCGAACAAGGTATTTGGATGGAAGACGTCCCAATTCCCGAATGTGGTACGAACGATGTCAAAATAAAAATCACCCACACAGCCATTTGTGGAACGGACCTCCATATATATAAATGGGATGAATGGGCACAACGCACATTAGAACTTCCTTTAGTAACGGGTCATGAATTCTGTGGTATCGTAGAAGAGATTGGTCCCGGCGTAACCCACTATAAACAGGGGGATCGTGTTTCCGGAGAAGGCCACATCACCTGTGGTTATTGCCGAAACTGTCGCGCTGGAAAACGTCATCTTTGTCACGATACTGTCGGCGTGGGCATTCATCGTGCCGGCGCTTTTGCAGAATATTTGGTCATTCCTGAATCCAATGTCTGGCCCATCCATAAAGATATACCATCTGAAATTGCTGCCTTTTTCGATCCATTTGGCAATGCAGCTCATACTGCATTATCTTATGAAATGGTGGGAGAAGATGTGCTCATCACCGGCGCGGGACCTATTGGCATCATGGCTGTGGCCATTTGCAATTTTGTCGGCGCAAGAAATGTAGTCATTACCGACGTAAATGAATACCGACTCGATTTAGCTAGAAAATTGGGCGCCACCAAAGCAATCAATGTGTCAACAGAAAAGATTAAAGACAGTTATAGCGAACTCAATATAGTTAATGGATTTGACGTTGGGTTAGAAGTGTCCGGTAATCCATCGGCGTTCAAAGATATGTTGGCGAACATGTATCACGGCGGACGGGTTGCGCTTTTGGGCTTATTACCAGAATCCACCCGGATCAACTGGGATGAAATCATTTTTAAGGGCCTCCATGTGAAAGGTATTTATGGTAGAGAAATGTATGAAACATGGTACAAAATGACCCAAATGTTGAGGAGTGGTTTAGATATATCCCCCGTCCTTACGCATCAATTCCCTGTGGATGAATTTCAAAAAGGGTTTGATGTGATGGCATCTGGCCAATGTGGAAAAGTCGTTTTAGAATGGGGATAAAAATATAGATTTTGCATTCAATTAATATGAGTAATTCAAAACAAATATATCAAGATACCCTTTCTCAAATTGAAGCAGAGGGACTTTATAAAAAAGAAAGAACAATCACCACACCCCAAAGTGTGGGAATAAACACAATAGAAGGTGGTGATGTTCTCAACTTTTGTGCCAATAATTATTTAGGCCTTGCTAATAATCCAGAAGTGATTGCTGCAGCCAAAAAGGCATTAGATGATCATGGATTTGGAATGGCTTCCGTCCGATTTATTTGCGGAACGCAAGACCTCCATAAGCAGTTGGAATCCAAAATTTCGGAATTCTTTGGCACCGATGATACAATTCTATATACCTCCTGCTTTGATGCCAATGGCGGCTTGTTTGAAACATTACTCGGACCGGAAGATGCGGTTATTTCTGATGCATTAAACCATGCTTCCATCATTGATGGTGTGCGTCTTTGCAAAGCGCAACGGTATCGTTATGCCAACAGTGACATGGCCGATCTTGAAGCTAAGCTGAAGGAATCCCAAGGCGCTCGATTGCGTCTTATCGCCACGGATGGTGTTTTTTCTATGGATGGTTTTATAGCCAAACTAGATGAAATCACTACCTTAGCCGAAAAGTATGACGCAATGGTTATGGTGGATGATAGCCACGCTACAGGATTCGTAGGCAAGACAGGTCGTGGTTCCGCAGAACATTGTGGTGTTATGAATAAAGTAGATATTTGGACTTCAACAATGGGCAAAGCATTAGGCGGTGCTTCTGGTGGATTCACCACAGGACGACAAGAAATAATAGATCTGCTTCGCCAGAGGTCTCGACCTTATTTATTCTCCAATACAGTGGCGCCGGCCATTGTTGCGGCCAGTATCAAAGTTTTCGAAATGCTTTCTTCTTCCACCAAACTTCGAGATAAACTGGAAATGAATACACAATATTTCCGTAAAATAATGACTAATGCCGGTTTTGATATAAAGGAAGGTATTCATCCAATTGTCCCTATTATGCTATATGATGCTGTATTAGCACAGAAAATGGCGGCGGCATTATTGAAAGAAGGTATTTATGTGATCGGTTTCTTTTTCCCTGTTGTACCTAAAGGAGAAGCTCGAATTCGGGTACAGATTTCAGCCGGAATGGATAAAGATCATCTTGACCGGGCAGTTTTAGCCTTTACAAAGGTAGGGAATGACTTAGGAGTCCTTTCTTAAATTGAAACGAGCCATGTTTTTAACTTCCCGTATTTGCTAACGCTTATGTTAATTGGGAAGAAAAAATAGAAAAAACCATTCTCGAAAATCTTGCAGTTCCACTTTGGAAAGTGGCCCATCGTTTAGTTCGTTGAGTCATAGACTGTCTCACTATTAATTAGCAAAAAGCCCCGTTTTATGCGGGGCTTTTTTTAATAAGATTCAATATATAAGAAAGCTATTTAAGCTTATTATATCTTGATTGATTCCAAAATAAACCAATGTCTTCATGAGAAGCAGGAGCCCAATATTTATTAAAAGCTTCTCTATCTTCTTTAGACTTAAATGCTTTTTCATACAACTTTGGCCCTGTTTCCAAATCGTCAGCATCTGCCATAGAAGCAAATTCTGTAATTCTAGTGATAGGATAATATCCATTAGAAAGAGCTCCAGTCCAAAGATGGGTTACGGTACGCTGACTAATAATTTTATCATTCTTCATTGTAACTTTTTTATGATATTTCTGCATTAACTTATCACGCTCATCAGCACTTCCGCCTTCAACTTGTGATAATGGCTTCCAATATCGAGTCGTTACTGCAACCACTGTATTGGGATTGTCTTTTGACTTTTTCTTCTTCTTTTCAAGCTTCTTACGATTTTCAAAAAGATGAACATCTTCATGGTATCTTTGGAAATATTTATTATTACCTGATACCGCTGCTTTTCGCTCGTCTTCATTCGGCCAAGTTTTTTCATTTAAATCACCGCCAGTACCTGAATAAAGCGTTGCATCTTCCATGTTTTTAAATTCATTTAAAAAATTAACATCTGTTACTTTTCCCGTCCAGTAGTGTGTTAAGAACAGTGAACTTTGCAATAGTTTTGTTTTTGCATTTCGAGCAGTATGGTACTCTAATAGAGCCTTACCTCTATCTCCCGCTTTATGGCCATCAACTTCCGATACTGGTTTAAATTTGTACTTAGACCAAGCTATAACAGTATTACCTTCATAGTATTGAGAATAAGAAACCGTTGTAAGCATTAGCACTAATAGTATTCCTAATCGTTTCATTTTAGTATTTCCCTTTATTATTTTTATTGATTATCAGCTAAGATCCTTAGGTTAAAAACAATTTTACTTCTAAGGAATTTGGACTCTTAATATACTTTATATCGATAAAATGGTCAAGTCCAAAAAGTTCTGTAAAATGAATCAAAAGGTCACAGTTTTTCCGCCTGCGATTTTTATTTTTCTAGCAGGCTGATTTATGATTTTGGTTTCTTTTCTTTTTTCAAGCAATGACATATCCAAGTATTGTCTACCGGTTATCCATTCTTCTGCTTGTTCCATGCATAAAGCTCCAATGAGTCTTAATGCAGAGTTTCGATTCGGAAAAATACGAAGAACACTGGTTCGTCGTTTAATCTCCTGGTTAAATCTTTCTAAACTATTTGTCGTTCTAATTCTTCGTCGGTGCTCATCTGGGAAGTTTAAACAGGTTAATGCATCTTCACCCGATGTTTCCAATAGATCAGCTGCAACAGGGTATTTTTCCGATAAATCATTAATGAATACCTGGAGTCGTTTAAAACCTGTTTCCTTATCTGGCGCTAAAAAGATATCATCCAAGCGTTTCTTTACCCATGCTTTATCTTTATTTCTTACCTTATCCAGCATATTTTTTTTAAAGTGGACTTGGCATCTTTGCCACTGGCAGCCTGGAAAATCTTCTTCAATGGCTTTTACTAAACCGGGATGGGCATCGCTAATGACAAGGCGGACTCCTTTAAGCCCTCTATCCTTGAGTCCATTAAAGAACATGGACCAATTGGTCTCATTCTCATTATTACAGACATCCACACCAATGATATCTCGTTTCCCGTCTTTGTTAACGCCTTTAGCAATGAGCACAGCATGACTTTCAACTTTATGATCTCTACGAACCTTATTGTAACGAGCATCCACAAACACATAAGTATATTCATCACCCAAAGGACGATTAAGCCAGGCTTGGATCTCTGTATCCAATTTCTTCACAATCTCCGATACTTGACTCTTGGAAAAAGAAAGACCACACAAACTTTCGGTAATCTTTTTAACCTTTCGAGTCGCAACACCTTTAATCACCATTTGTTGAAGGCAGGCAATCAATGCTTTTTCACTCCGTTGGTACCGATCAAACAGTTCGGTTGAAAATGAACCATCTCTATCTTGTGGAACAGATAAAAACAGTTTACCTACTCGGGTATTTAACTGACGGGGTTTATACCCGTTACGATGGCCAAGACGAGTTCCTGTTCGTTCATAGGGCAACGCGTTCAAGTGATGAGACATCTCTTGCTCTAAATACTCTTGTAAGTACGTTCCTACCATTTGTTTTAAAAAGTCTGAATCATTTAGCTTTTTGTTTGTATCTTTTCTTTGGGTCATGGCTTTTCTCCTTTTATTTGATTCTTGTCAAAACAAATTTAAGAAAAAACTGTGACCCCTTTTTTAAAAGTACAGAAAATTAAGGACATAACTTGAAAAATTTTAAAACTAAATCCATATTATTATTGTCATTGTCGCTATTTCTAATTCCCGCCTGTGAAGATACGGGCGATGAACCCAATCGCCCAGAAGAATTGGTGGGATCGTGGGCAATCACAGATGCGGACGGTGTAATAATTATCGGCTCAAATGTTTCCCAAAAAGGGGCGAATATGTTCGCCAAAGGACAATCCTCCATTAATCTATATGGTACACACAATGCTGAGTTGGCCTATATGATTGTGAACCTTGACGGTGAAGACGAAGATGAAGATGGGCCAGATGTTATCTTGTCAAATAGATCCATTTGGGAAATGGATGAGGAAAATCCAACATATCCTATGATCTACGGATTTGTGGATGAGGATGATATGACCGGAGAAAAGGCACTTGGTCTCCAAGTTATGTTAAGCAAAACTGAGGGTGGTCTGTATATAGGTACTTCCGATTATGTGTTGGACTCTCTCAACTTCAGTTTAACCATTTCTTCCGATACAGCCTATGCCAGAAACATGTCTACGGGCCTATTGGATTCCTCAAAATACTACATTGCTGATGGCACCTTTCAAGCAGCCACTTTTACTGTAAATGCATCCGATTCTGTTGTGGTAGATTTCCCTTTGATTGTTCAAGGTATTAAAGAGGAACAAATACAAATGGATTTGCGAGCAAACGGTGATGTCACCCATTATTTTACCGATGAGTTTGGGCAGGGTGAAGATCATGGTGAATGGTATACCACTGATGAGAATGTATTGGTAATGATAATGGATCTTGAGGGGAAAATTGATACACTTGCTTTTCCTTATGTTGTAAATGGAACAGATTTAACATTAATCATGAATATGGATGCTTGTGAATTCTTTGGCGATTTTTTCGATGACAATGAGATGGGAGCCGCCGCGAAATTCATGAATCCTCCGGACTGTTTTGATCCCATTGAAATGATGTTTTTACTCCAAGAAAATTCTGTCACTAGTGCGCGGATGAAGGCTAATATGTACTTCGTCAAAGCGGTAGCAAAATAATATAATATTGCCATGCATGGATTTCCACTCCAAGGCTCCCCTCCTTAAAAAAGAGTGGAAATAGGGGCGGTTTACAATGAAAGTAAATCATCGCTGATTTATAATAAATTCTCCTAATTTATAGACCAATGAAACGTCGCATTATATTCCTTTCTCTATTTTCAATCCTCTTTGCTCAACGCCCTGGGGATGCTGCCGTTCGTGCGGGGGTAGATGCATTTTATAATTACGAATTTGACCGAAGTATAGAAATTCTGACTCAAGCTCGAAAAGATTACCCTAATCATCCCGGTGTTCATGTCACATGGGCGGCAGCCCATTGGCGGCGCAATGAGGCGCACCTTCCCCAAAATGAGATTTATGCAAACCTTGATGAAAACCTTGATGGAATCGAAATGATTTATGATTCACTGCTGGCGGTCAATCCAGACCATCCTGAATATATGCTTTATAGTGGTACTGCTCGTGGGTTGAAAGCACGCATCCTTTTGGGACAGAAAAAATGGATTCCCACATTGATTTCAGCTTACAGAGGATTTCGCGTAATCCAGAAAGCATTGGACAAAGATCCATATCTCACGGATGCATATTTACCCATTGGTATTGTTGAATACTATGCGGGCTTGAGCAATATCCTTGTTAAGGCAGGGGCAGGAATGTTTGGATTGGATGCATCTCGAGAAGAGGGGATTCGCAAGATTGAGGTGGCTGCGACAAATAGTCCATGGGCCAATACTGAAGCCATGAGTATCCTTTCATTCATTTACCAATTTTCAGATATAAATAATGAACGTGGACTGGAAGTGAGCCGAATACTGGCAGAAAAATATTCCGGTAATTTTGATTTCCAAGTCCATTATACGGGCAGTTTGTTGCAAAATGGACAATTAAAATTAGCTGAAAAAGAATTGAACCGTCTCAATGAACAATTGCCCAAATTAACCCAACGGCATCAAAAATGGTTTACGTCATATTTAAATTATGTTTGGGGACATTATTATTTCCTAAAGGGTGAAGACGACAAAGCGTTGGGTTTCTTTAATAAATGCATCGATTTATATGATGCGGAATTGGATGCAATCTTGGCCAACGCCTATCTATTAAAAGGACAAATTCACGATAAAAAGCATCAGCGAATGAAAGCTGTGATTGCTTATAGAAAATGTATCAAACTTGATAACTATACTTATGCAATTATATTAGCAAAACAATATTTGGATGAACCATTCCAAGGTTAGTCCGTTGTAATTTTCGGCCCTTAAAATTATGATGAAACGCAGAAAAACCAGAGAAGTTAAAGTCGGTAACCTCATTGTTGGTGGCGAACATGCCGTATCGGTACAGTCCATGACAACCACCAAAACCCATGATGTAACAGCAACTTTGAAAGAAGTGGAACGACTGGAAGAAGCGGGATGTCATATTATTCGAATTACAGTTCCCGATCAGCCTGCTGCAGATGCGCTTTATGAAATTAAAAAGCGAATGAATGTACCCTTAGTGGCGGATATCCATTTTAATTACCGCATGGCTTTAGAAGCGGTGGATGCTGGCGCGGATAAGATTCGTATCAATCCAGGAAATATAGGTGGTAAAAAACGGGTAAAAGAAGTTTTGGATAAGGTGAAGGGGGCAAACCTTCCCATCCGGATTGGTGTAAATGCGGGCAGTCTCGAAAAAGATTTGATTGATAAATATGGCTATCCCACTGCAGAAGCTATGGTAGAAAGTGCCAAACGCCATATTGACATTTGTAATGAACATGATTTTGAAGATATTATTGTTTCTCTAAAAGCGTCTGATGTAAATCTCATGATGGCCTCTTACGAATTATTTTCTGAACAATATGATTATCCACTTCATCTGGGAGTGACAGAAGCGGGACCGACAAAATCTGGTTCTATCAAATCATCTGTGGGTATCGGTACATTATTGGCCAAAGGGATTGGGGATACGATTCGCGTGAGTTTGACCGATGATCCAGTGGAAGAAGTACGGGTTGGATTTGAAATTTTGAAATCCTTGGGATTAGCCAGCAAAGGTGTTACTATTGTGGCCTGCCCAACATGTGGCCGGTTAGAAGTTGACCTCTTCAAAATTGCCGGTGAAATGGAAGAAAAGCTCCAAAATGTAAAAACACCCATGACATTGGCGTTGATGGGATGCGCCGTAAATGGGCCAGGAGAAGCGACTCACACAGATCTTGGAATCGCCTTTGGTAAAGGGGCTGGACATTTGTATTATCAGGGTGAAAATCGTGGTAAGGTTTCGGAAGATGAGGCCATTGATAAGTTGGAAGAGATGATTTCAGAATTCGAAACATCACAACAAGAAGACTAATATGAAATTTGTATTAACACTGATTTGCACCTTAATGCTTTTGCCGGCACAGGAAAAGAAAAAAGATCCTGTACCGAATGCGATTGCTGTTTATTGGAAAACTTTAGAACCTAACGAAAAAGAAATATTTTTATTCTCTTATCTCACACAAGTATATGATACTCACCAAGGAATGATCAAAGATTTGGGTTATGGGGATGTGACCTCTTGGTATTACGACAACAAAGCTGAACTTATTTATGGTATTTTTGATCAAGTGAATCAATCGGGAATGCAAGAGTTTATCGGCTGGATTGACGAATATTTTACTCATGAAGAATTCACCGGGAATTCCTTTGATGATGCATTATCGTTCGCATTTCGCTTTCAACAAGCAGCGGGAGAGACTATTTGGGAGAAATACGAAAACCTCAAATACGGGAAGATTAAGCCGAAAAACTAATGTCTTTCTATCGCCCAAAATTCATTAATAAATGGCGAGATATAAAAAGAGAAGGGGGCTATAAACTCCTCATGAAGAAGAGGGGCTTTCAAGTGATCGTTGCCTTTTTCCTTTTTTATCTCATTCGCGATTCAATCCTCTACATTATTATCCCTTATTTAGGATATACATCCCTAAAAGGCTGCTTCTAAATAATCCCCTTTTTTGCAGGGATTTTCCTGTATCTACCATCTATTTTAATTCCTTGACCTGAGATACCATAGGTGACCAAATTCTACAAGCTATGAATTAATAGTTGGTATGTATAATATGGAATTAATAATAAAATGAAATGCTGTTTAATTAATAATTTAGCATATGGGTTTTAATGCCCGCTAAAGTTCTAAGCAGTGCAATTCTTGGAATTGACGCCTATGTGGTGGATGTAGAGGCCAGTCTATCTGGGGCCAAGCTACCGCGCTTTATTACGGTGGGATTGCCAGAAGGGGCGGTGAAAGAAAGTAAAGAACGGGTCACCGCCGCCATTAAAAACTCAGGATTTAAATTCCCTCGAAAACATGTGACAATAAACCTGGCCCCGGCGGATATTCGCAAAGAAGGCTCCGCATTCGATTTGCCCATCGCCATCGGAATCCTCGCTGCCATGGGTTATGTCCAAAAAGAATATTTAGATAAACTCATGATGTTGGGCGAACTAGCATTGGACGGAACACTCCGCCCGGTTAAAGGCGCATTGCCCATTGCCATTTGCGCTCGAGATAAGGGCATTAAAGGTGTTATCCTTCCAGAAGAAAATTCCCGTGAAGCAGGCATTGTGGATGAAGTGAAAGTTGTGGGCGCAAAATCGCTCATGGAAGTGGTGCAAATCCTTAATGACGAAATTGAAAAAGAACCGATTGTTGTGGATCGCCAAGAATTATTTCGCTCCAATCTCCATTATCAATTGGACTTTACTGATGTAAAAGGACAGGAGCATGTGAAGCGTGCGCTAGAAGTAGCCGCCGCCGGTGGTCATAATCTCATTATGATCGGTCCACCGGGGAGTGGTAAAACCATGTTATCAAAACGGATTCCTACCATTCTTCCAGACCTCACTTTAGAGGAGGCATTGCAAACGACTAAAATTCATTCTGTGGCAGGCGTTATGTCTCAAGGAGAGGGAATCATTGCAACAAGGCCGTTTCGGTCTCCACACCACACCATTTCTGATGCTGGGCTTATTGGCGGTGGCGCCATTCCACGGCCGGGAGAAGTGAGTTTGTCTCACAATGGTGTTCTATTCTTGGACGAATTACCGGAATTTAAAAAGAATGTATTGGAGGTTATGCGTCAGCCATTGGAGGATGGCATGGTCACTATTGCCCGCGCCGCAGTGAGTTTGAGTTATCCTTCGCGATTTATGCTAGTGGCGGCCATGAATCCATGTCCCTGCGGCTATGCCACGGATGCTCACAATGAATGCAGTTGCACATCGCAGATGATTCAAAAATACATGAGCCGAATTTCAGGACCGTTGCTAGATAGAATTGATATTCACGTAGAAGTGCCGGCGGTGCCATTTACGGAGTTGGCCGATCGCGATCCTGGGGAGCCATCCAAAGCTGTGAAAAAGCGGGTGCAAGGGGCGAAGGAAGTACAGTTGAATCGCTATAAGGGTGCGCCAATATATGCCAATTCACAGATGGAATCGAATGATCTGAAAAAATATTGTCAATTATCAAAAGAGGCGGGCGAATTATTAAAAGCAGCTATGGATAAACTGGGTCTATCCGCCCGTGCATATGATCGAATATTGAAGGTATCAAGAACGATTGCCGATTTGGATCATGCGAAAGATATAGATACCACCCACCTGAGCGAAGCAATTCAATACCGGAGTTTAGATCGGCAATTGTGGTTGGGGTGATTAATAATTATTAATTTATAATTATTAATTTATAATTAACTTCTCAACTGGTAAGTACTCAAACCAATGACCACGACGGACTATAAATCACTTCCTCAAGCCAAAGCACTTTTGGATCATCTTCATTCCATGAACCCGGGATTTGACATTGAAATCATTCAACCCAAAAAGCGTTGGCCGGATATTGCAATGCGTAAATCTCCTGAAGTTATGGATATTATTCGTCAGCATCATGCTGTATCCAAAAATGGTTTAGGGAATGACATTGGCTTGGATGCCTTTGTCCACCGCAATCGGGATGCGGATCTATGGATTCATATACTTGATGAGAATAAAAATATTATCGGTTTTTCTATCAATGAAGGCTACGAGGTTGAGAAGAAGATAGTTAATTATTTTCGCGTAACCATCTTTAATAAGGATATCCAAAAGTTAGGTATATATCCTTTGCTTAATGAATTAAAGGTAACTATTCTTCCTGCTGATATATTTTTAGTCCGCACTCAAAACCCTGTGGTGTATAAATATTTTACCCAAATGTGTGAAATGCGAGGACTCTTAGTTTCCCCAATGGCCAATTTTATTAATCCTGCTGCAGTAGATATTGCGCGCTGGCTTATTCCTGAAGTAGATGTTTATTCAGTGCAACATTCTGCGATGGATGGCGAAGCGCTGATAGATACACCAAAACCGCCTACAGAGCATGCGCCTATCTGGGACCGGATGTATATTTCTAAAGGTGATATGGTTGTAATATTGGGCTACCCGGAACTATTCAAATGAAATTAATCTGCAAATTAATTACCATTATTTCTGTCCTCGTATTCATCTGGAGTTGTGAAACGCCCGAAAGTTTAGAACCGGTATCCGGTATTGAAGGGAAATTATTCGTTGAAGGGGAATGGCCCGATTCAATTAAAGCCACAGCCTTGATCGTTTTGAATAGTTTAGATCCTGGAAACCTCGCGGCGGGTATTGTTACCTATAGTACACCCATGCTTTCGCCATCCAAAAAATCTGATTATTTCTTTCAGCTTGAACCGGGATTCTATTTTGTCGCCGGTGTTGGCTTAACTATGGACCCAGTTTTGTTCTTCGCCAATTTTGACTCAATCACCGCCAGTGGAAATCTCCCAATCGTTCAATTGGAAAAGTCACCACCACTCCTCAAAATTATTGATTTAGGTAATCAACAGGTTATAGAAATCGACCATACTATTACGTTTAAATGATGAAAAAAATAATCATTATAACTATTTTAGTCTTTATTGGGAATTTATTTGCCCAGGGATCTATTTCAGGAAAAATAACCCGCGCCGATTCCGGAGATGCATTGTTGGGTGTAAACATTTTGGTTGCGGGCACTTTTACGGGTACAACCACTAATGATGATGGTGAATTCGAAATTGAATCATTACCGTCGGGAGAATACACTCTTGTTGTCAGTATGATCGGTTTTGAAAAACATACCGAAAAAAATATAGTCGTCGTTGATAAAAAAGTCCAGATAGAAATTCAACTTAAACGAGATGTTTTGTCAGCGCCCCAAGTTGTGGTGACCGCCAGCCGCAATGTGCAGGATGTGATGGAATTGCCCGTATCTATGTCTGTAATTGGTCCGCGAAAAATTCATGATCGCGCCGCCGTAAACTTGGTAGAAGTAATGAAATTTGAACCGGGAATTAGTTCTGTTCGGGGACAATTAAATATTCGCGGTACATCTGGCTTTACCGTTGGTACGGGTGACAGATCATTATTGTTAATTGACGGTGTTCCTGTAATGGGGAGCGGCGCCGGAAATATTACGTGGACGATGGTTCCTATTAGTGAAATAGATCATGTAGAAATTATTCGCTCAGGTGGATCGGCGTTATACGGATCAAGTGCATTAGGTGGCGTCGTTAATATCTTGACAAAAAATGCACCACCAAAAGCTGAAACAAGATTTCGCCTAAAATCGGGTATGTACAGTGAACCGAAGTATAAACAGTGGCAATGGAGATCCCAACCTGGATTATTCAATTATATAGATTTAACCCACAGTCGTCCTATTGGGAAACATAGTGCATGGGTGCGGTTTCATAAAGCAAAATCGGATGGATATAAACGGCAAGGTTGGTTAGATGCTAATAATATAACCGGGAAAATAAAATTCAATTTTGGTGAGCGTTACAATGCATCCATTTTTGCCAATTACTATTCGGATAAAACATCCCTGGCGTCCCAATGGAAAAATGCGGCCAATCCTTTTGAAGCGCCTAAGGGAGAAGAAGAGGACCATACAGTTGGGACAAAGTTGAATTTGAATGGCTTTTTTAATATGATCTTGTCTAAAAATACGGTGATAAAACTTAAAGGATCTATTTATAATGTTTGGTGGCAGAACCATAGTGCTTCAAATAATAATTTTGTGGATGAACAAAAAATATATGGTGAAGCTCAGGTTGCCACGACTTTGAGTCAATCGACTCAAATTACCGCAGGAGTGGTAGCGCAAAAATCAGGAATTGATGCGAGTGTATATGGCGATCATAGCAGTTTATCTATGTCGGCATATATCCAGGCGCAGCAACGAATTGGTAAAAAGATTACCTTGAATACGGGCGCTCGTATGGAAACGTATTCGGTGGATAGTGAAAAATTGGACGAATCTATAGCGCCCCAAGTTGCCCTTAATTGGCGAGCGTTAGAATGGTTGTCATTCCGTGGTTCGGTTAGTCGTGGTTTTCGCGTTCCCAGTGTTGCAGAAATGTATACCCAAACACAGTTAAACATTTTTCAAGTTGAACCAAACCCCAATTTAAAAGCGGAAAGTAGTCAAGGAGGAGAAGTGGGGTTAACGGTTCAAATTCCAGGTAACAGTTTGGCATCCAATATTAAATTTGATTTAGCCGCATTCAGTTCCACTTTTGACCAATTGATTGTTGCGAATCCTAATGAAAAGGGGATCATTCATTTTGAAAATTTAACGGATGCGCGGATATCCGGTTTGGAAGTTGGATTATCAGGTGCCATGTTAAATAAATCTTTGTTATTTTCAACAGCTTATACTCATTTAAACCCTGTAGAAATTGATAAGGACGGCAGTGCGATTGATACTTTGGCCTACCGTTTTCGCCATACACTTGTGACGACAATTGGTACACGATTAATGGGTGTTACAATGACACTTGAGAATCGATATATGTCTCGAATTGAAAGAGTTAAATTATTCCAGGAGAATGCAATCTCGGGGCAGGATAAGCGCGTGCCGATCCATATTTGGAATGCCGGTTTTGGATACGATTATCGCGGGTGGGATTTCCTATTTCGGGTTGAGAATATGTTCCAGTATTACTACACTGAACTGGAAAGAAACATGGGAGAAGAACGGCACTTTTCTTTGACGATTTCGAAAAAGATTTGATTTTTATTTAAAGACCATTATTCATGACCCCCCGTGGTTCCCCCTCATACGAGGGGGAAATTACCAGCCTGCTCCCGATCCGCCAAAAGGCGGAGAAGGGCTGGCAGGAAAAGGGGGAGAAAAAATGTCCAAAATTTACAATAATACAAAAATGACAAAAACCCGGCAAGCATTGAGAAAAGGAATGCCCAAAGCGGAAATTATTTTTTGGTCATACTTAAAGGGCAGACAAGTCTTGGATCTAAAATTCCGAAGACAGTATAGTGTTGATACTCATGTGGTTGATTTTTATTGTGCTGAAAAACGACTGGCAATAGAGTTGGATGGTGAAAGCCACTTATCAGAAAAGCAACAAAAGAAAGATCAGGAAAAACAAAATCGTCTCGAAGAAAATGGTATAAAACTAATTCGATATTGGAATACGGATATTTATGAAAATATTGATGGTGTAATTGAAGATTTGATTCATCAAATCAATAATACTTGACACCGAGTTAATATTACTGATCCATCCTTGTTGAATGCTTTTGGAAAATTAGACGAATAGACACTTTTACTTAAATTAAAACCATTATTTGTCACCCCCCGTAGTTCCCCCTCGTACGAGGGGGAAATGAAAAAGGGGGAGATAAACAAATGGCTTTGCCATTATCCGGAATCCAAAACCAAAAATTGTTAGATGCTCTAAACTGGATTCCGAGTATCTTTCAGATCCCGGAATGACAATATTGTTCTATTTCACAAAAGTAATCGGGCGCCAGTCTTCAGTCGATTTTCCCGATACTTTGATATAATAAACTCCCGACGAGACTTGATTCCCTGAACTATCTTTTCCGTGCCATTTAAAATTGTGATTCCCGGTTGATATATTACCATTAAAAAGTCGCTTTACCCGTTTTCCGCTCAGATCAATAATATCAATTGAAACGGACGATTCCTTCAGCATATAAACAGAAAACTGTATATTGCCGTTAAATGGGTTCGGATATGGATTTCCGATAGTGAATTCCATAGGTACATTGGCATCAGTCCCAGGTTTACCGTCACGAATTGTTAATTTATAATCCCAATTCCCCATAGTTGTATCTTGACTTACCACGGACAAATGAATGGATTTCAGTTCTAATGGATCAATGTTGATAGAAGGACTGGAAATCACCAAATATGAATTATCATTCTTTTTAAGAATAGCATTGAGTTGGAGATCTGATAGAGATCCACTGGTATTTATTAAATCCACTTGGACCGGTTTTTGCGTAACAATCTGGGTATATTGGCTGGCAAATCGATCTAGGTTGGTGGAGAAAACTGTATCACGTGTCCCCGTTTGAAAATTGACTGTTTTATAAATCGATGGTCCATCAACGGGATAGAATCCCGCTTCTTCGTAGGAATAGTCTCCAGCGCCAGGGAGTGAAGACATAATTTTATTAGCTACAGACATACCATTCAAAGCCCGCTGAAATGAGAAACCTCGCTTTTTCATGGATGCATGAACAGCATCATGACTACCATCTCGCTCACGACTATTGGATTGAACCGATTCATCGAAGATAGCTCGAATGGCTTCGGTGTCGCCCATGTGTTGTTCTAAATATTCAAAAAAGATAAAGGATCCATACCAGTGAAACCCGCTTTCATCGAGGGCGCGATGGGGTTGCGCGAACCAATTTTTCATATATTGGTAGCAATCGTTAATATAGTCATAGACTTTCTCTTCCATCCACACAGCCGATGCTTCCAAAAGCCAGGGCATTTCCCAACCATCATAACCAAATTGGATAGCATGGAAATATTCATGGGCAGCCGTAACCTTTAAGGCCTTTTCCTCGCTCATGGGAAAATTATTATAATTATTTCGAATGGCCATATAACTCGTAAAAGCATTTTTTTCTACAACGGTTTTTGATCGTTCGTTATCGCCTTTCCCCTGGGCATATAATTCTGGTTGCGTATAGCCATAGTATCTTGATGAAAGATTTCTCACATATACGTCATAATGATTTGAGCCGCCGTTATCACTACCGATAGAATAAAATCCATCTCCGGGTGGATTCAAATATCCTTGTTTATCATGAATCTCATTTGAGACATAATTAAAAATTTTGGCTACTGTGTCAATGTAATCCGGCACATTATTCCCGTCAGAATCAACATCGGATACTTTATGTTGCAAATTGGTGGTTGTGTAGTGGATACGAAAATCGCCACTATCATAAAATCGGTCCAGTCCGCTTGCTTCAGATCGTTCCGCACCACCACGGGATACAACGGTTGTATTGAAGTTAAAGCCGATTGTTTCAAGTCTTGATTTGGAGTCTTTGTCCAAATGATGGCCGTTTTTAGCGATTTCTAACAAATGGGGAGTCAAGTGCCAATCCGAAGTAAGATCGTCCGAGAAAGCAGAGATAACAGCCTCCACTGATCGTTGCGGGACTTGAGCTATTAACAATGAACCAAGAAATAATATTGTGATTGTTTTTTTCAATTTTCCCGATTCTCGTTTTGTCTTTTTTTATAAAGGTAGAATCGAATGAAAAGGGCCATTAAAATGAGGCCACCCACATAAAAGATGGCGAAATATGATAGATTTTCTGTCATTTCTTTTTTCCTGATAAAAAGTTTTCATAGACATAGGCGACAGTAATTAAGCCAATCCCAACGGGAACTTCCCATCCTTTTTGGGTATCACCGGCAAGAAATCCTGCACCGGTCAATCCTGCGCCGATGAAATATACTGCTTTTATCCACAATGCCCGTTCAACAGCTTTTTCTGATTGAAAAGGTAATTTCTTTGGTTTCTCTTCTTCCATTGATGCTAATACATCCGAGAGTGGAAAGCGCAGTGAAGCCAGCAATTGAGGTGGGTCGTTGGCGTGATAGAATTCAAATTGTTCCACAGGGATGGCCATGCGAAATCCCAATTGGAGTGATTCACCGGCACGAACGCATTCTATCTGATTGACGGGATAAGATAAGGTAGTTTTCTCCAGTTGTGCTGTATCTCCATCTGCTTTATGAAGTGTCATATAATACCATGATGTAGATTCGTTAAACCAGCCCGCAACCTGGGTTGGGTCAAGAGAATCATTAGAGCGAACTTTTATAAAAACACCATTCTTTTTACTAGAAATAGATATATCCTGTATCCAATTAGGTTGTCCATAGATTATTGTGATTGAGAGGAGGAGTAAAAAGCGCATTGTTTTGTTACGAGCATTCACTATTTCTGTTCCTATATTGCTTAATACCTCTATTTAGGCCTTCTAAAACAGCATTTATTACAGTCTCCGAACGTATATTATTAATCATAGCCAGGACTAAAATAGGGTAAGCTTCTTGAGGAAGGAGTGGTTCCAATGCTTCGAAAGGATCCTCTTTATCGAGGATATCATCCATGGTTAATCCGGAATTAAGTTTTTTTTGGAGTTCATCTTGAAGGGAATAAATATACTTTTTTATCTCCGAGTTTGAGAAAGAAAGAACATCCGCCGTGGTTGGGTTGGTTTTATTTGTCATGTGAAGCTGGAATTTAGGGGGAAAGTATGATGCGGGAAATGGAGATTTAGAGATTGAACCCCATCGGAGGGCAAGGGTAATTTCACTTCTCCTATGAGAAGACCTCGGAACATATTTCTCATTTCTATCTTTGCATCCATTTTGTGGAGCCCAATTAGTGCCCAGATTAAAAATCAAGGTGCCGTAGGATCCGTCACTATCGACGGAAAGATATGGAATCAAATCGCCATGCGCCCTGTCATACCTTTTGGTAAGTGGGGTGTTGCTCTTGATCTCGTAATCTATTTTGATGCAGAAGGAAATATTCATTCTGATGAATGGGACTTTTCTTCCGGAAATGCTATCAAGAATACGCTGATTGATAAAATTTATTATATACGGTACAGCTTTCCCGGTGATCCCATTTATGGAAAAGTCGGCGCTTTAGATCGGGTAGATTTGGGTTATGGGATTTTAGTCAGTGGCTATTCAAATACAATGCTGTATCCCCAAGATAGAAAAATAGGTCTTAATTTTGAATACAACTCTAAATCAATGAATATTGAAGGTTTTGGTAATGACTTCAAGGAAAATATAGGTTTGTTTGGAGGGAGGGTTGTAATGCGAAAAATAATGGGTTTACCCATTGGGATTTCAATTGTGACCGATCGAAATCAATATTTAGGATTGAAAGATAGCGATGGAGATGGCCGTCCGAATATTGTAGATGATTTCCCCAATGATGATACGTGGTGGGTGGATACAGATGGGGACGGAATTGCGGATAACGATCCAGGAGAATGGGATATTGATGGGGATGGTATAACTGATACTTTAGACAGTCGAATACCTGGGTATACTGGCAACACGGTTATTTTGGATAGCGATGTTTTTCGCAAGGGAGATCCCATAAACTTAGGTAAAGATTCAGACGACATAATGGCCATTGCAGTCGATATAGGTTATCCTCTTGTAGCGCAAGATAAATTTTCCATTTCTTTATACGCTCAAATGGCTCAGATGATTGGTAAAACCGTTCATCCTCAATCGGGTGAGTCATTGAGTCTAGGAATGGGATTGGTTCCTATTGGAATTTCTTCTCGATTTGGCCCGGCACGGTTTATTTTTGAATATCGTATGATACCGGAAGGTCGGTTTGAATTCAATTATTGGAATCGTCTCTATGAAATTGAGCGGGTCAATTTTTCGCAAGGTAGCAATAACCAGATCATATTAAAGACCAAAGAATCACGTCTCGGTCGTTATGGAAAGCAAAAAGGGTACTTCGTCAGGATGGTACTCAATATGGGTTCCATGCTTGAGGCCAGCACTTCTTATCACGATATGATGGGGCAGGTTTGGTCATCTGCTGACAAAGATTTTATTGATGATAAAAACCAGACCTTTGGCGCATCCCTGCGGTTGAAAAAAGCAATTAGCAAAGTTCAACACGCCCGGGCATTTTATCAGCAGAGAAATGTGCCCAATCCATTTAAATTCGATTATACAGAAAGTACAATTCTCGGCTATCAGCTGGGTATTTCCATGGGTCAAGGATTGGTGTTGAATTACACTTTTCGACGATCTTTCCGAGATATGAATGGCGACGGACAGATTGGTGGAGATAACGAAACAATAGATATTACAACCATAGAAACTTCTTTTTCATTTTGAACCATATGAACAGTCACGACATAAGAAACGCATTTATAGAATTTTTTAAAAATAAAGATCACCGCTTTGTGCGCAGTTCTCCGGTGGTGCCCATTGATGATCCGACTTTACTTTTTACCAATGCAGGAATGAACCAGTTTAAACCTATCTTTCTTGGTGAGCAGGATGCCGATCATCTCCGTGCAGTTAACAGCCAAAAATGCATTCGCGTCAGTGGTAAACACAATGATCTTGAAGAAGTGGGTGTGGATACGTTTCATCATACATTTTTCGAAATGTTGGGAAATTGGTCCTTTGGCGATTATTATAAAGCGGAAGCTATCGAGTGGGCATGGGAATTATTCACTGAAGTTTGGGGGCTGGATAAAAACCGCCTGTGGGTAACCGTTTATCATGAGGATGGTGAAGCTTTTGACCTTTGGCCAAAAGTAACGGATATTGATCCGGCCCGTGTTTTGAAATGCGGTAAAAAAGATAATTTTTGGGAAATGGGTGAAACAGGACCATGCGGCCCTTGTTCAGAAATTCATTATTATATTGGGGATGATCCAAGTAAGCAAAGTGCTGACGGTGTTAATGTTTCAGACCAATACTGGGAATTGTGGAATCTTGTTTTTATCCAGAATAACCGCCTCTCAGATGGAACATTGGAAGATCTTCCTGCGAAGCATGTAGATACTGGCGCTGGGTTTGAGCGGATTGTATCTATCTTACAAAATAAAAATAGTAATTATGCCACAGATCTTTTTGTACCCATCATTCAACAAACAGAAGCATTGACGGGAAAATCTTATAGCGAAAATCCCGTCCCTTTCCAAGTAATTGCAGACCATATTCGTATGCTCAGTTTTTCTATCGCTGACGGCGGCATGCCCGGGAATGAAGGGCGAGGGTATGTCTTGCGCAGAATTTTGCGTCGTGCAGCACGTTTTGGCCGCATCCTGGATCAACGGGAGCCATTCATCTATAATTTGGTGGAGAGTTTGGGGAACGTAATGGGAGATATCTTTCCTGAAGTGGTGGAAAAGCGATCTCATATAGAAAAAGTTATTAAAGCAGAAGAATCTTCCTTCAATGATACGCTTGATCGCGGGTTAAACCATTTTGATAAAGTTCTCAAAAATATTTCCGGAAAAATAATTTCAGGGAAAGAGGCCTTTCGTCTATATGATACTTACGGTTTTCCATTGGACTTGACCCAACTGATGGCAAAAGAAAAAGGATTGAATGTAGATGAAAAAGGGTTTATTGATGCTATGAGTGAACAAAAGCAGCGGGCTAAGGCAGCGGGAAAATTCACAGCGGAAACAAAAGTTTTAGAATGGACAGTTATTTCAGAAGGTGAGAGCTCTTATTTTAAAGGATATGAAACCCTTCGCACGGAATCCCAAATCCACAAATATGCATTACATGGAGATCAAACATTAGTTGTTTTGGATGAAACGCCATTTTATGCTGAATCCGGTGGGCAGATTGGAGATACGGGATCAATAAAGGGCGATGGCGTAAATCTTTCTGTGCTGGATGTGAAAAAAGATGGTAATACATTTATCCACTATTGCAATGGATCTATTGGTGAAAAATCAAATGGGAAAGTCCAATGTGAAGTAGATGAAGATCGCCGACAGAATATTCGCAAAAATCATACTGCCACACATCTAATGCATAAGGCATTGAAGATTGTTTTAGGCGACCACGTCCACCAGGCTGGTTCACTTGTCCATGCCGATTATCTCAGATTTGATTTAACCCATTTCGAAAAATTGACATTAGATGAAATTCGGGGAATTGAATCAATCATAAACCGTGAAGTGTTAATAAACAATGCGTTGGATATTACAGTTAAAGGTTTTGATGAAGCTAAAAAAGAAGGTGCAACAGCCATGTTTGGTGAAAAATATGGTAATGAAGTGCGTGTTGTAACAGTTGGCGACTTCTCCAAAGAATTGTGTGGCGGCACTCATGTAGATCGAACTGGTGATATTGGATTATTTAAAATTTTAGAAGAATCTTCACTGGCCGCGGGGGTGCGGCGAATCGTCGCAGTAACAGGACCAAAAGCAGTGGAATACGTTCAGAATCAATCTGCAAGTCTGGAAACAGTTCAATCTCAATTGAATTGTGGTGCGGATATGGTTGCTGAGCGGGTAAGCCAATTATTATTACAGAAAAAGGCATTAGAAAAAGAATTAAAACAGCGCAAAAAAACGGGATCTTCCTTTAATGTAAAATCGCTGGTGGATGGTGGAAAATCAGTCGGTAAACAAACAGTAGTGGTGAAAATGACCGATGCTACTTCTATGGATGAGTTAAAAGATTTGGGCGATACATTGTTGGGCGGTCTAAAAAGTGGCATTGGCGTCCTTGGGGCTGAAGGTGAAAAACCAATGGTTGTTATTGTAGTGACTCAAGATTTGGTCAAAACAGGTGTAAAAGCCGGCGCACTTGCTAAAAGTATTGGTGCAGAAATGGGTGGCGGTGGTGGTGGAAAACCTCATCTTGCTACGGCTGGTGGGAGAGATTCGGCCGCGTTAAAATTTGCCATGGATAAAAGTTTTGAAATTATTAAAGACACAATTGAAGGATAAAGCACAATATGCAGTATAAACAGGACGGTGATACTTACATTATTTACGTGGAGCAGGATGAGGCGATTATGGAAACGCTCACCCAGTTTTGTAAAGATCGCAACATAGCTAATGGGCAACTTTCTGGTATTGGGGCAATCAAAGAAATTGACTTGGGCGCCTACGATTTAGAGAATAAAGAATATGTCCGAAACTTTTATGAAAATATTTGGGAATTGACATCTTACCAAGGGAATGTGTTACTCAAGAATGGGGAACCATTTATTCATGCGCACATAACAATTAGCGACCATAGTATGGATGTAAAAGGTGGCCATCTGTTTGAAGCAAAAGTCGGTGCAGTGGGAGAATTTATTTTGAGAAAAATTGATACCGACGGTAAAAGAGAGTTTGATCCCAATATTGGTCTCTTTTGTATGGCCTTTAACGATTAGGAGAAAATATGAGTAGACAAGTAATCAATGACGCCCATGCGCCAAACCCCATTGGATCATACAATCAGGCCGTCATTGCCAATGGATTTGTATTTACTGCCGGTCAGATTGCTATCGATCCTGACTCGGGTCATTTGATAGAAGGGTCATTTAAATCAAGAGTGGAACAGGTTTTTAAAAATCTATCAGCTATTTTAGAGCGGGCGGGGACTGACTTGTCGAAGGTAGTTAAGTTTACTGTTTTTTTGACGGACATGGATAATTATGCCGAAGTGAATGAAGTATTCAACGTATGGTTAGATGAAGCGGAAGCACCGGCGCGATCTTTGGTGTCGGTGGTCGGGTTGCCAGCAGGAACCGACGTTGAAATAGAATGTGTCGCCGCCATATAAATTTTGAATGATCAAAAAAATTACTATAATCCTGATTCTAATGTTTCCTTTGTTGGGACAGGAAGCAGATAGCCTTAATCAAAAATCAACAAAACAGGCGGCACGGAGGGCGTTAATGCTTCCCGGGGGCGGACAATTTTATAATAATCAGCCAATCAAGGGCGGATTATTGATAGTATCTGCAATTGCCACGGGGTATCTGTACATGGATTATGGTAATAAATATAAGAATTTCAACGGTACTGATTTGACCGAAAAGGCACAGTATTTAAAACTAAGAAACAAATATGGATGGTGGATTGGATTTGTCTATATTTACGGCCTCCTCGACGCCATCGTCGAGGCACATTTACATCCATTTCATGACGTAATGAATGAAGACCTAGAGAAACCGAAAGAAGAGAAAGAGCAAAAACAATGAGTCAAAACCGTGAACAATGGGGGTCAAAGTTAGGATTTATCTTGGCTGCTTCAGGCTCCGCAGTTGGTATAGGAAATATTTGGAAATACCCCTCAATAGCTGGCCAAAATGGTGGCGGTGCTTTTACCTTAGTTTACTTAGCCTGTATCCTGGCTGTTGGTTTATCTATTCTCATTGCTGAATTTGTTATTGGTCGTAAAACGCAATTAAGTCCTGTGGGTGCATTTGAAAAACTGGCTCCGGGTACCCATTGGAAATGGGTAGGATATCTCGGTGTCGCATCTGCCTTTGTAATTCTTTCTTTTTATGGCGTTGTGGGTGGATGGATATTTAAATACATCATTGATTCCTTTTCTGGTGGTTTTGCCACGTTTGCCGGTAATATTAAAGCAGCAGATTCCGCGTTTGAGGTATTTAAGACAAGTACCTGGGAGCCGGTAATATATCAGGTTTTGTTTATGGCTTTGTGTATTTGGGTTATTGTTAAGGGTGTAAAGGGCGGCATTGAAAAATGGTCCAAAATTATGATGCCCTTGATTGTTATTCTATTAGGTATGCTAGCCGTTCGAGGCATGACACTCCCCGGTGGAATGGAGGGATTATCATTTTTATTTAATCCTCGGTTCGAAGACTTAACGGCTTCGGCCATTGTGTTGGCGCTGGGCCATGCATTCTTTACAGTAAGCCTCGGAATGGGAACCATGATTACCTACGGTAGTTATCTCGATAAAAAACAAAATTTAATGACTTCAGCCCTATGGGTGATTTTCTTAGATACTGCCATCGCCATGCTAGCCGGTGTCGCTATTTTCACAACAGTATTTGCACTGGGTGCCGATCCAGCAGCAGGCCCCGGACTTATTTTTGGTGTATTACCGGCAGTATTTGCTCAAATGGCCGGTGGCGCTATTTGGAGTACGATGTTTTTCATCCTCCTATTTATGGCGGCATTGACATCTGCAATCTCAATACTTGAAGTTGTAACCGCTTATTTTATAGATCAAAAAGGATGGTCTCGTAAAAAAGCCACCATTCAGTTTGGTGCTGTGATTACTGTGGTGGGGGCATTCTGTTCATTCTCTTTAGGTGGTGGAATCAACATTACAGAATTCATGGGAATGCCTTTCATGGATTTCATGGATTATTTATCCTCAAAATACATGTTGCCTATCGGTGGCATGCTTACTGCCATATTCGTCCTAAAAAAATGGGGAATCGCCAATTATTTGGTTGAGCTAAAAGAAGGGATGGAAGGGATGGATTTATCTCCACAATTAGTGAAAACATTTCTCACCATTGCAGCAGCAGTTGTAGCCTTTATTATTTTTAATGAAGTATATGCCGAAATTTTCGGCAAAGCATTAATAGGTTAAGCAGATGTTGGCAGAAAAGTATTTTCCCCGAAATTCAGGGCGATATGGCCGTTTAGCAGCCATTGCAAAAAAGATGGATGGTTTCGCAGCACTCAATCCTGAGCGTTGGTTTGGGATTTGGGCAATGGTTCTCGCCGGTGCAAATGTGTCCGCTTATTTAGAAGATCGATGGCTTTATTGGGAATGGTCCACCTTTTCTTACTTTCTAGTGTCAATAATGGTTATTGCATTAGTGTGGGATAAATTTATGTTTAGGTTTCCCCTTTTTCCTCAAAAAGTGGATTCGATTAAATCAGCTAGTTTCATGCTTTTAACGGGATTTGCCCTGTTTTTTCTGGGGACAATTCCCGCCGGATTTGATCCTTTAGTTTTTGCCTATGGATTACCTTATTTCATCTTTTTTGTAGTGGCGCATTTGACTTATGCTATCCCCATTAAAGAGAATGAAAAGGGAGAAAGATCCGTGCCCGAGAAAAGCGAAATGACACTTCCCTTGGCTATAATTATTGGATTAACCATTATAACCGCTACGGCAGGTGTTCTCCATGATGATCCTATAATTAGCACAATCTCAGCTGTATATTTGCCATTTCCTCTGGTAGCTTTGATTTTTCCTTCTGCAGTAAGACATTTGCAGCGCTGCCGTGCTTATGTGGTCTTTATTCCGGTCATGTTTATTGCAGTGCGATTTCCCTGGTTCTTATTTATGGTACTTCCATTATTTTGGATTTTAAGGCATTATAATTATTTTCGTCACGGTGTTGTTTCACCTTCTTTCAAAGTGGATCTACCTGACGGCAATGATGGATAAAATGGTTTAAATTTTATGGATCGCCCTTCACTTTTAAAAAAACTTCAATTAAATAAGTTTGTAGCTATCGATTTTGAAACGACGGGTCTTCAGGTTGAGACCGATCGTATAATTGAAGTTGCTGCTATTTTATTTATAGATGGGGAGCCATCGAAACGATTTACTTCTCTCGTTAACCCGGGAATTCCTATTCCATCCTTCATTGAAGAAATCACTGGGATTACAAATAATATGGTGGCTGACGCACCGGCCGAAAGTAAAATCGTCGATGACTTATTTAAATTTATCGGTAAACATCCATTAGTTGCCCATAACACACCTTTTGATTTGGCTTTCTTACAGTCCATGGGCGAAAGGCATAATAAGGAATTACCTGATCGCAAACTGTATGATACTTTACCCTTATCGCGCGCTTTATTGTTTTTTCAGCCGGCTCATAATTTGAGTGCAGTTTCGGATTTTTTCAGTCTCTCTACAGAAGGAGCACATAGAGCAGAATACGATACTGAAAATTGCGGAAAAATATTTGTTGAATTGGTTGAAGAAGCAGCCAGTTATAACCTCAATCTTATATCCAGAATTTTGGCCTTACTGAAACCATTTGATACTCATAATAAAGATTTATTCATTGATTTGGCCAATGCCTTGACCCAGATCGGTGATTTAAAAAATGGATTAATCGAGTCCAAAATACCCAAACCTACTAACACTAATATATTCATCAATGGTGGTGAGAATGATATAACAGCAATTTCAAGTCATGATGTATTTGGTCCCGACGGCCATTTAAGTTGTTCATACGAAAATTATGAAGATCGCCCAAACCAAGTCAATTTCAGTGAATTTATAGACGATATTATGGCCAGTCCTGGTGGTATCGGCATTGCAGAGGCGGGTACCGGATTGGGAAAAAGTATGGCTTATTTATTTCCTGCTATGAAAAACAATCTTTTAAATCCTGATGATGGCCCCGTGATTATTTCCTGCTATACCAAACATCTTCAAGATC